>Ga0209702_10001782_pt1 | contig 39566 bp, 27 predicted proteins | sample FRY01_FD_187210 | JGI IMG/M metagenome (GOLD analysis project Ga0209702, IMG submission 187210) | Freshwater microbial communities from Lake Fryxell liftoff mats and glacier meltwater in Antarctica - FRY-01 (SPAdes) (version 2) | ecosystem: Environmental > Aquatic > Freshwater > Ice > Glacier...
GTTCACGATCCTTTTCGATCTGAAGTAATGAATTTCCTTTTAAGAATTCCGTTAGCTCAAAGAATCCTTTTTCAAAGGTTTCAATAGACAATAGTTGATAGTCAAGGTTATCAACCGTAAGATCTTTGTTATACTCTGCTAGTTCACGATCCTTTTCGATCTGAAGTAATGAATTTCCTTTTAAGAATTCCGTTAGCTCAAAGAATCCTTTTTCAAAGGTTTCAATAGACAATAGTTGATAGTCAAGGTTATCAACCGTAAGATCTTTAATTGTCTTAAGTTTTTTATTCGATTCTTTAAGTTCGCTATTAACGCTATCTAATGTGACCGCTGTTGCCATTGCTGTTCCTGTGTTAACGTTTGGATTTTATCTTCTCAAAAGATTTTTTATCTTTTCGTTTTCTTCTTTGATATGTTCCACTAACATAGTTACATATACCTCCCTTTCCCAAGGAATCATTTCATTTAATTCTGCTAGACTATACTTATGATGTTGTATGAAAGCAAAATTTATTTTGTAATGATTCACTAGCGTATCATGGGAAAGGGCTATCCGAAAAAATTGCCAAGACCTTTTATTTCTATATCGTTATGTGTCTTACAGTTTGTACAATCAAAGACTACATTGATTTTAGCAGTAGGCATGTTTTCTACAAACGTTTTTACTTCATTGAACTGATCTGAATTTAATGATTCAATAAACTCTTGTAGTTCTTTACTACTTTGTTCTTTAGCATCAAATACTTCATCATTGGAATATATTGATTCAATACAAACAGTTATTAACTTAAACATTGTATTAATGCCGTTATCGCCTTCTGCTTCAATATCAATTAGTTCATTGACCGTAGGATACTTCATATTGATGCCTACGGTATTTGTTAATTTAATTCGGCGTGATGCAACTTCTTTAGGCACATCAATTGTCAATTTTTCGATGTTAACATTAATTAGATTGTGTGTCTCACAACTCGTACAAGGAACACTGATCTCTGTGGTTTCACCTACGGACTTTGCACGCAATTTCATAAATAAGAATTCAAGATCGAACATTGTAATTAAATTTACATCTACACTACCTTCTGTACATGCTGTTATAACATCTTTAAGAGCTCGAACCATTTGTGTCTGCTCATTTGATTCAAGAGCTAACATTAAAATACGTTCTTCTTTAACAAGGTAAGGACGGTAAATTACTTTCTTATTTGTTGATGGTAACTTAGTTTCATATCGCGGTATGTCAAGTTTGGGTAATGCCATTGTTTAATTCTCCAATAATAATAAAATTATATTTATAGTGCTTTGTTTAAAACTAGCTGTTTACACTTTCTGTTACTGCCCAGTTATCATATACAAATGTTGCGTTGCATTTTAGTATAGCGTTTTCATTTGCATCGCCTAGTTCTATTGAATTAAGCGTGGCTGGATATGCATTATATAAAGTAATTCTTTTCATAATAACATCATTAGTATCTAGATGTTGTATTTCAATATCACGAGCATATACGTTCTTTAGGTTAACCGTATAATTGCCTTGGACAGAATCAATAAAACTGATTGTAGAGTTTTGCCATGTCTTTAAATGATTCCATGTATACCAGTCATTAGTCAATGTAAATGATATAACTACATCTTCATTTGCAAATGCATAAGGACGTTTGACTGCCTTCATATCAGTCATAACATCGGCCGTTAATATTTGTCGGCCGGGTAATATAACTGAGTCACAAAGGATATTTAATTTTTCGGCATCGCCACTTCTAAATAATACTTTATATCGATTAGCTCTGGCCACGCCTTTACTACCACTTATTTGCGACAATAGCTTTGATATATATGGCAGACTCATGATCGGTATATCCTTTTTGATTCGTTCCAGACTTTAGTCTTTGTTGAACCTTTGAACTGTTCTGTTGGTAAGAATAGAGCAATGTCCCATTCTGATGCAGGTATTAGTACTACGCGTGAACGAAGATGCTTTGTCAAGTAATGTTTAAAGCATGGTTTAAATTCTTTGTATTCTTTTGCTTTAGACAATATTTCATAATTGATTTTAACTTTTGTATTATAATTGTATCTACGATTTGTTGCTACAGCCATTAGACTATCCATTAACTTTGCACGAGTCATAGGATGAAGGTAATGAAGGTTCAATCCATAGAAACCGTTTTCTGCTGGACTTACCATTAGTGTCAATGGGAAACGGTCATAGTATGGCAATGTGTCTTTATGCTTAGGGTCATAGAAGTAATGGTATAGTCTTCCTGGGAGAGGACGAGCTTTTTCTTCTAGTGCTAAGTCAGTCAGCAAATTTCGTCTGTTGATGTTACGAAGATCACGCGCCTTTTCCATGAACCACTGACGTGATTCTGTTGTGCGTGCCCCTATACCAGAACGAGCTACCTCGTCTTGCAGTTGCCTGAATAGCGATTTTTGTAAATGTTCCATATTGTTATTTATATAAATTATTTTAAGATTTTAATACCCATTGCTTTAAGAGTATCTTCAGTCCATATGACAAACTTCCAACCGCGAGCAGCAGCAAACTGTTCTGCAGCTTGCCACTTTGATTGATTCTTTATATATGTCAGTGATTCTGATATGTGCTTTTTAGTTCTGCGGCCGGGGTTCTTTGGTGGAGCAGTTTCTTTCTTAGGTTTAATTTCAACAATGTATTCATCTTCTTCAATGGTTTGATACCAGACATCAACAAAGTAGCGATGCATTCTATTATCTGTTGCACATTTATATGGAATGTAAAATTCTTCAGATGCCCATTCTTTTACTGAATCGTTTTCGTCTAGCCAACGGAATGTATTTCTTTCCCAGATCGAGCGATATACTATGTTAGTTGCATCACCACGATACTTTTTAGGGTTCTTTGGCGTAAATTTACCTTTGTAGGCCATATAAATAATCCTATAATATTTAAACGTTATGGAGTATTTATGGCGATTCTTCGCTTCCCATCAAAGGTAGATTCAGACACTAGGCCTTATGTCTTATTTACTACAAATCGACCTAACTATGACAGGAATGCATCAGCCGTGATTTCACCGCCTACTGGCGACAGCGTTGCTCTTTATCTTCCGACTAATTATAACGTTAGTGATATTTTTAGATATGAAACTGCTGCTACTGGTGCAATTGGTGCAGTCTTTGAACTAGCAACTGAAAAGGGTACTAGTGTTACTGGAGAAGATGTTAAAGATGTGTTAGGATCTGTTGCGTATGATAATGCAGGAGGAATTGCTACTGCAGGTGCTGCTACTGTTGGATCTCGTCTTGGCCCAGGCGGTGCTGTGCTTAGCGGACTAGTTACTGCTAGCGCAGCAGGTAATGTTGTAGCTGAAATATCTAAGTCTTATCAGAAAACATTGAACCCACGAGAGTTTATGTTATTTAAGGCTCCTGTGATACGACAGTTTGGATTTAACTTTATCTTTATACCATCTGATCCAGAAGAAGTCAAAGCTATACCAAAAATTATTAAGTTCTTTCGATTAGCTGCATACCCACAAGGTGTCGGAGCAGCAGACATTCAGTATCAATTCCCAGATTCATTTACTATTCAATTTAAAAATTCAGATCAAATAATTAAAATGCCAGGCGTAGTTTGTATCGGCACTAGCATTGCATATAACCCAAACTCGATATCATACTATACAATAGATAACTTACCAGTAGAAATAAGTCTTCAAATATCATTCCAAGAGTTACAACCAATTAGTCGTGCCCTAGTCGAGCAAGGATTCTAATGACTTACTTTTCGAACTTTAAGAAAAATCCCTATACGCTTAATGACATAGGTACACTAGAAGTAACAAACATCGCGCTGTATTCAAAAATATTTGCGCGAGTAGCAGATGACATTGCGCTTTATTCATACTATACATTTGTTAACGGTGATAGGCTAGATACTATTTCACAAAAGCTATATGGCACACCAGACTACTATTGGACTATACTACTAATAAACCCTGACATTATTAATACATATCGTGATCTTCCAAAAGAATACAATGCAGACCTAATAAACTATTTGAGTGGGCTATATCCTGGGAAGGCCCTAAAGTTAGCAACTAATCAATCATTAGCCGGTAAGTTTAATATTGGAGAAGTTGTTACCTTTGGATTATATACTGGTGTGATTGAACAAAAGTTTCCGACATTAGGTTACTTAACTGTTACGGTCACATCAGAAGATTCTTTTCCAACTAATCAGACATTCACATTGACCGGAAGCACATCTGGCAATACAATACAAATTGCAAATGTACTAGAAGGTTATGCGGCACCACATCATTATTTAAATGAGGCCGATGAATGGGTAAGATGGAATGCAGAAGACATGGTTACACAAGTTACGATACTTGAACATGAAACATTGCTAAATGATATAAGAAGTCAGATCAAAATAATTAAACCAGAAAGTATATATGCAGTCGTAAATGGGTTTGAACGTGAGATGAGAAGATAATGGTAGATCCAAATTTAGCTAAAGTTGCCCCGCGTAAGTTCAGATCACTGACCGCAATAATAACTAAATACAATGGTAACACGATTGAGATCACAAATGAAATTACAGAAATTTCAATTTATGAATCAATCTATACGCCATTTATGTATGGCGACTTAGTACTGATTGATACATCTGCTATGTTATCGACTTTTCCATTTGTAGGTCAAGAAAAGTTACGTCTTATTTGGGAACGTGAAGACGCAAAAGTCGAAACAGAATTTTACATTACTGATGTGGCCGATGCATCTCAGATTAATGATTCGACTGGTACATACACATTAAATTTTACTTCAGAAAAGCAAATGCGTAATGCATTCTGTCTTTTCTCTAAATCATATAAAGGCAATTCTGTTGATATTATAAAACGTATTCATAAAGAATACTTACAAGAAGACATTGCTACGACTACGACTGGTCTGCTTTCACATAACATTGTATTTCCATATATCAAACCTATTGCTGCTATCAATATGATACAGCGTACTACACCAGCAGAAGATGGTACTCCTATATTTGTATTTGAAACTCTATATGGTAATAAGACATATTTAAATTCGATGAAAGGAATGCTAGACCAAACACCTATAATGATCATTGAACCAAAGAATGTAGTCAATTCTGATAATGATAAATCTGGCGTAGAAAATATGAAGGCCTATCGTAATCAGGCATTTCAGATGGCTATCATAAAGGCGTATGATACACTAGATCATATTGGCCAAGGTTCTTTTGGTGCACAGACTATATCAGTTGATATTGGTAAACAGATGGCCAACATTACTGATTTTGATTTTAGAAAGCATGCTCCGCCAATTTCAAATGACTGGGTTACTTCATTCTTTGCATTTGAGAATGTGCCAAACTCTGAAGACATCTCAGGGTCAAATGGTGTTCGTGTAAATGGTATTAGGTCAACTAAACTACATGTACAACATAAGAACACACTGGCATATGATGACTTTCCAAACTTAAATGATGTTGACCCAAATGTGTTTGCATCAATGAAGTCATATATGAAACGGTTAAATACTACATCAGTACATGTTCATATGAACTCTGTTACTGAACTTGAGGCTGGTAAAACTGTTGATGTTTTTTTCCCTAGATTTTCGCCTAACCTAGGTGTCAGCGAAGATATAAACGATAAGGTTAATTCTGGCAAGTATTTAATATCTGCTATTAGACATTATATAAAGAACCGTGAATATACAATGTCTCTTGAGTTGATACGTGACGGCATGGGTAAAGAAGCAAGCTTTTATGTAAATGGACAAGTACCTAACTTTGGTGCTCCGCTTCGTATAAAGAAATCTTTACTACCTGATTTGAAGAAAAATTTGATTGATATAATTGGAGACATATTTTAATGGCTACATCTTTTCATGTTGGCGTCGTAGAAGATCGTCATGATCCGTTAACTATGGGTCGTGTTCGTGTTCGTGTATTTGGTCTTCATTCAGATGATCGTATCAATGAAGTTCCAATTGATTCGTTACCTTGGTCAATGGTAATGATGCCGGCCAATGTATCAACAACCGCTAGCGGAGTATCACAGCTTGTCGAAGGAACATGGGTTCTGGTAATGTACCATGATGTTAACCTTCAAGATCCTATTGTGATCGGCGCATTACCCTCAACTCAAAGTACTTCTCCGCCAGATTATTCTAAAGGATTCACAGATCCATTTGGTGTTAACCCAAAGTGGAGCGATGGGACATCTAATACATCACTTGCAGCTAAGCCTGATACGTACACAGAACATCCAGTATATACAGAACGTGAACGTACTCGTGTACCTTCTATTCCATCTAGTAAAAAATATAAGGCATCTACCGTGGCACCTGATGGCGCCGACTCTGAATATGAAAGAGAGTCTTGGGCCGAGTTACCACTTCGTGGTGGTCAGGTATCAAAGTATCCATATAATTCGGTCAATGAATACGAAGGCGGTATGCTAGAAGAATTTGATTCTTCGCCTGGTGCACAACGTGTAACGCGTATGCACCCATCTGGTACTTATGATGAGATCATTGTTGATGGCACTCGTACAATTAAAATTGTCGGTGATGGCTATGAACTTATCATGGGCAATAAGAATATGTATGTCAAGGGTAATCTTAATATTACCGTTGATGGTAATATGAATCAACTTGTCAAAGGCGACTATACGCTTGAGGTTGGCGGTACCTATACTGAAACTATTGCAAAGTCAAAGCAAACAAAAATCATTGCTGGCAATATGGTAACAGAGGTTCAGCAAGATGTATCGACAAACATTGGTGGCGAATACTATATTAAGTCGGCTGGTAATCATTCTTTAAATGTTGGTGGTAATAAACTAGAGCTTGTTGCTAATTCATCACAAACTAATGTAGGCGGCGATAACTCATTATCAATTAAAGGCAGCAATAACATTTCGGTGTCAGGCGACATGGGTATAGTCACAAAAGCTAATCGAATGGATATTGTATATGGTTTATATAATATTGAGTCCGTTGGCATTATGACAATTGATACATCAACAAACTTAGATATAAAAGTTGGCATTAGTGTAACTGAAACTGTTGGTGTTTCAAAGTCAGTTGTTGTGGGTGTGAACTTATCAGAAATAATTATTGGTTCGCGATCTGAAGCCGTTGGTGTTTCAAAGTCAGTTGATATTGGCGGAAGCTTATCAGAATTAATTGGTGCTGCCAGTAGCACTACTGCCCTAGGTATTGTCAGCATTAATGGTTCAATCATAACACTGAATTAAAAAGGATATGGCATGGCTTTAGATTTATCAGGCGCAATTGCTTCAGTACAAGCAGTGACAAATTCTGCATCAAGCGCAGTCGGTGCAGTCACGACTATAACTGCTAGCGGAGCAGCCTTAGCCGCCGGTGCTCTTGGAGTAGTAAATCAATTTACCGATGTCAATAGTTTGCTGTGTGGCGAAAATGGTGTCTTTACAGAAATAAAAAAATTACAAGATACCATTCAGGCACAAGTGATGTTAGGTAAAAACTTCATCAATGCAATTGATAGTATAGTAACTGAAGCAGAAACTTTTATTGATGCAATACAAAATGCTCCTGATATAATCGAATCATTACTTCAACAGACTGCATTAAATTTAATATCAGAAGCTGCATTACAAAATCCTGAAGGTATAGCCGCAGACATACTTAACTTGCGAGCAGCATATCAAGAAGCTGGTCCTGCTGCTCAACAGATTATTGATAACCTTCAAAGATTTATTGAAGATCCACTTAATAATCCACTTGATGTTTGTAATAGCATACCTAACCTTATTAAGATAGGCGATACATTTGTTGAGTTCCCTAAGAAGGCACTACAACCAGACCCTAAGAAAACACCAGAGTCAATTATAGAATCATTCACAAAAGACTTTGAAAATATATTTAATAATGCAGTAACAAAATCAGAAGAAGATCTTACTTCAAAGTTTGAACAATTTATTCCAACATCTGCTAAGTTCCCGTTACCAGATGTAGCAAATGATATTGCAGTGTCTGGTGTTGCACCGATTGCGATTGCGTATACTCTTGGGCCAGGGTCGGCTCAACAGGCAGCAATTGCTCAATCAGCAAAAGTTGCTAGTGTTACTACTACTCAGCCAACACCATTAGTAGCAGCTGCTTCTGGAAAGTCTCGAGCTCAGATACAAGACCAAACCAGGAACGTTGTCCCGCCCCCATCACTTGCAAATCCATTTCCTGATGGTAAACAATTTGTTGCTCAAGACTTTGCTCCATCTAAATATGCAAAGTCAATTGCTACTAGATTAAATACATTGAATCCTGCCATGCGCGGTAGATTTGCTGCTGGCATACAAGATTACGTTAAAACTAATTTTCCTGAAAGAGATATAAATGTTACAGAGGCTTATCGTTCTCCAGAAAGATCTGCTCAGTTAGCTGCATCTGGTATTCGAGCAGCTGGTGCCGGAAAATCATGGCATAACTATGGGTCAGCATCTGACGTTGCTATTTATGTTAACGGAAAGTATGATGATGGCCGAGGCGGCCCAAAAGAATATGTTGGTCTCGCCCGAGCATCAATGCAAAAGTTTGGATTGATAAACGATCTTAATGGAGACTCAGGCCACTTTTATCCAGCTGCCTTTGGAGCTGGAGTACCTAAAGCAATTCAACAAGGTACAACAACTATTGCTTCATATGCAAAATCAAAAGGTCTTACTGTTGTTCCACAAACAACCGCTGTTGCGTCTGCAGATACAACAGAAGTAATAAACATTCGTGATATTCAACGTGCTGCTCGTAATACTGCAATTGATACTGCGCTGGCAGAAGGTAAAACAATTCAAGAAGCAGAAGCACTTGGTCAAGTCGCTGGCAATAATGCAGGAACAGAAGCCTTTAAGAAGCTAGCATAGTGAATATAATAATTAACATACTTGAAACTAGTGGGGGCGGATCACCTCCTGTATCCGATCCGACTGACCCAGGGTTATACTTACCTGATGCATATGAAGCAACTCCATTTTACGCAATAGCAGAATTTCAGTTTCAAGAAATCGTCATTGACCCAGAAACACTAGAAGAAACTATTATATTAACTAATCCATTTAATGTGACTTCTGATTTTAATTTTGCACAGTATGGAATAACACTTACAAAAATTAATGACTATACTGTTAGGATTGATGGACCAGTAATGAATGCATTCCCTTCTCAGTATTATCAATTTGTGCTGCCAGATCTAACAACACCAATCTTGCCATTTGACACAGAAGAAGAGTTCTTATCTTTGATAAGATACCAGATGCCTTCATCAGTAACAATATTATTATCATATGCATTTAAAGTATATTCTGACTCAACTGTATTTACAGTTGCGCCAGTGAATCAATGGATAAACTGGTTGTTTCAATCAGCAGTCAATAATATTGATGCTCTAATTATAAAAGGACTAGAATAATATGCCATCAGTTGCAAGATTTGGAGATGCTGTACTTTCGCCAGACGGCGCAGGAAAGAATTGTGCATTCCCTATGCAGACCTCAGTAGTTCAAGCAAATATAGCTAATGTATTTGTTAACGGTCGTCTAGTTCCAGTTCTAGGAAACTTAGTAGGCCCCCACCCTAGAAGTGGTTGTGTTCCAGACGTTTCAGTATTGACATCTGCATCTGCTACAGTATTTGTTGGCGGACTAGGTGTTGGTAGAATTGGTGACAGGTATGGTAATAATATTATTATACAAGGCAGTCCTAATGTATTTGTTAGTGGATAAAAGGTTATAAATACTAATATGGCAGAATTAAACATACGTGCTCGTGAGAAAGTATACACTGATGTGGACTTTGCATTCCGTGCAAACCCTGTCACTGGAGACGTTTCTCTTAAGAAAGATGTCGAAGCAGTTAAGCAATCAGTCTTAAATATATTAAAGACTAGGCGTGGTGAAAAACCATTTTCACCAAACTTTGGTTCAGGTATATATTCATACTTGTTTGAACCTATAGACTCGGTTACAAAAGCAATGATTGAAGAAGATATTATATTTTCTTTACGCAACTATGAACCAAGAGTTAAGATCTTATCGATAGTTGTTGATGATCTGGAAGAACAAAACGCAATCAATATTAGGCTAGACCTTGAAATAATTTCACCAGTCGTTACGACAACAACCATAGAATTTATTGTACAGAGATTACGCTAATGACAACAAAACAAACTAAACAACTTAATGTTTCAAAATTAGATTTTGATGATATTAAGGCTAACCTTAAAGAATTCCTTAGGTCACAAGACACGCTTCGTGACTACAACTTTGAAGGGTCTGCGCTTTCTACATTTGTTGACCTTATGGCATATGTAACTCATTACAATGCACTGAATGCAAACATTGGTATTAACGAAACATTCTTAGAGACAGCTCAAAATCGTAGTACCGTTGTAGGACATGCTCGTCAACTAGCATATACACCAAGATCTATTACTGGTGCAACCGCAAAGATTGACCTTGTGATAACAAGTGATCCTACAGTTAATAATATTACATTGCCAAAGTATCATAGATTTAAATCTGTGATCGATGGCACTAGCTATGGTTTTGTTACGACACAATCATATACTACCACTGATGCAAATTTCACTGATGTAGAAATTAAACAAGGCAGCGTTAAAAACGTTGAATACATTTATGATTTAAACACATCAGAACAATTTATTATTCCTGATGTGAATGTTGATACAACAATGATAGATGTTGGCATACGTGATTCCGTTAACTCTAGTACAGTATATTTATTTAACCCTGTAAAAAACATTGTCAATATAACTAGTGACTCACGGGTCTACTTTCTTAATGAAACATTTGATGGTCAATATGAAATCACGTTCGGCGACGGAGTTATTGGTCAACAATTAGTAAATGGCAATGTAATAGAAATTAGTTATCTTGTTACGTCTGGGCCTGATGCAAATGGAGCAACTGGATTTACTAATATTAACAACATTATCAGTGATAGCAATGTTACAATTACCACTAGACTAGCAGCAGCTGGCGGAAGAGTACGTGAAACTATTGATAGTATTAAACGTAATGCTCCTCTAACATTTACTTCTCAAAATAGAGCAGTAACTACTGATGACTATAAAGCAATCATCACTGAAAACTTTTCTAATGTCAAATCTATTGTCGTATGGGGTGGCGAAGACAATGACCCTCCTCAATATGGTAAGGCATTTATTTCAATTAAACCTGCAGTTGGTGAAATACTCTCTACATCAGATAAAGAATTTATCATTAACACAGTATTACGTCCTAAAGCAGTTGTATCAATTACGCTTGAGTTCGTAGATCCGATATATACCTATGTCGATCTTGAAGTCTTTTACAAATACGATCCTGTAGAAACTACCCTTTCGGTTGCTCAATTGACAAGCAAAGTAAAAACTGCTATTCAGAATTATAACAACTCTAATCTTGAAATGTTTGATGGTGTCTTAAGATATTCAACTCTCTTGGGTGTTGTTGATAACTCGGACAATTCAATACTAAACTCTGTTGTCAGAGTGTACATGAAAAAACGATTTATTCCTATAATGAATCAGGCTAGGTTATATGAATTGAATTTTTCAAGCCCCATATACATCACATCTTCAAATGAGCCAGTGATATATCGTTCAAGTATATTTACATACGGCGGGGAGCAATGCACCTTGCAAGACTATTTAAATTTTCAAGGGAAAAGAATAATAAGAGTTATCCGTGGTCGAGGAGTCAATCAAATTACTGTTGCCGATGAAGTTGGTTATGTCGATGCTCTTGCAGGTAAGATCGTATTAACTAATTTTAATGTGTCTTCGTTTATTGGAACATATATTGAATTGACCCTCATACCAAACTCTAACGATGTTTCTCCTTTAAGAAATAATTTGGTTAGCATAGACTATCAAAATATTTCAGTCACAGGAACAAGCGATAATGTGGTAGCAGGTTCTGCCGCAGGTGGTTCTAATTATAGGTTGGTGTCTAGACATGCCTAAAAAGAATGTCCCCAATGTCGCATCCTTTGTAACTTCTATTCTACCTGACCATGTTGTTCAGTCATACCCTGAACTAGTAGAATTTGCACGTGTATTTTTTGATTACCTTGAAACTGAAAATAAGTCTTCATATTATCAAAACAATCTGTACAGTCAAAGAGATATACGCGAGCAAGAACCAGAGTTTTTAAATTATATACAGCGCGAGCTTGGTATATTATCTAAGCAAGAATATGCTGCTAATCCACAAGTATTCTACGACAAGATAAGCGAAGTATGGAAGTCAAAAGGTTCAGAAGAATCAATTAAGACATTCTTTAGATTATTCCTCGATGATGAAGTAGAAATATACTACCCTTGGGACTCGGTACTAATACCTTCCGACGGTCGTTGGAATGTAGAAACTGTCCTTCGCATTACGCCATTGAATGGTGACCCATATGCCTTTGCAGATAAACGTATATACGAAGCAGGTTCAAATGCAACTGCAGTCGTAGATTCGGTAAAGCGTAAAATATATCAGGACATAATAATTTATGAGTTAACTCTCTTACCAGAAACTGTGTCAATAGTCAAATTCACTGACCATAAGACAATATATGTAAACTCTTCTCTTTCTGCAGAGATCTATCGAAGCGCAAATGGATTCGTTATAAACAATGCAGGTACTGGTTATAATATCGGTGATAAGATAACCCTACAAGGATTTCAAGGCTCTTCGGTCATTGCTCAGGTTACAAGCGTAAACTCCCTTGGTGGTATTGTTGGTTATGCCATTTCTGACTTTGGTTCTGGCAATACACCCGATTCTGTTATTTCTACAAACGATCTTGGTCAATATTATTTAATAGATTTCTTACTATATCAATTCCTTGACTATGGGCTAATAACTGAAACTGAAATAGATCCATATATTAACTATGGTATTATAACAGAACTCGCTGCTCTGGCAGATGATTATGGATTAGTGAAAGTGATAATAAATATTGATAGTATAAACGGTGTCGGTGCAGAACTTGTATTGACCTACGGAGCTTTGGCGAAGTATCAAGGATATTATAAAGGTGTTCGTGGTCAGTTATCTGAGTCAATCGTTTTACAAGATTCAAAGTATTATCAAAAGTTTTCATATGAAGTAAAAACTACGCACCAATCTAGCTCATGGATGCAACCTTTAAAGAAGTTTGCTCACCCTGCTGGCATGGAGGTGATCAGTAATGTTTTTACTTTCAATTTCATTAATACTGAAGTTAAGAATGCATTCATATTTGTCGGAACAAAAGATCCTGTTGAATATATAGTATTAGAGTCGCCTCAGTTAACGGATTCTATAACAGGATTTGTTCAATCTTATTATGTTAACTCTGATATGTATTATGCCGAAGATTATTATGCAGACATATCTTTTAATCTAGAATCTACGGTTTCAGGACAGGCAACTCAGGCCACGCTAAATGCAGTTGAAGAAACACAAACAATATAGAGGAAGTAATGGTAACTAAATCAAGTATATCTACCAAGCTAAGTTATCTGAATGCAAAGAGGTTGATTGACTCAGTATCGAATCAGTCATCGAATCTTTATGTAGGTATTGGTCGCTCACAGCCTTGGGGAAATGATGCGCTCCCGCCCGACACAGATAACAGTCTTGATTCTGAATACGATGCATGGCGTGATATGACTGCAATGAAACGTGTCATATCTCAGGATATGGTTCTTGGGTTTAGACGTGTCGACTGGACTACTGGAACAGTGTATGCCGAGTATGATGATGCTATTGATTTAACCGAATTAGATTTTTATGTATACACTAACGAAAAGAAAGTATATAAATGCATTTCAAATAATAACGGTTCTCAATCTACATCAAAACCTACTCATGTCACTTCGGGTATTAATACCACATTAGACGGATATAAGTGGAAGTTCATGTTCACTGTGTCAGATTCACTTATTCGTAAATTCTTTGTTACTGGTATTCTGCCAATGAACAATGATGAATTTATTGAATCTGAATCCATAAGAGGTTCTGTTGATCATCTAAAATTAATTTCTGGTGGTGGTGGTTATCCACTTAATGCATCTATTGATGATGACACAGACTTGCCAATTTTTATAAAAGGCGACGGAAACGAGGTATCAACTGCTCGGTGTACAATAGTGACTTCTGGTGGTGTGGTAAGTTCGGCGCTTGTTACTGACAGTGGTACAGGATACCCTTCTGCCCCAGAGATTAATATTCCTGTCATGATACGTCAAGTCTCTGCATCTGGTGCAGTAGAAACTGCTTTCGGTACAGCCACGACTGGCGCTGTTGGGCAAATCCTAACTGTTCAAATTATACTAGGCGGAACAGGATACACAGATGGTCCGGCTATTATAGTGCTTTCTTCTTGTTATGGTTATGCCGAAACTAATGAAAATGGAATTATCACTAATATCGATGTTTCTACTGGAAGATCAGGTAGTGGATTCGCTATTGCAAAGGCAGTTGTTATTGCAAACTCGATAACATCTGCAGTGATAAGACCTATTATATCGCCTTTCCGAGGTCATGGCGCTTCTCCAGAAAGGGAATTGTATGCTAGATATGCTCTTATGAATCTTAACTTTGCCTATAACGAAGGTCAAGATGACTTCACGGTTCAAAACGATTTTAGGCGCATCGTGTTACTTGATAGCCCTTTTATTTATGGGACTTCTACTCTTGCGACTGCGCGAACGCTTAATGCAAAAAATACATTAGTCATATCTGATATCTCTGGAACCTTTGACGAAGACGACATTATATACGGTCAGACTTCTGGAGCAATAGGGCTTAATGTAGATTTGATAAATGGTAATAAGATTAGATATATTCGAGACGAAACTCTTACAAACAATATCGATTTTCAAATTGAATCAATCAGTTCGGAGTCTGGAGCAACTGCAACAATTACACAAATTTTAAATCCAGAGGTTCAACCCTATTCGGGCGATATTTTGTTTATAAATAATAGGACACCAATTGATAGAACAAGCGAACAGATTGAAACCATTACGCTTGTACTTGAGTATTAACAGAGGAATATATGCCAATCAATTTTAATACCGCACCATACCACGATGACTTCAGCGAAGATAAGAAGTTCCTGAAGATTTTATTTCGTCCTGGGTATGCCGTACAGACTCGAGAGTTAAATCAGCTTCAGTCAATGCACCAGAAGCAGGTGGATCGTTTCGGTCAATCGATATTTAAAGAAGGCTCGATGGTGATCCCAGGTGGAACCTCGTTAAATACAAAACTTCAATATGTAAAAATGACTAGCAACATTTCATCTACACAAACTATTGCAGGATCTGATCAATCCGCCACTAGTATAACGGTCACTGATGCTAATATTGCTTCAATGATCGGTAAAGAAGTTACTGGTGAAGGTTCGGGCGTCAAGGGTATTGTTAAACATTATAAGTTGGCGACCAACACTGACCCTCTAACACTATTTGTTGAGTATGATACAACCGGTGATGACAATGTTACTCAGGTATTCAATGATGCTGAGACGCTATCGGTTATTATTTCTGAAACCAACTCTGAGAACTATACCACATATAGAATCAATACTGCAGTATCCGAATCGACTGGTGTTGGTTCAGCAGTAGAGATAGAGCGAGGCGTGTATTTTATTCGTAGTTACTTTGCTATTGTTGAAAAACAAAGTTTAATTCTTGAGGCATATTCATCAGAGCCATCATATCGAATTGGCTTGCATGTAAACGAAACATTAGTCACACCAGAACAAGATGAGACCTTAAACGATAATGCAAATGGGACATATAACTATGGTGCACCTGGGGCTCATCGTTATAAATTAGAACTCTTGCTAAAGAAATTACCACTAGGCTCAATCACCGATGAAACCTTTATCGAGTTGATGCAAACCGAAGAAGGCGCAAAGCAATCTCATGTCAATAAAACAGAATATTCGGAATTATCTCGAGAGCTTGCACGTCGTACCTTTGATGAATCTGGTGACTACACAGTAAGTTCTTTTAGAATGACTGCCAAAGAATCACGTAACAATGATCGTGGCGAATGGGTATCAGGCGCATCATATCTGATTGGCGATGTTATCACCTCTAACACTAAGACCTATGTTTCTACCATGTCAGGAACTTCTGGTTCTACCACGCCATCACACTTGATAGGCGATGCTTCAGACGGTGCCTTAACATGGACGTTCGATGAAAATCCAAAATACAATAATGGTCAATCATTAACTGGACTTGAGTCCCAAATCGTATTAGCAGCAGAGCCTGGCAAAGCCTATGTTCGTGGGTACGAGATCGAGAAACCTTCTACCACATTCATTACGGTAAATAAGGCTCGTGTATATAAGCAAATTAATGATGACCTAATCGCTACGACAATTGGTAGTTATATCATGACCCATAATTTTGTCGGTGTTCCTGATTTTGTAACCTTCGTTTCGGTAAACCTAAAGAGTTCTACTGGAAGTTCTTTGGGTACTGCTAAGATTCGTAGTCTTGAGCGATTAGGAAATGAATACCGCCTATATGTGTTTGACATTGTTCTTAATGCCGATAAGACTTTTGAACGTGACGTAAAGACTATTGACAATGCAAGTTTCAGTTCACAGGTCGCTAACATTGTCAACGCAGATGCTCAGGGTAATGTATCAGTATCAGGAACGGCTATAACAGGTTCGGGTACTCGTTTCTCGCGAGATTTTATTGTCGGTGATTTTATCGATGTTGGTGGAAACTATTATCGTATTACTGTCATCACAAATGACAGTACCTTAACTATCTCAGCTTCGGGTACTGGTGCAACTAATGTCGCCTATAAAATTCATCGTTCTAAGGTAAACGATCCAACCCGAGCAATTTCGTTATTTCCTTTGGGTCGTGGTTTTATTAAAACTGTAAAGGATGAAACACCTTCTGTTGCTATTCCAGAAATGTCATATACGGTTATGCAGAAAGCTACAAAGACTACTGGTTCTGGCGTGACGTCTTTGACTATTTCATTATCTGAAGTATCAGGTCTTACTGGTGTTGGTTCTAGAATTGATCCTAATACAGAATTGACAGAAATTATAGTTTCGACTTCAGGTTCTGCATTTGTTGTCCCTGCTGGAATTAGCGTTTCTATAGATGATCAGTCCTTTACCATTACTGGATTAACAGCATCGACTACTTACACTGTATTCTTTCCTGTTATAAAAAATAGCTCAGTAACTGTAACTCCTAAGAAAAAGACTCCTGTACGTTATGCTACTTTTGATCTTACTACGACAACGGCAATTGAACAACGAAACATATCACTTGGTAAAGCTGACGTATATCGAGTCCGTAAAGTTATGATGTCGACCGCCACTGGTGCATTTAATGCTGCTGGTGCAGTAGATATTACTCAATACTTTCAATTAGATGACGGTCAACGCGATACTCATTATGACGTGTCTAAATTAATTCGTCGTCCAAACTTTGCAGTTCCTACTGGTTCGTTAAGAATTTACTTTGACTACTATCAACATTCTGAAGTTGGTGATTACTTTTGTATTGATTCGTATGAAAATGTTAGACGTGAAGACATTCCATTATATTCAACAATATATGGTGTTGTCTTTTTAGCGGACGTGATAGATTTTCGTCCTCGCATGGGCGATGATGGAGTTTCATTTACAAGTTCAGGTGGTGCATTGGCATTACCCCCAAAGCCTGGGACAACAACCGAAGTAGATTATACATATTATGTTCCTCGTATTGATAAAATATCTTTAAACCTCGAAGGCAATTTTATTGTAACCGAAGGCACTTCTGCAGATAATGCAGTTTCGCCTGAGACGCCAGATCTAACAATGCATTTAACAACTCTTAGCCTTGCCCCATATACCCTCAGCCCTAATTATGTAAATATTCAAAAAATTGATAACCGCAGGTTTACCATGCGTGACATTGGTAAACTCGAAAAGCGTATCGAAAATCTTGAGTACTACACTTCTCTGTCATTACTAGAACAACAGGCTTCATCTTTAAATGTACCTGATGAATTTGGTATCAATAGATTTAAGAACGGATTTATTGTAGATAACTTTGCTGGTCATACTACAGGTGATGTATTCTCTACGGACTACAAAGCGTCTATCGATATGGATGCTAAAGAGTTAAGACCAACATATGTGATGGATAACGTGAAGTTGATTGAACAGGCTCGATCTGATTCTGAACGCGCGATTCAGGGTTATCAAATAACGGGTGACTTGATTACTTTACCCTATACAGAAAATCAATTTATTGCTCAGACATATGCTTCTCGCCCAGAGAATATTAACCCATTTGCTATCTTTACCTTTATCGGTTCGGTAGACTTGAATCCTCCTTCTGATGAATGGATCGATACACAGCGTGTTCCAGAAATCATCAATGACGTAGAAGGCAATTTCTCTGCCGTCCGAGCCGCAGAGCAAAACTCAGGTGCGCTTGGTACTGTATGGAATGCATGGCAGACTCAATGGAGTGGGACTCAGGTAACGGGTAATACCTTATCTCGTGCGGCTGGTTGGTCTACAAATGACGTTGGTCTAGGTGTCGCAGGTTGGCAAAACCGTCAAACCTTCACAGGAGCCGAGGTTGCTCTTATTAATAGAACCGCAGGTGGTCGAGTTATCACTCGCGAGGTTATTGCTAATGCAAGTGGTCAAACTCGTACAGGTATCAATACCGAAGTTCGTGCAACATTCTCAAAAGAATTTGTGTCAGATAGAGTTATTTCTACTTCGCTTGTGCCTTTCATACGTTCACGAAAGGTAGTATTCTTGGCTCGTGGTTTAAAGTTACAAACTATTGTACATCCTTTCTTTGACCAGACTAATATTACTCAGTATATTACTCCTGCCTCTAGATTGACTTTCAAGGGTACTAATCCTCTAAATGTAGATGACATCGACAAGTTTGACTTTGAGTCTAATGTTGGGCAAGATAACGATGAACCATCAAGAAGGTTCAATGGTAATACTCAGACTTCATATAACAAAGGGGACGTAGTATTCGTTAAACGTCGCGGTACAGTTTCCTATGCAAGCCCTGCCACATCACCTGCCACTGCGGTATGTGTACTTCAGGAAGTTCAGCCTGGTGGAACAACTCGCTCAGTCTTGGTCGTAAACACTAAGGGCACATTCCTTGCAACTGATATTATTGGAGGATCGGTTTCTAGTTCAGAAGGTGAAGTTACTTTATGGGCTCCGACAGAAAAGGGGGATCATTTATTGACAAACTTTGGCGGTGACGTTGCTGGTGTGTTCGATATACCTAATGACAACTCGGTGCAATTCCAAACTGGAAATCGCGAATTTAAGTTGATTGACAATACTACTAATAACGATCTGATCGCAAAGACTCGAGCGTTTGGCAACTATCATGCAGAAGGCGTATTACAGACATGGCAGTCGACATATAGTTCTGTTCGTAATGGCCAGATAGTTCGTACTGTTGTAACAGATGATCGTACTGTCATTACAGACGAAAGAGTGGGTCGGGTTATTCGTGATACTGGTTGGTATGATCCTTTGGCTCAAACCTTCCTGGTACAAAACCGTGGTGGTGCATTCATTACGTCTATTGATGTATGGTTTGCATCGGTCGATCCAATTAAACCAGTAACATTACAGATTCGTGAAGTTGTAAATGGATACCCTGGGAAAACAATTCTACCATTCTCTAATGTCACACTTTACCCATATGAGTTACGTGATGAGAATCAACCAGCGGGTTATGGTTTATCGGCAAACACTATTGAATTAGACGGTAATGTATGGTTAGCGGCAAATAAGCCAAGTAAATTTTATATGAAGTCACCCGTCTTTGTTCAAGACGTCGGCGAATATTGTGTAGTCCTTTTATCTAACTCAAACAATTATAATGTATGGACTTCTGAGCTTGGCGGTATTGATATTACTACACCGACACCACGCCTGATCTCTGAGCAACCATATGCAGGTGTATTGTTTAAATCGCAAAATGCCTCTACATGGACTGCTCATCAGAATGAAGACTTAATGTTCAGGGTCAATACTGCTCAGTTCAATACTTCTGGTTCTGCCTTATTTGTTAACGCAAGAGTCGATAATGCATCATTGACTAACGATCCATTCTTTACTCGTGCAGGTTCTAAGCTCGTCAGAGTATTTCAACGTAATCATGGAATGTCTGTTGGGTCGAAGGTCACAATATCAGGCGTTGCGATAGCTATATATAATAATATTTCTTCTACTCAATTAAATACACAGCATACTGTTTTACATATTGAGCAAAACTCTTTTACTGTTCGCGTAATAAGTACGGCAGGTCAAACTGGTCGTACTGGTGGTTCTGGTATTGTGTCTGCTCGTAACGTTCAATTTGATACGGTACAACCCATGATTCAGTTACAGAAGTTTGCCGATACAACTCTTGACTTTTCTATCAAGACAATTTCTGGGTCTTCTATAAATGGATCACAGGTAGCAGGCAATCAAGATTCTTCGTTCAGTTCTATCATCGCTAATGATAATAATTATTTTGCTTCCCCTAGAATGATAGCATCGCCAGAAAATGAGACGCTATATCTTTCGGGTCAAAAGTCATTAGAATTTAAAGCAAACATGACGACATCGAACTCGTCAATATCACCTGTAATCGATACTGCTAGAACTTCACTTATCACAGTAAACAATCGTATTAATTCACCAACGTTTGCGTCAAATAATTTTATAGGTTTAACAGGAGACGGTGACTTTGACTTCTATGCTATCGTATCCTTAAATGAAGAAATTGCATTCAGTGGAAAAACTATTACGACAAATGACTCGGCAGTAAAGGCAATCTTTAAGTCACTACGAAATGGTAAGTACATAAACATAGTTGGTTCGGCTAATAATAATGGTAATCATCTTATTACAAATATATCCGAAGATGGCGGAACGGTAACAACCACTACATCATTCAATACTGCTTTGGCAGGTGCAACAATCACAATTAAGTTATATGATAACTATATTGATGAAATTGCGCTCGAGAGTTCTTCCTTGGCTAAATACCTTACTAGAAAGATTAATCTATCTGGTTCTGCCGCAGAGTCAAAGAACTTATCTATTAGATTCGCCGCAGATATCCCAGTAGGTGCAAGTATAGAAGTTTATTATAAGACATCGCAAGTTAGTTCAGGGATTCCTTTCAATGAAGTTCTTTGGAATTTCGTTGGTACCACAGTGACTAATAACCGAATGACAGATGCAGCATTTACAGTAAATGATATTCCTGCTTTCAATGCTGCGTCAATTAAACTTGTAATGAAGTCTTTCAACTCCTCAGCAATACCTAGAGCAAAGGATTTAATTGTTATTGCAACCGCCTAATATGGATTCTCTTGTAAAGGTGAAAGATGAAATCGGGTTGCATCGAGAAATGCAATCTGGTGCCATCGTGAATACTTCTTCTACAGACTATAATAAATACATTGAGCAACGTAATAAAATGAAACATCAACAAGAACGAATAAATAAACTAGAAGATGATGTTGCAGACTTAAGAAATTTAATTCAACAAATGGTAGCCAAAGCAATATGATAGAAGATAATATCAAAATAGAAGGTGTTGTTACGGTAGAGTTATTTGGCTCAGATCATGTTCTAAAATATTCTGATACTGTACATAATCTAGTTACCACTGCAGGTAAGAACTTCATTGTTCGTAAAATAAAGGGCGATGTCGAAGCGATCGAGTCGATTTCAATTGGCTCTGGCACTACTCCTGCAACTATAACTGATACTGCTATGGAAACTTTGTTGGCTCAGAACAATGTGTTGTTTACTTTTGTTGATACCGTGAATACTAATGTTCTTGTTAACACTACAACATTTGAAGAGGGCATCGGTACGGGTACAGTGAACGAGATTGGATTGTTTTCTGATTCGTCACCAAGGAAATTACTTTGTCGTACTGTTGTGCCGACACCATTTGTCAAATCACCCACGGACTACTTAAATGTTTCGTGGAAAATTAAAATCGGGTAAAAGATGGCAACAATTATAAAACGGTTAGTCAAAGGTACACCTCTTACGAATGCTGAAGGCGATGCTAACCTAGACGCATTTAATACAGAAAAACTAGAACGCAATGGGTCAATACCCATGACGGGTAATTTAACCACTTCTGGAATCGTACCAATAAGCGAAGCTAATGGTCTCAAAATCTTTAATGAGAATGACGAACTTGTCGCGACGTTTGGTGCAGGTAATACAAAAGATATTGTGGTTGAAGGTAATATAAACGTTGGTGGCGAGGCAAGCGGAGATCTTAATCTAAACGGTGGTGATATATCTGTACGAAATATATATCTTTCTGGTCAGATTATATCATCTCAGCTTGGTGCACAATATAAAGTATCAGGCGACGGTGAGACTTTTCAGGGTACTGGCGAAAATGTATCAAATAAACTTGTAGTCACATTGGATGTCATCTTACGATTGATTACTATAGAAGGCGCATTTGATTCTGGGCAAGAAATTGTAGGATCAGTATCTGCTACAACTGGAACTGTCACAAAGGTCTTGGGTAATGACATATACGTCAGATTAGATGATCCTGCTGAATCATTTACCATAGGGGAAACTATATCCTATGCATCAAATACTGGTGTGTTAAGTGTTGTCATAGATTCATCTACCTTTGAAATTGGCCATGAAGTAAAAATATTTGGCGCATCTGTCCCTGGGAGCCCTACTCCTATTATTACTCCTGCCTCATCGGCAGCTAAGATTGGCGCTGGTTCAGGGTTTACATATTACTATTGGATTGCGCAGTTTAACTTTAATGATGGTAGAATATCAAGTGCAACAAAAATAAGCACTGGCATTGTTCATAAAGTTGCGTCAGAGTTTAATGAGATTAATAATATTTCCTTGATATTAAATCGTACAAGCGCAAGTTATGGTATTGTGATATATAGAGCAACTCAAGATTCTATCGACCAATCAGTTCTTATTGATGTACTAGGTCCAGGGCAATTGGGCGGGTCTGCTTCTAATATATCATATATAGACTATGGTAGTTATTCTAATACAGAGTGGGCAGGTAAAGATGATTTTGGCAACTATACTGCCGATTCTGGTATCATACACTTCCCGTTATCTGCATCGGCAACACCTTTGAAAGGTTGGGTTACTGCTACAGTTGAAAGCATAGACAATACGGAGCAAGTAACATTTGATGCAGAATATGAAATGAACTCAGGTTCTTCATTAGAATTTGTACATATTAATACTACTGGTCTTCAGCAGTTTATAAATGACCAACGGGATTTAAATGTCAAGGAAGCAAACTTTTCTAATGGTGTCTATTATACATCTAAACTGAAAGTCCCTTCGAACTTTAAGATGACAGGCTCAGGCAAGCAAACCGTATTTAAACAAATCCCTTGGAATTTTGAATACTGGAATGATGCAGTTAACCCTAACGAAAAGGGTAATATATTTGTATCAGAAGAGTCGGCTCCATTTAGTGTTTCGTTTTCTAACTTGACTGCAGATGGTAACTTTACTAATAATGCAAGATATGCAGAAGCCAACGCAACATACCTAATTAATATATCAAATGGTGAGAATATTTCATTCTCTGATATTCAGGTCGTTAATTCTACTGGCGGTGGCATTCGTTCGTATCAGTGTGATTATCTTCGTCTTCAGAATTGTGAAATATTAAATGGTGGCGGTGTATCCTACTTGGGTAACGAGTTGTCTCCATTCTTTTCCGGTGGTTCTAGATACCTTACAGTAACGAATAACTTGTTTGAAAACTTTTTGAGTCCTGTTGATGTATCTGTGACTAATATCGGAACAGTAATTGGTAATACGGTTCACAACTGCGGATCGGGTCTATTGATATATGGTTCAGCTAATTTACTTTCATCGCCTAATTTATTGATGGGGCCTGATAATGAGTACCTGCCTTCACCTGATACAATGGACTCGGACTATAATGCCGTAAATATTTCACTCGATATCGGTGTGGATTATATCTCTGCGGCATATCTCTATATGGAACGTGGCCTTGTGTCGTACCTCGGTTCTGGTGATAGGAATAGTATTCCTGGGACTGCCGTAGAATTGACTGCCGACATTAGGATGTTGACAAAGTTAAATAATGATGAGCAACTTCCTGTTGACTATTCCGAAACATTGGGTGGTACGCGATTTATTAATTTCATATCTGCCGATACAGGTGACTATGGAAGAAACAATGGTTATTTCCAGTTCAAGATACTCGGTACTGATATTAATGAGATTCCTACTCTATCAGAGTTGATTACAGAGAATTCAGGAATACTTGTTGCAGGAGAGCAGATCATGGGCTTGGCATATCGAGTCATAGGTACAACTTATACAAATACTGATGTCGGTGAAAGAATCGCAATACAGGAATCTATATTTTCTGCAAGTGGCGGTGATAAGTTCATCACCATTACGTTGAGTGATCCTTCACAATATGCTACATTTGTTTCAGGCGATACAGTAAAAATATTTACTCATACATCTACACCAGATATAAATAGTACCGAGAGCGTCATTGTAGAAAAGATTGTATCTGGCTTGGCGCGCAAACTAAAAATTCAATTACCAGCAGAAGTTGATTTATCTGGTTCAGTAAATGGTGGTGTAACAGGTTATGTCGCTATCAGAAAATCATTCATACTTGCCAAAGGAAGAATTCATTAATGTCTAGTCTAACTAATGTAAACAATAATGCCGCAGTTGTTGTCGTAGGACGAACTGCGCCAGTACCTCCTGGTCAACAACCAGCAAGTAAATCGATTCCTGTTGTATTAGCAACTGATCAACCTCCTGTTCCAGTCATTGAACAAAACAAGATTGCTTCTGAAGTAGCATTATCTTTGTTGGGTATTCCACGTTCAGAAGTTGCACTTGGCATCTTTGCTGATGTGAATACCTATGACATCAATCCTTCTGAATGGTCTAGCAGTCCTGCAATTCGAGAGGATATTCTTGAAGCAGATGACATTGCGTATGATGAATTCGGTGGCGAACAAGGTTGGGGAATCAAACATATCACAGAAGAGTCTGGTGCTCTTGTTGAGGCTCCTGCTAATAAGGTAGCAATTCTTACATCGAAGCGATTCTTTCGTTATCAGCCAGGTCGTGTATCATCGGCCACATTTGGCATAAAGACTTCGATTATCCCTGGCGAGCCTTCCGATGTATATCGTAATCCTGCAATTCGCAAGTATGGAATTTTTGACAAGTTTGATGGTTATTTTTGGGAAACACGTGACACAGGCAAAGGCGACCAACTTGTCGTAGTCCGTCGTACTCAAGCAGTTATTACGTCTAATCCGATTACCTTTGGTTCGGCAATGGGACAGCAAATAGATGACTATGGTCAATCAGGCGAAGCACCCTCATCAACTAATGCAGAAGGGACTCCTGGTGATTTAGTTATCCTACGCGATAGTCTAGTCATGTCTCATGCCGCGATGTATGATCCTTCACTATTGTTAGAAGAAACAAATCATGCTGCTTCATCAATAGGTTTAAATGCAATAACATTGGCAGTTGCAGATGGTGAATTAGCCAATGGTCAATATGTATCTTATCACACAGATGAACCAACTGCAATTACTGGTCTGATAAAGACAAAGATTTATCGTGTCATTGAAAAGACTGCACCATCTGCTGGTAACTACACGGTCAAGTTGGCCGAGTTAGGTGATGACGGTCAGGGCAATACTCCTATTACACTTGGTACACTAACAGGAACTCATGTTATCCGTACACCTGTGCCATTTATATTCCCAGAAAATGGTGTCGAAGGCGCTCATGATATTATGTTCCCATTGCGTCGGTCGTTTGACATAGACAGAAATGTTTTAGAAACTCCTGTTGGATATATTGGGACCTCTAAGAGTGGTGATGAAACTGTATCACAGGCACTTGTTCGTATCTCAGAAGAGATTGATGTTGTTAATACAAGTTGGGCAAATTGGGTAGAGCAAAACGTCAAGCCAGAATTTTATCGTGTCTATGAATATCGTATTCCACGTTCGCGTTTCTCTGGCGACTTCCTAAATGGCACTCAGGATTCAACTGCACAGGAAGTATTATACTCTGACGTAGTGCGTACAGGTTCTGGCAATGATACGATTAAACTTCCTGGTGAAAACGTTATCTCTCCAGTAACCGACGGCAACATTACCTCTGATTCTATTTGGGACATTGACTTCACTAAAGTAATCATGCAGAAGATAGAATTCTCGTGGTACGGTGCGGTTGGTGCACTGTTCCTTGCCTATGTTCCTGTATCAAATGGCGAGGCTCGCTGGGTTCGTATTCATCATCTTCGTGCATCTAATCAACTCAAAGTATCTTCTTTGGGTAATGCCACCTTGCCTATTACATACGTTGTATATGGTGGTGGTTCAGAACAGCGATATGGTTATGAGAATGCATCAAGTTTTGGCAAAAGAATTCCTAATTCAGTCCCAGGATCTGGTTCATATTCACAATACATTACTAAGTATGGTGCATCATATTATATCGATGGTGGTGATCGAGGAACAGTTCGACTTTACAGTTATGCCTCCTCTGCTGCGACTGAAGTATATGGTTCAAAGTATCGTATAAAAGTTAATGCTTCAAATTCTCAGGATTTAGATCCTTATGTGAGTCTGATTGAAACTGCTCCATATGACGTCAACCCAGCTGTGTCGGATTTCTATATGAGTGGTACATTATTATCTGGCGATGTGGTCGACCGTGGTATTAAGGTTACATGGGTAGATATACCAAATAAAAGATTGTACCTTAACAAGACATTGAATTCTATTACTGGTGCTTCTGTTCGAATGGACATTCTGGTAGATCGCCCTCAGATTATCTATGGTCTTCAGACTAAGCGTGAAATTGTTTCATCACAGGGTAAGCGTGTTCGTAACCGTATTCAGGTATATCCTACTAGACTTGCAACTGGTGCAACAGGTACATCTACTGTATCTTTACAGTTACGCAAGAATCCTATTTTCCAGACCTTTGATTCATATTCTGGTACGCTGACCCTCACTGCAGCAACTGTACTAAAATCTGCAGGACAACTAACGGCATTGTCATTATCAGCAACTCCTACAATTGCAGATAGTAAGTCGGTATATGGTTGGTTCAGGGCATACTTTACATCAGATGTCGGCGAGTTTAAGTTTCCTGTACTCGGTATATTGAGACGCATCGGTTCGGCATATAACTTTACTGCTAAAGATGCATACTCTGAGGAAGTAAAGATTGTTGGTTCCTTTATGGTTGCAATCAACTATGATGAAGACGGTACAGTAATCAGTACGGATACAGGAACTCCTGAAGAGTTGTCAAGATTATCTTCTGTTCTGATTAACTCTGAATTGCGTACTCCAATCCCAGGGACTGGCACTCAGGTCACAACGTTTTATATTCCTCCTGGCGGCAATATCTTTGAACTAGATGCATACTTTGATTACAACAAAGATTACTTATCATATCCATTGACGAATGAAAATGATTTACTTTTCTTAACCTCTGCTTCAGTGGATCGTCAATATGATATAGATGGTAGCGGAGATCCTACGGGTTCGCCTGTCCTCAAATCATCAGTGTTAGCAAGTCTGACATGGGAAGAGCAATAATACGTTATGTATACAAAAATTGGGTTTGATAAGTTTCCAGTACCTTCTATTATTACGGAAGTTCAACTGTCTGATATTGTCACGGGTGAAAAACTCGTGGATCAGGCAGGGCTTCCACTTATCACAGATGCAGAAAGAATAATTTCTGAAATTGCTACCTCTAAGCATGCAACATCCGTAGTAACAGATCCTAATACAATCGAACCAGTTAGAGTTATCGAACAGTTCTCAGAGACATCTGAAACTGCTACGACTTTATTGGGTATTAACAGAGCAGAAACTCAATTAAGTTTATTTTCTGACGTATCTGTTCTTGGCTTTGATGAGTCATCATGGGAAACCTACAATTATGCATCTGGTTCTCGTTCATATGGTCCATGGGAATTTAGAACTGCTGTAGGATTTGGGCAACACTATAGTGCTCAGATGATAGAAGAAACTGAAGAGCAAGCAATTAAGTTAAGTGCATTTCCTGTTCCATATTCATACCCATTTGGCCCAGGTTGGGCAGATCTTGGTTATTACAATGAATTGTTATATCAACAATTTAAAAACTTTGTAGCATTAGGTAACATATTATATACGTTATTGCCAGGCCTATCGCAATATTTTCTTGATGGCGAAAAAGTATTCATTGGAAGCGATGAAGAAATTGAATTTATTGGTGTCACAGAAGCAGAAGGGTTTACACTAATTGATACATGGACAAGAACATGGGTTGACATTCGTTCCAACATATTTTTTGACCCTACTAACCCAGGCACAATTATTACTCCATTAATTATTAATGGACTGACTGGTAGCAATCCTTCTTTTGATGAGACACGCCCAGGATATTCTTCTGGAACTAGACGTCTTTCGTTTATGCAATCACGCAAAACATATCGGTATCAGCCTGGTCGTATATCAGGATTTACCTTTGGTGCTAGAATATCCTCGGACTCAGGATCTGCAGCAAACGTAATCGAATGGGGTATATCTAATCCGACGGATCAATATGTCTTTCAGGTACGTGGTGCAAACTTTTCAATTGTTCGTAGATCTACTGTTCCGCTTGATGCAGATGTTATCAGAGCAAATGGTCTTGAACCATCGGCGCAAATATTTCAGTCATCAGGTGATCCATTTAATCCACGCAATTATTATACACTAGTCATACCTCGTGATAACTTCAATGGTGATAAACTTAACGGCAATGGTCGTTCTGGTTATCTGTTGACGACTCCTAATGTTACGATGTACAAGATTGAGTTTGGTTGGTATGGCGCAATTGGCGCAAAGTTCTTTGTGTATATCCCTGTAGATAATGGAGAGGCTCGTTGGGTTCTGATTCATACTCTAGTCATAGAAAATAAACTAGGACAACCTTGTTTAGAAGACCCTTACTTTAGATTTAAATATCAAATTGATATTAATGAAAATGCTACTCTCCGTACACCGCAGTACATATACAAATATGGTGCATCATGCTATATTGATGGTGGAGATGAAGGCGCATTGACTCAGAATTCATTTGAGTCTGGACTGAAAGATATTAATTCAACCATCAGTAAACCATTAATAGGTCTGACATCAAAAACAGTATTATTAAATTCTGATGGTGTAGCAAAGCAAAATAAAAAAATTATATTTCCAAAGACAATATCGGCTACTGCATCTGAATTGACACAAGTAGATATAGTGACTTGTAAGGCATGCCCTGGCTTTGGTCATGTGTATAATCATGGTCTTGTTGCAGGAACAATCGGTCGTACATTTAATATATCATTAAATACATCGGCTCGTAATACGTTTTTTATTGTTCCTGCAAATCCATTAGATGTTCAACCATCAGAGTTGTTTACGGTTGCAGATATTGGTTCAAAGATAATTGCAGATGGATTGTATGGTGCTTATATCAAGTCGCTTGATTTGGAGACATCTCCAGGGTCTGGGCTGTTTGAAGAAGCAGTCATAGAAAGAATTGCAACATATGGGTACACAAAAGTTGCTGGTGGATTTCCTTCTACCGTATTTTCGTACACCGTAGGCGATGTTATCACAGTACCTTTTGGTGAAACTCAATACCCATATCAAGTTAGGTTGACTAACTATGATGCTATTGCTGCTTCGATCACTCCGCTGACTGGTTCCAAGATAGAAATACAATTTTTAAACCCAACGGTAAGCGATTCATTTGCGCATTTCGCAGAATTCTTGCTAGGTGTAACCGACAAGATGCCAGTTGAAGTTTTAGACTCAGGTGGCAATCCAGATATAAATTGGAAATATTCAGAATCAGATACACGAACAGCATTACCGCTCTCGGACATTTTATTTGGTGAGCGTATACCTTTTCGTGCAAGTCGTAATCGCAAGGGTATTGAAACTGGTGAACAAGGTCGTTATGAAGCTGGTTCTATAATTTCTGTTAGCGAAATTGATAATCGTATTCCTGCAATTACTGGTATATTACCAGGTCTATGTTCTACACTTACAGTTGAGTTAATAAATAAAATACAATTAAATGGCAAATTAGAATTAGGTAATCCTAAGACAGGCGAACCTGATGGCAATTATTATATTGTTCTTGAACCTAATGAGTCATTTCAATCAGATGCACTAATAAGTGGTGAAGTAGGATTGTATAATAGCAGTGTTTTTGTTGGCACAGGCATTACGTTTACCTCAGAACAGGATTCATATAATGTTGAAGAAGATACAATTTATTTTGCTCAGATAAGCGGTCAACTCCCAGGAAAGAATGACGGAGATGATATACAGATTGCATTGTCATCGTTACGCATATATGCCACCGAGGTGGATAAATCAAAGGTAATGAAGTTCAATCCATATCCGTTATACTTGGTTTGTTTTCTTCGTGACAAGTCTGCAGTCAATTCAATCTCTGTAAAAGAAACAATTGGCGACACGACTATTGTTTCATCACCAAAATGGCTCCTAAATAATAATATAGATAAATCACCACTCATAAGTAGCCCAGCAGAAGACGATTTTCCTCCTGTAAATTTTTTATCAAAAAACAGATTATCTGCAGTAGCAGTTGACGTAGAAGTTGGACAACAGTTAAGACCATACCGCGTAGTGAATTCGTTCTATGTTGGTGCAGGAGAAACAAAAATAATTGATATGTCAAATATATATGGTTCAGATCGTGAATCTATTACGCCTGACTTATTTAACAGAGAAGCAACCTTTGTTGTTGGTAAGACGATGGCAGTTTCTTCTGGTACTATACAAATAAGTATTAATACATCGGAACAATAAGATAAAACTATGGCATTTGAAACAAACGTATATTACGGATATAAGGCGTCTAATAACCTTTCCGATGTTATCGATAGAGAAAATGCTCTATTTAAAATAGGGTTGAATATTGGCGACCTTAATATCATACGTGGAGTTGCAGGTGAGTTAGGCGCAACACGCGATGATCTGGTTACACTGTCTGATTTAACCTTACCAATTTATAGAACTTTGGATAGATTTTTATCGGAGAGTTCACAATATGCAGATGTATTATCTAAGGCAGGCGGAACAGATAACTCACTTCAGGGTAATCTAGAGGTCAATGGACCAATTGGTGCCTCGGCCATTCGATATAATTATGTTAATACAGATACTGACCAAATTGCTTTTGCAGATATTTCTACATCTCGTGTATCGGCCTGGTCGTCTATTAGTCCAGCAGGTTCTTTTCCTTCTGAATCCGATCCAATATATTATGGTTCAGAAGTAAAGATATATGATGGCGGAACTGTTACGACAGACAAAATTCAGTGGGGAGAAAATGCAGTCCCTAAATTGTATACCGCAGAAGTACCTACTCATGCAATCACGACTACAATCAATGGGCAACAGGTTAAGTTATATGCCATGAAGTCTATTCCACTAAAATTTAGTGGATTTTTTAGAAACTTTAATAGCATTGTAGCAGTCACTCCAATAACTGGAATCAACATCAGTTGGCGTATTATTAATCAAGTGAATACATCAGATATTCAATCATATCCGAATAGAGGCACTAGATTAAATTATTTCAGCGTACAGTCTGCACCTCGTACAATTGAAATATATTACTCTCCAGATAATTTCACATCATTAACTCTTACTGGTGTAAATCTCCGTACTCTTCCGTTAGCTGAATTGCCAAATCTTACACAATTAAATATTTCATTTAATGATATACGAACTGTTCCTAATCTGAATATATTTTCGCCTAACCTTTTGACACTTAATATATTTCGTAACAATCTTTACTTGGCAGAAAGCGCCACGCTAAAGAAACTGAACTTAGGTGTGTTAAATCATTTTCCTACAAGTCTTACATCTATTAATATGTACGGCACGTTCTTTGGTTCGATACGCTGGGTCAATTTATCTGGTATAGAAGTTGCTCCAGCAAGTGTAGGCGCAGTATCTGTATTTAAGTATCGCTTTCCATCATTGGTTACGTTTAACGTAGGACGTGGTTCTAGTTCTAGTTCTAGGCCAATTTTTAATCCAGATTTATATGATCCTATGTGTCATTTACCACAGATGCCAGATACTTGTCAAAATTATTATGTAGGATATAATGACTTTAGAACAGTTCCTGCTACAGGACTAAAAGATTTACCTGAATTGCGAAATATTAATTTGACCAGTAATGGAAATTTAAGCGATGTAACATTTTCTATTGCCTCGACTAATATACAGACAGTCAATATCAGTGCTACAAATTTGCCCATGCCAGATTTAAGAAGCAGAACATTCTTAACGAGCTATAGGCATACTTATAACGCTAACACTAGCCCTTTTCATGTTAGTACTTCTTCTGATGTATCCTATAAGTTTTCTGGTTGTACTGCTCTTACTGGCATCAGTATATATGGCTCTAGGGTTGCTGGGTTTATACCGAAGTTCAAAAACAATCAATCATTGACTTCGTTCGATGCTTATGTTGCGCAATACATAACAGGCGGCAGACCAGATAACGGCGAGCATGGTTATGTAGATGGTACAACTTATGTCATGTACAAAGATACCTTTAATGATGCCAAGGACATATCATTTTTCCGAGTATTATCAAACAGTCTTTTGGTCGGAAAGGGATTTGAAGAAGATACATTTAAGAATTTAAAGAATCTTACCTATCTCTATTGGTATTCATATAATCGTACTGGCAACTCAGTTACCGACATTCTTTTACCAAACATATCAAGTTGCCCTGCATTGCGTTATTTTATAATGCCAGTAAACAAATTCCGTGGATCAATCCCTGCATTTACATCTAATCAAAGCATTGTGTATATTGATGTGTCTAGTAATGAACTCTCTGGTGGTGTGCCTTTCTTCAATAACAAGTTAGCATTGAATTACTTTTATGCAAATAATAATGCACTGACATCGTTTAATGGCTTTATAAACACACCTAATCTGTATCATGTTTATTTGTATAATAATCAGATAACAGGATCTATACCTACACTGTCGGAAGACTCGCCTAACATCGATAGACTATATCTTTATAATAATCAATTCACTGATTATACGAGTGGATCCTTTAAAGGTCTCCGAAGACTCAAATTCCTTGACGTATCAACTAACAACTTATCTGAGTCTAATTTAAATGCTATTATCGAAGACCTGTACGAAAATTATATACTTGCTCCTCGAAGTACAGTTAGTGTGAATCTTCGTGGTCAGTCAAATGCACTCGGATATAATCCTTCTGAAATTGGCACAAGTCGTGAACAAGAAATCTTTGAAAAAATAACATTCCTCCGTCAACGTGGTTGGCAAATTTCATGGTAACAAAAATATGGCATTAAGAAATTTAGGATATGATCAGGCAAGGAATCTTGCGGAATCTATAGATGACCGACAGGCTCTGAATAACCTTGGCGGCGGAAGTATTGCAGATGATATATCTATATTTAGAAACAATACAAATAACTTTTCTGAATTGGAATGGAGCTATGAGACACTTGGATCGTCAATAGTCGGAAACAAGTTTTTGTTCCCTACATCACTATTGGCAACATATACAAATAATGATTCTGTATATGTGAGCGGAACTTCTTTAGGCAGTCTTAGCTCTGATCAACTGTATTATGTTGTACAATATAATCCTAAGTCTGGCGCTAGATCAAATCAAATATCGTTTGGATTGTCTCTTACTGTAGACGGTAGCCTCGTTGCGCTAGGTTCTATTACAAGTCATTTAATATTTACACGTAATGACTTTGTCAATCAAAATAATATTATCAATATTGCAAGTCCGCAATCACGTAATACATTTTTTTTAACTCAAACTAATTTAGAATTAGAAGTTGACGCTACATATGGTGTAAATAATTATAATCAAGGGTTTAGTGCATTAGAAGAAAACCTTGATAGGTTTTCTTCTTTGAGCGCACAAAAATATACTAGTAATAAATCACTTGCTACATCAAATATAATTAATACACAAGGTTTTATTACTACGTCAGATCCGGCAGTTCATAATACTTCTCAAGTAAACCTGAACGAAGTTAATTCACCTGGTGTATACATAACTGATCCATTTTCTGATATATTTGAAATTAGTAAAACGAGAGCATATTCTAGCGATAATCAACCATGGGTACAAGGTGTAACATCGCTGGATACAAAGTCAAGTCAAGTCAACATTGGCGATCTTTATTTTGAAAATGATATAAAGTTTGACTCTATCGATGGATTTAATACAGAATCGGGTGCAGCATCTAGCTTTACCCATAAGATTCCTATTATCATTGATGGCGTAGAATATTTCATTCTACTTACACAATAATTTTACCAAGTATCTTGAATGTTGCACCAGCAAGATCTTTGATTGCAATTGTACGATCATAAGTATCTACTACTGAGGCAGACACTACAGTAACGGAATCTGCCTTGAGTGACTGAAACTTCAATTCACCTGTTCCTGTTATCGTAGGTTCAATTTTCATAGATGGTCTGCCTGATGTAGTAATCAGTCCTGTTGATGTTGCTGTAAACGGTGGAGATGTATCAATTGGTGGAAAACAAACTTCTTTTGAGTCTGTAGTGCCGCTTGGGGCAAATGTAATCAATTGTCCAGAAGGAATGTCATCTGCTATATTTGCAGAAAGAGTTATAATAAAATCACTGCCTGATGGTACAATGCTAACTACAGTAGTGCCTGTGGGTATGCGAGTTCCAAACTGAACAACTTGTCCTGCAATCAAATTTGTATCATCTTCAATAGTAAGCGTATTACTTCCTGCGTTACTTTGCACTGTTGTTACGTCCGAAAATACATTTGTACAGTAATCGGTCAATGAATTATTATAAAGACCTTTGGCACGATAAAACAGTGCAGTACCGTTGATAGCAGAACCAGATGATGCGGTGAATGCCTTAGAAGTTGTTACGCTAGATGCGCCCTTTGTCACAACTACATTATAGGTTGGCGAGCCATTTGATACAACAACATCACCTACAAGAATATTGTTTACTGTATTTGTAGAAAGCCCTGTTATGGTAGTTCCGCTATTCGACCATGTGGCAGACGATTCAAATGCGCCTAGACCACGATGATTGATGAATACCAGAGAAGTAGATGCAGTAGTAGCTGTTGTTTCACTACTAATGAATATTAATGAATTGATGTAGAGATCGGTTACCCGTGTTCCAGCATTTATTCCAGTACCAAATACAAAATTCCCTGGCTCGATGAGATCAGTCGTATCTGATACAGCAAGAGTCGTTGTCCCCGTCAAGAATGCTACCGTTGCAGTACGTCTAATTGCGCTTGATAGTGATACAGGTGGTGTATATGTAATATTAAGTTTGTTAAGAGAAACCACTGATTGATAATCGGAATATGCAGACACTCCGCCTACGATACCACCATATGACGGAATATGATTATCATAAAATGAATTGAATTCTCCATAATCTATGTCAGATGGAGATGGGTTTATATTATAATCTTCATCATATAAAAATTTATAGTTTAAAGTTCTATTTGCATCAGATAGTGTTCCAATGTTGAAAATAATAGTCTTTTGAGTTGCAGGCGATATGTCTTCGCCATTTGCATCATCTAGCCAAAATCTAATTTGTATAGGATATGCTTCACTAATGATTAAATCACCTAGAACTAAATTTACATTACTTGCTACTCCGCTTCCAATGTTATATGTAAAGTCAAATGTAGTTCCGCCAGCAAATCCGGCATCCAGCGGTTCCGATATGGTTATAACTCCTGTCAATAAATTAATTCCAGTGATAGTGATGGGATTACTTTCTGGATCACTGAATTGAGGTATTGCGTTATTGACAAGAATATCTCCAATCAAGAGATTTTTTACATTAGCAATATTTTGTAGTGTAATAGTGGTCACCGATGTAGAAGCAGCATCACATGCAAACGTATATACTACCTGAGACTTTCTGGCCAATAGTGTATCGGCTTCGCCAAATTCAACAGTAAAATATGAATTAGTACTGACTCTTAATACGTGAGGAACAGATTCTATAGGTTTAAAAAATCCTGTGTAAATTACTCCGCCATAATTGCTCTGAGTCAGCTGAAGTACATCGGCAGAAAGGTTTATATGACCATTTTCCCAAAAGACTTCTGTTTCTGCTGGAGCACCCGTAAAAATATTGTCTAGGTCTACTGCAATAGAATCGACTTGACTATCAGAATAGTATCTGCCAGTCAATCCGTTACCGCCAAATAACTGAGGTATTCCAGTTATATACTTTGATTGGTCAATACGATTTTTTAGCGTTATGACTGGTTTATATACTTCAGTGTCACCTTCTGAATTGACGACTCGAATGGCAGAGCCTGCGATGTTTGCAAAGTCTGCCTGAGTGATATCCTTTGAATCAATGTTCTTGATGACTTCAATGTCCGCAGAAACAAACGTTTCGCCTTCTTCTTGCACTAGTCCATTAAGCAAGTTTTCTAATGATTGTTTTGGGTCTATGATGTCAGAAAAGTTTAGGTCTCGTCTTAGACCCTTTTTGCTGAAGCTTCTGGTCATGAAGTTTTCTCTTATAAATAATGTTAGATTCAGTAGTTATTTATACTTTTTAAATTGTAAAAAGTATAAATACTAATATAACAATTAACCGCAGGAATTCACTTCAATGGCGTCATATGCTAATATTAGCGCAGATCAGGGTGCGGATTTTCAGACTATCTTAGAGTTAGAAGATGCTAATGGCGACCCTTTAGATTTAACCGAATACAATTTATATGGTCAAATTAGACGTACATACAAATCAGCAAATGCAGTCGATTTTACTATTGTTAAGAATAACGCCACCGGTGGCATTATTCATGTCAAATTAACCTCAGAACAAACTGCTAGTATGAAGAGCGGTCGGTATGTGTATGACATATATTCAATGAACACAGAAATAAGTAATAGCAGGATAAAATTATTAGAAGGAATTTTTGAATTAATTCCATCAGTCACAAAAATTATTGAGTGATATATGTCGATAAAAGTTAAATTAAGAAGTCAAGATAATCTTATAGTTAAATCACAGGTTGGTCCGTCATCTATAGATGAATTAAGTAATATTGATGTGTCAGATTTGCAAGACGGTGCTGTTCTTGTTTATTCTACCAATATAGGTAAATGGAAGTCAACGAAACTATTAGAAAAACAAACCGTTGATGGCGGCACATATTAAGTATTATAAATAAACGTATAACAACTCGCTCTATATAGGGCATCACATAAAGAGTTAAGGAATATTCCTATGGCATCTGCAAGTGTTTTTAAGTTTAGACGGTCTTCTGTTCCAGGCAAAGCACCTACGACAAGTGATATTGAACTAGGTGAACTTGCAATCAATACATATGATGGATATATGTATTTAAAACAATCTGATGGTACTGGCGACAAAGCCATACGGTTTGTCAGCGACCAAGCATCACAAGACTACGGTCTTATCACAGATTAAACAGGAAACATAAAATGTCAAAGGTCATACAAAGACGCAGAGGTACTAGCGCAGAACATACCACGTTCACTGGTGCTTTAGGTGAAATTACAATTGATACCACGAAAGATACTGTAGTCGTACATGACGGTGTTGCAGTCGGTGGTCATCCACTTGCACGCGAAGACTTGGCAAATACAAAGGTAAGTGCCCTGACTGCAATTGGTGGTTCTAGTACTGCTACCGATGACTTCTTCTTGATATATGATTCTTCTGCTGAACTAATGAAGAAAATTACTCGTGAAGAACTTAACAATGCAATGGAGATTGATGCTCTATCAAATGTAACGATTACTGGCGGGTCAATAAATGGTACAACAGTTGGCGCAAGTGTTGCATCAACTGGCGCATTTACGACGATAAACAGTTCATCGACTACAATTTTAAATGGTACTACAATACCTGCGTCGTCTACATTAGTAAAAACTGCTGATAAAATTAGTGTTCTGTCTTCTACAACTTCTGCGGAATTAGCTGGAGTGATTAGTGATGAAACTGGTACAGGTTTTTTAGTATTTGCCACAAGTCCTACATTAGTCACACCAAATATTGGTACTCCATCGGCAGGTGTAGTCACTAATTTGACTGGTACCGCATCTATTAACATTAACGGAACAGTTGGCGCAACAACAGTAAGCACAGGTGCGTTTACGACACTTTTAGCATCAGGAACCTCTACGCTGGCTGCTGTTAGTGTGGCTGCTCCGGGTGCACCCGTCACCATCAACTCCACGAACAGTAACGGCAACAAAATAATATTTCAAAGTGCTGGTGTGGCTGATGGCTATATCGGCTCAACTGGAACTGGTGCATTTCTTGCAGATAACGCAGCAGTGATTCGGGCGCAGGTGTCCACCACAGGCCTAGCAGTAACAGGTGCAATCTCAGCAACAACAACTATTAACGGCGCACTGAACGGCACTGTCGGCGCTACGACACCGGCAGCGGGTACGTTTACTACTGTGAACTCTGGGACACTAGCAGTAACAGGTGCAATCTCAGCCACGACAACAATCAACGGCGCACTCAACGGCACTGTCGGCGCTACGACACCGGCAGCGGGTACGTTTACTACTGTTAGTGTGGCTGCTCCGGGTGCACCCGTCACCATCAACTCCACGAACAGTAACAACAACAAAATAGTATTTCAAAGTGCTGGTGTGGCTAATGGCTATATCGGCTCAACTGGAACTGGTGCATTTCTTGCAGATAACGCAGCAATAACACGTGCGCAGGTGTCCACCACAGGCCTAGCAGTAACAGGCACAGTAACCTCCACAACCGATGCAACCCTGTCAGGTGTGCGAGTGGGCAAAGGCGCTGGGGCAATAGCGTCTAACACCGCAGTGGGTTCGGGTGCTTTGAATGCTAACACCACAGGCAGCAGCAACACAGCTAGTGGGGTGCAAGCACTCCTCTTCAACACCACGGGCAGCGGAAACACGGCCAGCGGGCAGGGCGCACTCTACTACAACACCACAGGCGCTGGCAACACAGCTAACGGGTATCAAGCACTCCTCTTCAACACCACAGGCAGCAGCAACACAGCTAACGGGCAGGGCGCACTCTACAGCAACACCACAGGCAACTACAACACAGCTAGTGGGGTGCAAGCACTCCGCTTCAACACCACAGGCGTCAACAACACAGCCAGCGGGTACCTTGCACTTAACGCACCAACTGTAGGCTCTAACGCAGTCGCAATTGGTCACGAATCCCAGCGCTACGCCAACGATACCGCAACCGCTTATACCAACACCAACACATCGGTAGGCTATCAGTCACTCAGAGGTTCTACTACTGCGGCTAATAATACTGGGT
>Ga0209702_10001786_pt1 | contig 39524 bp, 35 predicted proteins | sample FRY01_FD_187210 | JGI IMG/M metagenome (GOLD analysis project Ga0209702, IMG submission 187210) | Freshwater microbial communities from Lake Fryxell liftoff mats and glacier meltwater in Antarctica - FRY-01 (SPAdes) (version 2) | ecosystem: Environmental > Aquatic > Freshwater > Ice > Glacier...
CAAAAGTATAAACAAAGTATTAAAACGAGACCGATGCCCCAAAGGAACACGTAAAAATAAACAAGGCAGATGTTTAAAATGGAATAAGGTCACCAATGCTTTTGAAGTGGAACCGGGCGAAGAAAAAGAACTAGAAAATAAAAAGGAAGAAGTGGAACTGGAAGAAGATGTTGAAGAACTAGAAGAGAAAGAACAAACGAAAAAACGAGACCGATGCCCCAAAGGAACACGTAAAAATAAACAAGGCAGATGTTTAAAATGGAATAAGGTCACCAATGCTTTTGAAGTGGAACTGAAAAAACTAGAAGAAAAAGAGAAAGAAAAGGAAGAAAAAGAGAAAGAAGATGAAGAAGAGGATGAAGAAGATGAAAAAGAGGAGGATGAAGAAGATGAAGAGGATGAAGAGGATGAAGAGGATGAAGAGGATGAAGAGGAGGATGCAATTTTTATAAATAAATACATCAAGTCAATAAAATTAACCAAAGTTGTAAACCCAAAAGGGGAATTAAAAGATACAATGTCTTATGACAAACGAACTTTGACTAATTTTGAATATCGACCCAATGTACCATCAATATTTAAATTCAAACAAATTGGTCAATATAGTGCAAAAATATACAACATTTGTGCCTCTCTTGGTGGTATATATATGTGTGATGGAACCATACTAATTTATTCCAAGTACATTTATTCAGGAATAATACCAATGGCTCTTGCGTTGGAAGAACTTGGGTTTTCCAACGGTTCTAGTCGTGGAAATCTTTTAAAAAATAAACCAACCAACAACAAATACAAATATGCAATGATTACTGGGGATTCGCGTTTAACTCCAGAATTTAACATTATAGATAAAATCAATCATATAAATAATTTAAACGGAAACAAAATAAAAGTGGTGCTCATATCGGATTCTGGGTCGGAAGGAATAGATTTAAAAATGATTCGACAAATTCATGTGCTAGACCCGTGGTTTAACATTAATCGAATTGAACAAATTATTGGGCGTGGGGTGCGAAATTTAAGCCATATTCGTCTTCCATTTGAGAAACGGAATGTAGAGATTTTTTTACACGCATCTATTTTATCCGATCGAAACGAAGAAGAATGCATGGATTTGTATCAGTACCGATTGGCAGAAAAAAAGGCGGTTGAAATTGGTAAAATATCTCGTTTAATAAAAGAACATTCGGTAGACTGTATTTTAAACCACGCACAAACTAATTTCACTGCTGAAAATTTTGACAATCAACCGGTTCGAATATTATTATCAGACGGTAAAGAAATCAAAGATTTTAAAATAGGAGACCAAGCATATACTTCTATATGTGATTATATGACGTGCGAGTATTCATGTTCTTCGGGCGTCACAATTAAAGATATTCATGTGAACGACACCACTTATAATGTCGCTTTTTCAAAAACGAATGTTACAAAAATAATAAAAATAATTCAAATTTTAATGACAGAGAATTTCTTCTATAAAAAAAACGATTTGATTAACTATATAAATCGTGGAATTTCAAAATCCAATAAATATCCTACCAATTTAATTGAATTGGCGTTGGAATCTATTATTTCAGACAAAATAGAAATTCAAGACAATTATAAACAACCTGGATATCTGGTTAAAATTGGAGAATATTATTTATATCAACCAAAACAAGTAAACGTCTCCAACATGTCTATGACTGATAGAAATATGAAACTTAAAATAAATTATAATGTAGTGCCGTTTAAAAACATAGTTTCTACCACAAAATCGACCACATACATGTCTGAATTGAAAAAAATAACCGATTTGCAACCAACGGATACAATTTTGAAATTATCCAATACACAACAAATCCAAACAGAATTCACTGAATTGTATTATAAATATGACGAAATAAATACATTAATCAACAGTAATGCCGAATACGGTCAAAAATCAACAACAGACACGTTTATTATTGCCAATGTAATAAAAATAATAAATAAAAAAGATAAAAGTAAAAACGAATTTTATATGAAATTGGCATTAGACCATTTAATAGAAACGCTTTTACCGCATAATAAAATAGAGTTGATAAATTTTGTACTAACAAATACAAAAATAGAGGATAAAATAAATTATGATATAAAAAATGAATTTATCGCGTCTTCGTTTTTATCCAATATAAAAAAATACATAGACGAACATACATTTGAACGTTCAGGAGAACAATATATGTATATAATTACAGACCCCTTTTTATCCAAAGAAAATGTAAAAATACCTGGAACATATTATAAAATTACAAAATCAGGAATGGAAAAAACACAATCGCATCTATCTACCAAATTAAAAGAATCGCGACTTAAAAAATTATCCGCACAATATTCAAGCAAAATCGCGAATTCTGCTAATTCCATTGTATTTGATAAAAATATATATAATTTTAACAATGTGGTTGGGTTTATTGGTTACAATAACATTAATAAATTAGTATTTAAAACAAAAGACAATTTTAAAAGTATAAAGGAAATTCCCCAAACATTAAAAGGTCGGGAATGTTTAGGAAATAAAATTATTATAGAATATTTGAAATATATCAACGACAAAACAAGGGATGAATACAAATTAGAATATATCAACAATTTGACATTAGAAAAATCAAAAGCAATACCAACTTTGTTATGTACGCTATTGGAATTTATATTGCGCCGACTAGAAAAAAAAAGAGAAACAAAACATGAAAAAGATGGAACTAATATTATTTGGTTTGTGAGTATTGAAAACGCGGTTGATTTTCAATTTTAAAAAATCAATTTGCAACTTTATCTTTACTTTCTTTACTTTCTTTACTTTCTTTACTTTCTTTACTTTCTTTACTTTCTTTACTTTCTTTACTTTCTTTACTTTCTTTACTTTCTTTGTTTACAAAATGAATGAACGTTTTTTGAATCAACTGATTTGTGAAAAAAAATAAATCTGTATCGTTTTCTTGAATGGTATTAAAATAGATAATGTATTTACATATTATCGGAATAATTATATATTTTAACTCGTTGCTTAAACTGCAATGATATGTTTTTACAAACGTGAAAAAGGATTCTAAAATATCAATTACAGAATAACCATAATCTATTAAATTTGACATTATTTCCATTGCGTCTGCCAATTTCATATGCAATACACAATCGATATATCGTTCAAAAATATCAAAACTAATATTAATACATATTGTTTTTGCAACATTCAACGTAATTATTTCATCCAGCAACTTAAATTTTTCCAAATAATTAATCATGCTATTAATATTATTGTTGCTTACCCCAACAATATATTCTAATACCTTTTCAATATCGTCAAATTTAATGAGTTCTTGGTTGGAAATATTTCGCAACACATTCAACATCTGTTCTTTATTTAATGGGGGCGGAGAAATTATTAAACAATGCGATTGAATATTCTCTATTATTTTTTTCGCATTTGAACACGATATTATAAAATTAATACGACCCGAATATGTTTCTATTAAATTATTACAAATTTGTTGTATATACACATTTTTTACACAATCCAAATTGTCCAATACAATTGTTTTTTTTAACCCGTTGGTTATGTCAAAATGTGATTGGCAAAATTCTTTCAAATTACATCGATAAAATGCAATCCCACATTCGCTAATATTATTTAGATAAACTACATTTTTGCATTTTAACATGTTAAAATTATCTTCGTGGTAATATTCTCCCAAAATCGCATTTATTATAGATGTTTTACGAGTGCCAACCAAAATAATATTTAACATTTTAGATTTTGTCAGCGTTTGGATAAATACACGAACATCTTCACTTAATTCAAATTGTTCCAAATTTATAGGAGCATACTTGTATAACAACATTAATTATTTTTAATTTGTTTATGTTTTTATATAATTTTAAATGTTTATGTTTTTATATAATTAAAAAATAATAACAAAAATGCTATTAATTTAGTTAGTTTACACAAACCCCCAATTTTCGAACTGGACCAAATGGCGAGGATGAAACCGATTTTTCATCAAGTCTCTTTTGAGGATGCAACAACGTTCCGCAATGGCTTGGTAATCATAGGTAAAGATGGCTGGATTACTAGATAAGTTAAACCAATCAATTTGTTCTGGGTGCTTTTCCAACAAAAATATCGCGTTTGGATTGGTTGATAAGCCATGCCAATCAATTTGTTCTGGATACTTTTCCAAGAGAGGTATTGCATTTGGATTGATAGATAAGCAACTCCAATGAATTTTATCCAGGTTCTTTTTTAACAGTTGTATCGCGTTTGGATTCATAGATAATTGAATCCAATCAATTTTATCCGGATTCTTTTTTAACAGTTGTATCGCGTTTGGATTTATAGATAAGCCATGCCAATCAATTTGTTTAGGATACTTTTCCAAGAGATGTATCGCATTTGGATTGATAGATAACCAACTCCAATCAATTTTATGGAGATTATTTTCCAAGAGAGATATCGCGTTTGAATTCATAGATAATAACCCCCAATGTATTTTATCCAGATTATTTTCCAACAAATGTATTGCGTTTGTATTAAAAGATAAGTACAACCAAATAATTTTATCCAGATTCTTTTCCAAGAGAAGTATCGCGTTTGGATTGCCAGATAAGCAATTCCAATTAATGTTTTCCGGGTGCTTTTCCAATAGATGTATCGCATTTGGATTCATAGATAATTGAATCCAATCAATTTTATCCATATTTTTTTCCAAGAGAGGTATTGCATTTGGATTGATAGATAAGCAACTCCAATCAATTTTATCTAGTGGTATCCAGTCTCGCGGTTTCATCATTGTTTCTGAATAATTGTCTTATTAATAAATAAAGTGAATTATAATTCATTTTTATAAAAATTATATTTGTTAGTTTAGAATAAAAAATATATTAAACATAAAAACTAATTGTGAAATATCTCTTGGATTATAAGACAAATGATTTGTCTTCCACATCTCCTTCCATTAGGGAAATTTTCACAGTATATTTTCCAAACATATTTCCTAACCAACTTCCACCATACCCTTGTTTATAAATATTCCATGCCTTTTGAGGATTGCACGACTCGGACCAATATTGAAACTTGGAAGTCCATCCAGAAAATCCTCCGTTTGGTGTCACATATACACTGGCATTTGAATCTATATTACTAACACCAGGCAACACACATGTCCGCACCAATTTGCCGTCTAAATATACATCCATTGTTCGTCCGTAAGCACTGATAATAAGATTTACCCATTTTTGAATAGGAACATTAGACACGGAACATGTATTGACGACCATTTGTTCATCGGTCGCAACACCGGTTGTTGTGTCCCCTGGATACACAGAAGACACGATTTCCAAATTGTTTTGCTCTCGCCCCAAATAAACAATCGGACAAGGCTGTTTTGTGTCGGTATCTTTACTCATACGTCCGAAAATAGCCTTTTGTTTGCCGTATTTGTAATTCCAGTCGTCAATATAAAACCAAATCGAATAACTATAATTAGACGACGAGGCATTTTCACCAGAGGCTAGCGCGGTTGCGTCTATTATTTGCACTGTGTCTGCAGCGGTTAGTCCCGTTAACGTATTTACATCACTGGCAATGTATTTTATTAGCATGATAACTAAAATAATAACAATTGCTGTTACTATGATACTTTTTGCGCTCATTATACTATTCCTTTATTATAATTTAATTTATTTAAATAATATTAGTTAGTATAAGTTAGATAATATATGAAAAAATCCAAACAACATAGTGCAAGTAATCGAATATCTACAACATTGCGCAAAACTCGACGTCATAATATTACCAAATATACCACCAGCAACCTTGTTTCCACACTATTAACATTTCAAATTAAACTTAAACTTTTTCACTGGAACACAGACAATTACGCACAGCATAAAGCTAGCGACCAATTGCACACGGATTTGAGCGAAAACATTGACTCGTTTGTTGAAAAAATGCTCGGCACAACACCCAAAGACCGGTTGCGAGACGTCAAGGTATGTGTAAAACCATCCACCGAAACCTTGACTAGCATTGTTACCGACGTAAATAAACTAAAACCGTATCTTATTCATATGCATTTTTCTCCCGACACACAATCAAACTCGGATTTATTGAATATTCGTGACGAAATGCTGGGACAACTGAACCAGTTTTTGTATTTAATTAAATTGCATTGAAAAAAATATGTGCATTAGCGCAATTTTTAACTAAGTTATCACCTGAAATTATTTTTTATATCAATTTTATTTATTCAGTAATTTTACGGCAATAATAATAATAAAAATCAGCCCCAGAGCCATAAATCCCTGGGGGCTACGAAGTGCAAAAGACGCAGCCAATAATAGTAAAATAATAATAGGAACAATTATGCTTGTATTTCCGCTTTCACCATCGGAAAATGCCATTTTCATTGAAAGAATGAATAAAATGCAGGCGATTAACATACAAAAACGAAATTGAGTATATCCTGTGGCTGCAACCTGGTCTTGTGTGTTTTTTGTCGCATGGATAGTTTCCACTCGTTGTGTTTCCGCTTCCAATTGTATTTTTTCTTCTTGCAATGCGGTTGTATATTCGACCAACAATGCGTGTTTTTCCTGTTGTTCTTGTTCTTGGTCTTTGCTGGATTTCTGTGAATTTGCATAAAAGGCGCTCAGTTGGTGATTTATTTGTATTAATTGAAAATTATAAAATTTCAATTGGGTTAATAATTCGCGGTCTTTTGGAATGAGTGCCACGTCGGAATCTAGTCCTGTAGAAACTTGTGCATCTCCAGAACGAGTCCAGCAATAATGTTTATCTGGGTTAAAAGTGGCTCCCGTACATTTGTCGTCTTGAATGCACATATCTTCGCATTCGGAGATTGAATTTGCCGTTGTTTGGTCTAATCCCGCGGTTCCCCAAAAAGACCGACCTTTTAATTGGGCGTATTCCTTTGTGTTTCCACTTGCATCGGAGTCTACGTTTTTTATAAATTGAACGTAATTTTGATACGCTTCTTCATACTGTCGCAATATAGTTTCATAGTTTGCTTCTAATAATTTAATTTTTAACGCATCGTTTTTATCAGAATCGTTTTGTTGCATACCTTTTGTTATAATAAAGAAATATATTTTATTTGATAAAATATATGTGTATCGAATATTGTGCATTTAATTGGTGCGACAATTAGTTTTTACATTATTATCTCCTCTTTAAAAAACGTATAAACTAACAAAATTTAAAATCAAATATTTTTATATTTTTATATTTTTGTTTTTATATTTTTGTTGTTTTTTATTCAAAAAACCAAAATAAAAGTATATGTATTGTGTAACTCTAATAATTAAAATGTTTTTGTTTTTTTGTTTGTCTCACATTTTTATTTTTATATTTTTATATTTATTGTTGCTTTTGTTAGTTTAAAGTGCTTATTTTTTTCTTAGATGAAAGACATATCGTACAAACAATTATTAAACTTTTGCAAAAGCCAAAAAGATACACATATTCAACTAAAGTACAAAATTTAATAAAAGACAGAAAACAAAATTACAAATCCAAACTAACTGTATTGTTTTTATTAGACCTGGGTTTTCGCGGTTTTCTAGTTTTTTTTCCTTCTTCCAAGGCAGTGTCGCCAGACATTATGCTTATATTGTCGTCGTTTTCCAAGACGGTTGGCGACGACAAAGCCTTGGATACTTCAATAGTCTTGGTTTTAATACCAGACAGCAAATCGCCTAGTTCAGACGGACCGCGCATTTCGGGGCGTTTTCGCGGTTGCTCACCAGCATTATCTCCAAGAGCCAAATTAATGGCATTGTTATTGGTTCTGTGTTGTTGTTCTGGAGGAACGTACTTTGGACCAGGGGGTCTTTGTTCTCTATCTCTGTCTGACATTGATTCTCGTCCTTGGACGCCACGCGCAGCCTGCATATCTGGTCTAGAATTATTACCTCCGCGATTTAAAGGAGGCGGTTCGGCATACTGTCCTTGGGTTGGTCTGGGAGGCGGTGGTCCCCCGCCTCCACCAACAACTCCGCTCATAAAATTTCCAATCCCGGGATTATTTTTTGACATGGTGTTTACGGCTGCGTTTTGAAACGCCCGCATTAATTCGGGGTCTTGTCGCAACACTTCGTCCATCCCAGGAGCAGCGGTTTTAAATATTTTGTTGGTTAGATTTACCATAAAAGCACTTCCGCCCAACATGAACATTAACTTTAACTCAAGGGCGATGCTGCCTTTTGACTTATATTTATCATATAATCCGCCAAAAATTTCATCGTATTCGTTTACATCTTCTTCTATTTTGTCTCCCCATCCCTCCAAATTAACATCAAATGGATCGAATTTATCATTTAAAAATTCAATGCCAGTAACAAGCATTTTCATACAACTTCCTTGAAATTTAATGGACGACTTTTTTGCTCCGTCTTCCATTACTGCCTCGTATTCGTTCAGCACTTCATAGTAGGGTGTTTCTTGGGTAAATTTTTTCGACATTTGATATTTTCCATTGCTTTTTTTCTCAATGTCTTCTAATTTTCGGATCATTTGAAATTGCTCTTTTTGCATTTCGTTTTTGGATTTATTTTGAGCCATGCTATTTCCACTACTAGTGTTTTGGGGGATTTCGTTATATTTTCCGTAATCATCCCATGTTTTGTGCGATTTTGAACTAGATGTTGCCGCACCCAGATCTAGTGGGGTATTGTCCTCTTCCTGAATATCCAGATTAATATTTTCACTACCGGTCGCATTTGCAAAAGAAACTCCATGCCCAGAACTGGATCCGTGTGTAAAGTTAGTGTCTGTGTTTATATTCCCATAATCATTCAATTCTTTTTCTAATTCGTTCAAATCGTCTAGCCCAATATTCACGCTTTTTTGGTTCCCTGAACCTTGAATTTTATTGTTCATTAATAATTCAATTCCTCCGCCAAAATTAGAAGTGGGTCTGTCGGTCATATCCGAAATATCAATTATATCTTCCATATTTATAGATATAATATAATATTCATTTACTTTTTTCACGCAAAAAATTAAAAAAAATACTAAATCCAAAAATATTGTTTGGATTTGTCAAATGTATGCAATGAACTATGCAAAATAGACCCCTTATTTCCGCCAAAATGGATTGTGGTCCGAATACTATAATCTCAAAGATATACGAAATATAATCACAATTATAAATAATAAAAAAAGTATGGGTGCTATTTAATGAATGGTTTTATACATATAATAACAATATAACATAAACCAATCTAAATAAAACGCTCACTTTTGAAAACCCAAACTAACAAAAATATATTTGTCATTTTTAAATTATCCATTTTGTTAGTTCAACATTATTTACTGAAGGATAAATCACTAGAAAAAATTGTATAATGAATTACATGTCGTAAAAAGGATTGTCTCCAATCATCATTCCGCAATATTCTTGTGGTTTTTTTTTATAATCCACGGGAAAATGAATCTTTGCGTCTTGGGCGTTTTGAATTAAAAATTTGAAATTGCTCCAAAAAATCTGCGGGTGTTTTTCTTCCACCGTCATAATGTGAGCCAACTCGTGTATTGCGACAAACATGAGTGTGTGTTCATCGATCATTTTAGATTCCGTATTTTCCTTTGATTTTCGATTTAAACACATGGCGATTTTATCTCCCTTGTTTTCGCTATATGCCGTAAACTCAGAAGTGGGAAGTGTTTCGCAAAACACCTTGGGGTCAAACTTGTTTGATAATCTGATCGCTCTAGGATCGTCCGGGTATTTTTCTAATACATATGCAACTAACAAACTACATTGGTTGGATATTGTGGCAAATAAATCTACAGCTTGTTTAATTTTAACACGATCTCGCACACAATAAGTATTTCCATCCACTCCTGAAATAACGCATTTTAGATTATAAAAATCAGATGATGTATATATGCGCCAACCAACCAGTCCGCAAAAGGTAACAAATAGAATGAATAAAATGTTGTCGTAAAAAAAACCAGTCATAATAATATGCAATATTTATTTTAATATTTTAAACCTAATAAAAAAACAGAAGTTGAATCTTCTCCTTCTTTTTCCAACCAATCGTCGTCCTCTGTAAAACCAACGGTATCAAACAATATAAAGCGACTTAGCCATGTCGTATTTAAAATATATTCCTTACACAATATATATTTGATATCGAGTATATTAAAAATTCATCGGAAGTCGTTCAGTTAGTGGCGGTTACAAAAAATGGGTATGCTATCCGATATATTAAAAATCCGTCGGAAGCCGTGCAATTGGCGGCGGTTACTCATAGTAGTGGATTGGCTATCAAATTTATTGAAAACCCGTCGGAAGCCGTGCAATTGGCGGCGGTTACACAAAAAGGAGTTGCTATCCGATATATTGAAAAACCATCAGAAGCCGTTCAGTTGACAGCAATAAAACAAGATAGGGATGCTTTATAATATATTATTACAATCCTGTAGGCATTATAAATAATTCATAGTTTAATTTTAGTTGTATTTTTTTTTATTTCTTATTTTTTGTGTTGAAATTGTATTTCCAAAAAAATGAAATTATTTGATTTATTAATATCATTTATAAAATATTATTATTTAAAAAATGTTGAAACTACAAGACTGGGTACAACTAGATAAAATGGATTGGTTAAAGTTATCTTTCAATCCAAACGCAATATATTTGTTGGAAAAGTATCCTGATAAAATACATTTGGACCAGTTATCTTCCAATTCAAATGCGATACAACTTTTGGAAAAAAATTTGGATAAATTATCCGAACTGAGTTGGTATTATTTATCTAGTAATCCAAACGCAATACCTTTGTTGGAAAAGCATCCAGACAAAATTAATTGGGTTGAGTTATCTTCCAATCCAAACGCGATATCCCTCTTGGAAAATCATTATGATAAATTGTTCGACTCGTGTTGGTATTACTTATCAAGTAATTTAAACGCGATACCTTTGTTGGAAAAGCATCCAGATAAAATTGATTGGAGTCATTTATCTGCCAATCCAAACGCAATACCTTTGTTGGAAAAGAATTTGGATAAAATTCATTGGGGTATGTTATCTGGCAATCCAAACGCGATACCTTTGTTGGAAAAGCATCCAGACAAAATACATTGGGTTTACTTATCTAGAAATCCAAACGCGATACATTTGTTGGAAAAAAATTCGAATAAAATTCATTGGGCTAACTTATCTTTGAACCCAAACGCAATGTCTTTGTTGGAAAAGCATCCGAATAAAATTCATTGGTCTAACTTATCTAGCAATCCAAACGCGATGCCTTTGTTGGAAAAGTATCCAGATAAAATTCATTGGATTACCTTATCTGGCAATTTAAACGCAATCGCCCTCTTGGAAAAGTATCCAGATAAAATTGATTGGTTTTGGTTATCTAGAAATCCAAACGCGATGCCTTTGTTGGTAAAGTATCCAGAAAACATTGATTGGATATGGATATCTAGTAATCCAGTCATTTTTACTTATGATTACCAGTTCATTGCGGAACGTTGTTGCCTCCTTAAAAGAGACTTGATGAAAAATCGGTTTCATCCTCGCCATTTGGACCAGTTGGAACACTGGGGGTTTTTGTAAACTACCAAACAAGTTTAAATAATATTTGTTGCTTTTTATTATATATTTTTTACATTGTTTATAATAATGACAAACTAACAAAAAAACAAATAAATGTATTATTTTGTTTTTTCACAAGATTGTTTTAATTAATTATTTTTGTTAGTTAATACAGATTAAAAATGTAAAATATAAATCGGAACAACTTATAAATAAGTTGCCTCGTGAACGTCGTCTAAAGTGTATTCAAAGACGGGCTTTGTAAATTCAGTATCGGCTCTAGCCGTCATTTTTTTTACCATTTCTTGCTCCAACGTGTATGGAAACTCGTGCATTTTCGGCACTCCAATCCACTTATTTGATTCGGTTGGGTAATACATTTCCATTGCTGCCGAACCTGTAACTACCATGGAACGACGAACCAGTTCAAAAGCAACAAACAACCCTAATACACCCAATACATAATTGGAATAAGAAAATAAACACATAGCAACAACGACAATGAATATTTTTCCTATAGTAGTGTCAATAATTGTCGCCATTGCAATGGGCGGGTTAATTCCCATCACCAAATAAATAAAAAAAAGTCCAATTAAAATATTTTGTGAATATACCATTTATTTATAGTACCCAGATATTTAATTTATTAATAGATAAAAGAACATTACAAAAAAGAACATTCCAAAAAAATGATTTGCTGTTCACTTGTTTATTAATAAATGCAATAAACGGACATTCAAAAAATGTTGAAACTGCGAAACTGGGTACACCTAGATAAAATTGATTGGTATTTCTTATCTAGCAATCCAAACGCGATATCTCTCTTGGAACAGAATATGGATAAAATTAATTGGGGTTACTTATCTATGAATCCAAACGCAATCGCCCTCTTGGAAAAGAATCCAAATAAAATTAATTGGGGTTACTTATCTATGAATCCAAACGCAATCGCCCTCTTGGAAAAGAATCCAAATAAAATTAATTGGGATAACTTATCTATCAATCCAAACGCAATTGCCATCTTGGAAAAGAATCTGGATAAAATTCATAGGGTGTTTTTATCTGAAAATCCAAACGCGATACCTCTGTTGGAAAATAATTTGGATAAAATTAATTGGTATGGTTTATCTAGTAATCCAAACGCAATCGTCCTCTTGGAAAAGAATATGGATAAAATTCATTGGGACCAAGTATCTGCCAATCCAAACGCGATAGCCCTCTTGGAAAAGAATATGGATAAAATTCATTGGATTGCCTTATCTTATAATCCAAACGCGATATCCCTCTTGGAAAACAATCCGGATAAAATTGATTGGTTTTGGTTATCTAAAAATCCAAATGCGATATCTCTTTTGGAAAAGAATCAGGAACAAATTAATTGGGAACAATTATCTAGTAATCTGGCCATCTTTACATATGATTACCAAGCCATGTCGGAACGTTGTGGTATCATCAAAAAAGACTTGATGAAAAATCGGTTTCATCCTCGCCATTTGGACCGGTTCGAAAACTGGGGATTTGTATAAACTAACAAACAATCGAAATAATTCATAACATTTTGTGATGTTTTGTCTGTTTTAATTTAATACCAATCAATTTTATTCTTATTTTATTTTATATCCTTTTTTATTAATGTTTAAAGTATTTTTAGATTATATAAAAAAATGATTTAAAAGTATGTACGATATAACAATAGTTTGATTGTGCGTTATGTCATCTTGTTCTTCATCTTGTTCTTTGTCATTGGTTTTGTTAGTTTTATTTTGTTGTTGTTTGATTTTTGGATAAACCCAAAATAAAACACTATGTAAAACAAAAAAATGATTTATAATTAATTATATATATATATATATATTACATATAACAACATGGAGACATTTAAATACCTTTATGAGTTTATTCAAAGTTGTGCAGAATTGATTATATATTTTATTGGTTTTGTTAGTTTATTGGTTTTGTTAGTTTATAGTTTATAGGTTTTGTTAGTTTATTGGTTTTGTTAGTTTTATACATGACCCGTCTATCGTATAAAGATTCTGTGGAAGAAGTAAATAGTAGTAAAAATTATCTTGATGATAAAGACAGACCCTACCATAATAATGCTTGGGATGCGGCTAAATACGGAGCAAGTAAAAATTTAGGGGAAAATTTTATAACTTCGGTAATTTGGCCGTTTGCATTGACCAGTGAAATTGTTCCATATATCATTAGTAAACTATAAGTATAGCCAACCAAATAAGTACGTACTATGTAATCTGCATTAATAAAATTATTATTTTTTAGTGTAACCGAGTTCTTTTTTTATAAAAATATAAAATATTTGCAATCCATCCATCTTTATCCTAAAAAATGAAATATAATATGTTTTATTAAATATACCATATTTGTAATACGTAATCGTAATCATGGATCTATCACAAACTAAATTGACTTTGGCTGAATGGAATTCGATTGAAATAATTCCCGCGGAAAAAGAGATGCAAATTATGAAAATGATTATGGATGGATATACTAATTTAGATATAACCTTCAACCGGACACAAACCTTGCTTGGTTTTTTTAAAATAGAACAAAGTGAGACAATGGATACATATTTATTTAATAAATATATTCTTTCGTCCATCACAGGGTTAAAGACTGAAAAAAAGAGTAAAAAAGAGGTAAACAACAAAAAAGAATCCAATAAAATAGCAGATTCAACAAGTGCAAGTGTAAAAGCAGATATGGGAGAATCTTTGTTTATTCAAAAATTGGTAGAGGGATTATGTTCCAGCAAAAATATAGTTTTGAAATCTGCGGACCAAATTCGTATTCAAAATATAGACACCACGTTGCAATTAATATCAGAAGACGAATCCGAGTCCAAGATATATGAATTGTTTCTTGCCACCCAAATTAGACTTTGTATCGTCCACAAACACCACGGATGCAACACATGGAATTATTATTATTTTACCCTTTCCAAAATGTCGGAAAATATCAAGTATATAGACAAAATGAATTCTGTTTTAAAAAATATAATGTTTCGATTATTGGAGTTGTTTGAAGCCGACTTTAGACCAGCCGAAATTATTTATAATGCGTCGAAATATATAGAAAAAAATAAAGCACTGTTGTTATATAAAAACGAGCAATTGTATCCACATCAAAAACAATTATTCGCTACGATCAAACGACCAGAACCTAAATTAATATTGTACAATGCCCCCACCGGAACTGGAAAAACAATGTCGCCCATTGGAATTAATAAAAAAATCATCTTTGTGTGCGCGGCGAGACATGTGGGACTTGCGTTGGCAAGAACATCCATTGCAATGGGTAAAAAGATTGGGTTTGCGTTTGGTGCATCATGCGCAGAAGACGTTCGACTACATTATGCGGCCGCAACAGATTATTCTCGTAATAAAAAAAGCGGAAAAATACAAAAGGTGGACAACACCAAAGGTGAAAAGGTAGACTTGATGATTTGCGACATTAAATCATATATCCCCGCTATGTATTATATGATTGCCTTTAATCAAAAAGAAGATATTGTGATGTATTGGGACGAAGTTACCATTAGCATGGATTACGAAAGCCATGAATTACATAATTTGATTCGTGCAGTTTGGACGGAAAATGTTATTCCCAACGTGGTATTTTCGTCTGCCACAGTGCCTAAAATGGATGATTTAGGCGGATTGCGTTCCAGTTATAATAAAAAATTTCCAGATGGAACCATACACACTATTAATAGTTTTGATTGTGTAAAGTCAATCACTATGATTAATCCAGAGGGGTACGTGGTATTACCACATTTAATATTTGATAATTATCACGAACTGCAGGAAACCGTTCGATATTGGCATGACAATGGAACTATTTTGAGATATTTCGATGCCAAAGAGATTGGGGATTTTATTCGATATATAGAAAAGGATGGAAAAGATTGCGTGAAAGCAGTTGGAAAAATTGAAAATAATTTCGAATCGGCGTCGGACATTCATATGACGTCGGTAAAACAACATTATATGCGAATATTGCAGAATATACTTCCCGAATGCTGGGCAACTATATACGCTCACTTTCAATCGAACCGTAGTCAACGCATTGTACGCAATTCGTCAATAGACGCGGCATCTACAACGGGGATATTTATTACCACCAAAGACGCATATACGCTGACCGATGGACCGACATATTTCTTTACAAACGATGTGAATAAAATAGCCGCTTTTTACATCCAACAGTCAAATATTCCCATATCCATCATGTCTGTCATTATGGAAACAATTACTCAAAACGCAGCAGCCTCCGGTCGCATGGAAGAACTAGAACATGCCTTGTCCGATGCGGAAGCAACGACAGAAGACAACAAGGAAAAAAACACAAACACTGACAAAAATACGGGCATTAGTAAAAATCCTAAATTAGCCATGATTCAATCACAAATTGACGGGTTGCGAACTTCTATTAAATCCGTCAAATTGCATGATATATTTGTTCCCAATAAACCAGAACATGTTAAGAAATGGACGAAAGACAACATTACATATAATAAAGAACCAACAACAAAACCATACTATTTTACTAGTAACATCACGGATGATATTGTGATTCGCATTATGCGTCTTCATAATGTAGACAATACACATAAAATTCTGCTTTTAATGGGAATTGGAGTATTTAACATTAATGAACGGTCGTTAAACCCCGAGTATTTGGAAATAATGAAAACACTCGCATATCAACAGCGGTTATATACAATTATAGCAAATAGCGATTATATGTGGGGAACTAATTACCAGGCGTGTCATGGATACTTTAGTAAAGATTTGTGTTTAACACAGGATAAAATCATTCAAGGAATGGGGCGTGTTGGGCGCGGAAACGTGCAGCAAGAATATACTGTTAGATTTCGAGATAATCACCAAATACGTACCTTATTGTGTCCTATTGCCCCCGAAAATAAATTAGAAACTATAAACATGAATCAATTGTTTGGTTAAAAGGAATGTGTAATAAATTGCACCATAATATATCATTAAATAAATATATGATTCTTTTTTTGTAAATAATAAAACAAAAGTACAATAAATAAAATAAAAATATTTTACGAAATATAATTACTCGATGTTCCGTTATTTTTTAAATCGTTATATATCTACTAAATTCGTCCTTTCGACAATTATTCTTTTAATTTTTATTTGTATTCTTATATTTTTACTAATATTGACGGTCAACCGAATTAAGCATCCATTTTGGGCTATTCAGCCCGTGTTTCATTATTACGATTTACAATACTGGGTGCACAACAAAGGAATTATTTCACCTGCATTGCCCGATAAAAATAAATTTGTTAATCTCAGCAAAATTCAAAGCATAGTTATTACAAATAAAAATATACAAGACGAAAACCATAAAATAGAATGGAACCGGGTTTTAAAATGTGTTCGGGACCATTATTTGAACGAACACTATGGAGAATATATGCCAAGCATGCACCATATTGTGCCTTATTTTGTGGGACATGATCTTCCGTGTTTTCTCACTATTTTTAATGAACCCGAACTTGTCTTATCAAACAACGAAATAGTAAAATCCAACAAGGCAATCGGAGTAATGACGAGCCGACCTTTAACAATTTCATTGCGCCGCAGTACCAACAAATATGAAACGGTTGAATTTCCCGCCTATTACGTAGATTTTTTATGTGTGGATAAAATGCGAAGAAAACAAAATGTTGCTCCACAACTTATTCAAACTCATGAATACGTGCAGCGACACCAGATGCCTGACATATCAGTGAGTATTTTTAAACGAGAAGGAACAATTACCGGAATCGTTCCAATCACCACCTTTAATACTGTATGTTATTCATTAAAAAATTTAAATATCAGCGATGCTTTTTTATCACAAAATGGACGCATTTCGCTTATTCCAGTAACCATCTCCAACATTCGCATTCTATATGATTTTATACAGACCAATAAAAGTAGATGGTCCATTTGCATTCTCCCGCATTTATCTAATTTGATGGAATGTATTAAAACAAATAATATAATTGCATACATGACGGTGGTTCATGACGAGGTAATGTCTTGTTATTTTTTTCGCACTACCCAAACAACAATTACTACCAAAGATAACGGCAAAACAAAAAGTGGCGGAGATTTGATTATATCCTGTTTTGCGTCTATACGGTCCGTTCAATATTGTAATTCAGATGATTTTTATTTATATTTTTGCATTTCTCTTTTTGAATTGCTTCAAACTAACAAAAAGGAAAAAAGAAAGGAGATTGGATATTTATCGGTGGAAAATATTAGCGACAATAAATTATTAATTCAGAAAATGAGCGAAATATCCGTGCCGATTGCAATTAGCCCTACTGCTTATTTTTTTTATAATTTTGCACATTCTTCGTTTAAATCGGACCGTGTTTTTGTTTTATGTTAGTATATAAATTATTTTGTTTTTGAGTAATACCTAAATATTCAATAATAGTATATTTTATATACATCATAATGATTATTCTATTTTAATTTTTTCACAACTTTTATCCATTTGAAAGGTTTTGCATTTTTTTTCCTTGGGAACAATTTGAATTATGCACTTTGCTTTTTTGCCATATAATGACTCGGTACACCCTTTTTCTTTTTCGCCCTTTTTATTCCATTTTTTTGTTTTGTTTTGCTCTCGGTTTTTGTCTTGTTTTTTGCTTTTGCCTTGACTTGGTTTATTTGTTTTTTCTTGGTTATCCGTAGTTGAGTCTTTTACACATCTAGAACGAAAATGTTCATATCGCTCTCGCACATCACAATAGGATATTCCCGATATTTTATTTAAATTAGTATTTACACGCTCGTGCAGTGCATAAATATACCGGGAAAAAGAATCGCGATTTTTCATTACAGACGCAGTCATGGGAAATAATTTTAAATTTTTCGTTAAATTTGTTCGACAATGTTTACATGGCAACACATGAGTCAAATTGGTAATAAACGCCTTATAATTTTTTTTATCTTGTATTGTTGGGTAAATCGGATAATTAAAACTAATTGTATGAAGGGAATGCCACATTGCTGGACCCCAAAGGGCAACCACCATTCCGTCTCCAGATTTAAAATCTTTTTGAGTAAATAGTCTTTTTTTCTTTTTTTTTAAAGAAGTTCGTAGTTTCATTTGTATAAAACAATATTATTTTGTTTATCATCTATTATCTTTGTGTTTATTAACATTCCCAACAATAACATTAACATTAATTTTATTCACTTATTAATACATTTTAATGAATCCGTTATTATTTTGAATCCGTTATTATTTTGTTTTTTTTATTATGTAAAAAAATGAATTACAATTTTATTTTAATTCATTAACACGAACAATTATATTTAAAACAAACAATGTTAAAACTGCGAGACTACATACCACTAGATAAAATTAATTGGAGTATATTATCTACCAATCCAAACGCGATAGCCCTCTTGGAAAAGAATCCAGAACAAATTAATTGGGCTGCGTTATCTACCAATCCAAACGCAATACCTCTGTTGGAAAAGAATTTGGATAAAATTGATTGGTGGGGGGTATCTAAAAATCCAAACGCGATATCCCTCTTGGAAAAGAATTTGGATAAAATTTATTGGAGTCAATTATCTAAAAATTTAAACGCAATATCCCTGTTGGAAAAGTACCCAGACAAAAATGATTGGTTTTGGTTGTCTAGAAACCCAAACGCGATACGTCTCTTGGAAAAGTATCCGGATAAAATCCATTGGATCCAATTATCTAGCAATCCAAACGCAATGTCCCTGTTGGAAAACAATCTGGATAAAATTCATTGGGGTTACTTATCTTTCAATCCAAACGCGATACATCTCTTGGAAAAGTATTCTCATAAAATTAATTGGCGTATGTTATCTAAAAATCCAAACGCGATACATCTTTTGGAAAAGAATCCTCATAAAATTGATTGGTTTTGCTTATCTACCAATTCAAATGCAATCGCCCTCTTGGAAAAATATCCAACCAAAATTATTTTGACTTACTTATCCGAAAACCCAAACGCGATACATCTGTTGGAAAAGAATATGGATAAAATTAATTGGAATATCTTATCTTGCAATCCATCCATCTTTGTCTATGATTTTCAATCCATTTCGAACCGTTGTGGTATCATTAAAAGAGACCTGATGAAAAATCGGTTTCATCCTCGCCATTTGGACCAGTTTGAAAATTGGGGATTTGTATAAACTAACAAAACAACTTACACTATAATTTTCTTTATTTTATATATTAATGCTGCAAATAAAAGATAAAGAAATATAATATATTCATAAATAACAGTAATCATATAAAATGGATTATTCTTTTATATCCTTAATTTTATTCATTGTCGCTACTCTTTTATATTTTATTTTTTTAAAACCAACCCTATCTGTGGACAACTTGTCAACACTCACTGGATTAGCCGAATATTATTCTGCTTGCAACTCTAAATTAATTATTTATATGGTTGTGGTGATATGCAGCCAACTATTTCTTAATTTTTTTTATTTAGTTTCCAAGTGTGGTGGGAGTCCAGTTCAAAATATTGGTGCCGCAATCGGTTATACTCTAGTTCCATATATATTTATTTTTGGGGTTTTAATTGGAGTATTGGTTATTTTTCCGGGGTTTAAGTCTGCATTTTCCAATGTAATTGGTTATTTTTATATTTCCTCTGCGGCAAACACCTTGCTGAGCGATTTATTGGTGAATTCGGATATTGTCGCGAATAATTCTGAGATATCGGAAGAGAAGCAAGAGGCATTGGAAAAGTCCGCTTCCATGATTATGAAAATTTGCGGAAACAAATCTTTGCTCATCAACCAAATTAATCCGAACAATTTCATCAATATGTGGGACACAATGTTGTTGCCGTTGGCAAAAAATACATTGACCGCAGAAGTTCTAAAAACAAAAAAAGAAGAATTGCTTGCCTTGGTAATAACCAAAGATAATATTGGAGAAATGGTTTGGTATATATATAGCGGAATATTGGTCACGAGCATTGTCGCGTATAATTTAGCTACTAGAGGGTGTGTGAAAAGCGTAGAACAAATTAAAACAGAACACGATGAGTATATAAAATCACGGGAAGAAGCCATGACACAATCCGAGTTGGAAAACCAAACCGCCTATTCATAAGTCGATTATTTGTAATTTGACGAGTTTATCCTTTGTCTTTTTTATTGTGTTTGGTTTGTCTTCCGATTTGTCTTCCGATTTGTCTTCCGATTTGTCTTCCGATTTGTCTTCCGATTTGTCTTCCGATTTGTCTTCCGATTTGTCTTTCGATTTGTCTTTCGATTTGTCTTCCGATTTGTCTTCCGATTTGTCTAATTCGGTGATTTTTATATGGTGCAATTTTGCTTCAATTTCTATTATTTTTAGTTTAATTTCGCACGTTTTATTATTAACATGTTTGATAAACCATAACAACAATGTGGAAACAATCATTCCGAATAAAGCAACTAGTTCCATTTTCATTCCGAATAAAGCAACTAGTTCCATTTTTTTCATAAATAATATATTACAACAATATATTATTGTTAAAAAAACGGACTATTCGCGAATAAATTTATTTAATGCAGCAATAAAAAATGCTGGACGAAATCAGTGTTGGCGTTTTCTATATCGCTATAATCCGCTCGCTGGGTAACAGTTAATGGAGTAATCAAATACCAAAAATCGTGTTCTTGCAATCTAAACCAGTACACATCAATTGCATACATGGATTTTAATTTCTTATTGGACACTAAAAGTTGAATTCCCTCTTGAAAGTTTTGTATTAACTTGTCATAATAGTGTGCATTCACTAAATATGCAGCAGTGGTCAAACAACGACTTATTTTCACACAAGAAGAGTCGGGAAGTACTTTATATGGTTGTTGACAATTTCCCGACAACAAAACAACATCCCACTTGTTTTTAATATTGTTTTGGACGTTATGTTCGAAAAAAACACGAGCATGTTTCTGCAGTGTGTCAGGGTCTGTAAACACCACATCGTCTTCTAAAATCAACACGTGTGACCATCCTTGGGATTTGGCAAGTTGCATGCATTTTAAATGGCTTAAACTACACCCGATTGCTCCTAAATTAGGGGTAGAAATCGCATTGAATCGAGTCGCCTTTTCTTGCCACCCAAACTTGGACAACTCGGTTTCTATGTGCAGACACCGTTCGGGTCGCGATTCTAAATTAATATAAAGTATGTGCTGGATATCCGACAGAGAAACTATTTGTTCCATTTTTTGTTTTATTTTTTTATTTTTTTGTTTTTTTTGTTTTTATATTGCTATTATAGTATTTGTAGTGACAATTTATCTCTTTTCGATAATGAGTGTAGCAGAGACCTGGTGTGTACCTCCTGCGAATGGCGTGAGTGTTAACGCGGTAGAATTTCCAGAAGGATTTCTAATATTTATTAAATTAATAAATAATTTATAATATCCTAATTAAATATATTTTTGATTATTCTAATATTTATTTTGTTTGGATAAAACCAACAAAATAATATTGCAATATATAATTATGGCAACTTTAACTTACACATATACATTAATCAATTTAACTGCGGTAGTTTTAGGTTATACTGGAAATCTTGGTAATTTAATTATACCATCACAAACAACATTTGGGGGAAACACGTATAATGTAGTTGGTATTGGAAATAATGTATTTTCGAATGCATTAACTCTAACTGCTATAACACTTCCTGATTCAATAACCACTTTAGGGACTTCCGCCTTCAATGGTTGCACTAATTTAATAACCGCAATACTTTCTAATTCAATAAACACTTTAGGAAATTTCGTCTTCAATGGTTGTTCGGGTTTAACAACCATAACACTTCCAAATTCAATCACCACTTTAGGAAATTCTGTTTTTAAAGGTTGTACGGGTTTAACAAACATTACGTTATCTGAATCAATCACCAGTTTCGGAAATGCCGTCTTCCAAAATTGCACAGGTTTAACAACCATAACACTTCCAGATTCACTAACCAGTATGGGGACAAGTGTCTTCACGGGTTGCACCAGTTTAGAAACAATAACACTTCCAAATTCAATCACCACTTTAGGAAATGCATTCTTCCAAAGTTGCACAGGTTTAACAAACATTACGTTATCTGAATCAATCACCAGTTTCGGAAATGCCGTCTTCCAAAATTGCACAGGTTTAACAACCATAACACTTCCAGATTCACTAACCACTTTAGGTAATGATGTCTTCAATGGTTGCACGGGTTTAACAACCACAACACTTCCAAATTCAATAACCAGTATGGGGACAAGTGTCTTCACGGGTTGCACCAGTTTAGAAACAATAACACTTCCAAATTCAATCACCACTTTAGGAAATGCATTCTTCCAAAGTTGCACAGGTTTAACAACCATAACACTTCCAACTTCAATAACCACTTTAGGAAATTTTGTCTTCCAAAGTTGCATAGGTTTAACAACCATAACACTTCCAAATTCAATAACAACTTTAGGAAATTCTGTCTTCAGTGGGTGCACGGGTTTAACAAACATAACGTTATCTGAATTAACCACCAGTTTAGGAAATGCCGTCTTCCTAGGTTGTTCCATATTAGAAACCATAACACTTCCTGCATTAATAACCACTTTAGGAAATGATATATTTGTTGATTGCATTAGTTTAACTGAATTAATTTGGAACAATCAACATAATTTAACAACTATAGGAACTACTATTTTTGCCAATACACCATTATTAAGTGAAGTTATTTATTACAGGACAAATGATTTCGATGATTTGAGCGTTGCGTCTCAAAATTTGCAGTTGCAAATATCATCCGACCCGACTTATGTATACGTACCAATTCCAATTCTTTGTTTTAAATCCAATTCAAAAATTTTAACATTCAATTTAACAAAGAATATAGAAGAGTATGTGATGGTCCAATATTTGCGAATTGGAGATTTAGTAAAGGTAACCACCAATTGGGGAGAATATAAAAAAATATACAATATTAAAAAATCTAAAATATACAATCCTGGACATTCCGAACGAATTGTTGACCGTTTGTATGTATGCAACACATACAATTTTAAAGATACACTTTTCGAGGATCTAATAATAACCGGGGCACATTCGTTATTGGTTCCTCAACTAAACAATTCATACCGAACCCGAATTATAAAAGAATATGGAGTTATTTTTACAACAGATGGAAATTATAGATTGCCCGCTTTTATAGATGACCGAACCGTGCCTTTTTCCGAAGAAGGAAATTTTGATATTTATCATTTCGCATTGGAAAATGAGAATGTATTGTCAAATTATGGAGTGTACGCCAATGGTTTATTGGTTGAATCGGTCAGTATACGCCAAATATTGCAATTGCAATAGTATGTACGGGATTGGATATTTTTATTTTTATATTTTTTTAACAAAGATGGTTTATTAAACGACTGTATAATTGTGCAATAACGTATCTATATTTTTTAATACATTTTTTTTTTCTAAATGATATGTTCGTATATCCTTTAAACATTGTTCCAATGTTTTCCATTCTATTTTTCCCACCTCGCTTTTTTGAAAATTAGAAAAAACATCGAACGTGTCTGAAACAACGTTATTATATGCATTTTTTTTTTCGTAAATATATTTTCCCAAAAAATAACGATGTTTATAGGATGTATAATTGGTTGCGATATAATTTTCATCAAATCCGGATAAATTTCCAACCAAATTAATGGATTTTTTTGAAACCCCAGTTTCTTCTTCAAACTCTCGCAACGCACAACCAATTTCCGTTTCATTTAATTCCTTTCGTCCTTTTGGAAATTCCCATTCGGGGTTTTCAAAAGAAGACGATCCGTTAATTATATCGGTTAAATATATTTTTTTATTTGTGTTTTCATCGCCAACAATAATGCCATTTTTTAACATTTCGTATTTTTTACGAGAAACACGTTCTTCGTGTTTGTGTGTATTATTAGTATGTTTAATATTCCACAAATCGCACCATAATTCGGAAAAACTATCGGATTTTTCAATTTTTTCGTGTTCTAATTTAGACATTTCGCGAAACAAATGACGAATGTGTGTTATATCTGTTAAATTGTATTTTCCGCGAATAAAATCCACATACCCGAAACTATCCTTTCGACAAATCATTAGATATTCTTTTTTGTTGGTGTTTGGGTTGTCACGATAAACAATCAGCCCGAAACTGATAATTGGGAAATTACATTGGTATGAAAAATGTCCGAATTTTCCACAGTTGGAACACAGACCATTATTATTATAATTTTTATCCATTATTATTGTTGATATACACAACCTATTTTATACAATTATAAACAATATATTTATATCGTTTATAAAATTATTCATTTACAATTATCTTTACCACTCCATGGTTGTTCCAGCCATGTTATAATATGAATGATAATGTTGAACACTAATTATTTATTTGCACACAATCGTTGTTTTTTTATAAAAAATGAATTATAATTTATTAATATTAATATAGACAATTATTCAAAAATGATGAAACTGCAAGACTGGGTGCCACTAGATAAAATTAATTTGGCTGACTTATCTAAAAATCCAAACGCAATCGCTCTGTTGGAAAAGTATCCCAGTAAAATACGTTGGGATATCTTATCTACCAATCCAAACGCGATACATATCTTGGAAAAGAATGTGGATAAAATTTATTGGGCTGCGTTATCTAGCAATCCAAACGCGATACCTCTGTTGGAAAAGTATCCAAAACAAATTAATTGGGATGAGTTATCTACCAATCCAAACGCGATTGCCATGTTGGAAAACAATCTGGATAAAATTGTTTGGTTGCAATTATCTTTCAATCCAAACGCGATATCTCTGTTGGAAAAGAATATGGATAAAATTGATTGGCGGTATTTATCTGAAAATCCAAACGCAATATCCCTGTTGGAAAAGTATCCGGATAAAATTGTTTGGGACCAAGTATCTAGAAATCCAAACGCGATACATCTGTTGGAAAAGTATCCGGATAAAATTGATTGGTGGTACTTATCTAGAAATCCAAACGCAATATCCCTGTTGGAAAAGTATCCGGATAAAATTGTTTGGGACCAAGTATCTAGAAATCCAAACGCGATACATCTGTTGGAAAAGCATCCAGACAAAATTGATTGGTGTTGGTTGTCTACCAATCCAAACGCAATACCTTTGTTGGAAAAGAATATGGATAAAATTAATTGGCGTTACTTATCTACCAATCCAAACGCAATACCTTTGTTGGAAAAGAATATGGATAAAATTAATTGGCGTTACTTATCTAGTAATCCGTCCATCTTTGTCTATGACTACCAAGCCATCGCGGAACGTTGTATCATCAAAAAAGACTTGATGAAAAATCGGTTTCATCCTCGCCATTTGGAACAGTTCGAAAATTGGGGGTTTGTGTAAACTAACAAAACCAATAAATAACAAAATCATATTATAAAATTTTTTATACCAATTTTAATTTATTATTTTTCAGAGTTATGTAAAAATTATTATTTTGTTAGTTTAAATTAAAAATTATTATTTTGTTAGTTTAAATTAAAAATTATTATTTTGTTAGTTTAAAGTAAAAAAGATAGTAAAAATTGTTTGATTTTATATAATTTTTGTTTTATTTGTTTTGCGTTTACAGCGTTTTTTAGATTTTGTACGTCGTTTAGATTTTCCACCAGTTGCAACCCTTGCGTTGTTGCAGTTTATATTTTGTTTTACAGAACCAAAGGTTTGTTCGGCATCATCCGATACACTTTGACCGTAATCAATTAATGCAAAGTTTCCATTTTCAATATTAACCAAAATATTTCCAAGTGTAGTCATATCCCCGTGTGAAAAATTATATTTGCCTAAACAATCATAAAGGTCTTCTAATCTTTTTTTATATTCGACACATTTCGTTTTAGTGGATTCATAAATAACATTTGTTAGTTCTTCGCTGTTTTGTATCATTTCCATTTCTATAAATATCCGAACTGATATTTTATCATTATCAAAACTGTTTGCTCGTTTTAATGGCAAAAATGCTCGTTCAACATTTACTGGTGTGCCCACATCTGTTAAAGTTGGGGCAAGTATTAAACCATAATCATATATTTTTGGAACCTTGACATTGCATTTTAATTGCAACGTTTCCGCCAAATTTTGCATTTCTATTTCATTCATTAATTTTCCCCGATAAGCATTCACATTTGCTTTGTATAAATTTTCGTTGCGCGCATTATACAAATAATATGCTACATCCATTTCTTTTAAAATGCGTTTTTTGTCTAAACTCATATAAACCGCCGTATATACATCCACTGGTTTTCCGTTGTTAAAAAAATCCTGATGAATTGTATGTGGTTTTGTTAAAGGTGTTGTATTATACTTTGACTTTATGTTTTTAAAATTCGCGAAACTAATGGTTCGATTAATTGTTTATTATACTGTTTGTAATTACCAATATTTTCGCTGGGCATCAACACGTTTTCATCCTCACTGCCGTTTTCATTAAAATCAAACGACAAATCAAGCATAGCAAAATCGTATATATTATACAATTTATTTTATAAAAAATTAAACGATGTATTTGAAATGTTTTTCATATTTAGTGCGCAATTTAGGATTGCGCAATATCCTGTGGTCGGGAATAGGTTTTTCTAATTTTTTTTTAAATTTCGCATTGGTTGGTACGGCTTTATATGTGTAAATGTTTGTTGGAAATGAATCATTGTTTTTTACTTCTAATTTGCCATGAGTTTTAATATAATTCATGGTGGCAACAAAATCATCCATTAAATCTTCATAGCGAATTAAAATAAAATGCTTTACCTTTTTAGGCATATCTTCTACTAAAAATTGCATTTTGGTGTGTCGCATTTCGAATATATTTTTATAATTTCGTTTTTCATATATATGCCGGTCGAACATTATTTGTTTTCCATTTTCTTTAATGGACCAAAATTCGTCGTTTAAAAAATGATATGCATTATAGTTGTGTATCACACATTTTGCTGCGTTGTTGTTTTGCAGCATGGGAGGGAGTTTTTTGGGTATTAAATGGGAAGGCAAGTGATGATATATATTGTATAGGGAATTTAGCCAATCCACTGGATTGCGAACAATACCAATGAATAAAATGTCGTCATTTTCTTTTATACTTAGGTCATTAAATCCGAAAAAATGCTTCCATCCATTACTCCAATCTACCGTCGCATTAAAATTTTGAGTAATTAAACCTTCTAAATAATTGGTTCCGCTACACCTTTCTCCGTATATTGTAAATTTGCCGGGCATTTAATATTATATAATAGTTTTTATTTGGAAATTTAAATACATTTGTATATTAATATGGAAAAATCCGACAATGAATTAATAAAAGAAGAAGAAGAAGAAGAAAAAGAAGAAGACGTGAAAGTTGCGTACATAACAGCAATATATGGCAATTATGAGGCTTCGTGTAAAAAATATATAAATCAAACATTAAAATCCGATTTTATTTGTTTTACAGAGAATAAAAATATAATAAATAATGGATGGATTATTGATGCAAAGCCATATCATTTAACAAATAAATCTTTACTTGATAATAACAGTTATACAAATTCAATAATTAATAATAAACATACATTTAATATAGCAAAATATTATAAACAAAATTTTCATAACATTGACAGATTAAAAAAATATGACGTCGTGATTTGGATAGATGGTACCATTGAAATAATAAATGAAAATTCATCCCAATATATGTATAATAATATTAAAAAAAATCCTATTATTGGGTGGTCTCATGAACTGAGAAATGGATTTTTAATAGATGAAGTAATTGCGTCTGATTTTAAGAGATATACGTCAACAAAATGGAATAATCAAGAACAGCCATTCCAAAATGTATATAAACAATATACAAAATATTTAAAAGATGGATACAAAGAAAATTACTGGGATGAGTACAAAAAAGAAAACAAAAATATGGGAGTATGGATTACATGTTTTGTTGCATTTGATAATAAAAATAAAGACATTGTGACATTTTTAGATTTATGGTACAAACAAACATTAATGTATACAACTCAGGATCAAATATCTTTTTCATATGCATGTCAAAAACAAAAACTAATACCATTATCATTGCCAAATTCTGATATAAAAGGAGATTTTCCACATAAAAAAACGGATTTATATATAAAGCACGATCATAACAAATAAAAATTAATATGTGTGTAATTAATTAAATATAATATAATATTTAAAATGGAATCTTTGCAGGAATTGTTTGAACGAACTCGTGCGATTATTTATTTATCACATATTCAAACCAACGAAATCCAACATATGCTTAAACAAGTGGAAATAAAAAACGCCAAATATTTGAAAAATAAAATTCGGCAAGAAATTTTGCGAGAAAAAACAATGGAAAAAACAATGGAAAAACGCATCGTTCATTCTGGCATTCAGCAACCTCGAACATTGAGCGACAAATTATGTGCTTTTTTAAATATGAAACCCGGAACGTGTTTATCCCGCCCAAACGTTACTAAATTATTAAATAAATATATTAAAGACCACGCATTATATAGCAAAGAACAAAAACGATTAATTGCCGACGAAACTTTGTCTAAACTTATTGGACCCATACCCGATGATTTTATATTAACCTATTTTACGATTCAAAAATGTATGAATTCGCATTATTTATAATTTTATGCATTATATATATTATTTGGAATTCCAAACACAATAATTTTTTGTTAGTTTATTGTTTTAGATTTGTTGAATAAACCAACTGTAAAAAGTTATAACATTTATAATAATATATTGAGACAAAACAAAATAAAACAAAATAAAACAAAAAAACAAACTAAATAATATATGTTATATATATTAAAGAATTATGTCTTTATTCCCTACAACCGAACTTATTCTCACTCCAAACGTAAATAGATTTGTAACCTTTCCTATTCACTATCATGATATATGGAAAATGTATTTGACTCAGGTGGATTGTTTTTGGAGACCAGAAGAAATCGATTTATCCAAAGACACGGAAGACTGGAACAAATTATCAGACGACGAACGGTTATTTGTATCTACCATTCTGGCATTTTTTGCATCTAGCGACGGAATAGTCTTGGAAAATCTGGCAATGCGGTTTATGATCGATGTGCAAATTTCAGAAGCCCGTGCCTTTTACGGGTTTCAAATCGCCATGGAAAATATTCATAGCCACACATATAGTTTGCTAATAGATACTTATATAAAAAATTCTGAAGAAAAAGACAAATTATTAAACGCAATCACGCATTATCCGTGCATTCAAAAAAAAGCGGACTGGTGTCAAAAGTGGATTAGTGATACACAAAGTAGTTTTGCTGTGAGATTGGTTGCTTTTGCGTGTGTCGAGGGAATATTTTTTTCGGGGGCATTCTGCAGCATTTACTGGATTAAAAAACGTGGATTATTGCCAGGGCTAACGTTTTCCAATGATCTTATTTCACGAGACGAGGCGTTGCACTGCGAATTTGCTATATTGCTGTATAGCAAACTGCAACATAAAATTAAAGTATCCAAATTTAATAAAATTATCAAGCAAGCTGTTGAAATTGAAACAGAATTCATTTGCAATGCATTGCCCTGTCGTTTAATTGGGATGAATGCCGCACTTATGTCTACTTATATCAAGTTTGTGGCAGACCGACTTTGTATTCAATTTGGATATGAAAAAATATTTACAGTAGCAAATCCGTTTGATTTTATGGAACAAATCAGTTTAGAAGGAAAAGTGAATTTTTTTGAAAAACGCAATGATGCATATGCGTTGGCAAATAAAGATAGCGACGATGCGTTTCAATTTACAGATGATTTTTAGTTTTGCCTATAACAAAAATTAACACTTGTTTTGGTTTGTTTGTTTGTTTGTTTGTTTGTTTGTTTGTTTGTTTGTTTGTTTGTTTGTTTGTTTGTTTGTTTGTTTGTTTGTTTGTTATTTTTAAAAAATATAAAAAAGGGCAACAAATATAATTTAAACTTGTTTTAGTTTCTTGTTTTTTAAATATTTTTTAATTTTTTTCTGAAATATTCTAAGCCAGCACGTTTTTTTAATTACCACATAGTATCCTTGATAAGATACAATGGTTCCTATTTCACATTGCATATAATTTGGATGAGAAACAATGTTATAATAATTTTGTATTACATCGTTGTATTTATGTATTGGGTTAATTCGTTTATAATAACTTTTATACCACTGTATGTCTTTTGCAATATTTAAACTTCCATCATTGTGATTGTCTGCATCTCCTTCGTTTTTTAATATATAATTTTCAAAATAATCCGCATAATGTGTAATGGAACCGTTGCGTGGCTGATAGATGCCAATTAATAGAAAATGATTTTGTAAACAATGTACATTATAAAGGTCACTATTATACAATTGTGTTAAAATCAAATATGTTTTATTTAAAATATTTTGTTTGGAACACATTTTGGTTTAATTGTTTTGATAAATGAAATTCATTTTTTTGTTAATTTATTTTTATGATTTTTATGATTTTATGTTTTGTTAGTTTGTTCATCTTTTAATCTCCAAAAAATAATGAAAACAAACAATTTCCAATCTTTTTACAGTTTAAACTAACAAAATTAATAACCATTAAAAGAAACCCATTTTTTTAGAATATTTTTTTTATTTTTGATTTTCCCAAAAATGAAAAATAAAAAAAATCTCTCTCTCTTGATTTGAAATAAAATGTACCGAAATAATTAGTAAAAATAATTATTACAGTTCATTTTATATTTTATTTAATTTGTATAAGACTATAGTGCGGTTGTAATATTATAAATAAAATGGTTAATAATTCGGTAATAATTCGGTAATAATTCGGTAATAATTCGGTAATAATTCGGTAATAATTCGGTAATAATTCGGTAATAATTCGGTAATAATTCGGTAATAATTCGGTAAAATTAAATATTGATGGATTTAAAAACGTGCGAGACTTGTGGAAAATCTTTTTCCACCAATGCAAATTATAATTACCACATTAGTCGGAAAAAGCCTTGTGTTTTGTATGAACCAAATATTATTTGGAAGTTTCGATGCAATCGTTGTGATACAAAATTCCAAAGAAAGCAGCATTTAAATGAACATTTGCATCGTAAATTTCCCTGTGAATTAAAAAATCCCCAACCAGAAGAAATTGAATTGCGTGTTTTATTTGATAAATTAAAAAAAGAACACGAACAAGAACTATTAAAATTAAAAACAGAAAATGAACGATTAAAATTACAAAATGAAATAAAAATGTTAAAGGGACAATTACAAACTAACAACGATATAAAAATGCAGACAGAAATTAAATTATTAAAGGAACAATTGAAAAACAAATCAAATACAACATCCATTAGTACAAATAGCAACAATAATACAACCACTAATAACATCAATAACAAAATAATCCTCAACATGTATGGGGACGAAACATTAACTCACCTTACTGATGATTTTTTTAAGTCTTGTTTTGAAAGGGTAAAACATTCTGTAGAAAGATTATTCGAACATAAGCATTTTTCCCCCAACATGCCTCGCAACCATAATGTGTACATTAGCAATATGCGAGATAATCACTTGATGATTTACGAGGACGGACACTGGAATATAGCAAATAAAGAAATTACTTTAAATAGAATGTATTATGATACCAAAGATAATTTATCTGATGCATATGACAGAATGTGTGAAAACAAAACATTGATTATACGATTAGTAAATGCATTTCGTTGGTTTGTGGAAGATGATATTCCAGAAAACGAGGAAAATGTATTCAAAAAAATATCCATAGACACAATGGCATGTATGGCCTACAATAACCGAAAGTATCCAATGAAAATAAAAAAACAAATGGAAGAACGTAAAAAATGTTAAATAAATTGGAAAATATTTATTTTCATTATTATTTTGGAGATTAAAAAATGAACGAACTAACAAAATAATAAATGGATTTTTATGTCTATTTATTTTTTTGTTAGTTTAGAATGAAAAAATATTGGAAAAGATTGGAAAATATTTGTCAAGTAAGCAAAATCCAATATTAATCAAGAGCCGACATATCAATATTTATATTTTTAGTTGTTTCCGTTTTAGTATTTTCGGATTCAACATCTTTTAATTCAGTTATTTCAATTTCAACATTTGTTAATTCGGTTTCAGTATTTTCGGATTCAACATCTTTTAATTCAGTTATTTCAATTTCAACATTTGTTAATTCGGTTTCAGTATTTTCGGATTCAACATCTTTTATTTCAGTTTCAGTTATTTCCATTTTAGTTTCCGCATTTGTTAATTCAACATTTTCGGATTCAGTTTCAACTTTTTTTAATTCCGCGTTTTTGGTTTCCACACTTTTTGTGGACAAAGGAAAGGTTAAATCTGCTAATGATGTGTTTTTTGTAGAATTTTTGTTTTGAATATTGTGCGATTGTAGTAAACGCATTCCATAATATGAAATATTCGCGACCATATTTACATAAGTTCTGTATTTAAAACTAACAACACTTGCATTTTTCCCAAATAAAAACGACGACCACCAATAAGGAGGGATAAATAATATTTTTCCAGGAGTCAATGCAATTTCCAGCGATTTTATAGATGTATTATTGGTATTCCATAAATTTGTTTCAGACCGAAATTCGAATAAATCATAATCACATATAGGCACTAACTGATTGGTATATTTTGGAGGAACCATTTTTATATAAATAGTTCCTTTAGTGCATATGTAAAAATTGCGATAATTAATCGTATATCGAAGTGGGGTAGCACAACCATCAGAACCAAAAGCAAAATCGTAATCACAAGTGCTTGTTAAATAAGGGCGTAACATACGGTCTGATATATTTTTTAATGCTCCCGTTTCTGTTAAAAATTCGCCATTATTTTCGGAAACAAACTTACTGATTGTGTTTGATTCATTATTTGATTTTAGAACATTCATTAGTTGAGAGGCAGCTGCAAAAGGCAGTGATGCATATTCTACATCTACACTAGTAGAAATATTCAAGTCTCGCACTTGAACGTTAAAATGTGGGTATTTATTGATTAATTCATCCACGTTTAACCTTGACACAACCGAGTTTACTAAATAGTCGTCCAAGTCACTAAATACGGCGGGTTGTCGCATGTCGCATATTTCTTCCAGTGTTTCTTTGGTGGTTGTTTCATGAATTTCAAATATTTCTAAATCACTGCTTGTTTTAAGATGAAATTGAATGTGTAAATACATGAACAAAATAATGCAAAAAATGACAATCATTAAAAAATAATTCATAGTTTAATTTTAGTTGTATTTTATTTTATAAAATTAATCTATTATTCTTTATATTTATTGGAACATTGGGGATTTATGTAAACTAACAAAAAGAAAATACATTATGCAAAACATTATGCAATTTTTTTAACCGCGATTTCTGTCGATACAATATAAATAGAATTTTCCGTCTCAACAATATAATCCGTGCCGCATTTGCGGATATTCATAATCGGCGACGTGTACTCATCTTCGGACTTTACCAACAATTTTATTTTTTCTGTGCTGTTCTCACGAACGCCAATAAATGCGGTTTTGTTCAAAGATGCCTCCCAATAATCCGTCAAGATAGGCTTGTCATCCGCTACAGATGATTTAAAACAATGAGTTAGGGTTTCTGCGCTTGGTTGTTTGGACATGTATAATTATTACTTTATAAAAGATTATATTCAAGCAAATTTATCGCACTTATTTTCCTAAATATTCTACAATTTTTGCAATTACACTTTTGCTTATTTTTCGGGACTTTTTCCCCGAATCTGAAATACAAAAACCATCCAAACATTGTGCATTTTCGCGAACTGCAAGAACTAACTGCGGTATAGTTTTATATACATCGCATATAGCCATAGCAATCACATAACTAACTCCTGGAATTTGACTCAACATAATGGTTGCTATATTTTCCACGTTAATATTTTCTTTCTTTACTTTTTTAACTACCGAACAATAGGAAGGAACCAACGTGTTGTTGACATTGTAATTTTCTTCTTCTTTTTTTTCATCATTTTCCAAATTTGTTAGTTTTTCTTTTTTAACATCAGACAAAACAAAAATGTTGGAATAATAAGGCGTTTTTTTTTGCTTGACCATTTCTCGTTGCATTTTATCCGCCATATTGCATACAATGTAAGCGGTATCATCCAACGAATTGCTGTACATGACCGAAAACCCCTTGTAATATAAAATGGAAAAAATAGCCGAGTTAAATATGGTTCGCTCTGTTTCGTTTTTAAATCGTGTTTTTGCAGCACCTTCAATTAAATAAATAATGTTGTGATTTGGACACGCATCGTATCCAGACAAACGATATGATTGTTCGTCGTACCGTCCGTCTTTAATGCTTGACATTAAATCAGCCACTGTTTTTCGCTCAATGATTATCAATTCTTTTAAACTTGAATTATCGTTTGTTTCTTTGATTGACGGGTCTTCTTTTTCTTTGTTTACGTCTTCTATGTTTTGCAATGTTAATATAATATCTCCAATGGCTAAATTTTGTTTACTCATAGTTATTTTATTGTTTTTATTTTTTTCGTCCATATTCTTGTTTGTTAATAGCACATCGATTCGTGGAATTAAATCTCGTTCACGAATATCCACTTGAATATGAATCATTATTACAATTTAGCGTCATCGTTTTATATTAGTTATTGTGTAAAAACTAACAAAATAAAATTCTCTCCTTTAACTGGTAATTTAAACGATGGTGTAAAAAACATAATTTGATAAAATTTATTTTTTATTTTTTATTTTTTATTTTTTATTTTTTATTTTTTGGGAGGTTTGGAAAATAACAAACTATCAAAATCCATAATTCAAACAAAAACGAAAAAAGATTCTTTTATTTTTAATTTTGTTAGTTTACCAGTTCTTCATTTTCATATGAATTTGTGTCATCCTTTTTATTTTTTTTCAAGGTCTTCTTTTTATTTTTTTTCTTTTTATCTTTTTTCAATGTCTTGTCTTTTTCTCCTTCTTTATCCTCTTTATCCTTTTTCCTTTTCTTTTTATCTTTTTTCAATGTCTTGTCTTTTTCTCCTTCTTTATCCTCTTTATCCTTTTTCCTTTTCTTTTTATCTTTTTTTAAGGTCTTGTCTTTCTTTTTACTTTTTTCTTTGACATTGCTTTTATTCAGATCTATTATTAAATGGTTGGGTGTTGGACTAATGTTGTATTCGTATACCGAATTTAAGCAATTTGTTTGAAAAGAACGCATTTTATTTACCAGAGGATATATTTGGTTGGTGTAATTTAAAATAATATGTTCTACATTGGTGTCGGTTTTTAGTTCGATCAAATATTTTTGCAAAAGGTCTTTATCTTCCTTTACATTTGCATTGTTTTCACATTGTGAAATATATTGTAATCCATGAATATAATGTGTAATATTTTCCAATAATTTTGATTTCAATGTTTGAAATGATAGTTGGATTTGTTCTACTGTGATGTATCCAAACAATGCATTATTTTTTAAAATAATAATATCATTTTGTAGTAGCCGAATGTTGGTACGCAATTCAGCCATGAAACTATCCGTATAATATACAAAATCAGTGGTGATGCGTGTATTTTCGGTACAAGATTTAACCTTAGACCCACATTTAATAATAAAGGTGCGTGTATTCTTTTTTTTGTCATTAATAATTTCAAACTCCATTCCTACATTTTTGCCACATCCTTTGCATTTTTTTGCATTTTTTTCTTTTAAAATATAGAAATTAGTAATTTCATCAATAATTTGTTCGGAAGTTACATTGTTATTGGGTGCATTTTCATCATTAACCTCGTTTGATAAATATTTTTGATACCAATCTTCTCCTTCCTCTAAATTTGCGGCATTCAATATAGTTTTATCCAATGCTTCTGTATTTAATTCGCTTGATGTTGTAGAAAAATTAATACTATCGTCCGATTCGCCCCCTTTTTGTCGTTCATCATCCTTTTCTTCTTCTCGTTCCATTTCAAAAGCATTGGTGACCTTATTCCATTTTAAACATTTGCCTTGTTTATTTTTACGTGTTCCTTTAGGACAACGGTCTTGTTTTTTTGTTTGTTCTTTTTCCAATTCATTGGCGGGATGCAATTCATTGGCGGGATGCAATTCATTGGCGGGATGCAATTCATTGTCGGAATGCAATTCATTGGCGGTATCAAAGTGTTTAATTTTACATTTGTCTTTTCGTAGTTGATGAACGGATACTGTTTCTGATTTTTGCAATATTTTATCATTCATCGCCAATAAGACGTGTTTTATATTTTCAGAAAACAATAAATATTTATATTTATTCACTAGTACTAAACTTTGTTTTGTAAAAAAATCGGTACCAATTTGATTGTTTAATTTTTCAACAGAATTTATTTTACGGTGTACCTTTTCTTGGTCGGCTTTAAATATTGGTAAATTGGATGAACTGTAGATATTATCATAATACATTTGATTTTTACGTACCGTGTTGGCATAATGTGATATTTGATTTTCTAAAATAGATTGAACGGTATTTTTATTGTAATAACTGTTTTGGTTTGCACTTTTGTACATAAAATTAAAACGTACGTTTGACGCATCTATTAAAAAAGGCTCCAGGACCTGTATAATATTCATTGCGGACAATTTATAAGACAATTGCATCTGAGACGAAATTATTTTATTATTAAAAATATTTCGTGCAATGATTTGGTTAGACGGAATCACCGATTCTAAATATTCGTTCCAATTGGATTGTTCTATGTCGGGTTTATAATATATAGCATGTTTGACAAATAATTTATGAACGTCAAAAGTGTAACGAGGGACAAAAGAAGACGCCGATTTTTGTTGTTGTATGGTGGCAAATTCTGTACGAATATGTTTTGGTTGATTGTAGAGTAAATCTATTAAATAAAACCAATGTTGTTTGTCGCAACCGAGTTCGGACCGATTTAAAATAGAAGTGCTGGGTAGCGATATGCGTGAATAATCGACCGTATGAATAGGTAATGTTATTAGGGAGTGTGTTTTTATCAAATCGTTATCCATTCGTTCTTTAAAGCGAACTATTTTTGAATTTATTTCTTCTGTCACCATTTTTTGACCACTAATGAAATTTTGAACCGCACACGTAAATGGTTTATTAGATGAACTGGGATCAATCATTAGAGCATTGGCGGGGTTTGTTATTTTATTTCCCTCGATGGAAAATGGAGTAAATTCTAAATTTAATTGCTGCCACTTATTAGATTCGAGTTCTTTTTGAATGCGTTCAACGTTTTCCAAGTATTTATACATTTTAACATTATTTAAGTCGTTCGGATTATCATTATTTTCGTCTTCATCGTCTTCATCATCGTCTCCATCGTCCCCATCTTTTGTGATTATATGTTTTATTTGATTGGATGAAGCCAAGAACAACCAATGTTTTGAATTTTGGTATTTTTCTAAATAATCAATCAGAGGTTTTTTAGGTTTATAAATAGTCTTGTAAATAATTCCATTTTCATCAAATACAGACGATTGTTCTCGTAATTGTTTAAATCTAGTTATTTGTTTGTGTATTTGGTTTATTACGCGAGGTGTCCTCTTATCAACAGAATATAAAACTAGTTTGAAATCAAACAAATCATTCATTTGAGTATTAATAGTAAAACGATCATAACTAATTTTTTCCACTTGTTGCGGAAATTCTCCAACAAAAATAACTTCCTCGTTCAAGTTAATGTCTTCGTTATTGTTTTCGTTCTCACCTTCATCATCATTTACAAATTCTTCCTTTTCGTTTGTTTCGTTTAATTCTTCACCTTCATCATCATTTACAAATTCATCTGTTTCTTCCTTTTCGTTTGTTTCGTCTAATTCTCCCTTTTCTGTTTCTTCCTCTAATTCTTCCTTTTCTTCATTTTCGTCTGTTTCTTTTTCTTCTTCCTCGTCTGTTTTTTCTTCTTTTTCTTCTGTTTCGCTTTCTTCTGTTTCTTTTGAAGCCGACAACAATTGAATGGATTGAATATTGGTGGTTTTAGGAATTCCTTGGTATTTAAAATTAATGTAATAAAAATCATCCGAATCAATGGGGGATACTTGAATCATGTCATTTTCAATATTTGTTATTTTAACTTTTACAAAAGAACCGTCTGTAAAATTCAAACGAATGTGCGAACCAAACTTAAAATTATGTTGCTTTACATAACCAGACAAAGGATTGCGATAAAGGAGATCAATCCTTTGTATTTCTTCGACTGGAATAAAAGTTTCGTTTTTTATAGAAAGAGTACGTTCTTCATTGGTTGAAATATTAATTAAATCAATTTGTTGGGAATTGATAAACTTGATGTAATATATTTGTAGCGTTTCATTGAGTTTAATTATGTCTCCCAATAATAATTCCAGTTGTTTATCACAATTTCCTGTTTTTTTATTTTTTCTGGTTCCCTTGCTACAACGCGTTTTTTTTTGTTCAAGTTTTGGAGATGCAGAACTTTCATTTAATAATAAGTCGGGTTGTTTATCACAATTTCCTGTTTTTTTGTTTTTTCTGGTTCCCTTGCTACAACGCGTTTTTTTTTGTTCAAGTTTTGGAGATGCAGTACTTTCATTTGTTTTTTCCTCCATTCTTAAATTAATTAAACACTAATATTAACCTATATTATTTTATAAAATAAATAACACATATTCTTTTATAAATATATTTTACTGGGTATTATACCCATAGTATACTTAACGACTACTTCTTCGTTTACCACCTCGTCTGCTTCTACGCCTGCTTCTACTTCTGCGTCTGCCCCCAGACATACCCGCTTCCAATTGAAGGTCGTCTGTGCTCATAGAATCATCCGCCAT
>Ga0209702_10001787_pt1 | contig 39515 bp, 55 predicted proteins | sample FRY01_FD_187210 | JGI IMG/M metagenome (GOLD analysis project Ga0209702, IMG submission 187210) | Freshwater microbial communities from Lake Fryxell liftoff mats and glacier meltwater in Antarctica - FRY-01 (SPAdes) (version 2) | ecosystem: Environmental > Aquatic > Freshwater > Ice > Glacier...
CGCCACAAAGACGGGGCTGACGGTGTCGACGACCATAAACGCCAAGACTTACGCCACCAAGAGGCCGCTTGACCACAACTTCAAAAACGACATGGGTCGCTACATCACTTTTGATGAGAAAATACCCGAATGGAATTACCTGATCAAGCCCGGAAATTGACCATTTTATTTTTTAATCATTCCTAAGTTATCTTTTAAGACATAAGATTTGCCATATAAAGGAAACTCTAAACAACTTTCAGTACTGGCTATTTTCTTAATTCCAATCAGGATCGTCTACATTTGACTTAACTTCAGCACCTTCTAATAAGAAACAGAGGCTTCCAGAGTTAATTGCATTTATAAGTGTAACCTCCCAAAAATATAATTCCCTATAAATGTATCCATAGGAATCGTATGTGCTTAACCCTGATGCATTATTTTTTTCATCCATAATGGTTTCTGGTAATTTTGGCAATGTTTTAGGTTCATGGGTGTTTCCAAGTTGTTCAGTAATGTCTCTTCCAAAGGTTTCTGCTTACAAATATTCTGAATATAGAATGTTTGTAAGCATTGGCTTTACAGGTACCACAGTCTGAAGCTCGTTCATTAAATTTACGTGTGGTTGATCTTGTAGCTGCGTACGCATTGGCAGCATAGGCCAGAAAATAAATCTTATAAAAAGAATCTCCCCTGCTTTTAGAGTATATTTTGCTCATCCAAGGTATAATTTCCCCCAGTGTAAGCTTTTATAACTTGTTCATAAAACTAGGTCGCCTTTATCTTCTTTTCTACCAGAAAATCTTTTATGCGATTAAGGGACTTGACAGGTAGCGTATTGAGAGCCCCAATTTCGGTACTTGTGAATTGGATACCATAAGGTGCAACGGCATTCATCAAATTCAATACTACGGAAGTTGGTTGCGTGGAAAAACTGTAAACTCTTCCTCCGGCGCTAGTGCCGCCCCCTCCCAGTACAATGGGTTTGGTGGTAGGAAGTGGAAAAGGATCGTTAGGAACAGGATTTGTGGGAGTTCCCCCATTGCCACCCTCACAGCTTGCCACCCCTATGTACTCCCAATGACAGCCTTCACCAGGATCAGGCAAACCAGTCGGATTAATATCTGCTCCGCCAACGCGCCCTGCTCCAGTACATACTTTCATGTAAAAATCCAGAGTACACTCTGCCACTTTTGCATTAGGGCTATCAACGGCCCTATCTGTTTGGATTAAACTGCCATCCTTTAACGTCCACACACTTTGGAGTGAACTGTCCATCCAATCCAGAAAATACACTTTATTGGTAGGAGTTGCTATTGGGTCAGTTTCATCCATAAATAGCAGACTGGCGGTCAACTTTCCTGCTGCGTTGTGATAAAAAATTACGTTTTCACTTCCAATGCGCGATGAACTCAACCGGTTGTTCTGGTTTTGAATCAGCGTATTACCTCCACCAATATTTTCTACGGGCACCAACACCACCGGCACATCCCCTAATTTTTTTTACCTCCGCTAAACCCCAAAGAAACTGATACTTCGATGCCACTTTGGAGCGCCCCCTGGTGGCTTCATAATATTCCTTCGCGTCGGCTACGGATACCGTGCGCGGAGCAGGCTCAACGGGTTCTTGCGAAAGGTTCTGGCATCCTCCCACAACCAAAAGTAGTAAAAAAGCGGTTAGCATAACCGAACACTGAAAATTTCTTGATTTCATAATAAATAGTGATTGAATAAGTAATGATTTGATTATCAGGACAAAGGTTTGCCCGGAAACGCCATTTTTGTCACTATTTCAGGTTGGGAAATACTAGTTGGAAGAGTGATTTACCATTATTTTAAGTAACTTCCTGTCCTGTCCTGTCCTGTCCTGTCCTGTCCTGTCCTGTTATATTTTTGTACGAAAATATGTCCCTCCATTGATGAAAAAGATTAGTGACTGGATACGGGTTTTGCGTGAAATGAAAGGTCTGTCGCAGGAGAATATGGCCTTGGAACTGGGCATCTCGCAGCAAGGGTATAGCTAGCTGGAGCGTTCGGAAGGTAAAATGAAGCTCGGCCACCTGCTCAGAATTGCTGAAATCCTCGGAGTCGGTATCGACAGCCTGTTGGGCACTACCCCCTTGTTTCCAGAAAAAAATCCACAGCCTATTGATCCTGGAATCAAGGTTCTGAAAGAAGAGGTAGATTTGCTACGGGAAAAAGTAAGGCTTCTGGGGATTCTCCAGTCCAGTCCCCTTCATTTTGACTAGTACTACGTGCTAAATTCAAATACGTTGCTACCCCCAGGATTCTTTTCAAGAAAAAGAAACAAAGACTATTGGAAATAGTGATATAAAGTCCTAATTTTGCGGTCTGAATTTTGGGAAGGAGTGGGTTATCGATGTAATCCACACGTTCTCAATTGGATAGAAAATACATTTTGCAACAGATATACTAAAATTCACCATCCATCATGGCACGTGATTTAAGATTAACAAGAAATATTGGTATTGCCGCTCACATTGACGCAGGTAAAACAACAACTACGGAGCGTATTTTATACTACGCCGGAGTTAGCCACAAAATTGGTGAAGTGCACGATGGTGCAGCTACGATGGACTGGATGGAGCAGGAGCAGGAGCGTGGTATTACCATTACTTCGGCTGCTACTACCGTAGATTGGACTTACCGCGACGAGAAGTACCACGTTAATATTATTGATACTCCTGGTCACGTGGACTTTACGGTGGAAGTAAACCGTTCACTACGGGTGTTAGATGGTCTAGTGTTTCTTTTCAGTGCAGTTGATGGTGTAGAGCCTCAGTCTGAAACTAACTGGCGCTTGGCCAACAACTATAACGTAGCTCGTATTGGTTTCGTGAATAAAATGGACCGTTCCGGCGCTGACTTCCTCAATGTGTGCAAGCAGGTAAAGGAAATGCTCGGAAGCTACGCAGTACCTCTTCAATTGCCGATCGGCGGTGAGGATACTTTTCGTGGAGTAGTTGACTTGGTGAACTTCCGTGGTATCGAGTGGAACGAAGATGACAAAGGAATGACCTTTACTGAGGTGCCTATCCCTGACGATATGTTGGAAGAGGCCACTGAGTGGAGAGAAAAACTATTGGAGGCAGTTGCCGAATTTGACGACACTTTGATGGAGAAATTTTTTGAAGATCCAACGTCAATTTCAGAGGCTGAAATTATGGCGGCTCTTCGTGAAGCTACGATCAGTATGAAGATTGTACCTATGTTGTGCGGATCATCATTCAAAAACAAAGGAGTTCAGACGATGCTTGACTATGTGATGGCTATTTTGCCTTCACCAATGGATCGTGGGACTATAATCGGTACTGATCCACGTACTGAATTGCCAATAACTCGTGAGCCGAAATCAACAGATCCTTTCTGCGGTCTTGCATTTAAAATTGCTACTGACCCTTACGTAGGTCGTCTTTGCTTCATCCGTTCTTATTCAGGAACGCTTGAATCAGGTTCTTATGTATTGAACAACCGTTCGGGAAATAAGGAGCGTATTTCTCGTATCTTTCAGATGCACGCAAACAAGCAGAACCAGATTGAGCGCTTGGAGGCGGGTGACATCGGAGCTGTGGTTGGATTTAAAGATATCAAAACCGGCGATACCCTTTCGGACGAGAAAAACCCGATCGTTCTGGAATCAATGGTATTCCCAGAGCCTGTAATTGGATACGCGATCGAGCCCAAGAAAACAGCCGATCAGGATAAGTTTAGTAACGCTATTGCTAAATTGATTGAAGAAGATCCAACCTTGCAGGTAAATACGGACGAAGAAACTGGACAGACCATCATTCGTGGTATGGGAGAACTTCACCTCGAAATCATCATCGATCGTATGCGTCGTGAGTTCAAGGTAGAAGTAAACCAAGGAGCTCCTCAGGTAGCTTACAAAGAGGCCCTTACTAAGAGCTTTGATCACCGCGAAGTTTACAAAAAGCAAACGGGTGGTCGTGGTAAATTTGCCGATATTGCATTCGAAATCGGACCACGTGACGATCATGAAGAAGGTAAAGAGAAAAACCAAGGCTTGCAATTCGTTAACGGCATTGTGGGCGGTGTTATTCCCCGTGAATTTATTCCATCAATCCAGAAAGGATTCGACGAAGCGATGAAGAACGGTCCTTTGGCCGGTTACCCGCTCGATTCTATGAAGGTTCGTTTATACCACGGATCTTTCCACGATGTTGACTCCGATTCATTCTCTTTTGAAATGGCTGCTCGGATCGGCTTCAAGGAGGCTGCTCGCCAGGCAGGTGCTAAGGTTCTTGAACCTATCATGGCCGTAGAAGTAGTGTCTCCCGAGGAGTATACCGGACCAGTAACCGGTGACCTTAACCGTCGTCGTGGATTGATGAAAGGAATGGATTCTCGCGCGGGTGCTCAGGTAATCAAGGCGGATGTACCCCTATCGGAGCTATTTGGTTACGTAACGGATCTCCGTACGATTACTTCCGGACGTGCAACGGCCAGCATCACTTTCTCTCACTATGAGATTATTCCCCAAAACTTGGCTGAAGCAGTAGTAGCCAAAGCAAAGGGTGCGGTTAACGCCTAACAATATAAATGGGGTGGGTAGGAGTTTTCTTACTCACCCATCCAAAATATCGCATGGGTGAAGCAAATGGTTCTTTCATCTATGGAAGCTTGTCGTGAACAGGCCTTTTCTATGAACCAATTTAGTAATAAAAGCAATGAATCAGAAAATTCGCATTAAGCTCAAATCTTTCGATCACAACTTGGTCGATAAGTCAGCCGAGAAAATTGTTAAGGCTGTAAAAGCAACCGGAGCCGTAGTAAGTGGTCCTATCCCTCTGCCAACCGAAAAAGAGATTTTTACAGTACTGCGTTCACCCCACGTGAATAAGAAGTCGCGCGAGCAGTTCCAACTTTGCACTTACAAGCGTTTGGTAGATATATTCTCCACTAGCGCAAAAACAGTAGATGCACTGATGAAACTCGAACTTCCCAGTGGAGTTGACGTTGAGATTAAAGTATAAATTATTAGTACGGGGAAATAAATTAGGATAATAGCTGTTATCCTAATTTATTTCCCCGTACTTTTGCATCACATTATTGGTCGGATGAAGGTCCTTTTTTTGGAAACCACATTTGAGCTCTTCTCGTTAGAAATTATTTCTCAGGCAGTTCATGCCTCCGAAATATAAATATACGATACATGAGGTCAGATGTTTACTACATCTGACCTTTTTTGTTAACAACCGGAAAAATAATAAACAAAAGCAAAGTAGGATACTCTAAATAACTTCCCTAACTTTGCAGTCCGTTTCAAAAATTAGGTTCATTCCTGCTAATTTAAAACACAAAAAATGTCTGGTTTAATAGGAAAAAAAATTGGGATGACCAGTTTGTACAATGCTGACGGGCAGGCTCTGGCATGTACAGTTATTCAAGCTGGTCCTTGCGTAGTAACACAAGTTAGATCCGAGGAGAAGGATGGTTATAAGGCCCTCCAGTTGGCATTTGGTGAGAAGAAAGAGAAAAACACTTCTAAGCAAATGTTGGGTCACTTTAAGATGGCCAACACAACTCCTAAGCAAAAGGTAGTTGAGTTTAAGTACTTCGAAGTTGATCATGAGTTGGGCAAATCGTTGGTGGTGCAGGACATCTTTATTGAAGGTGAGTTTGTGGACGTGATTGGTAATGCCAAAGGTCGTGGTTTTCAAGGAGTAGTAAAGCGTCACGGATTCAGTGGGGTGGGTGGTCAAACCCACGGACAGCATAACCGCGCTCGTCACCCTGGTTCGATCGGTGCTTGTTCATTCCCTTCCCGTGTATTCAAAGGTATCCGGATGGGTGGTCGCATGGGTAACAATCGCGTAAAAATTCAGAACCTTCGCATTCTGAAAGTGATTCCTGAGCAAAACCTTATAGTGATAAGTGGCTCGGTACCAGGTTCGAAGAATTCATTTGTAATCATTGAGAAATAATACCGATGGAACTGTCTGTAATTAACATAAAAGGAGAAGATACCGGTAAGAAAATAACTCTTTCGGAAGACATCTTCGGCATTGAGCCCAACGAGCATGCGATCTATTTAGACGTAAAGCAGTATTTGGCCAATCAGCGTCAGGGTACACACAAGTCAAAAGAACGTGCAGAAATCAATCACTCTACCCGTAAGATCAAGCGTCAGAAGGGAACAGGGGGAGCACGTGCAGGAAGTATTAAGTCACCCATATTTGTCGGTGGTGGTCGCGTATTCGGCCCACGTCCCCGCGACTATAGTTTTAAATTGAACAAGAAAGTAAAGGTATTAGCTCGTAAATCAGCATTTGCTGCTAAGGCTAACGGGAATTCTATCTCTATCATGGAGGCCTTTACGTTTGAAACTCCAAAAACTAAGTCTTATTTGGAAGTATTAAACGCCCTATCTCTAACGGGAACGAAGACACTATTGATATTACCTGCGGTAGATACTAACGTGTACCTGTCGGGACGTAACATACCTAAGACCAAAATCACTACGGCGGATATGGTTAATACGTATGATCTTATGAACGCAGATCGTCTTCTGATTAGCGAATCTGCTCTGTCTGTATTGGAAACCCTATTGAATAAACAATGATGAGTGTACTTAAGCGTCCAATCATAACCGAAAAGGTAACCGCTCAGGCAGTCCTTGGTAAATATGCCTTCGAAGTAGCAAAAGATACAAACAAGGTAGAAATTAAAAAGGCTGTTGAGAAAATGTATGGGGTTACCGTAAAGAGTATAAGTACTATGCGCTGCATCGGAAAATCTAAGACCCGGATCTCAGCTGGTAAGTTTATCTCTGGAAAAACATCTACGTACAAGAAAGCTATCGTAACAGTAGCCGAAGGAGAGATTATCAACATCTACGGCGAAGCTTAGGAGATAGTTGACTGATTCATAACATTGACGAGCAAGTATAGTAATGGCAGTTAAAAAATTAAAACCCACAAGTCCAGGACAACGCTTTCGCATAGCACCCTCTTTTTCGGAGATCACGACTGCAAAGCCTGAGCGTAGCCTGATTGAGCCGATCAAGAAATCGGGTGGTCGTAATAACCAAGGTCGTCGCACGATGCGTCACATTGGTGGCGGTCACAAGAGAATGTACCGTGTGATTGATTTCAAAAGAGATCGTTTCGATGCGCCGGCTACTGTAATGACAATTGAATATGATCCAAACCGTTCATCCCGCATTGCCCTTGTGCAGTACGAAGATGGAGAAAAGCGCTACATCTTAGCACCAAACGGTTTGAACGTAGGTCAGAAAATTGAGTCAGGAAAAAGTATCGCCCCCGAAGTTGGAAATGCTCTTCCCTTAGGTTCAATGCCTATTGGTACAATCGTTCACAATATAGAGCTTACACCGGGTAAAGGTGGTCAGTTTGCACGTAGCGCTGGTACTTATGCCCAATTGGTAGCTCGTGAAGGAAGGTATGCGGTATTGAGACTCCCATCGAGCGAGATGCGCATGATCCTTTCAACCTGCATTGCAACCGTTGGAACAGTATCTAACTCTACGCACATGAACGTTAATATCGGTAAAGCCGGTCGTAAGCGTTGGTTAGGACGTCGTCCACGCGTTAGAGGTGTCGCAATGAACCCGGTTGATCACCCAATGGGTGGAGGTGAAGGACGTGCGTCAGGCGGTCAACCTCGTTCACGTAACGGTCAGTTCTCTAAGGGATTGAAGACGAGAAACCGTAATAAGCATTCTGAAAAACTGATTATTAGCAGACGTAAAAAGTAAGATAGCTACATGGCACGTTCATTAAAAAAAGGACCTTATATAGATTATCGTTTGGAAAATAAAATTCAGACGATGAATAATGCGGTCCGAAAGTCAGTGATCAAAACTTGGTCGCGCCGCTCAATGATTTCTCCCGATTTTATAGGGCACACTTTCGCTGTACACAATGGAAACAAGTTTATTCCTGTGTATGTGACAGAAAATATGGTAGGACATAAGTTGGGTGAATTCTCGCCAACTCGTAACTTCCGCGGTCATACAGCGAAGAAAGATAAGGGAAAACGATAAACTTTGTTGACCGCTAACCTCGGTAAATAAGTCGGGGTAAGCTAATCTGAAAGAACATGGAAGCAAAAGCAATACTAAAAAATGTACCTACCTCGCCTCGTAAAATGAGATTGGTAGCCGACATGATTCGCGGTCAAAAGGTCAGTAAAGCTTTGGGCCTGTTGAAATTCCAGCCCAATGTGGCATCACCAGTACTTCACAAACTTCTTTTGTCAGCGGTAGCTAACTGGGAACAGACGAACGAAGATGCCAAGCTTGAAGACGCTGAACTATACGTTAAAACTGTTTTTGTGGATGGAGGTCGTATGTTAAAGCGCCTTCGCCCTGCACCCCAGGGAAGAGCCCACAGAATCCGTAAGCGTTCTAATCATATCACTATTGTGATTGATGATGCTTCGACAGAGGCAAATTTTGTAGAAGCAGAAGAAAGTAACACCGAATCATAAACGATCTATACAAAAGATGGGACAAAAGGTAAACCCAATAGGTCTGAGACTAGGCATTGTTAGAGGATGGGACTCGAGCTGGTATGGTGGAAAGGACTTCTCTGACAAATTAGTGGAAGACGAAAAAATCCGTAAATACATCCAAGCCCGTATTCCTAAGGGATCAATCTCTAAGGTTGTTATTGAGCGGACTTTGAAACGGATTACCCTTACAATTCACACTGCTCGTCCGGGTATTGTAATTGGTAAAGGTGGAAGCGAAGTTGATAGAATTAAAGAAGAGCTCAAGAAAATCACAGGAAAAGACGTTCAGATCAATATTTACGAGATTAAACGTCCTGAGATTGATGCTAAATTGGTAGGCGAAGCTATAGCTCAGCAGCTGCAAGCTCGTATTTCCTACCGTAGAGCTATGAAGCAGGCAATCTCGTCTGCGATGCGTGTAGGGTCTCAGGGAATTAAAATTCGTCTCTCTGGACGTTTAGGTGGTGCAGAAATGGCGCGCACTGAAGAGTATAAGGAAGGCCGTATTCCACTCCACACGATCCGTGCTGACATTGATTACGCAATTTCTGAGGCTCAAACCATTTACGGAAAGATTGGTATCAAGGTATGGGTATTCAAAGGCGAACTTTACGGTAAGCGTGACCTCACCCCAAGCGCTGCTACTGCTCAGGCTGATCGTAACGATCGTAGTGACCGTGGTGGACGTGGTGACCGTCGCGGACGCAGTGCTGCTGATGACAAAGGTGGAGCTGATCGCGGAGATCGGCGCAAGCGGAGCAAAAATAGTAATACCAATACGAATAAGAAGAAGTAATTAGAACGATTTCCGACGCCAGGCGACGGTATAAATAAATCAGAATCATGTTACAGCCGAAAAGAACCAAATTTCGCAAGCAGCAGAAAGACAAAGGCGGCTTCAATGGGGTTGCGTCACGTGGTCACCAGATATCTTTTGGCTCATTTGCTATCAAAGCACTGGAACCAGGTTGGCTTACAGCCCGCCAGATCGAGGCAGCACGTATTTCCGTGACCCGTGCGATGAAGCGTGAAGGTCAGGTTTGGATTCGGGTCTTCCCTGATAAACCAATCACGAAGAAGCCCGCCGAAGTACGTATGGGTAAAGGTAAGGGAGCACCTGAATATTGGGTAGCGATGGTCAAGCCAGGTACTATCATTTTTGAAGCAGCCGGAGTAAGCCTTGACACCGCTAACGAAGCCCTTCGTCTAGCCGCACAAAAACTGCCAATTAAGACGAAGTTTATCGTACGTCGTGATTATCAGGAATAGAATGCACCAAGATGCGTTTTCTGAACTATACAAATTCGTAAAGCAATGAATAACCAAGAAATAAAAGCTCTTTCGGAAGATCAATTGAAAGAGCAGATCGCCCAGGAGAAAGAGCGCTTATTGCGTTTGAAGTTTGCCCACGCTGTTTCTCCCATTGAGAATCCACTACGTATCCGGGCTGCGCGTAAGCAAATCGCAAGGCTCCTTACGGAGATGACGGCAAAATCTTCCCAACAGCAATAATAAGTAGCTAAGAAACCATGGAGGAAATAAAAAGAAATTTGCGCAAAGAGAGAGTAGGTCGTGTAGTAACTAACAAGATGGATAAATCTTGTGTAATCACGGTCGAACGTAAGGTCAAGCATCCGATGTATGGTAAGTTTATGAAGAAGACTTCCAAACTAATGGTGCATGATGAAACAAACCAATGCGGTGTCGGTGATACGATCCGTGTCATGGAAACCCGTCCGCTTAGCAAGAATAAGCGTTGGAGATTAATAGAAATCCTTGAAAGAGCGAAGTAACAATGGTACAGCAAGAATCAAGATTGTCCGTAGCTGACAACAGCGGAGCCAAAGAAGTACTCGTTATTCGTGTACTTGGTGGAACCGGTAAGCGCTACGCTACGGTAGGCGACAAAGTTGTCGTAACGGTAAAATCGGCCTTATCTTCTAGTAACATGAAGAAAGGTACAGTGTCAAAGGCAGTGGTAGTACGTACTAAGAAAGAGATACGTCGTAAGGACGGAACTTATATTCGCTTCGAAGACAATGCTGCTGTTCTACTCACGGCTAACAATGAGCCTCGTGGTACCCGTATTTTTGGGCCCGTTGCACGTGAGTTGCGTGACAAGCAATTTATGAAGATCGTATCGCTGGCACCCGAAGTTCTCTAATTTGTACGGGCAAAACGTAGTTCTTTGAACCGATAAAGAATACTAAAAATGGAAAAGAAGCAAAATAAGAAGCCGAAGTTTCACATCCGTACAGGAGATACTGTCAAGGTGATCGCGGGTAACTCGAAAGGTAAAACCGGTCAGGTGAAAGTTGTAATAGTAGATAAGTATCGGGCAATCGTAGAAGGTGCCAATATGCTTACTAAGCACGTAAAGCCCAATGCTCAAAATCCCCAGGGAAGTATTGAGAAGCTAGAGGGAAGTATCCATATCAGTAACCTGATGGTGGTTGATCCTGCAACCGGCGATGCAACCCGTACAGGACGTCGGTTAAACGATAAAGATAAGTTACAGCGCTACTCAAAGAAGACTGATAAGTTTATTTAAGTAGTAAAGTTCTTGAACAGTCGAGTTTAATATTAACGCAGAGTGGGTCGGAAATCCATTTTACTTGTCAAACAACACATGGCAATCCCAAGATTAAAAGAAAAATATCATAAAGATATTAAGACACAACTGAGAGAGAAGTTTCAGTTTAAGTCTCTGATGCAAGTACCCCGCCTTACTAAGATTGTAATTAATAAAGGTATTGGTGCTGCTGTTGCAGATAAAAAATTGGTAGATACAGGAGTAGAAGAGCTGACCCTAATTACAGGTCAGAAAGCAATAGCTACTATTTCTAAGAAAGCCGTATCTAACTTTAAGCTCCGCGAGAATATGCCGATCGGAGCTAAGGTAACCCTACGTGGCGACCGTATGTACGAATTTCTAGATCGTTTAACCGCCATTGCGATGCCACGTGTACGTGACTTTCGCGGTATTAGCGACAAGGGATTTGACGGACGTGGTAACTATACTTTTGGTGTGAAAGAGCAAATTATCTTCCCGGAGATTAGTATTGACAAAGTCAATAAGATTACGGGCATGGATATCACCTTCGTAACATCGACTAATTCGGATGAGGAAGGCTATGAGCTACTCAAAGCTCTTGGTATGCCCTTTACGAGTGCTGCGAAATAATCAACAGTTCATAGATTAAGATATTTCACTGAAATGGCAAAAGAATCAGTAAAAGCTCGGGAAAGAAAAAGACAACAGTTGGTGGCAAGGTACGCTGAGAAGCGTGCTAAGTTAAAGGAAGCCGGCGACTGGGTTGGTCTTGATAAACTCCCTCGCAATTCATCGCCCGTGCGTTTGCACAATCGTTGTAAGATCACTGGCCGCCCCCGCGGATATATGCGCAAATTTGGAATTTCACGTGTTCTATTCCGCGAAATGGCATCACAAGGAAAAATTCCTGGTGTCACTAAGGCAAGTTGGTAAGAACCCTTTTAATTCTGATTTCAATTACTTAACTTTGCACGCCTTTTTGAGGAGTGCTTAAACAAGTCACTAAAATGGTAACGGATCCCATAGCAGATTATCTGACTCAAATCAGAAACGCCATCAAGGCGAAGCATCGGGTTGTTGAGATACCTGCTTCCAACATAAAGAAAGAAATTACGAAGGTACTATTTGAGAAAGGGTACATTCAAAGCTATAAGTTTGATGACAATGGTCCTCAGGGATCTATCAAGATTGCTTTGAAATATAATCCTGTAACGAAACAGCCTGCCATCGTAAAAATTCAACGTGTTAGTAAGCCAGGTCTTCGTAAGTACTCAGGTGCTACCACTATTCCCCGCGTATTAAGCGGACTAGGAACGGTAATTATTTCGACCTCCAAGGGTGTGATGACCGATAAGGAAGCACGCACGATGAACGTTGGTGGAGAAGTGTTGTGTTACGTGTACTAATCGTAAAGTCTATTTAGAAATGTCACGAATAGGAAACAAAGTTATAGAACTACCCGCCGGCATCACGGTTTCCGTGAGCGACGATAACGTAGTATCAGTTAAAGGTCCGAAAGGAACACTTACCCAAGTGGTCGATAAAGATATTACTGTTTCGGTAGATGGCAGCCAATTAAAAGTGGCTCGTCCCAGTGAGCAGAAGCGTCACAAAGCCCTTCACGGTTTGTACCGCTCTTTGATCAACAATATGGTGATTGGAGTAAATACAGGTTACCGTAAGGATTTAGAAATTGTCGGTGTTGGTTATAAAGCAACTGCTGTAAACAATATCCTTGAATTGAGCCTTGGCTATTCTCACAATATATTTATGGCGGTACCTCAGGAAATTAAGGTTACTACAGTCACTGAGAAAGGACAGAATCCAAAAGTGGTTTTGGAAGGAATAGACAAAGAGCTGATCGGAGTAGTAGCTGCAAAGATTAAATCTTTGCGTAAAGTAGAGCCTTACAAAGGTAAAGGTATTCGCTTCGTTGGTGAGGTAATTCGTCGTAAGGCTGGTAAGTCAGCATCTAAGAAATAGTAATATCCCTCACGGGGTTATTTTTAACAAGTACATACGATAATATAATGGCGACTGCAAAAACAGACAGGAGACAACGCCTCAAATATCATATTCGTAAAAAGGTGCAGGGAAATGCTGACCGTCCACGGTTATCAGTGTTCCGCTCAAACACCACGATTTACGCGCAGGTAATTGATGATGAGAAAGGCGTAACACTAGTAAGTTCTTCATCACTCGAATCGGGTGTTAAGAAGAAGAATACCAATATTGAGGCCGCTACTTTAGTTGGAAAAAAAATAGCAGAAAAAGCACTCGAAGCTGGTATCTCGGCGGTAGTATTTGACCGCAATGGCTATTTATACCACGGGAAAGTTAAAGCATTAGCCGAAGGAGCCCGTGAGGGTGGTCTTAAATTCTAAGATATAAGATTATGCAGAATATAAACCGACCTTCAAAGGTCAACGAATCAGAGCTTAAAGAGCGCGTCGTTGCCATCAACCGCGTTGCTAAAGTAGTAAAAGGTGGTCGTCGTTTCAGTTTTTCGGCGATCGTTGTTGTAGGTGACGGAAAAGGTGTTGTTGGCTACGGATTAGGCAAGGCAAATGAAGTTACTGATGCAATTGCAAAAGGGATAGATGAAGCAAAGAAAAACCTCTTTCAGGTTCCTTTGTTGAAGAGTACTGTGCCTCATGCTATGGAAGGTAAATACAGTGGTGGTTTCGTACTTATCAAACCCGCCGCACCCGGTACAGGCGTAATTGCAGGTGGTGCAATGCGCGCCGTGCTTGAAGCAGCCGGAATCCATGATGTATTGGCAAAGTCCAAGGGATCGTCAAACCCTCACAACGTGGTAAAAGCAACGATCGACGCTCTTATGAAGATGAGAGCCCCGCATCAGATAGCTTTCCAGCGCGGAGTGAAATTGGAAAAAGTATTCAATGGTTAATCCCCAAAACGGGTTATACTCCTAACTAAAAGTAACCATGTCAAAAGTACGGATAACACAGATTAGAAGTGTGATCGATCGCCCTGAGAAGCAAAAGCGCACAGTAAAGGCGTTAGGATTAGGTAAGATCAATCGCTCTGTTGAGAAAGAAAATAACGACTCTATTGCGGGAATGATCCGTAAAGTGAGTCATTTGATAAAAGTTGAAGAAATTTAAAAGATATAATTGCTATGAATCTTAGTTCATTAAAGCCAGCTGCCGGTTCGGTAAGAGCTAACAAGCGGGTAGGACGCGGAACTGGTTCGGGACGTGGAGGTACTTCCACGCGTGGACACAAAGGGGCTCAGTCTCGTTCAGGATACAGCGCAAAGCGTAGCTTTGAAGGTGGACAGATGCCTTTACAGCGTCGCGTGCCCAAATTCGGCTTCACAAATATTAATCGCGTCGAGTACAAAGCGATTAATCTTGATGCTATTCAGGCGATAGTTGAAAAGACAGGTAAGACTGTGATTGATTTTGATATGTTGCGTGAGAATGGTCTTGCCAACAAAAAAGATCTGGTCAAGATCCTTAATCGTGGAGAAGTAACGAGTTCAGTTGAGGTGCATGCTCATGGTTTTTCCGCTAGCGCCATTGAAGCTATCGAAAAGGCAGGTGGAAAAGCAATTAAACTGTAATCCTGAAGGTACCTTACTAGTTTTAAAGTTTGAACGAACTCCAGGTTATACAAGACTTTTCATATGAAACGATTTATCGAAACTATTAAAAATATTTTTTCAATTGAGGAGTTGAGAACCCGCATTCTCAACACTCTTTTGTTTATAACGATATTCCGTTTGGGCTCGTTTGTAGTGCTGCCGGGTATCGAGCCTGATCGCATGAATTTTTCTGCCCAGGGACTACTTGGACTTTTGGATACGTTTCTTGGTGGAGCATTCAGCAAGGCATCGATTTTTGCCCTAGGCATTATGCCCTATATTTCTGCTTCCATTGCCATTCAGTTATTAACGATGGCACTTCCTTACTTTCAGAAAATGCAGAAAGAAGGGGAATCTGGCCGGAAGAAGTTAAACCAAATTACTCGCGTACTCACGATCATCGTTACGTTTGCTCAGGGACTTACTTATTTGAAGACGACTGTACCTGATGAAGCTTTACTTGTATCACGTAGTATTTTTACTGTTTCATCTATATTTATTCTAATTGCTGGGACCATGTTTTGTATGTGGTTAGGTGAAAGAATTACTGACAAGGGAGTTGGGAATGGTATTTCAATGCTTATTATGATTGGTATCGTATCGCGCTTCCCTGGTGCAATCTTACAAGAATTCAGTTCACGGGGTAGTGGCCAGATCCTAGTTTTTGTATTAGAGATAGTTGCTCTTTACTTTGTGATCATGGGTGCTGTAATGCTAACCCAAGCTGTTCGTAGGGTACCAATCCAGTATGCTAAGCAGGTTGTCGGAAACCGTATCGTTGGAGGTGGTCAGCGCCAGTATTTACCTCTAAAGGTAAACGCTGCCGGTGTAATGCCAATCATTTTTGCCCAAGCGTTAATGTTTGTGCCTTCGGTAGTCGCTTCGCTTTTTGCTGAAACTAGTGATTTTGCGAGTAATGTAGCTACCATATTTGCTACCTATACAACTTGGCAATATAATTTACTGTTTGCGTTTTTGATCATTGTGTTTACATTCTTTTATACTGCAATTTCGGTTAATCCGCAACAAATCGCTGATGATATGAAACGTGGCGGAGGATTTGTTCCCGGTATTAAGCCAGGCCAGCAAACGTCCGAGTATATTAGCACCATACTTGACCGCATTACCTTCCCAGGTTCAATTCTGCTTGCCTTGGTTGCGATCTTGCCAGCGCTTGCCAGCTTATTGGGAATGACTAGCTCATTTGCTCAGTTTTTTGGGGGGACTTCCTTACTGATTATGGTTGGTGTAGTACTCGATACACTGCAACAAATTGAAAGCTATTTGTTGATGCGTAGATACGAAGGACTCATGAAGTCTGGACGTATTAAGGGTCGGACAGAAAGTGTAGCAGTATAAATTATGATCTACCTGAAAACAGATCAGGAGATTGAGCTTATCAAAAAGAGCGGTTTAGTTCTTGGTAAAGCTCACGCCGAGGTCGCCAAATGGATTAAGCCCGGAGTTACCACTAGGCAGCTGGATACGATAGCAGAGCAGTACATAAGAGATAATAATGGAACACCTTCCTTTAAAGGGTATAATGATTTTCCAGCCTCTTTGTGTATGTCAGTTAACGAAATTGTAGTTCATGGTATACCAAGTAATTATGAACTACGTGACGGAGATATAGTTTCGATTGATTGTGGTGTAAAGTTAAACGGATACCATAGTGATAGTGCTTACACGTATCCAATTGGTGAAGTAAAAGAAGAGATTTTAGCTCTTCTAAGACGAACAAAAAAATCTCTTTACCTAGGAGTTGAAAAAGCTTTCGATGGAATGCGAATTGGAGATATTGGATTTGCAATTCAGGATTATGTTGAACAGTTTAATTATTCGGTAGTTAGAGAACTTGTAGGACACGGGGTAGGTAAGAATCTCCACGAAAGTCCGGAAGTACCAAACTACGGAAAACGAGGTAAGGGAATTAAACTTAAAGAGGGGATGGTTCTGGCAATTGAGCCCATGATTAATTTAGGTAAGAAAGCAGTTGTTCAGGAACGAGATGGTTGGACTATTCGGACAATTGATCGCATGCCTTCTGCCCACTACGAACATACTATCGCGGTCCGGAAAGGTAAGGTTGAAGTACTTACAACTTTCGAATACATTGAACAGGTAACTACTAATACAAGTCTAATGGTAGTTGCCGAATAAACAACGAATAATAACAAACAAAGAATGGCAAAACAAGCATCCATTGAGCAAGACGGCGTGATCGTAGAAGCATTGTCAAATGCAATGTTTCGTGTTCAGTTGGAAAACAAGCATGAAGTTATAGCGCATATCTCTGGTAAAATGAGAATGCACTACATCAAAATTTTGCCGGGCGACCGCGTCAAACTGGAAATGTCACCCTATGACCTTACCAAGGCTAGAATCGTCTATCGCTATAAATAACAGTTTGAGAATGTCGCTAACCTATTTACGCGAAAATCCTGAATAAAAATGAAAGTTAAAGCATCTGTTAAGAAACGCAGCGAAGACTGCAAAGTGATCCGCCGAAAAGGTAAGATCTATGTAATTAATAAAAAGAATCCTCGGTACAAACAAAGACAAGGATAATAATTATGGCACGTATTGCAGGAGTTGATATCCCCGACCGGAAAAGAGGCGAAATCGCCCTTACCTATATTTTCGGAATTGGCCGTAGCGCCTCCCGAAGTATCTTAGAAAGATCAGGTATTTCTTTTGATAAGAAAGTATCTGAGTGGTCTGATGACGAGTCAGGGGCGGTTCGTACGATTATTGCGAACGAATACAAAGTTGAAGGAGCACTCAAGTCTGAGGTGCAGCTTAGCATTAAGCGCCTTATGGACATTGCTTGCTATCGTGGGCTTCGTCACCGTAAAGGCCTACCACTTCGTGGACAAAGAACGAAGAATAACTCACGTACACGGAAGGGTAAGCGTAAGACGGTTGCTAACAAGAAAAAAGCTACTAAATAACACACAAGTGGTGACCTTCATTTCCGCTTGTACACATTAGCAATAGCACAATGGCACAGAATAAAAGAAAAGACAAAGCAAAGAAAAGAGTAGTAGTAGTTGAGCCTGTTGGCCAAATACATATTAAAGCTACCTTCAACAACATTATTATTTCTATTACGAACAACAATGGTCAGGTTATTTCCTGGGCATCGGCGGGCAAGATGGGATTCAGAGGTTCTAAAAAGAACACTCCCTATGCTGCTCAAACTGCCGCTCAAAACTGTGCACAGGTCGCGTTTGATTTGGGAATGCGCAAAGCTGAGGTTTTTGTAAAAGGACCAGGTTCAGGACGCGAGTCAGCGATTCGTACAATCCAAAATGCTGGAATTGAGGTCTCTACCATCAGAGATATTACGCCTCTTCCGCACAACGGATGTCGTCCTCCTAAGCGTAGAAGAGTTTAATTAATTAAAAACAGTAGCTGGTAAACAATTAATAATTTAGGAACTGGGGTTATTCAATTGTACTAGTGGTAATTTAAATACATAAAATGGCACGTTATACAGGTCCTAAGGCTAAAATTTCGAGACGTTACGGAGAGCCCATCATGGGTCCTAGTAAGGCTCTATCAAAAAAGAATTATCCACCCGGCGTACATGGTCGCGGTCGTCGCTCCAAGAAGTCAGAATATGCTCTTCAATTAATGGAGAAGCAAAAAGTGAAGTATACTTATGGTATACTGGAGAGACAGTTCAGAAACCTCTTTAACCGCGCTGCCGTCAAGGAAGGTATTACCGGAGAGAACTTGCTGAAATTTTGCGAGGCTCGTCTGGATAATACGGTCTTCCGTTTAGGGATTGCTTCTACTCGTCGTGCTGCCCGTCAGCTCGTATCTCACAAGCACGTGATGGTAGACGGCGAAATAGTGAACATTCCTTCTTATTCCCTGCGTCCAGGCCAGGTAATCACAGTACGTGAAAAGTCTAGGTCTTTGGAAGCTGTCACTGATAGCCTTGCGGGCCATACTACGAAGCGTTATACTTGGTTAGAATGGGAAGGTTCGGACATGACCGGTAAGTTTATTTCTTATCCGGAGCGTGATCAGATTCCTGAGAATGTAAATGAGCAACTCATTGTCGAGTTGTACTCTAAGTAAGATTCTTACTCATCTACATAGCCCCGGCTTCGGCTGGGGCATCCTTGTACCCGTACACGCGGAAACGTTTGCGATCGCAAAGGTAACGATGGCCTGATCAACCGTCATTTACTACAAAAAAAGGAGACAAAGACTATGTCAATACTAGCATTCCAAATGCCTGATAAAGTCGTAATGGAAAAAGCCGACGACTTTCACGGGTTGTTTGAATTTAAGCCATTGGAGAAAGGCTACGGTGTAACAATTGGAAACGCGTTACGTCGTATATTGCTTTCTTCGTTGGAAGGATATGCCATTACGAGCGTGAAGTTCCCATCGGTACTTCACGAATTTTCGACCATCGAGGGTGTGGTTGAAGATGTTACAGAAATTATCCTCAATCTTAAAACCGTTCGTTTTAAGAAAGCAGTAGATTTAGTGGAGAACCGCATTGTTATAAGTCTGAAAAATGTTTCAGTGGTAACGGCAGGCGATATTGGTAAATTTACCAGTTCATATCAGGTATTAAACCCTGATCAGGTAATCTGTCACCTAGATGACCAAAAGGATTTCGAAATGGAAATTCTAATGGATAAAGGGCGTGGATACGTTCCTGCTGACGAGCCCCGGGCAAATGAGATCCCTTTTGGTCACATTGCTATGGATTCAATTTATACTCCAGTAAAGAATGTTAAATTTAGCGTTGAAAACACTCGTGTAGAGCAGAAAACTGATTACGAGCGTTTGCTCATTGATATTCAGACTGATGGGTCGATTCATCCGGAGGAGGCTTTGAAAGGGGCTGCAAATATACTAATTCAACACTTTATGTTGTTCTCAGACCAGACTATGACGTTTGAGAAGCAAAAGGCGGAAGAAGACAATCAGGTAGATGAAGAGATGTTGCGCATGCGCAAGCTCCTCAAAACATCGCTATCAGAACTGGACCTTTCCGTGCGAGCTTACAATTGCTTGAAGTCAGCCGACGTGAAGACATTGGGTGATTTGGTGAAGCTCGAAATATCAGATATGATGAAGTTCCGTAACTTTGGTAAGAAATCTCTTACTGAATTGGAACAACTAGTATCTGAAAAAGGACTGACCTTCGGAATGGAAGTAGGTAAGTATCGCTTGGAAGAGGATTGAAAAGTAAAGTTTAATAAGTAAGTATTCTGTAGCGCGTAACAACCGCCGCTCGAAGCTACTAAACAATTAGAACAATGAGACACGGAAAGAAAGATAACCATTTGGGAAGAACGGCTTCACACCGTCGGGCAATGTTGTCGAACATGGCCTCTTCATTAATCTTGCACAAGCGCATTGAGACTACTTTGGCCAAGGCGAAAGAACTCAGAAAATATGTTGAACCCCTACTGACCCGTTCGAAAGACGATTCTACGCACAACCGTCGTATCGTGTTTTCTCATTTGAACGATAAAGAGTCAGTAAAGGAACTCTTCAACGTGGTATCTGATAAAATTGCTGACCGTCCGGGTGGTTACACCCGTATTATCAAGCTAGGATCACGTCTTGGTGACTCGGCTCAGGTTTGTATTATGGAACTAGTTGATTTCAACGAGATTCTTCTACTTGCTGATGCTGATAAGCCCACTAAGACGCGTCGTAGCCGTCGTGGAGGAAAGAAGTCTGAAAGCACTGAAACAGAAGAAACTGTACAGGCAGCCCCGGTTGCGGTAGAGGAAACATCTGTGGTAGTGGCGGATGACTTGGAAAAAGTAGAGGGAATTGGACCTAAGATTGCAGAGGTTTTGAACGAAGCAGGAATCGATACTTTTGCTAAGTTAGCAGAGTCGACAACCGAAGCGATTCGTGAAATCCTTGACAACGCTGGTTCACAGTTTGCTTCGCATGATCCTGCTACTTGGCCACAACAAGCCGAACTTGCCGCTGACGGTAAATGGGATGAATTGAAAGCTTGGCAAGACGAATTAGACGGAGGCCGCGAAAATTGATAGAACAGAAATTAGAAATGATAGTAAGTTACTGACAGAAGGGGTTGAGCGTTTTTCGTTTAACCCCTTTTTTTGGGCATTAATTAATACTTTTGAATCTGCTAATCACGAATCGACTAAAATGACTCAGACAAGAGAAGCGCTATTGCTACTGGAAGATGGAACTGCCTACCGGGGGTTGGCATTAGGTCACATTGGGACTACTGGCGGAGAGATCTGCTTTAATACCGGCATGACCGGTTATCAGGAAATCTATACGGACCCTTCTTACTATGGCCAAATTGTGGTGAATACAACTTCACATATTGGGAATTATGGTGTTCAGCTGGGAAGCGAAGAAGAATCCGATGGCGTAAAAATCAAAGGACTGGTATGTAATACTTTTTCCAATGTGTTTTCTAGGCATACTGCCGATTTCTCCCTGCAAGAGTATTTCGAAAGAGCAAACATTGTTGGTATCAGTAATGTTGATACACGCCATTTGGTGCGTCACGTCCGGGAAAAAGGAGTTATGAACGCCATTATCTCATCCGAAATTCTAGATGAGAATGAGTTGATGGTAGAGTTAAAGAAAGTGCCGTCCATGGCTGGTTTGGAGCTGTCCTCGGAAGTCAGTACTCGTATTCCTTACTTTGTTGGTGATGAAGCTGATAGTAAGTGGCGGGTAGCTGTTATGGATTACGGTACTAAAAAAAGTATCCTTAAAAACCTGACCGAAAGAGGGTGTTATTGTAAGGTATTTCCGGCCCAAACGCCTTTTAACGAAGTAATAGAATGGAATCCAGATGGTTTCTTCATCTCAAACGGACCCGGAGACCCGGCGGCTATGATGTATGCCGTGGAAACGGTAAAGGAAATGATCGCCTCCAATAAACCACTGTTTGGAATCTGCCTGGGACACCAACTTTTGGCCGAAGCAAGTGGTATTTCTACCTACAAGATGCACCACGGGCATAGGGGCCTGAACCACCCGGTCAAGAACCTCCTGACCGGACTTTGTGAAATTACCTCTCAAAACCATGGTTTTGCGGTGAATCCTGACGAAATACGTAATCACCCAGACGTAGAGGTAACTCACATTAACCTCAACGATAGGACCATCGAAGGAATACGTCGTAAGGATAAGCCGGCCTTTTCAGTGCAGTACCACCCGGAGGCTGCACCAGGTCCGCACGATTCACGCTACTTGTTTGATGAGTTTGCTAAGTTGCTGGCTGAGGCATAGCAAATGACCAATAAATTCAAAAAACCTCAGGAAATCATTTTCTGAGGTTTTTTGAATTTTAAAGATTGGCCTCAATACCCTCCCTTTCTTGTACAATAGAAAAACTGGAATTTCGTCAATGGTCAGCCTTTGGGTTAGTGCTTTGTTCTGGTCGTAATTGATGGTGATAACTTGGGCTTTACCTGGATACTCTTTGGCTAGTTTCTCAATGGTAGGTTGAGTTTGAACACAGGATACAAAAAAGTCAATGAGTACCGGCTGATGAGAGTCGATTAGTTTCTGAAACTCTTCATTCGAGAGCTGCGTTTGCACGTGGCTGGTATATGCCAGTAGGGCTAGTAGAAATTATAGTAGGTATTTTTTGAATTTTAATGGAATAAAAATGGTGATGGATTAGGCCGTAACAGGTTAAAAAAATATTCAATCCCTCGGTTCCCGAAATTTTACATTATTTTTGTTTCAAGAAAAGTAACAAATTATCCAATCAAACCCAACGCTGAACATGAGTACTATTCAGTCAGTACACGCAAGACAAATCCTGGATTCACGAGGCAATCCTACCGTAGAAGTTGATGTCCGTACCGAAAATGGTTTTGTAGGCCGGGCCGCCGTACCTTCCGGTGCTTCTACTGGTAAGCACGAAGCCGTAGAACTTCGCGATGAAGATGATAACGTATACGTAGGAAAAGGGGTGTTGAAGGCCGTAGAGAACGTAAATGATATTATATACCCTGAGTTAATAGGTATTTCGGCTTATGAGCAAAATCTGATTGACAAAATCATGATTGAGCTGGACGGAACACATAACAAGAGTAAGCTGGGAGCAAACGCTATTCTGGGTGTTTCACTGGCGGTAGCTAAAGCAGCCGCTCAGGAGGCAGGTATGCCGCTCTACCGCTACATTGGCGGAACTAACGCCAATACATTACCCGTGCCGATGATGAACATCCTGAATGGTGGTAGCCACGCCGACAACTCCATCGATTTCCAAGAGTTTATGGTAATGCCCGCCAAGGCAGATACTTTCTCTGATGCACTTCGCATGGGAGTTGAGGTATTCCATACCTTGAAAAAAGTATTAAAAAGTAAAGGCTACTCAACAAATGTAGGCGATGAAGGTGGATTTGCACCGAACATCAAGTCCAACGAAGAGGCGATTGAGATCGTAATTCAGGCAATCGAGAAAGCAGGCTATAAGCCTGGCGAAGATATCTTCATCGCAATGGATGCCGCTGCTTCGGAGTTTTACGAGAATGGTGTGTATCACTTCAAGAAGTCAGACGGACGTAAGCTTTCTTCAGCTGAGATGGCCGGATACTGGACGGAATGGGTGAACAAGTACCCAATAATCTCTATTGAGGATGGAATGGACGAGGACGACTGGTCTGGCTGGAAGGCCGTAACCGATAGCATCGGTAGTAAATGTCAGCTGGTTGGTGACGACTTGTTTGTAACAAACGTAAACCGCTTACAGCAGGGGATCGATCAGAAGATCGCTAACTCAATCTTGATAAAAGTAAACCAGATTGGTTCATTAACAGAAACGATCAATACTGTAAACCTTGCCAAGCAGAATAGCTACAAGAACATTATGTCGCACCGCTCGGGCGAAACCGAAGATTCTACCATTGCTGACCTGGCGGTGGCTTTGAACACCGGACAAATCAAGACGGGTTCGGCTTCCCGCTCAGATCGTATGGCAAAATACAACCAACTAATTCGTATCGAGGAAGAGCTAGGCGAAACCGCCTACTTCCCCGGATTGAAGTTTTAATCATAATTGACTACTTACCAGACCGGGGCCTTGCTCCGGTCTTTTTTCTCATTTCCAATGGCTCGACTTCCCATTTTCCTGTATAGGTTGCTTCGTCATTTGAGAAAATTCTACACCGGTACCTTCGTAGTCTGGTTGATCTGGATTTTGTTCTTAGACGATAACAACTTGTCGGTTGTTCGGGAAAACTACCAGAAAATGAAAGATCTTGAACGTGACCTGAGCTACTACAAAGAACAGGTACGGCTGGTTAGACAAGAACGCAAAGAGGTATTTGGAAACGATGCTATGCTTGAAAAATGGGCGCGTGAAAAATACCTGATGAGAAAGCCAACGGAAGACGTATACGTTATTGTGGATGAAAATGGTGAATCCATCGAAAAAAAAGACGAGTAGTATCATCGGATAGCCTCCATTAAAGTCATTGTTGATACTTCAAGAACTATTTTGTTAATTAAGGCATGATCAACGTTCTTTTTATTTGCCTGGGCAATATTTGCCGCTCTCCAATTGCCGAAGGAGTATTTCAAAATATCGTACAGCAGGCCGGTCTTACTGATAAAATTCAATGTGATTCCGCTGGTACTGCATCCTACCATATTGGTAGCCTTCCCGACCGGCGTATGCGCCAAATAGCCCTCGAACGGGGTATTAAGCTTACGCACAACGCCCGAAAGCTCAACGGCGACGACTTTTATAACTTTGATTATATTGTCGCCATGGATGAGGCTAACTTCGATGACATCCGAAACCAAAGCTACCGCAGCAGCGGATTTTATTTCCCCGAAGATCGATTATTTATGTACCGGGAGTTTGACCCCGAACGCCAGGATGCAATAGACGTTCCGGACCCTTACTATGAAGATATTTCGATGTTTGAGGAGGTCTACGAAATTGTAGAACGGTGTGGCATTGAATTTTTAGAATTTATAATTCAAAAGAACCAACTAAGAAAATGAATAAGAAAGTCATATTGATTATCATGGATGGCTGGGGTATAGCCAAGCAGGGAGAAGAAAACCGCTCGGCTATCATCGCTGCCAATACTCCTTTTTACGATAGTATTCTCCAAAAGTATCCTCACAGTAAGCTAGAAGCGAGCGGCTTGGCCGTTGGCCTTCCTGATGGGCAGATGGGTAATTCCGAAGTAGGTCATACGAATCTGGGTGCAGGACGGGTGGTGTACCAGGATCTGGTAAAGATAAATCTGGCGGTTCAGGATGGTTCATTGGCCAAAGAGCCTGTTCTGTCCAATGCGTTAGATTTTGCCAAAACAAACGGAAAGAAAGTACACTTCATCGGACTGGTGTCAGATGGTGGAGTTCACTCTCACATTGATCACTTGAAGGGTCTATGTGGCATCGCCCACGAGGCGGGGCTGACGGATGTCTTCGTACATGCCTTTACGGATGGTCGGGATTGTGACCCCAAGAGTGGCCTTGGTTTTCTGAAAGAGCTGGAATCGCACATGGCCTCTACGACTGGTCGTATTGCGAGTATTACCGGCCGTTATTACGCCATGGACCGCGATAAACGTTGGGAGCGGGTAAAGCTTGCCTACGATGCAATGGTGCATGGAATAGGCGCCCACGTACCCGAAAGTGGCCTTCGCGCGGCCGTAGAAGAGTCGTATACCGAAGGAGTGACCGATGAGTTCATTAAGCCGATTGTCGCCGTCAGTCAAGACGAAACGCCGATTGGCTTGATTGAAGACGGTGATGTGGTACTCTGTTTTAACTTCCGTACGGATCGGGGGCGTGAAATTACTGAAGTACTCACCCAGCGGGATTTCCATGAGCAGAATATGCACAAGCTGAATCTGCGTTATATTACCATGACCAGCTACGATGAGACTTTCCAGAACGTGGAAGTGATCTTCGATAAAGATAACTTTACCAATACACTGGGAGAAGTACTGGCTGATGCCGGTAAGAAACAGATCCGGATTGCTGAAACGGAGAAGTACCCCCACGTAACGTTCTTCTTTTCGGGTGGTCGGGAGAAAGAGTTCGATGGCGAGAGCCGTTTGATGTGCCCTTCTCCCAAAGTAGCAACATACGATCTGCAACCCGAAATGTCGGCCATAGATCTTCAAAATGTAATTATACCAGAGTTAGAAAAGGAGGAGGTAGACTTTGTATGCCTCAACTTTGCCAACGCCGACATGGTAGGGCATACCGGTGTGTTTGAAGCAGCGGTCATTGCTTGCGAAACAGTCGATAAAACCACAGAAGCCGTTGTGAATGGAGGCCTGGCCCACGGATATTCCTCGATCATTATTGCTGATCACGGTAATTCTGATTACCTCATCAACGACGATGGCTCACCCAATACGGCGCACTCGCTCAACTTGGTTCCTTGCATCCTGGTTGATAGTGAGTACACCAAGCCACTTCATGATGGCAGGTTGGCGGACGTAGCACCTACTATCCTGGCGTTGATGGGTATTAGTCAGCCGAAAGAAATGACCGGCAAGAGTTTGCTGTAAACTATAACTACCGTGATGGTGTTCATTCTCGGGGAGTCAATAGACTCTCTGAGTTTTTTATTCAACAGGAGTCAGACGACTCTTTTAGCTATTAATTTAATCGTGCAAGCATCTTTCCAGAAAGTCTGGTCTCCCAATAAAAGAGTTGACTTTATCCGCTTCGGAGCCTTTCTGGGGCTCCTGTTACTTACAGTACTATCATCCTGCCAAACCTCCGAGGAGGGTAAAGATGAGCCCAACGTATACTATGATTTAAAAGAATTTGTGGAAGGTCAAATCGAAACGATGAGTCAGGAGAAGCCAACTATTACCAAAAAAATGATCGTGGGTGATAAGGAGGAGGTGCGCAGTACTACGACGGTAGACTGGAAGAAAGAATTGGAATTGTTTATTCAGGCGGATTTGAATAAGAATGCCTATAAGCTTAGCTACGCTACCAATCGCCCTGATTCGCTGACCTACGAATACGTGCTAAAAACGGAAGAAGACCTTCCCGTGCGCAGATTAAAAATAGTACTGGACGAAGCTACCCAAAAACCGGCTCTGGTGGAGGCATTGATCCTTTCGGAGAACAAACTTTACGAATCAGAGAGAAACCTGCAACTTCGCTGTGGCCTGCGCAACGGCGCCTGGCGGGTAACGTCTTACCATATTCAAGGCTTCCAGGAGCTCGCCATTGGCGACCGAAAGCCCTTCGATGTTAAGGTGGAGATACCCAATTAGTTATTCCTAATCAACAATAATTTTCTTTTACCCATGAAAAATACTGTTTTAGCCGCTATATGCTGCCTGATGATGGTTGTGCCAGCAATGGCTCAGAAAAAAAGTACCCTTCCGGAGTTTGAATTACGGAAAAGCGAAGCCGAGTCACACATGAGGTTCCTGGCCTCTGATGAGCTGCTGGGGCGACGTACCGGAGAACAGGGAAATCTGGTAGCAGCGCGCTACATTGCCGAGCAATTCCGGCGTTTGGGTGTGTCTACCGCAGCGGGCCAATCGTCCTACTTCCAAACTATTCCGTTTGATAAAATGGGAGCTTTGCAGTCAGGGGTTATGTATGCCGGAAAGGATACTCTTCGGTCCGAGAAAGACTGGATTCTGATGGCGGGCGAAACCACAGACCTGACCGCTACCTTGGTTTACGCCGGCTTTGGCCTTGAAGATACCTCCAAAGGTTGGGACGACTACAAAGGACTGGATGTAAAGGGCAAGATAGTACTAGTTCAAAGTGGGTCACCTGACGCCACCTCACCTGCTGAAATTATCAGCGTGTCTAATGAAAAGCGAAAACTTGCGGCTGAAAAAGGGGCCGTGGCCATAATAGAACTTTTTAAAGCTCCTATGCCCTGGAATTTTGTAGGACGCTATTTTTCGGGCGAACGAATTGGCTTATCCAATGGAGCAACAGCACTACCCCATGTATGGGTGAACGGTCAAGAACCTCGTTTAACCAAAACTCTACGTGCTGCTACCACGATTCGCCTGAATACTCAGGGGCGTAGTATACGTATAGTGAACGGATATAATGTGGTGGGGTACATCGAAGGAACAGATGCGAAACTTAAAGATGAGTACGTACTACTCACGGCTCATTATGACCACATTGGGGTTGGGAAGCAAGGCGGACAACCCTACACGGCCGAGGATAGCATATTCAATGGTGCCCGTGATAACGCCTTTGGAACAGTAGCGTTACTCTCTGCGGCGGAAGCTTTGGCTAAAACGCCCCCCAAAAGATCAGTTTTGATTGTAGCTTTGACGGGCGAAGAAGTCGGTTTACTAGGTAGTAAGTACTACGCGAGTCATCCGATTTTACCTTTGGAGCGTTGTATTTTCAACTTCAATTCGGATGGTGCAGGCTATACCAATACCGGAATTGTAGGGGTAATTGGATTGGATCGCACGGGTGCCCGGGCCGAAATTGAAACGGCTAGTAAAGCCTTTGGGCTGGGAGTATTTGCCGATCCGGCCCCGGAGCAAGGATTATTTGACCGGTCGGATAACGTAAGCTTTGCGGCGAAGGGTATTCCCGCACCTACATTTTCTCCGGGCTTCAGTAAGTTTGATGAGGAGCTAATGAAAAACTACCACCAGGTATCTGATAACCCGGAGACTATTGATTTTGACTATCTGCTCAAATTTTGTCAGGCCTACACCTACGGTGCCCGACTGATTGCTGATCGTGCCCAGGCCCCCCAGTGGATTCAGGGCGATAAATACGAGCAGGTGGGGAAGAAGCTATACGATAAAGCCACGAACGATAAATAAAAGTCGTAGATAAATACGCACTCTTTGTACTTACTTGATTGAAAAGGTGTAGACTTAGTTCTACGCCTTTTTCTCTTTTATAGCCCGTTATAATTTATTTTGACTTGATATAAAAACCTCACAAACGAGTTTTCATACTAGATTCAATAAACAACTATCAGTATATCAAATAGTTATTTATTATTGGGTTTAGGTTTGGATTATGACGCAAGCACGATATTTTATTTAGTAAGGAAACACTTAAAAACTAGAATTACTAAACCAACGGATGAAGATGAGTGAGGCCTGCACCCCTTTTCTTTACATGTCAAATCTAAATCTATATCAAAATGCAAAAGGAAGAACAGAAAAAGTCAAAGTATAGCGTGAGCAGCAGTAGTGATCCTGGCGATTGTTTCAGCGATGTTGGGTTTTTTTGTGTTCAGCAACGCGCTGAATTAATAAATCAGGAAGCGGTAGTAATGGAAAAGGCCCGTGAGTTGAGCTAGTATTAAATTAGATTCCTTATCGACGGCTCTTAATTTGAAGATTGGAGAAGTTGAAAGTCTGGGTGGAAATTAGCCAAGCTGACAAAAATAAAAGTTCAGCTGGAAGCTGATAAGGTAGTTTTGAGTAAAAGTAAGAAGGGTTGATACAGGTAAGTACCTGGCGAAGATTAAACAATACGAAACGTACCTAGCTGAGAAGGACACAGAAATAGCTCAGTTGCGAGGGGAGAATCAAATGCTTGCGGCAAATAATGATTCATTAAATATTCCGGTAGGTGGCCTCGGTAATGAACGGCAAATGCTGGTTCTGCGGCAAACAGAGCTAAGCGATTCGGTGATGACTTTTACGGTGCAGAATAAAGAATTATCCGCGAAGGTCAACCGGGCGGTGGCCTTGAAGGCACAAAACTTTAAAGTGCTGGCCGTTCCGTCGCGTGGTAAAATAAAAGATGACGATGCTTACAAAGCAAAGCGGATAGATCAAACTTTGATCTGCCAGAGAACCCATTAACCCGTTAGGAAACAAAAGATATTTACGTACGGGTACTTGACCCCGAAGGAGCAGTATTGTCCGACGATGCCACCGGTTCAGGAGAGTTTCTGGTCAATGGTCAGGACGCCAAATTCACTACCCGCGAGTCTATAGCCTATATGAACAGCAATCAGAAAGTAGAAATGCTCTACGATAACTCGACCCAGTTTCGGCCCGGCAAATATAACGTAGAGCTATACGCAGAAGGGTGCCAAATTGGCGGAGGAAATTTGTAATACGATAAATGAGAGGTTGATAATGTGGATATGGGTAGGTTCTTTAAGAGTCTACCCATTTTGTTTTTGGGCTATTTTATACATCTTGCATACAGGAACATTACACTTCATTCGTTTTTAACGATTACCACTATGCAATCAAGGTATTTTAAAGAAGAGCATGCTCTTTTTCGTCAAAGCGTCCGCCAATTCATTACCCGAGAGGTCGTTCCTCAGACCGAAAAGTGGGAAACGGAGCGGCGGATTCCTACGGCGATATTTCGGCGAATGGGTGATGTGGGCTTTCTTGGACTCATGTACCCCGAAACCTACGGTGGCACGGAGGCTGACTTTTGGTTTTCGGTGGTATTTCTGGAAGAGCTGGCGCGCTGTGGGATGGGAGGCTTTGCTACGGCGGTAAGTGTACATCAGTTCATGGCGATTAACCATTTGTACAAAGCGGGAAGCGAAGAGTTAAAAAGGAAGTACCTCGTACCGGCTATTGCCGGGAAAAAAGTAGCGGCCTTGGGTATTTCTGAGCCGAATACTGGTTCAGACGTTTCGGCAATCCGAACCACGGCGGTGCGCTCAGGTGATTATTATCTGGTGAATGGTACCAAGACATTTATTAGCAATGGTACCTACGGCGATTTTATTACGCTCGCGGTAAAGACTTCCCCAGATGAAGGAATAAACGGTATTAGTTTACTGCTGGTAGAACTGGATGCTCCCGGAATCACACGAACTAAACTGAATAAAATGGGCTGGCATAGTTCAGATACCGCCGAGATAAGCTTCGACGGGGTGAGTGTTCCGGTTAGTAACCTCATTGGTACGGAAGGGAGTGGATTTTACTACCTCATGGAGAGTCTCCAATTAGAACGGTTAGTGGCGGGTATCATGGCGGTGTCAGGAGCCGGGGTAGTTTTGGAGTGGACCCTACAGTATTTGCAGGAACGGGAGGCCTTTGGACGGAAAATAGCAAAGTTTCAGGCAATACGGCATACCATTGCTGATGTAGCTACTGAGGTAGAAGTCGCGCGGGAGTTTGTACACAGTACCTGCTGGAAGTTTTCGGAGGGCCAAAACGTAGTCAAGGAATGTTCCATGGCCAAGCTTTTTACTTCCGAAATGCAGAAACGGGTAGTTGATACTTGCCTGCAATTTTTTGGTGGGTACGGCTACATGGAAGACTTCCCCATCAGTAGAGCCTACCGGGATGCTCGGGTAGGGACAATTGCCGGAGGTACTTCCGAAATAATGCGGGAGATTATCTCAAAAATCGTAGTGGATGCCGTTGACTATAAAAAAGTATATTGAGGCTAATCGTTATTCTGCGACCGGATGATGTCAATAAAATGATGTAGTTCTTCACTGCGGGCTTCGCTTACTTCGGGGTATTGTAGATCCATTTTGCGCAGTTCTTCGGCGATGATTTTACCAACAATCAACCGCATATTTTTCTTGTCATCGGCCGGCACTACAAACCAGGGCGCCTTTTTAGTGGCGGTTGCATTGATACATTCCTCGTAGGCTTGCATATATTCCTTCCAGTGCTCTCTTTCTTTAACATCGCCTTCCTCAAACTTCCAGTTTTTGGAGGGGTCTTCGATACGCTCTATCAGACGGTCAGCCTGTTCTTTTTTGGAGACGTTCAGAAAAAACTTGATTACCCGTATACCGTTGCGGTATAAGTACTTCTCCTGGCTTCTGATATCCTTGTAGCGTTGCTTCCAGACCTTATCCGGGTTACTGGTAATTTCTTCCGGTATCCGCTGCACAGTGGTTAGTATTTCGGGATGTACTTTTACTACCAATACTTCTTCGTAATAGCTGCGGTTGAATAGGGTAATGGTACCCCGCTGAGGTGTTAATATGTTAGTGCGCCACAGAAAATCGTGACTGAGCTCATTTTCCGAAGGACGTTTGAACGAATGTATTTTTACCCCGACCGGGTTGACTCCCATCAAGACATGCTTAATCGTGCCATCTTTTCCGGCCGCATCCATGGCCTGAAATATGACCAGCAGTCCGTACCTATTGTGGGCGTACATCATACTTTGCAACTCGTCCAGATCATGGGCTGATTCTTCTAGTATTTGCACATATTCCTCTTTTGTATCGTAAATGTCCGGAATCTTGCGGTCGGCTTTTTTGATAGAAAAAGGCTTTGTGCCATTGTACCGAAAATTATCAGAGTGGAAGTGTGCCATGGAATAGGAGGTATCAGGTATGAAAGTACTCTAAGTTGAACATAAAAAACCAAATTGGCAAGTTTGGATAGCGAAGGTTAGTGCTTCCGTAAAAATGATACCAATTTTGCGAATGCTCTGGCCCGGTGGCTAAGTTGACTTTTTTCTTCCATACTCATTTCGGCAAAAGTCCGTTCGTGGCCTTCGGGCCTGAAAACCGGATCATACCCGAAACCCTGCGTACCCCGTTTTTTGGCAATTATTTCACCTTCAATATTTCCTTCAAACTGATAGTAGGCTCCGTCGATTACGAGCGTGATAACGGTCAGAAAGCGGGCTTTGGTAGGTAGAGCAACTCCGGTTGTCGCGAGTCGCTCCCACAGGTGCTGCATGTTATCGTCGGCGTTACGCTGAGGTCCGGCGTAGTGGGCCGAGTCGACTCCTGGTTCACCATTTAGGGCGTATACTTCCAGGCCAGTGTCATCCGCAAAGCAATCAGTTTGGTAGTTTGTCCAGATGTACTCGGCTTTTTGCCGGGAGTTACCGACAACAGTGGGCTGCGTTTCGGGAATAGCTTCTCTACACCCTATTTCGGATAGGGTAGCCAGTTGAAATTCCGATCCGAGGAGTGCTTGTATTTCGGCGAGTTTGTGCTCGTTGTTGGTGGCAAAACAAAGTTCCATAGTTTCGTTTGATAGGTATACAATTACCAGTGTTCTTTATTTAGAGATTTGGTAGGATATTTTTTGATAAGGTATAAAAAAAATAGAGGCTACTCAATGAGCAGCCTCTAAAACGATGATGAAGCGTATTAGTTCTTCTTCGATACAATTTCTACCTCAAAATACAGAGGCGAGAAACCGGCGATACTTTTATTACCCTGATTACCGTATCCGAGAACGGAGGGGAAAAGTAGGTTTGCTTTCTCACCCGCACGCAATTTCAATAGTCCTTCGGTAAAACCTTTCACCAGGCTAGTACTGTTTACGGTTACACTAATGGTACCGGAGTCAAAAATAGTGTTATCCATCCTTCGACCAGTATACTTTACGCTAAGTACACTGCCGTCCTTCACTTGTGCGGAATCAGGATAACTTACTTTTTTTCCGAATCGCAAGCTGCTCGCGGTTGTTTCGGTAATTACAATGTTGTTATCGCGGACAAACGCATCCATCTGTTCAGTTTCGGTACTAATGGACGTTACCCGTATGTCAATTCTTACTGGGCTGTAAGCAGGAAACAGCAGAGTACCAGCAGCACCCTGACTCAGGAAGGAGGGTAGGAAGAGCGTAGCAGAGTCACCTTCGGTCAAAATGGTGCCGAAAACAAGCTGCATGGCCTGGTCCGAAAGAAAAGGCAGCCGTGTCACACCAAAGATAGCGCTAACGGGTTTGTTGAGGCTTATCTCGCTGCTGTCAACGATTACACCATCCAGACGCCTCGCAATGTAGGTGGCCTTAACATGATCGCCAATGGCAACCCTTTGCTTACTGGTTCCGGTAGAAACTACCTGATAGTATAGTCCTTCGGTTGTGCGCTGTGCCGTAATACCCTTACTTAACAGATAGGCTCTTATCTCCTGGTCGTTTTGCTGCTTTTTTTCGCTAACGATTGCACTTGATTGATCCTCGCAGGAGGCCAAAAGGCCCACCAGCAAAACGCCTATCGCTACTATCCATCCGTATCTATTCACTACTTTCATTTTCCTATTGTGGAGTACCTGCGGGATTCGTTCCTGCACTTGATTTTGAGAAATCTACTAATTCAACGTCAAACAGTAATACTGCATTGGCGGGGATAGGTCCGGAGCCTTCGGTTCCGTAGCCCAATCCCGATGGAATAATAAGCGTACGCTTTTCTCCTTTTTTCATCATCATGATACCTTCTTCCCAACCCGGAATTACCATACCAACCCCTACCTGGAAGTCGATGGGCTTGCCGCCGGTTTGTGGGTTATCAATGGAGCTGTCGAATACCTTGCCGTCGAGAAGCTTTCCGGTGTAGTGTACTTTTACTACATCGCCTTGTCCCGGATTAGCGCCCGCCCCTAGTGTCAATACCACGTAGTGCAGTCCCGACTCGGTTTTCTGAACTTTGGCAGCCAGTTTATTGTCGGCAATGTACTTATCGATCACTTTTGCGTCCATTCCCTTCTGGGCGGTGCCTTCCTCAGCTTGTTTCTTCTGGAACTCTTCGGAAGTCTGAATATCGAGCACTTTTACTGTGAACGCAAGATCAGTTCCCTTTTTTACCATTGGAGGCATGGGTTGCATCATCTTGGTGAAAAGCGTGTCAGCATTTACGTAGAAAGTAGCACTGTCGCCTTTGGCAAGCATGGCAAGTCCTTCTTCAAAGCTACCCTTAAAAGGAGCCTGCTGAAGCACAAGTTTTACGGGCATATTCTCCTCGTAGGTATTACGTAGGAGGGAGTCTTCGCTGTTTTTGAGTACCAAATGGAAAGAAATAATATCACCTAGTTTGGCCTTACGAGCATCTTTGTTTTGTTCGTGGAACTGGTATTTGAGGCCATTTTCTGTTACCTGCTTCCGGTATTGGTTGCAAGAGGCGGCCAGGATACATATACCCAGCACAAAACCGATTGTTTTAAGATTCATTGGTTCTTGTTTAAATAGAAATTAGAGTGATTCAAATGGGTTGTTAAAATTTGGTACTATTCACTAACGTTAATCCTTTTGGTTTTGTCTAAAAGGATTAAAAAAAGACTTTATTTTTCTACGCTCTGTAGTTGCTTTCTGTAAAAAGGCAGTAATTTCAAAAACTGATCCACTGTATCTTGTAAAGAAAGAGTGGTGCGGCCTCCTGCGGCATTAAAATGCCCGCCTCCATGGAAGTGAGCGTTTGCCAGGTCGCGTACCGAAAACTCCCCGAACGACCGGAAGGATATTTTCACTTCACCTTTGCGTTCGATAAAAAGAGCCGTCATGACCACATCTTGCACTTGTAGACCGTAGTTGACTAGGCCGTCAGTATCACCCACGGATGATTTGTACTTTTCCAGCTCAGTGGCGGTCAACGTCATGTAGGAGGTCCGGTACTCGGGTAGTACCTGCAGCTTATCACCTAATACGTGCCCCAATAATTTCAGTCGATTCAAAGGAGAATTATCAAAAATCATCCGGTGTACCTTGTTGCTTTCAAAGCCAGTACGCATGAGGTCAGCTACTGCCAGGTGGACTTCCGGGGTCGTGTTACCGTGTCGAAACGAACCGGTGTCGGTCATGATACCCGCATAGAGGCACTCAGCCATCGGTATATCAAAAAAGTCGGCACTTTCCAGTTGGCAGATAATCTGATAAATCAACTGGGCCGTAGCGGCAGCTTTGGTGTCCCAGACTACGATCTGAGCAAAGTCTTCTGGATCAATATGATGATCAACCAGCAGTTTTACGGCCGATGAATCAGCTACAAGCCGTCCAAGTTCCTTTAAACGTGAAATAGCCGAAAAATCAAGGCAGCAGAGTAGGGTAGCCTCGTCAATGAGCGCTTTACACTCACGGGGTTTGGCAGTAGATCCTTCGTAAACTAGTACCTGATCGGCCTCGGGCATCCAATGAAGGTTGGCTGAGAAGTCGGTTGGGCTGATGACGGTCGCCTTATGCCCTTTCTTTTTCAAATACAAAGCCCAGCCGAGCGACGATCCGAGGGCGTCGGCATCCGGGTCGCGGTGCATCGTAATGACAATTTTTTGGGGAGAAGAAAGTAGGGTGCGTAACGCGTCGATAGATGGATTCACGGTGATTGATTGTCAATTTAAAAGGCTTCTCAAAAGCAACCTTTTTGAAAGGAGTATCTTTTGGGCGCACAAAATTAACAAAACTGTTGAGATTTGTTGAGTGTTATCGGTTTTATAGGGAAAGTTGGTTATTTTTATGGCCAAATAAAATTTTGTCTTTTTATGTCAGGAAACAGAACATTTACAATGATTAAGCCCGATGCGGTAGCAGACGGCAATACGGGAGCCATCATTAAGATGATCGAAGAAGCTGGCTTTAAAATTGTGTCAATGAAGAAAACTCTGTTGACACCCGAACGAGCTAGTCAATTTTATGAGGTTCACAAAGAGCGCCCCTTCTATGGAGAACTTTGTAAGTATATGTCATCGGGTTCGATTGTACCTATGATTTTGGAAAAGGATAATGCCGTAGCGGACTTTCGTACGCTGATTGGTGCTACAAATCCTGCTGATGCCGACGAAGGAACTATCCGTAAGTTGTTTGCGACGTCTATCGAAGCGAACGCTATTCATGGCTCTGATTCAGACGAAAATGCAACGATCGAAGGAAACTTCTTTTTTGCCGCAACCGAGCAATTCTGATAGTAAGCCAGAAAATAATTAATAAAAGAAGGGTTGAACCAGCATTGGTTCAACCCTTCTTTTATTAATGGCGGCTATTGTTTCTACCCGTTTGATTTTTGAATAAGTTCTAGTTACGCTACTACGGATTAAATCGGGGCGATCCCACATGATGGTATGCCCTATCCCGTCGAGGGGTACAAGTTTAAAGGAGATAGCATTGGTAAATCGCTGTCGTGCATACTCAGCATTGGAAAAATAGATTAGGACATCTGCCTTTCCATGGAGCAGTATAATGCGGGAGTGGATGCGTGCCCATCCATCCTGAATATCTTCCAGTGCTTTTTGGTGGTGTAATTTCTCGTCGTTGGCGACTTTAAGGATTGTCGGGAAAAACCAACTGAACCAGGGATGAGGAAATGAAAAGGATTCCGGATACTTGATCAGGATTATCCATCGCTAGCTTTGCTACCACCGATCCGCCGTAGGAAGATGCGGCTAGTATTACCTTTCTGCCTTTTTGGGTATATATAGTCAATCAGAGGTTGAAGAAAATGAGCTTGTTTCCTGACGGAAGTGACGGAAGCACCAAAATCGGAATACCCATAACCGGGGCGATCTACTCCGACCAGTAGTGTGTGATTGGTGAGGGAGGTATCTGCGTACAGTGAACTAAAAAAGCTCAGTGAACTCGGAGCGCCATGTACCAAAATGGTAACGGGCAGGCTATGGTGGCCAAACTCTACATACCGTACCGTACGGTTCTCTACCTGATACCGATGAATAGAAAGAGGTAAATTCTGGTTATCTTGGGTGTACTGGCTCACTAAATCATCGTCACTCGTACGAAAATCTACCCGCTGCGCTATCCACCAAGAGCCTACAAATAGTACAAACAGTACTCCGGTCAGCCACTTGAGCCAATGGTTTTTTAAGGCATCTTTTATTTTGCTCTTTTCCACAATCAAATCACTCAATAAAGTTAATGTAACAACAAAAAAAAACGGAGCCCATGTTACCGCGCTCCGTTTCATTGTGTTAGATAAATTTATCGAACGGTTATGGAAGTAATACGCGGTCGATTGCGTGGACTACTCCATTGGTTGCCAAAATGTTAGCAGATACTACATTTGCTGCATTGGTACCGTTTCCGTTTCCGGTAATTTTTACACCACTGCTCACATCCACCTTTAGTACTCCGCTGGCGGCTGTCGTTACGTTTCCGGTAGTGAGGTTAGTAGAAAATATCCGACCCGGTACTACGTGGTACAATATGATACCAGCCAATACAGCAGGATCAGCAGCGGTTAATGAAGCTGCGGTTGGGAAACCTGCGGCAATAAACGCTTGATTTGTAGGAGCAAATACCGTAAACGCAGAAGCGTCAGAAGTAAGGGCAGCTACTATGGTAGGATTAGCCTGAGCAGCGCGGACAGCCGCAGCTACCAAATACGTGAAATTAGTGTTTCCCTGAGCAACCTGCAACAATGTCTGGCTAGGGGGTAACAATAACCGGTTTATTACGTGAATCACTCCGTTATCGGCGCTAATATCTGCTGTCACTACGGATGCACCATTGACGGAAACGCCAGCCGCATTTTTAGTAATATATGCAGTTTGACCATTCAAGGTAGGTACAGCCTGATTAGCTGCGGTAGCAATATCAGTAGATAATACAGTTGATCCAAGTACGTGATATTCTAGAATTGCTTTCACGGTTGCGGCTGGTAATGCTGTAATGGCTGCGGCATTTGCATAGCCTGATGCGACAAAAGCAGCATCATTGGGTGCAAATACGGTCAAAGTGCCCGTCTTTAGTGCATCAGCCAAGCCAGCATGTTGGACCGCTGCTCTCAAAATTGTGAAATCGTTGTTTTCCAGCACGATGTCTGTTACGGTCATGGGTGCTACCACTTCGTCGTCCTTGCAGGCCACAAATAAACCGGCCAATAAACCCATCATCGCTAACTTTGCTGCGTAACGCGAAAAGAAACTTACTTTTTTCATAACTTAGTTCTATTTAGTTGGTATGTAGTCACTATAACTAGATACATTTGATATTATTGTTAATAATGTTGAATAAATTTACCAAAAAGTTAAACAAAATGATATGAACTTAAACAAAAAAATCTGTACCAGACTAGCTAGCTTATCTGCTTTGTTTCTTTTCTTGTGCCTAACTACCATAGAGGCTAAACATGAAACTCCTGTTAAAAAGAAAGCTAAGCTTTTTAACGGCAAAGATTTATCGGGTTGGAAAATACAGGGTACAGAAAAATGGTACGTTGACAAAGGTGAACTGGTATGCGAGAGTGGTCCTGATGAAAAATACGGATACCTGGCTACGGATACGTTTTACAAAGACTTTGATCTCACCCTCGAATTTAAGCAAGAGTCAAATGGTAACAGCGGTGTGTTTTTTCGATCCACCTTTGAGGGAACGCGCGTGAGTGGCTGGCAGGTTGAAGTAGCGCCGCCTAATCATGATACTGGCGGGGTGTACGAATCTTACGGCCGGGGTTGGTTGGTACAGATCGCGGAGGAAGAGGAAGGTTATTTGAAAATGGGAGCGTGGAATAAAATGCAGATCCGGGTTGTGGGCGGACACGTACAGACCTGGCTGAACGGCCACGCCATGGTTGATTTTGAAGACACAAAAATCGGAGAGGCAAATGGATCAATTGCTTTACAGATTCATGATGGAGGGGGAATTAAAGTACGTTGGAAAAATATCTTGTTGGAGGAATTATAGAATAGGTTACGGGTATAGAGTATCTTGTGTATACAGGATTAATTAATGATCTTGCATGACCCAAACCCCAATTGCCTGATGGAACCCGCTCACTACCAAAAATTATATGCTCTTCTAAAAAATCGAATCCAGGTAGGGTATTTTAAAGAAGGAGATCTTCTGCCCTCGGAAAATGACCTCAGTAAAAAACATAATATTGCCCGTATGACCGTCCGGCGGGCGTTAATGGAGCTTGCTAACGAAGGCTATATTAAAAAAGTAAAGGGGAAGGGTAGTATAGTGATTGCAACCCGGAAGGGGTGTATTTCAGTTTCGCAAAATAGGGAAAAAAAGTTGAGTTTTGAACTCACCCAAAACCTGCCCCCCCCATGACAGAATCAGAATTCGTGGCCCTGGCCCTCAGCAAGTACGAGCAAATCAAGTCGCTGGAAAACTCGGCTGACTTTTACCAGCACGAGAAGGACTTCGACCAAGTGTGGACCGAGCTGGGCGGCCAAGTCCTCGAGAAGACGCTCGGGGAGCAGCCGGCCAGCGCACGAAAAAAAAAAGCGTTCAGACCCGCTAC
>Ga0209702_10001788_pt1 | contig 39508 bp, 26 predicted proteins | sample FRY01_FD_187210 | JGI IMG/M metagenome (GOLD analysis project Ga0209702, IMG submission 187210) | Freshwater microbial communities from Lake Fryxell liftoff mats and glacier meltwater in Antarctica - FRY-01 (SPAdes) (version 2) | ecosystem: Environmental > Aquatic > Freshwater > Ice > Glacier...
TCGATGCAGAGTTAGCTGCGGGCGCTTGGCATGTGGTGATGCCGACTCCAGATGATGTGTTGTGCGTAGAGCCTGACTCATTGTGGCGGTCAATTATGCGGCGCCAAGGCGGATGGCTTGCAAGCCAGGGACTGTACCCCGAGGACCTGAGCTCGAACTAGGGAGAGCTCAATGAGTACTTCTTTTGGAGATCGACATTGTCTAGTAGTAATCTAAGAAGGGGCTTGAGCTAGGGAAGGATGACGTGTGGCTACTGCGGTGCCCGTTGTGGCTGGTTTTGACGGTCTCACCCTGATCGGTCGGGGTGGCTACAGCGTTGTCTACTCAGCAAATCAAACCGACCTTGGTCGAAAAGTGGCGATCAAGGTGCTGAACCTTGATGTAGCCGCAGAGTCTCTCCGGCGCAGGTTTCAACGGGAGTGCTCGGTGCTCGGCGCGCTTTCAGGCGTGCGCGGAATTGTTGGCGTTCACCAGAGCGCGTTTACGGATGACGGCCGACCCTGCATCGTCATGGAATACATGAGTCAAGGTTCTCTTGAAGCGTATGTTGCGAGTTCAGGGCCACTCAGCGCGCCTGCTGCAGCAAATCTGAGCTGTGTCTTGGGGGCTGCCCTAGCAACTGCGCATGAGCGAGGTGTTATCCATCGAGACATCAAGCCAGGAAACATTCTGATAGCGGAGGATGGTGAAGTCGCATTGGGCGACTTTGGAATCTCTGTGATCTCAGGTATCACAAACTCTAGTCAGACCGAGGCATCCCTCTCCCCACCGCACGCCCCACCTGAGTTGTTTACAGGTCAATCCGGTGACGGCCGCTTGGCAGACATTTATTCTCTTGGCTCGACAATTTACTACGCCTACTCAGGGGTGCCGCCGTTCGGAACCGCCCAAGATGGTGGAATCTCGGGGCTCATGGAACGTGTCCAGAGCAGTCGTTTGCCTCCGATTGAACGCGTGGACCTTCCCGATGATTTGTCAGCACTACTAGAGCGAATGACGGCCAAGGACCCTCTGAGTCGCATTGGATCAGCTGCAGAAGTGCGCGACGCTTTCGCAGAGATTGCGGCTCAGATGTCAACTTCCGCCCTTTTGAAGAACCCCCTCCCTCTGTCTCCAAATCAGGACCCGAAACCGAGTACACAGACGGATGTAAAAGGTGTGGTGATAACCGCGCCCCCGGTCTTCAGCGCGTCGCATGCTCCGGCGCCCTGGCTCTTGCCGCAGCCACAAAATCCAGCAGATCGCCAAGTAGATGAACATGAAGTAATCCAAGCAGATGCGATGGAACAGATCCGGGCCGAAGCGGTCATTGAGTATGGGCACGGCTCGTGGCCAACTGGTACTGATTATGCCTCTGCGGTGCAAGACGCTGCTGCGCTCGGCGACCCCGAAGTGCGGGCTGCTCGACTAGCTCGAGACTTTTTGGGAATGCCGCTATCGGCTGCCGGGCAGTCGGCCATCGTGTTTCAGATGGAGGGTGCTTCCGGGGTGCTAGCTCTTCGCTGCTATACCCGGCCGCCAGAGGGCGGTTCCCTTCGCTACCGTGCTCTAGCTCGCCACCTAGAGCAGCAACCATGCCAAGACCTAGTTGCGGCGCGGTGGGTAGATGGGGCAATTAGCGTTGGTGGTCAAGCTTGGCCCGCAATTGCTATGCCTTGGGAGCCCGGGCTACCGCTGAATCTTGCGATTGAAGATTTGCTCACTCGGCCAGATCGGTTAAGGCAGCTAGCTGAGGAGTGGCTCAATGTGCTTGACCGGCTTCGGGCTGCTGAAATCGGTCATGGTGACTTACAAAACGGCAACGTGTTGGTAGATGACGACCTCAACTTGCGCCTAGTTGATCTTGATGGTGTCTGGATCCCTTACCTAGAAGGCGAGGTACCGGCAGAAATTGGCCATCCCAATTTTCAGCATCCTTCTCGCACAGAATCCGACTGGGGTCCCGATGTCGATACCTTCCCTGGTTTCGTTATTTATCTGAGCATTCGAGCGCTAGCAGCCGATCCAAGTCTTTGGATATTTTACAACGGCGAAAACTTGATCTTTAACGCTCCTGATCTTGCGAGTCCGGCTGGCGCTGAGGTTTGGCAACGAGTGATGCAATCCCCCGACCCAGATGTGCAGCGATTGAGTTCGGTGCTTATTGAGTGGTGTTCTGCATCAACCTTGCCCACTGGGCCAGTTCGTTCGTTAGTGAACTCGCAGCCGATCTTCGGCACTAGCTACCAAAGCCAAGAAACTCCGGTTGAAGAAGAAGTCGAGGTTCATACGGTCAGGCGCAATCGAACAGCGGTGGCCGGGATAGCTGCGATTGCTGATCAAGAGCGTCAAGCTGCTCAAGCTGTAGGTCCGCAGGTAGTTCAAGTTTCAGATCCCCAGCAGCAAGTTCCGTTGCCGCCACCGGTTGCGGCACCCATGCGAGCGCCCGTTCCACAAGCGCCACTTCCGCAAGCGCCCGTTCTGCCAGGTGCGGCTCCTCCTGATGCATTTGTTCCAAACACGCCGGTCGTAGCCGAGGATGGTGACTGGTGGGTGCAACCCGTTGCAGGGGCGGACGCGCAAAAATTCAAGCAAGTTTCAGCTTGGCAAGAACACTTAGTCGACGCGGGCGCATCTCAGCCAGTTGTTGTGCAGCCAGCTCCCATTGCCTTTTTTGGAAACAGCATTATCACTAACTGTGTGACTGCCGGATTACTCGCTAGCGGTATTACTGCAGCAGCAATTGCTGTAGCTACGCCTACCTATCTGGGTATTCCCGTATTTGGTTTACCTCTGAGAGCCATGCTTATGGCCGCATTTGTGGTTCTCATCCCTGACCTTTCAGCAGGCCGGCTTTCGGGCCCTACCTTGATGCGGGCCGTTGTTGTTTCCGCCGTGAGCTTCCTACTACCATTTTTAATCATCGGTATAGTGATGGACCTCCACAGGCAAGTGTTCTATTTCAGGCTGATAGACCCGAGTAAAATCCTTTGTTGGGGCTTAGTTGTCTGCGTAGTAGGGGCCACAACTGGTGCTTCGAGGTCACTTCGAGCATCAGTCGTAGGTGCTGTGGGCGGACTTGTGGGTGGCTTGGTTGGCGGAGCGATGTTTGTCTTGCTTGATGGGGAAAAAAATTTGCTGCTGTCGCCGCTGTCGCTAGCGCTCATTGGTGTCGTGCTTGGACTGAGCTTCAGTTTGGCCGGCGACTACTGGATCAAGATTCAGAGCGGCAAGCTACGTGGTCGCAGAATCATTCTGGATGGCAAAACGCAGACTCTTGGTGCAGCCTCGAGTTGCAAGATTGTGCTGTCCAACGACCCTCAGGTTGACTCCGAGCACGTCACTATCCAAGTGAGGTACGGAACCCGAGTGGTGATTCCTCATTCCCCAATTCTTGTTAACGGTGTGTCAGTCACAGCAGCACAAGGCTTACACCCTGAATCTGAAATCACGATTGGTTCAACTGTTGTCAAATTCTCTGGCCGAAAGGGTCAACCATGATCCGCTCCACACAAACCTGGGGTCTCAGCGAGCGTGGCGCAGTTGCTGGGCTGCGCTTACTCATTATTGGCATCGTGCTGCTGTCGGTAGCAGCTATCGCCATAGTTAAGTCCAACCCCGATAAGAAGTCAGACACATCCAGAACTACAACATCAACGACAACAACATCAACGACAACGACACCGACGACAACAGAGAAACCGGTATCGATTACAGATTTGAAGCTGTTGAAATGCGATAACACAAAGTTTGCGCTGGTGGCCGATGTCCCCCCGCAGCCTTTTGGTGATGCGCAGCAAATTGATGAACCTAGCTATCGCAAGAAAGCAGCCGCAGAGCGGATGCAATTGTTGATCGTCAACTCCCAGCTCTGCGATAGCGTTAAAGAGAATAAAAATTCAACTGAAACTAACCTTTTCTTTATCGGACCCTTTGAAGACATTCCCACTGCGTGCGCGTTTAAAGACTCAATAGAGCAAGGCTCCAGTCCTTCTTCGGCTACTAGCCCTGCTACTCGAAGTGGCAATGGAGGGCCTACTTCGTCTGTAACCTCACAACCTCTAACTGATCCAGGTTGGAAAGTTAAAAATATTCGAGAACTAACGGGCAATAGCGAAAGTTGTGCGGGGCAATAATGAGTAATTTTGATGAAACCAGAATGCGTTCTGCTACCTATTCGGCAAGAGTTGACCGTGACCGCCCAGCCTGTCTGATCTTTCTATTAGACCAGTCGAACTCAATGCGTGACCCGCTTGCCGGTGACCCAACCCGCTCACGCCATGTGGCGCTAGCAGAAATCCTCAATGGATTGCTGTACGAGGTAGTTCTGCGCTGTGTGAAGTCTCCGCAGGAAGGCCCTCGACCTTATTTCGCAGTCGCCGTTGTTGGGTATTCGACCGATCACCTAGGAAACCCAATTATCAAATCGGCGCTACATCCGCCCTTAGATGACCATGATGTTGTCTGGACTCCAGACCTGGCAAGCAATCCACTTCGTATTGACCAGCGTCCTGCCGGAAGCGGATCTGGGTTTGTTTCGGCCCCGGTTTGGATCGAGCCCACAGCGAGCGGGGGTACCCCAATGTGTGGTGCCTTCGATCGAGCTGGTCTGATCGCCAAGTCTTGGGTCGATACTTACCCGAGTTCGTTCCCGCCAATTGTCATCAACATCACCGATGGTGAAGCCACCGATGGTGCCCCCATTGCTTGGGCGAACCGTCTAACCGGGTTGCAGTCAGACGATGGTGCTGTTCTGTTATTCAACCTTGGGTTGTCCTCAAACCCTTCACCACCACTTTTGTTTCCTAGTGAGGTGCCCAACACGCAAGACGAGTTCACCTCGCTGATGTTTCAGATGTCGAGTACGTTGCCGCCTTTTATGCTTGAAGCCGCTCGCGCTCAGGGATTTGACGTGCAGGCCGGCGCTCGCGGGTTTGGATGCAATGCCGATCTGCGCTCAGTAGTGACCTTCCTGAACGTTGGTACAGCGGTGGGTCGTGTGCTCCGATGAGTAACCCGTCGCAGGCCGGTAGGCGGCCTCAGGCCCAACAGCCAGCGAACTCTGCGGGAGTTGTTCTGGCAACTCTGTTCTTGGGTTGTATTGCACTAGCTCTTGCGTCAATAGCTGATCTTCGAGGAGGTTGGTGGGTGCTGTGCATCGTGCTGTTGCTGGCCGTGTTGACTGAACTTTTATTTGCGCGAATTTCAGCGTCCAGAACAGCCGCTGCAGGTCGGTCATCGTCACTGGAACCGCCTCGTTCTAGGCAAACAGTTGCAGAAGCGCCACCTAGTGCATGGGGATCGGCACCTGCCCCGCCGAGTGCAGGGCAACCTGTGCTTATCCCGGCGTCACCCGGTCATGCCCGCCCGCCAAACTCGCCTAGTGGCCAGCCGGTTCAAGAACTCCCTGCGCAGACCGCATCCTTCGTTCCCGTTCCGAGCTTTGTGCCAACAGTTCAATCAAAGCGGGCAGCCGTACCTCAACTCATAGCGGATGCTTTGTGGACACCAAAATCCTCGCACGCTACCGATGAGCATGAGGATGCATGGGGAATTGGGTTAGAGCATGGGCGTGCCGCCATAGCTGACGGAGCATCGAGTGCGTTTATGTCTCGGGAATGGGCTGCGGTTTTGACTCGCTCCTATGTGGATACCCCGCCAGCTCATGACCTAGCGGCGGTGAGACGTTGGGTTGCGACAACCTCTCAGGACTGGTCCTTGGCCGCTCATGGCACAGACTCTTCGGCTCAGGTCGACCATGACGGTGCAACTCGAAAGCTCTCTGACATTCGTGCAGAAATTGACCAAAAACAGAACAAGGACTGGTGGTCTGCCGAGTCTGAGCGACGTGGTTCTTTCGCCGCATTTGTGGGCATCAAAGTTGGTCAAGACGAGGCATCAGGAGATGTTTACTGGGATGCCCTAGCGGTTGGCGATAGCTGTTTGATCCAAGTCCGTCCTCACGGATCCGTATTCGTTCTTGAGTGCGCGTTTCCGATTGACTCTGCCGATGCGTTTGGTGGCAACCCCGAGCTAGTAGCTACTGCGGGAGCCGAAGGAGCGGGACTGCTCCCGGTTATCCGCACCGCCTCCGGAAATCTGCGCCAAGGCGATGTTCTACTTCTCATGACCGACGCATTGGCGCAGTGGGCAATCACACAGGATTCTTTGGGTCATGCCCCTTGGACGCTCCTGCTCGGTCTCACCCAGCCAGAGATAGGGCCACTTGCACTCCAAGAACGAGCAAAAGGTGCGATGGTCGACGACGATGTCTCCCTTGTGCGATTGGCCCTAGCCTAAGACCTCAGCCGAAGATCGAAGATTTGCAAATCTGGAAGGCGAAGTCGACCCAGTCACAGGTTAGCTAGCGAGGCGGAGGAATTCGTTGCTCATCGGGTGTCCTTTGCTGATACGGGTTTGGTGAACCCGTTTGTTGCGGCAGGGCAGCAGGCGGCGAATATTGCTGCGGCTGCTGCGGCTGCTGGTACTGCTGCGGCTGCTGGTAATGTTGGGGTTGTTGTTGCATCGCCGGCTGTTGTGGTGCACTCATACTGCCCGCATTGATACTCGTAGCCATGACTGCGGCTTTGTTCTGATTCGAAGCCGCCACCCCAGCCCAGACCATGCATCCGACCCAGACGAAGAACTGAGGGATACCGGCCAAGAGGACGAAAGGTAAAGTTACGATCGCTATAAGAATCATGATTAGGCCACCCTGAACAGTTGCGTACAGAAGTCCCAGCGGCCCAAATAAAAAGGCAAGCAGGATTGCAACCGCAACGTTCTTTTGCGGCCCAACAGGAACCGCAGCCACGTTGTTAATCATGATCTGATTCACCGCAGTTGCTTGGGGTTGCTCATACTGCTGAGGCGCCTGATTGAACTGTTGCTGCGGTTGATTGAACTGCGGCTGGGCCGGCTGGTACTGCTGCGGCTGCTGGTACTGCTGCTGTTGTTGTTGATACGGGGCAACGGTAGGAGTTTGGTCGTACCTCGACACAGCTGGGAGTTGCACAACTTGAGGCGCTGCGATTGCTTGCGGGGCGGGTTGGGTATGCTCGGTCCAACCGTGCCCATCAAAATAACGAACCTGCCCAGCCACTGATGGGTCTGGATACCAACCTGCGGGTGTATCGCTCATTTACCCTCTCCCTGTATACAATTATATGTGTAGCTCAACATTCTATATGTGTAGCTCAACATGCAGTTCATCTTTATCTGAAACTTGCAGTCAGAGTATGGGGAGGACTGCCCCGAAGGGAAGAGCAGCTTGCCTCGCTCACACCAAAGTCAGCGATGCCTTTTCGAACCTCTGCTGCTAACTCGAGAGCTGGGGCAATATGGTCACATGACTTTTTTGTCATTGCAGTCAAGACGGTATGCCTGCTCTCGTCTGAAATTCGGCCCCCGGGAGCCTCTTAGCGAGCAAAGGCAATCTTGCCTGTAGATATAGACAGCTGGAAATCCACCGTGGCCGACTTTGATTATGTTGGCAACGACATCAATCAGCGGGATGCCGCCCTCCTCAGATTTCTGAACATCGATAGATAGTCGGACAGCGGTGCATGGGGAGTACTCCCCATACACAATCTCCAATCACTTCTGTCAGAGTAGAGTTGACCACTTGAGAGAGGACAAGAGTGGCTAATCGTTCAGTGACAGCAGGGTGGTATCCCGATCATGTCGACAGTTCACTCGACCGCTGGTGGGATGGTTGCGAGTGGACAACAACCACGCGCCCGTCGGGAAGTTCGACGAATGAGTCAACAACGGTGGTTCGGGCTGTTGATGGAGCTTTCCTCGCCGATACCACAGCCCGAGATACGCCGAGATTTCATAATGAGCCAATGACTCCGCTAAGCGGTCTTGCACCGCCGACCGGCCAACCCCTCCAGTTGGCCGCAGATAGCGACTCTAGACGTGAGCAAGCAGTTGGCGATCAGCAAACGGGTTGGATTCCTGTTGTCGAACCTCCACCCGCCACCGCCACTTGGACAGCCCAACATCAAACTTCTGGCCTTCTCCCTAGCGAGGCATCAACGAATAGGTCCGCAGGTTTCTCACCTCCTGCGTGGCTTCTTGGATGTCTAGTGGGGCTCGTTGTGGTCCTAGTAGGCGCTGTTGCATTCATGGTGACTGCGGGCTCCAAGAACAGCAACGTTCTTGCTGACGGGCAGTCTCTAGCCACAACCACTTCTGCAACCTCAACCACTACAACGACAACCACCCTGTTAGCAACCACAATCCCCCCAGCGCCGCCGCAGACGGTGATTGTCGAGGTACCTCAACGCCAAACCGTTAGACCGGAGCCAGTTGACCCCTGCGTGGAAGATCCTTGGCAGTGCGAGGGCGATGTCGTTGGATTCGAAACAAGCGCTCCATCTGGCGCTCCGTTTTTCTTTGATAATGACGCCGCAAACTACTTGGCAACTGGTTGGATAGTTCAGTTCGCTTCGTTTAAGGCAACAGATCCTTCTTCGAGCGATGCGGCAGATAACTCCGTCGCCGACCTTCGTTCGGCTGGCGAGGAGGCCTTCGTGCTCTGGTCTGGAGACTTCTCCTCCTTAACCAATGGTTACTGGGTGGTCGTAAACAATCTCAGCTTCGGCTCGGGTGAGGATGCCGCTGCTCACTGCCGTGCCATCGGCCGATACGACAAAGACAGCTGTTTGGGTAGATACCTCTCGTTCGATTCGGCAGACAGTAAACTTATGGTCCTCCCATGACTCGTTTTCGATACAGGCAGGCCAACGCATAGTGCTTGAAGAGTGTGAAATTTCAGGAACGCAGCTTGCTTGGGGCGCAGCTACAAACGTAGGAAAGGTTCGATCTCTCAACGAGGACTCGATGCTTGCTGCTCCTCCTGTGTTTGCAGTGGCAGATGGTATGGGTGGCCATGATGCTGGCGAGGTCGCTAGCGCGCTCACAACAAGCAGGCTCGAAACGCTTGGCAATGGCTCGCCAACTTCGGTAGAGCAGGTTTCAGCGGAGATTCAAAATATCAACGCACTACTTCGTTCTGCGGCAGACGGCCCTTCCGGTGCCACGATGGGCACCACCGGCGTTGGCATAGTCATGGTGGACAACGTCGGAGTGCTGAGTTGGTTGGTGTTCAACGTGGGTGACTCACGAGCATATTGCATGGTTGCTGGCACCTTGACGCAGATGTCTAAGGACCATTCCTATGTTCAAGAACTAGTCGACGCTGGTGAGATTCAACCATCCGAGGCTCGGGTTCATCCGCATAGAAATGTGGTCACTCAAGCTCTGGGAGCTGACGACGAGGTTCACGCCGATTACTGGGTTCGGCCAGTTCGCCCAGGTGAGCGATTCTTGTTGTGTTCCGACGGCCTGACAGGTGAAGTCGAAGATGGCGTGATTGACGCTGTTATGTCTGCGGGCTTGCCAGCAGACCAGACTGCGAATGAACTGATCAACCTTGCCTTGGCCTCGGGGGGCCATGACAATATCACTGCAATCATCATTGATGTTATTGCAGTTCTCCCATGGGAGGATCCAACAACCGAAACCCGCCCTGGTAGGCGAACCGAGACTAGGGGTACGGCAGTACTAGATCCGCCACGGCCGCTCTTCGGTCAAAGCACGACAAGTTTCTCTGAACCTGATCCGCTGACTGCACACGCAGCGAAGTCGCTACTGCCGCCTCTGCCCATCCTGCCTCGTCCACCGGCGCCGGCTGTTAAGAGGCTCACTCTGTTCTCTAGGAGCGAACCATCCGACACAACAGTCAGCGAGGAGCCCTCATTAGAGGGCCTGATTCATGATGTTCCAGAGGTGCAGCTATCTGCGCAGACTTTTTCCTCCACCCAAAATAGTCATGACTCTATCGACGCTAGGACTGGATCGGAATCTATCGACGCTGTTCCGCCAGTGCTGCAGGAATATCGCGACACCTCAGCTAATCCTGAGAGTTCGGCGCTTTTAGCGACGAGTCTGTCGCCCATCACGATGCCATCAGAGTTTGTAGTGCAGGAAATCCTCGCAGAACCAGAGGAAACTGCTCTTACACCGGAGCAAACTATTCTTCCGATGCCGACCTTCGGATCTTCAGAAAAAGATGTTGGAGGTTCTCATGGAGGTAACTCCTAGCCGAGCGCTCACTCACCTCACAGCTGTGGCGACGGGTGATGCTGCTGCATTAGTGGGAACTTCACTTACCGCTCTGGTGAGTGATTCTCTGGATTCTTCTCTAGTACGGGCCCTGTGGGTGGTGGTGCGCGATGGTGGATCACTTGATGAGGCTCTAGCTGTTCTGGGTCAGTTCGGATTCTCCCATCTTTGTGACTTTGTGATGCTTTCCTGGGAGGGGGAGCAGTGCCGTGTTGTTGTTCGCGGCCAAGTTGGAGCAGAGATATATGACCCTTCGGGCGAGTTGATTCAGAGTGTTGATGGGGCCGCAGTTTTGAGTTGGGCCGAACACACGGTCAGTGATGCTGGTTCGGTGCGCATCAGGATGGGTAAAGATCTAGTAGACGAAGCATTGTTTAACGGTCAGCAGATAGTTGGTGGCTTAGTTACGGCCTCCGCACTAGAAATTGTCGACCCAACAGCCTGGGCCGATTTTTCTATCGGATCGAAGTTGAAGCCAGAGGAGGACCTCGCACCGGCACAGGAAGAACAACAAGATGCAAGTGCCGAAGTGGCCAGCGCTGCTGTACCTGAAGAGCAACCAGAACCACCCGCTGTTGAGGCAGAAAAAGATGTTGCGGCATCCTCGGCTGAGCGATCAGCAGACCCGTTCCATGCGTGGTCAACTTTTTCAAACCCGCAGGAGGAGCTCTTGGGGGACTCTGGCGAAGACGCTGATGCGCAGTTGGAGCCTGCGACCTTGTCTGGAAGCGAGGAAGCCACGATCTTTGAGCCGCCGGAAAAGTTGCCGCCGGACTTGCCTAGCTTGGAAACCGCTACAGAGGCAGCTGAACCTACTGCGTACGATGACTTGTTTGGCGCAACTCAGTTCCGTTCAGTAGAAAGCGCGGCTGTTCGAGTTGAAGAAGCTGCGGGAATGGTCGAGTCCGTGCCGAATTCTCTCGGTAGTGGATCAGTCACGATGCAAGACTCAGATCACGATGGCAAGACCATCACTGTCGAAGAGCTTCGCAAAATGCAAGCCGGTGGTTCTGGCGCTTCCATCGCTGCTGCTGCAAGCGGAATCTCTGGTGAGTTTCTTGCAGTGAGCTGTGCAGCAGGCCACCTCAATCCGCCTCATGGTGATGCATGTCGTGTGTGCGGACAGGTCATTCACACTCAGAAGCCGAACACAGTCTCTTCTATTAACTTAGGAACCTTTCGTTTTTCTACAGGTATCACCGTTCCAGTAACTCGCTCCATGTTGATCGGCCGATCACCCAAGGTCAGCGGAGCTGTTGATGGCCAAGTTCCCGAGTTGGTTTCAGTGCCGAGCCCAAGCCAAGACATCTCTCGAAACCATGTCGAAGTGCACGTCGAAGGTTGGCAAGTTCTTGTTGTAGATAAGGGATCAACCAACGGAACCGTGGTCATACTGCCCAACCGTGACCCACAGCGCCTGCGACCCGATGAGCCGTTCCCCTTATCGATTGGTGCGCGTGTGAGCTTGGCCGATGAGGTTGATTTTGTCTTTGAGGTGCCTGAGTGAGCCCCGCTCGTCCTGATATTCAGCCACCAAAGCTCGCAGGGTATACCTATCTGGATCGGCTTGGCTCGGGCGGATTCTCAGACGTCTTCCTGTATGAGCGTGAGTTCCCGAAGCAAAAAGTTGCCATCAAGGTACTGATTTCGGATGCAGTAGATGAGGGTACTAGTCGGCGCTTTACGGCCGAGGCAAACGCCATGGCGAGCCTCTCCACTCACCCTTACATCGTTACCATCTACGAGGCCGCAGTTTCGCCGCAGGGTTTACCGTTTTTAGTCATGGAGTACTACCCCAGACCAAACTTCAGCGTTCGAAGCAAATCCGAGAAATTTTCGGTTTCAGCAGTGCTGCGGGTGGGAATCCAAGTGGCGGCAGCCATAGAAACTGCTCACCGTGGAGGCATCCTTCATCGCGATATTAAGCCTGCAAACATTCTTACTTCGGAGTATGGCCGGCCGGGTCTGACCGACTTTGGAATTGCCTCCGCTGACGATAGCCGAGATGAAGAGGCCGAAGGGATGTCAATCCCGTGGTCACCGCCCGAAGTGGTTGCTGGTACTGGTCGCACAGATGAACGCGCCGATGTGTATTCGCTTGCCGCCACCCTCTACACGTTTTTAGCGGGACGCTCGCCATTCGAGCTTGCGACAGGGCCGAACAGAAGCATCGACTTAATCGACCGCATTGAGCGTGCACCTGTTCCGCCGATTAATCGAGCCGATGTTCCCGGGTCATTGCAACGCCTGCTCGCTCAATGCATGGCTAAGGATCCCTCGGGGCGGCCTGCTTCTGCCGCTCAGCTAGCGCGTTCCCTGCAAGTGATCGAAGTAGAACAGCGCTTTGACATGACCCCGTTTGAGGTCAGCGAAGCCATCGTTGCTGCCCCTGCGGGCGAACCAATCGACCCAGAAGCTGGGGCCACCCGAATGAAGGGCCCGGCAGTCATCCAGACCCAGGCTCCCGGTTCCCAAGGTTCCTCACCCCGAACGACTGACTCAACACAGTTCCGTCCTGCTGAGTCAGTAACACGCACCTTTGTTCGAGCGCCTGGGTCTTCGCCAACGGGGGTTCAAAGCGGGTTGATTCATAATACTCCGTATCAGCCCTCTGCGGTTCCCGACCAACCGGTACTGCCAGGCGTAAACCAAGCCCGAACCGCAGCCCCAGGCAATGCCGGCCTGTATACGGATCCGTCATCTGGTGTGTACACGGCACCTCAGCCGGTTGCAGCCCCAAAAGCCAGCTCGGGTCGTGTTCCTATCATTGCTGCCACGGTAGTTGCCGTGGTTATTGCTCTGATCGGTGCATGGTTTCTTATTGGGCCGGGACAGGCCAAACCACCCCCCAAGAAAGTCATTGCGCCAGTGGTAACCGACGTTGAAGTAGTTAGATGCAAAGAATCACCGGATCTAACATGTGTGACTTGGGAATATCCAAAGGCGAAAGCAGACGACACCTACTTAGTTACTCTTACAGGTCAAGACCCAGTAAAAGAAAAACATCGTTCGCCAAACCAACCTTACCTTGTGGCTTTTACCGGGGAGCAATGCGCAACGGTGACTCCCGAGCGCAACGATGTGCGAGGCAATACTGCCAAGAGCAAGAACTGCTAAGTGTCAGTCCGAGTTGAGTTTTGTGGTGAGCAGTTTGTTGTGTCACAGGATTCAACTTTTGTGGTGGGCCGTGACGGAGACCTTCAAGTCGACGACAATCCCTATCTGCATCGGCAGTTCCTGATGCTGAGTCACAGCGATGGAATTTGGTGGGTGGCAAACGTGGGTAGCCAACTCACCGCTACGGTGTCGGATCTAGGCGGCGGCGTTCAAGCTTGGTTGGCACCTGGTGCTCGTCTGCCGCTGGTGTTTTCACAAACCTCGGTTCGTTTCACGGCAGGACCTACAACTTATGAGTTCGAGGTTCTTCTTGAGGATGCTCCATTCGCTGCGCTGACCCCCAAGCCGGCCTCCTCGGGTGAAGAAACCATTGGGCCAATGGCGCTCACTCGTGATCAGAAGCTGCTGATTGTGGCGCTTGCAGAGCCGATGCTCTTGGGTGACGGGCGCGGAATGGGAGCAGTTCCTACTTCAGCCGAGGCCGCAGCGCGCCTGAACTGGAAGATCACTAAGTTCAATCGGAAATTAGACAATGTGTGTCAGAAGCTAGAAAAGATCGGCGTTCGTGGCCTTCACGGTGAAGCCGGATCGCTTGCCTCAAATCGACGTGCTCGGCTCATTGAGTACGCACTCGCTGCGCGGCTCGTTGACGTTTCCGACCTACCTGAGTTGGATCAGATCGATTCCACGGCAGATCCTTCCTAGTTCTTCATCTCAGCCGGAAGTCCGTTCATGGCAGCATGGGTAGCTCTCCCACTTGCAGCCCCAGGGGATGTCACTTAGGCTGAGTAATGGGTGGGGCTCACTCTTAGTTTTCGCGTGAAAGAGGAAGGCTTCACATGGCACGGGCGGGCGTTAAAGTCGACGAGTCTGTAGACTGCATCGGTATTGGTTCGGGTGAGGCGACTGACCGGTTGCTGTCTTTCGCCGCGCAGGAGTACAAGGCAGTCAACGTCGGAGCTCAACGCTTTCAGTTTGCAAGAACCTACAGGCCGACTTGGGCCATCGTTTTCGGGATCTTGCTGCTACCTGTTCTTGTTGGAGCGCTGTTTTTCTTGATTAAGTCAACCGAAACTTGGACAGTCACGGTAGAGGAGGATCATCGGCGTGTTCGCATTCGCATCAACGGGCATGTCTTGCCGCAAACCCTCCTGAGTGTACGCGAAGCTATGACCTCTGGCCCCGCTCCAGCTCCTGCCTCTCCATCGGCTGGCCTAGTTGCGGACCCTGTCCTGACCCCAACAGCGTTAACGACACCACCCACGGCAGCGCAGCAGGAGGTCTCTGCTCAGCAAGTTCAGCAGGCTGGATTTGGCCCTCCACCTGCGGGAATGCCCTTACCTGAGGGTGCGCCGGTTGGGGCTTTCCCGGCGCCTCAGGGTCCACCCGTGGCTGGTTTACCGCAGCCGATGGGGCAACCTCTTGACTTGCTTCCGCCACCATCAGGATCACCGTCACAAGTTCTGACCCCTTCACCGCCTGCGCCTCAAATGCCGCAAACCGCAACCCAGCGCGGATCGCTCCCCGAGGTTGCAAGCCCTGGTGTTCGGTCGAGTTCGGCCCCGGTGAGCATCCCCGCGCCACCAGCTACAGGACCTTCACAGTTGCCTCCCAAGACTGCGGGCATCCCAACTCCTGCATCAAGTTCGAGTTCACCTGAAACCACTCCACCAAAGCCAGTTTCTGCAAAGGCCGCAGCCGGGCAACTGAATTTCGATACTGGTCTGCAAGTGCCAGTCGAGCCATTCATGTTGATTGGAAGAGACCCAGAGCCTGCAGCGGGGGAGCCTCGAGCAGCGTTGGTGCCAATCGATGACGTTGATCTGACAGTTTCAAAAACGCATTTGTCGTTGAAGATCACAAACGGGCAAATCTGGGTTACTGATCGTGGTTCAACCAATGGATCGGCCCTACTAGGTGCAAAGGGGCAGGTCACGCCCTTGGAGCCGGGCACCGAGACTTTGGTACATGCCGATAACACCGTTCGATTTGGCGCACGCAGCTTTGTGGTTGCAGGAGTGAACAAATGAACACGTCTCGGACCTATAGCGCCGTGAAAGAACACATGAAAGCAAAGTTCTCATGGAAGTATGCCGGCGGTGCGCTTGGCGTTGCTGTTGTCGTGCTGCTACTCAGCTTGGTGCAACCCTGGTCAACTACAGCGTATGAACTTTCCGACAGCGGAGTTTGGGTTTCCAAAGGTGGAGACCTTGGCAGAGTGAACACCCAAGTTGCACAAATGGACTTTGTGGGCAACGAGAAGGGCCGGCAAATACAAGTAGAAAACGAAAAGAGCCCACTCTTGGTGCAGGGCGGGCGTTCGGTGTTTCTAGTCGCAAAAGATGGAAAGTCGATTGAGGCTCCGCAGCCGGAACAACCGCTGGCAGATCCAAAACGGATGGAGATCAGCGCTGTGAAGGAACTTGCCCTTGGTGGGGGTACCGGAGATGGCCAAGTTGTTGTGGCCCGAACCGAGACCGAGGTGCTCCTCGTCGCTCGTGGTGGCACGTTGCTGCCGTCACCGCAGCCGCTGATGAAGGTTGGCCCGAAGAGCCAAGTTGTTGTTGGTAGCGGAGGAACCGTTGTTGCGTATTCGCCACAAGTCGGAAAGAACGAAGCCACCCTTCAGTATCTTGAGTTGGGCACAGAGGATGTACGCAAAGAGACTCTGAATCCCGCTCCGGGCGAGAATACGACCCTCACAATTATTGGTGAGCAAGTCGTGCTGCTCGATACAAAGGCCCAGCAACTACTGCTTCCTGGTGCTGACCCTATCTCTTTAGATGATCTCAAAGATCCACAGGTTCAGGTTCCCGGGCCGGCGGCGAAGGCTGTGGTCCTAGCTGATGAGCAGAAACTCCTCTCGGTAGATCTTAAAAGCGGAGACATTGAGATCATTTCCTCTAATGGAGACGGTAATACGCCGGTTCGACCTGCGGTAGACGCCGACTGCGTTCACGGAGCCTGGAAACTCGTTGTAGTCGCTCGTTGCGGCGGCGGAACACTAATGACTAAGGATTTCGAAAGTGATTCAGAAAGTGATTCAGGTAGTTGGTATTTCCGAACAGGTGGAGTATCAGCGCTGCTGACCAACCCTGTGACCGGCAATTCGTGGATGGTCTTTGATCGGAATGGACTGCAGAAGGTTCTCTGGCCAGAACCCAAAAAGAATGAAGATGAAAACAAGCGGGTAGAAGAAACACCTCCAAATCGGGCGATCAATGAGAAGCCTGTTGCCAAACCTGACGAACTTGGTGCGCGTGCAAGAAAAGTCACGTACCTCAAGGTTCTCGGCAACGACACTGACCCAAATCGAGACCCCATTTTGGTCAGTGAAGTTAGGTCAGAGGGTGACCCGAATTCACCGGAATCCCCGAAGTTTGCGATCGCCCAGGGCGGCCGCTCAATAAAAATCGATATGAGCTCTGTTGAATTGGAAGGCCAGACTTACGGCTTCACCTATAAGGTGAGCGATGGCCAGCTGTCCTCAGATCCAGTGGATAGCACGGTTCGAATCGTGCCAGACGTAGAGAACAACCCGCCCACGAGGTTGCCGAAACCGGATCTTGCTTTCGATGCTGTTCCTAACGAGAAGGTCAACTATGACTTGTTGACTCACTTTAGTGATCCAGACGGTGACCCAATTATTTTGTCCGAGGCTCGGGTAGACGACCCTGCATTGGGCGACAAGGTGTCTTTCGATCCGACCGGGTTCATCTACTTCACCTCTGCCGGTAAGACCTCTTCGGTGACTGCGACTGTGCAGGATGTGCCTCCAGATCTGAAATTAATTAAAACTGTGTCAGCTCAGGTGCAGGCCAGAGTCTCTGCAGAGGCGAAGCCGCCCATTGCTCGTAATGATGTGGTCGAGGTGGTGGTGGGCACACCAAAGACGGTGCAGCCGCTGCTGAATGACTCCGACCCGAACGGCGACGAACTCACACTAATGCCGGACTCGATAGCGGTACTGTCTTTCAATAAAAATGACATTACCTTCTCGCCCCCCGAGCGGAATTCCTTCGAATTGACGGCTTCTGTCCCCGGCTATTACACGCTTTCTTACAAGGTGACAGACGACGGTATTGCCGAAATAGAGGGAAGAATCACTGTAAAGGCCAGCGATGAAGCTCAATCCTCGCTGGTTGCGTTGACCGATGTAGTGATAGTCAACGTGGGGTCAACAGCCACGGTTGATCTTCTGGCGAATGACAGCGACGCAACAGGCGCGGTGCTGTCAGTGGTAGATTTTTCTGCGCCGATCCCGGACCCGATTCCGGACCTTGAATGTTCCACAGCGCAGCTTTCGGGCAGTGTATTAAATGACTTCACCACATTTCAGGTAGTAGCACTAGACGCTGCAATCCCAGCAGTCTGTAAGTTCTCCTATAAGGTGACTAACGGTCTTCCAGGAGTTTCTGGAGTTTGGGCTGATGTAGTCGTGATCATTCACCCCAAACCAGCGAACACTCGGCCCGAGTTAATCCACCCCGAGCCGTTTAATGTTCGCGCAGAACAAGTCGGGCTGATTCCACTTGGGGCTTTTGCACAAGATGCTGAGGGTGACGCGATCACAGTCTCGCTCGACCCGGCTTTCCCGCTACCAGCGGGACATGGGCAGATTTATCAGAGTGGCAATGATCTGAAATACGTCGCACCTCAGGACCCACCTGCAGAACCAGTCGAGGTTCATGTTCTGATCAGCGATCAGTACACTTCGAACACTCCGCTAGCCGGGATCGTCAAGATTCAAGTGAATCAGGCGGACATGCCGCCCGAACCCAAGGACGTTACGGTTCGGGTTCGTGCCGGGCAGGTTATTTCTATTCCTGTGTCACTTGAGGGCGGCGATAGGGTTGTGCCTGCGGTGGAGTTAACAAGGTGGGAACCATTCGATCGTGCTGTAGCTGTAGCGGGTAAGCCCGAAGTCGACAGCGTCTCCCAGACCCTCCGTTTCACAGCTCCTGGCGTAGTCCCGAGTCCCCCAACGACGAAGTTTAAGTATTTCGTGAGGGACACAAATCGTGCTGAAGTGTCAGCGATTGTTGCTGAAGTGTCAGCGATTGTTACGGTGCAGTTCTCTCCGCAAGATAAAAATCACAAGCCAATTGCAGTTCCAGACAAGGTCATAGCTCAGCGTAATTCGCCTATTTGGATCAACCCGGCCGGTAATGACACCGACTTAGACGGCGATCTACTCAAAGTTGAAGATTCGAATTCTGCCTCACCTGATTGTAAAGCAGAGCCCGATGGGGACCGTTTAAAGATTACCGCTCAGTCAAACTGCACGATCGACTATTCCATCTCTGATTACAATCCGACAGACATCAAATTTGCTTCCGCAAAGTCTGAAGCACAACGTGGAATAGTTTCCGTTACGGTCGCTGATAAGTACTCTGGCCTTCGTCCTATTGCAAGAGATGACTATGCGCAACCCACGGGATCGGACGGCAAGTTTGCCCGAGTGAACGTTTTGGCAAACGACGAAGACCCTGATGGGCGTGCTTCTGAACTAACGATTGATTTTGGTGACGACTCGAAATCGATTAGCCAAGAGGATCTGCCGGGCAATTATAAAATTGAACTACAGGAAAAACCTCAAAGGCTTCAATACTCAATTACTGATGATCAGGGTCTTAAAGCAGTTGCCTTTGTTTGGGTGCCTAGCCAGGCAAAAAATCGTTCACCTGTGGAGCGTCCAAACCACCAGCCCATCCAAGCTAAAGTGGCCGAGCCAAAAGAGATCAAACTCGCCGATTACATCATCGATCCGGATACTGAAGTTGGGACTGACCTCATATTCTCAGAGGTGACGTCCGATCAGGCAGCAAACTCTGCATCCCTCAACGATAAGTTATCTCAGGGAATCATCGTTTTTACTCCCAAAGACCTCCCTGGCTTGGGACAGATACACGTGACTGCTACTGAGAGAGGCGGGGAAAAACTCTCTTCACCAATTGTGCTCGCTGTGCGAATCCTGCCTGCTGATAACGTTCCACCTACGTGGCTCCAAACAAATCCGTGCGATGTACAAGTCGAACAAGACAGTGCAGGTAATCCGGAGAAGGTTAAGAAGGTCGCTCTCCGAGCTTTTGCGGCTGACCCCGACGACCCGTCGAAGGATGGGCTTAGTTTCAGCGGGAAACCAGCTTTGCAGAGTGGAGTTACTGCAGAGACTACGCCCGCTGGTGTCTTCACTGCGAGTGCCTCCGAGGACGCAACTGTGGGGCCCGGTGGCTCGGTGACGGTGAACTTGACCGATGCCGCAGGAGACGAAGCCGAAAAACAAGTGACGTGCGAGATAACCGTAATCGATAGCACTGAGCCGCCTGTGCGAGTAAAGTCAGTTACCCTTGAGACCACACAGGGCAAGCCGCTCATGGTGGAAATTGCATCATTGCTTGAGGTTCCCGGCAAGGGTGCTACCTTTTCAAATGCCACCGTTCAGCCTGTTGAGGGTTCGGTGCAGGCGTCTGGAACCACGCTTACGTACACATCGGTTAAGGAGTTTGCTGGCAATGCCAATATTGCGTTTACGGTTAAGGAAAAGCACACCTCGAATGGGGCCGCCCGCACCGCGACCGGGAATATTGCCGTTCTCGTCAAGGGCAGGCCAACCGATCTGACCGCACCAAAGGCCGATGGTGGAACCCTGAGTGACGCAAAGATTGTACTGACCTATGGGGCAGCTAACCCGAATTATGACCCGAGCCCCGTTACCTACTCGGTCAAGTCAACTTCGGGGGGCGTCGCAAAGGATTGCGGAACAGCATTGACCTGCACTGTTGATGCTGGAGACGGAGTGAAGAACGCTATTGATTACGCCTTCGTCGTGACTGCCAAGAATGCTACGGGTATAAGTGAGACAAGCCCGCCTTCGAATGTGGTGCAAACAGATGTTAAGCCGTCCCCGCCAACCAATCTCCGACTGACGGTCGAAGGTGACACAACGCTGACTTTTGCCTTCGACCCGCCCAAGGCTGCGACTAATTCGATGTCACCGATCATCGGGTTCGACTGCATTCTCAATGGGAGTACCTCTGCACGGGTCACCACCCCGACTTGTAGTTTTCCGGGCCTTACAAACGGCACGGAATACAAATTGGCGGTGAAGACAATTACTGCCAAGTCAGAGAGTGAACAATCTGCGCCGGCGACAGGAAATCCATATGGCGCACCGATTATTACATCCCCATCCTTGACTTGGGTAAGAACTGATGGTGATATGACCCTCAGGGCGACTGCCTTAGTCGACGATAATGGCCGTCCAGCAACGTCTACTTGGGCTATTAGTTGTCCTGGCCAAAGCAGTAAATCAAACCCAGCTACCTTTAGTTGCCCAAAGATAGCTGGACCAATCACTGCCACAATCACTGCCGTAAATGATAGGGGCAATTCATCTGAAAAAGCTACCTATGAATTCCCCGATAAACCAACGGTAATTATTTCATCAGTGGAATCTGGTCTTGAACAATTAACGGTAAATGCACAAGGGACAGGGGAGACAGTTGAATACAGTTTAAATAAATTAGATTGGCAAGAGTTGAACAAATTGAAATCGAACCCAGATGAACCAACAAAGGTTTATGTCAGGGCTTGCAGCCCTGAGTGGCCTGAATGCGGAGATGTTAAAGACTACCAAGGAATTGCTTACGGCCAGGCACCAAAGCCCACTTGCGATCCAGAAGGTCCAGGCCCAGAGCCAGCGGAGGACTTCACTTGCAACCTCAGCGTGAATGGTGCGAGTGAAAACTTTTCCCCTAAATACTATCTGGAAAATGTGTTAATTGAGGGAACAGCGCTAACGGTTAAATGCGCGCAAACCGCAACAGTTCGTGCCCAATATGCGGAGTATGGCGACTCCAAGTCCGACCCTTTGAAAGTCTTTGGACCAAATTGTCCGTCAACTCCGACCGAACCTTTAACTCCAGGCTAAACCCAGAAAGCTGAATAATGAGCACCACTCCCGAACAAGCCACATGGTTTGCTGATTCGTTTACCAAATTGGTTGCAAACGTTGAGCAGGCAATTGTTGGAAAGAACAACACCGTCCGGTTGGCTATTACCTGTTTGCTTACGGAAGGGCATTTATTGCTCGAGGACGTACCGGGCACTGGTAAAACAATGTTGGCAAAGACCATTGCCAATACTGTTCAAGGCTCACATAGCCGCATACAGTTCACTCCCGACCTTTTGCCATCGGATGTGATCGGCGGCACTGTCTATGACCAGCGTAGTGGCGAGTTCGAGCTTCGTCGTGGCCCGATCTTTGCAACGGTGGTTCTTGCAGATGAGATCAATCGAGCCTCGCCAAAGACCCAGTCGGCGTTACTTGAAGTGATGGAGGAAGGCCAAGTGACCATCGACGGCGTGACCCACCCAGTCGGGCCGCCCTTTATGGTTATTGCAACACAAAACCCAATTGAGCAGGCCGGCACCTACCGCCTGCCCGAAGCGCAACTTGATCGCTTCTTGATGCGCACCTCGCTCGGTTACCCAGATGAGGCAAGCACTGTTCGATTGCTCGCCGAAGCCTCGAACCGCAACCGCAGTTCCTCGGTCAAACCGCTCATCACCTCTCAGGCAGTGGTCGACATGGCCGCACTCGCAGCAGATGTGCATGTTGACCCCTCGATTCTTGTCTACGTCAGCAGGATTGCAGAAGCAACCCGGCGCGAACCAGAGGTTCGCCTAGGAGTCAGCATCCGTGGGTGTATGGCTTTTATGAGGTGCGCAAAAACCTGGGCTGCGTCGATGGGACGTCACTATGTGCTGCCCGATGACTTGAAAGAACTAGCGATGCCAGTGTTGGCGCATCGCATGCTGTTAGACGCCGAAGCAGAGTTTGCTGGTGCCACCGTTGCCAACGTGCTGAGTCGTGTACTCAGCTCCGTTGAGCCACCTTCTGAGCGCGCAGCCTCATAGAGCACCGATCACAAGCCTTCGATGGAAACCTCTAAGTCCGTAACCCGAGCGCTGCGGCCCACCGCAATCCAACGCGTCCGCAGATTTTTGGGTGTGGTCTCACCTCTCGCTTGGACCATGTTTTTTGTGGCGCTAATCTTCTTTGCTGTCGGTCGGCTGTATCGCTGGGAAGAGCTCACGGTTGTTTCTGCCACCGTCTTTATTGCCCTACTCGTCAGCCTTGCCTTTACCTTTGGTCGCTCGGAACTTGCGGTTGAAGTTGAAGTCAAACCGCAGCGTGTTCGTGCCGGGCAGCGCTCAGCTGCACTGCTCACGGTCACAAATCCAATGGCCGGCAGAATGTTGCCGGTTCGGATGGAGCTCACGGTCGGAGACGGGATCGCCCAGTTTGGGGTTCCATCTTTGGCAGGACAGGCCACTCACGAAGAGGTGTTTGTGCTGCCAACTCTGCGCCGCGCCGTGTTGCCCGTTGGTCCGGCAACCTCAGTGCGCAGCGATCCGTTGGGGTTGCTACGCCGAGTGCAAACCTGGACGGAGCCAGTGCCGCTGTTTGTTCACCCTGCAACGGTGAGTCTTGCTTCGCTCGGTACCGGCCTGATGCGAGATCTTGAAGGTCAAGCAACTGATCAAGTGTCACAGGCTGATATTGCGTTTCATACGATGCGTGAATATGAAACCGGTGATGACCGCCGCTTTATTCACTGGTTGACGACTGCCCGCGCCGGCAAGTTGATGGTGCGTCAGTTCATTGATACTCGCCGGTCTCATGTCGCTGTCCTCGTTGACGGTTCAGCATCTTCTTATGCAGATCCAGAAGAGTTTGAGACTGCAGTGTCGGCAGCAGCCTCATTGGGCGTGCGAGTTATTTTGGACGAGCAAGATATATCTATGGTGGTTGCGGGGGAGCGAATCCCAACCGGTTCTGGGAACGCAATGTTGGATTCGCTTTGCACCGTAGAGACTCGCTCCGGCCGCAACAGTTTGGGTGCAGAAGTTGAGCAGTTGTTTCGCTTTGCTACTGGACTCAGCGTTGCAATCATGATTACCGGTTCCCAAGTATCCATTCCGCAGCTTCGTGCTACCACAGTTCGTTTCCCAAGCGATGTTCGAGTACTCGGCATGCGGGTTGACCACAGCGCCACTACTGGCCTGCAGCCCATTGGGTCACACCGGTTGTTGACGTTGTCCCACCTTGAGGACCTGCCGCAGTTACTGTGGGCGGCGTTGTCATGACTGCAACTATTACCCCGGCAGCCTCAGCGCCAGAACCCAAGTCAGCGGCCGAGCCTCTGGTAGCAGCCTCTGCGGCGAAAGACCCCAACCTGGCGTTAAGCGGGGCGAAGGCCAGTCGAAACCAACTTCTTGCAGGCCTGATAGACCTAGGGTTCTTAGCGCTAGCGGGCATGGTTGCGCTGAGCGGGTTTGGCCCGGCCTTCGGCGGCACCTACTACTTGGTAGTTGGCGGCGCTGGCCTGCTGTTCGGGTTGACAGTTGCTTGGCTAGCAGCAGTTCGCGGCTGGCCGCTGTGGGTACTTGGCATGCTTGTACTAGCTGGATTCTTGCTTCTTGGTGGCCCGCTTGTGGTGCCGAGTCGGACTTACTTCGGGTTCGTACCTTCGCTGAGTTCACTGCAGTCCTTGGCTACCGGGGCTATTCAGGGTTGGCCAAACCTGGTCACAACAGCAAACCCGGTGGGCAACGCGCAAAACTTGCTGACCGTGCCGTGGGTCTCGGGGGTTCTCTGCGGTGCACTGTCGATGACCATTGCCCGGCGAACCGGTCGATGGGCCGTAGTTGCAGTGCTACCGGCATTCGCAGTGCTTGTTGCGGCGGTTCTGATGGGAGATACCAAGCCGGCATGGCCCTTTCAAGCATCGCTACTCGTAGTACTGCTGTTGCTGTGGGGATCAATCAGACAGCGCTCTGCGAGAACCGCTGGAACAGGTTTGAGCGGCGGCTATCGGTGGATTGGAGCAGTTTCGGTCTTGCTCGTAGCCTCTCTGCTGGGGCTTTTATTCGCCGGCAATAACCCTCCTAATCGCTGGGTGGCTCGAGACGAGATTGAGCCGCCGCTCGACATGCGGCAGTTCCCGAGTCCCCTCGAAGGGTTCCGTAAATACCGCTCGACTTCTTTGGCAGACAAGACCATGTTTAGCGTTACGGGGCTGCAACCTGGCGACCGCTTGCGGCTAGCAACGCTTGATACCTACGACGGTGTGGTTTGGAATGTGCGTGACTCCGCCAATGCAGCCACGCCAGAGGCACTGTTTCAACGGGTTGGCCAAACGGTGCCAACGCTAGATGATGGAAAGAAGCGCAAGATAACGGTTGAAGTTGGCGATTACTCAGGTCCGTGGGTCCCTAATCTTGGTGCAACGAGTTCGGTCATCTTCTCTGGTAGTGACCAACAGCGTTCAGGCGAGTTGCAGGACGGCTTTCGCTACAACCTGCTCACGAACACTGCCGCTCAGCCCGGCGGAATCAAATCGGGTGATACCTATGAGATGGAAGTCAAGGTGCCACGATCGGCGGACGAAGTCGCAAAGGGCGAGGATGACGCCACAGCAGACGTGGGTAAACAGGCCAAGGTGCCTGCGCTCGAGACTTGGCAAGGCCCTGTTGGCAAAGACTCCCCTCTGGCGCAGGCTCGAGCGATTGAACAGAAATTTAAGACATCCACCGGGGACCCCGACAAATCTTGTTGCTATTTTAGTAACGGAATCACTGTGCCTAAGCTGCCTACTGACGGTGTGGCATCTCTGCCCGGACATAGCCAAGGCCGCCTCACGGAATTTATCAAGCCGCCTAGCGCAGCTAGCGCAGCCATTATCGGAAACGAGGAGCAATACGCGCCAGCGATGGCTTCGCTTGCAACGTATGTGGGCCTGCCCTCTCGGGTGGTGATGGGTTTCACGCCAGAGAACATTGACCCAAGGGGTAAGACCCAGATTAAGGGTACCGATGTTGATGCATGGGTTGAGGTTGCTGTTGAAGGTCAGGGCTGGGTTCCCCTCTATCCCACAAGCACAAACCTCAACCCGCCCACTGTGACCGAAAGCATCGTTCCGCCAGCTGATCCTTTGATCCAACCGCCGCCTCCTACGAGCACCACAATTCCTCAATCCGCTAGCGGTGCCGGCGCATCTGAATGTAAGAACCCTGCGGATTGCCCCAAGCCTCCCACATGCCCTCGGGCGTCGGTAGAGTGCATCCCTGCCCCAATTCGGACTGTTGCGCGGTTTACTCTGCCACCGCTGCTTATTCTGGCAGGGGTCACGGGGGCCATGGCAGGACTGAAAGGTCGTCGCAGAAAGAAGCGACGCCTTGACGGGCTGCCAGCTGACCGAGTGGCTGCTGGTTGGGATGAAGTCTGCGACTTGGCGCGTGACCTAGGCGACGTTGTTCCAGATATGGCAACACGTCGCGAGGCCGCAGTCATGCTTGGCAGGCCCGGCATCGCAGCATTGGCGCGCTCGGCTGACTCGGTGGTGTTTGGCCCCGGCCTTGTGGACGAGGTGGGAGTCGTTGCTTACTGGAACGAGGTAGACCTCACAAGATCTGCGATGCTAGATGCGGTGTCGCCTGTGGACCGCTGGAAGGCAACCGTGAATCCGTCCTCGCTTCGCTACAAGACTGAACGTGGCCCAGTACAGTTTGCCAGCAGCCGCATGCCTGCATGGCTGCGCAAGCTTCGGCCGAAGTCACGAGCAGTAGCAACATGAGACTCAAACTCACCATGCGTCGGCCGACGGGAGCAGCTACCGACCTTGTGGTTGATGTTGATGCATCAGTAAGCGTTGGTGCCCTAGCTGATGTGATGCAACGCTCTGATCCACAGGGTGCAAACTCGCTGACACAGGGGCCTACCTTCACTGTTGAGGGTGTGGCTTTGCAAGCGCGCACGCTTGACCCCTACTTGCCAATCGGTGAGTCTGGGTTGGGCTCAGGTCAGTATGTGCAGATCGAAGCATCACCGCGATCTGCTAGCGCAGACGCTGCAACTTTGACGGTTTTGAGCGGGCCCGATGCTGGCAAAAACTTTGATTTGTCGCGAGGCGTCAACACGGTTGGCCGTGACTCTTCTTGCACGGTCACGCTCAATGACAAGCTGGCCTCAAAACACCACGCAAAGGTAATAGTCGGAGACATCATTGAAGTAGTCGACGACAATTCCTCGAACGGCATCTTGATGGGTTCTGCTCTGGTGCAGCGTGCCGAGTTGCGTCCCGGCGATACGGTGATAATCGGCGACAGCTTGATCTCTGTACAGAGTCGCACAGCACAGCAAGAACCGGGAAACACCGCTAGTGGGTTCATTCCTTTCAATCGCTCGCCGCGGCTCGATCCGCAGTTCGAGGGCCTAGAACTGACGGCCCCCGAGCCACCCACACCACAGAACAAAGGGCGCTTTCCTGTCGCCGTCATGATGATGCCCTTGCTGATGGGAGCGATCCTATTTGCCTTCATCTCGATGGCTCCAGGGGGTCAACAAGGCGCGGCCAAGTACATGACCATCATTTTTGTGATGCTCAGCCCCATGATGATGCTCGGCACCTATTTCGAAAACAAACGAAATGCCAAAAAAGACTTCGCCGAAGCGGTAATTCTGTTTCGTCAGAATTTGGCCCAGCTTTTGGTTGAGCTGAGACAAGCTCAAGACGCTGAGCGTGTTGGCCGGTGTGCGGAACACCCCTCGACGGCAGAGGTTGTGGCAGCAGTTCGAGACCTGTCGCCGCTGATTTGGACTCGTCGGCCTGAGCACATCCCATTTTGCAACCTGCGTCTGGGCTTGGGCATGCAGCCGTCTCGCACCACGGTAGACTTGCCAAATCAGCGCAATGCGCCCGTCGACCTTCAACATGAACTCGCCTCTAGTATTTCGCCCTACTTGTGGGTAGATAACGTACCGATTGCGGTTGAGTTCTCTGCGAGCGGCTCGCTCGGGGTGAGCGGCCCGGAAGAGATCCGCTCCTCAATAGCTCGGGGGCTTGTTGCGCAGCTTGTTGGGCTACATTCGCCGGCCGAAATTCAGCTCTCTGCCATCACTTCGGCGCGCTCCGCAGCGCATTGGGATTGGATAAAATGGCTGCCTCATACAGGTGGCGATCACAGTCCGTTAGCTTCCGCTCCGCTTGCAACTACGGCTCCGGCCTGTGCGGCGCTTTCCTCTGAGCTTAGGGACTTAATTGCGCAGCGAGCTTCCTTGGGTGACGGCGCAAGTGCAAAAGACGCGCCTCCTCCAATGCCGGTCTTGTTTGTCATTGTTGAAGATGATGCTCCTGTCGAGCGCAGCGCAATGGTCAGAATCATGGAGTCGGGTCGAGAGTTTGGCGTTCATGTCATCTGGATGGCCAACGTAACAGCGCGGGTTCCCGCCGCAGCACGAACCTTTTTAGAGGTTCAACCTGCCACGTTTGGTGCAGCTACAGGCAAAGTTATCGAAGCCGAACGAGTACAGCCAGTTGTCGTTGAACCGTTAGACGTAGCCGGAGCCGAGTGGTTGGCCCGAAGGCTTGCGCCGGTAGTCGACATCGGTGCAGTTGCTGATTCGGCGAGCGATGTGCCGGTTTCGGTTTCATTCTTGTCAGAGGTCGGCAGCGACTTGGCTGAAAGCACAACCTCAATCATTGATCGTTGGAGTGAGTCGAACTCGTTAAGAATTCCCGGTGTTACTCCACGCCGCCTCAAGCGAGATAATACGCTGCGCGCCTTTGTTGGTAGGACTGCGCTCGACCCGCTGCATCTTGATTTACGCACGCAAGGTCCGCACGCGCTCGTTGGTGGAACAACTGGTGCTGGTAAGAGCGAGTTTCTGCAAACTTGGATCCTTGGCATGGCTACTGCGCATAGCCCTCAACGAGTCACCTTTTTGTTTGTGGACTACAAGGGCGGTGCTGCGTTTGCTGACTGTGTGATGTTGCCCCACACCGTCGGACTAGTGACTGACTTAAGCCCGCATTTAGTGCAGCGAGCATTGATATCGTTGCGGGCTGAACTGCGCTACCGGGAACATGTGTTGAATCGCAAGAAGGCCAAAGACCTGCTTGAACTAGAGCGCCGTGGAGACCCTGAATGCCCGCCGAGTTTGGTGCTAGTGGTTGATGAGTTTGCGGCGCTCGTGCAAGAGGTTCCGGAGTTTGTTGATGGGGTAGTCGACATTGCGCAGCGCGGGCGATCCTTGGGCCTGCATCTGATTCTTGCCACGCAGCGACCTGCGGGCGTTATAAAAGACAATCTTCGCGCCAATACCAACCTGCGTGTTGCTCTTCGTATGGCTGACGAAGAGGATTCCAAAGACGTGGTCGGTATTCCGCTCGCAGGAACCTTTGACCCAGGGGTACCCGGCCGCGGGATTGCCAAGACAGGCCCGGGTCGGTTGGCAATGTTTCAATCGGGCTATGTCAGCGGTTGGACCTCAGACACTCCGCCTCCGCCAAAAGTTGGCATGTCGACCCTACTGCTCGGTGTAACAGAAGAGTGGGAGACCCCCGAAGACCCAGCGGCAGGTTCAGCCCAAGACGATCTTGGACCGACTGATATTTCTCGCTTGGTTACGAACCTTCAACAAGCCTCGCTCGAAGCAGGGGTCGAGGTGCCCCGCAAACCGTGGCTGCCCGAACTCGCCGAGGCTTACGACCTTGCTGCGTTGCCCCTTCCTCGGCGAGATACAGAGTTGGTCTTTGGTGTGGCTGATCAACCCGATTCGCAATCACAGGGGGTTGTGGCATTCCGGCCAGATGTTGACGGCAACATTGCCGTGTTTGGTACTGGCGGCGCAGGAAAGTCTGCATTCTTGCGAACACTGGCCGTGTCTGCAGGCTTGACTGCTCGCGGCGGGCCATGCTTTGTATACGGGCTTGATTTTGGTGCGCGTGGATTGACGATGCTCGAGGGATTACCCCATGTGGGCAGCGTGATCGGGGCCGATGACGCAGAACGAACTGCGCGACTGGTATCACAATTAAAGGACTCCCTTGATGAGCGAGCGGTGCGTTTTGCCTCAGTCAACGCGGCCACAATCGAGGAGTACCGACGCATTGCGAACAAACCAGAAGAGCCTCGGGTTTTGCTGTTGATCGACGGATTTGGAGCCTTCAGAAATGCCTATGAGGTTGGGCCACAAACAAAGGTGTATGACCAGGTCATGGCAATCGCAACCGATGGTCGACCAGTTGGTATTCACGTTGCATTGACCGGCGATCGAATGGGTGCGGTCCCGGGATCGATGATGGGTTCATTGCAGCGAAAGCTTGCTTTGCGGTTATCGAACGAGATGGATGAGTCCATGCTTGGAGTACCCCGTGATGGCTTTGTCGAAGGAACTCCGCCAGGGCGAGGGTTCCTAGACGGACTCGAACTGCAGGTTGCCGTGTTTGGCGGGTCAATCGACGTTGCAACTCAGGCCGCTGCGGTGGCTCAGCTTGCAGTCTCAATGCATCGAGCAGCGGCAGTCGTTGCACCTGCCATTGAGAGTCTCTCTGAGCATATTGAGCTTGCGTCGCTGAGCCCCGTAGCCGAGAGCCGTCCAACCTTTGCCGTAGCGGATGCGACCCTGAGCGAGATTGGCTTTGAGCCAAGCGGGATGTTCCTAGTGGCTGGTCCGAGTAGTAGCGGTCGAAGCACCGCAGTTTTAACCATGGTTGCCTCACTCAGGGCCTTTAAGCCCGCAGCTAAATTTGTGTACCTCGGCAACAAACGATCACCCTTAGCTCGCTCAAAGTGGGACCGCTCTGCGGTGAACATGGCCGATATTTCTAGCTTGGCCGAGGAACTCACTGAGAGCTGGCAAGAGGGTGGCGGTGATGCCGAGAACTGGGTGCTCATCCTTGATGGCCTAGGTGAATTCTTGAACTCAGATGCCGATTACGCGCTCCAAGACCTGCTCAGAACTTGTCGCTCCAACGGTGTGTTTGTGATTGCCGACGGTGAGACCAGCGATGTGCAAGGGTCGTGGCCGATTTTGCAAGCAATCAAAGCCTCGCGTTATGGGATTGTCTTGCAGCCCGACCAGATGGATGGTGACTCGCTGTTCAAAACCCAGTTTGCACGGATGAGTCGAGCCGAGTTCCCCGAGGGTCGGGGAATGTTCGTGCGAAACGGTAAAGCGATTCGGGTGCAGGTGGCTTTGTTGTGAGGGCTCACCTAGGGTTATGCGGGGTGGGGTTTGTTGTGGGGAGTGCTGCCCATTTCTTGTTGTGTTTTCGTTCTGTATTGTTCGGAGTGTAAGTACAGCTCGTTCAGATTGGATGAGGTGCTTGAGTAAATAGGGAGAGGTTGTTATGGCTGGTTTTACGGGAATGGATATTGAGGCTGTTAAGCAGTTGTCGACTCAGATGAATCAGAAGGCTGAAGAGATTGATCAGATTAAGAGCCAGTTGACTTCTGCGTTGAATGGTGCGCAGTGGGTTGGGCCTGATCAGGCCAGGTTTAAGTCTGAGTGGGATGGTCAGTGTGTGCAGGCTTTGACGAAGGTTTCGCAGACGTTGCGTGATGCTGGTCAGGCTGCTCAGCAGAATGCTCAGCAACAAGAGCAGGCTTCTAACGCCTGAGGGTTTGTTAGCGCGGGGTGGCAACACAAGTTGTTGTCACCCCACACCTGTTTTTATGGATTGTGGTTTTGTTGGGAATTGATCGAGAGTTTCTCGGGAAAGGAAGTGTGTGGTGAATCAAATATCAGGGATGGACATTGGGCTTGTTAGGAACTTGTCTCGGCAGTTGGATCGTGAGTCGAACGAGATTCGTAATACGTTGGCTCAGTTGACTTCACAGTTGGAGTCTGCGCCTTGGAAGGGGAATGATCGAGAGAAGTTTGTTGATGAATGGAAGTCGCGTCATGTTGCCGCGTTGCAGCGGGTTGCTGATGGTTTAGCTAGTGCGAGTCGTCATGCTGCAGAGCATGCAAACCGCCAGGAAGCGGCATCCCGGGTGTAGCTGATGTTGCCAAGTAGGGGCCAAGCAGGGGAAGGGACAGATGAGCGAGCTTCTTGGGGCTGATGCCGATGCGTTGGATCGTGTTTCGGTGAGCGTTGATCAGGTGGTCCGGCACCTTGATGGGCCCACACGAAGGTTGAATGGGTCGATTCACGGGTCTCCTTGGAGTGGTCGTAACGCTGACCTTTTTCGTCGTAAGTGGGAGAGTGAGTATTTGCACTCAATCCGCTTGGCCTCAGAATTCTTAAAAGAGGCTTCGACTGCTCTTCGTCGCAACGCGCAGGAGCAACGCGACGCCAGCGCAGCCGGCGGAGGCGCTATAGCTGGAAGCGGTCAGGGTTCTAACAGCATGCGTAACGAATCTCTAGCCGAACTCGAGAAGCTGTTTGAGAAGAATCGCGAGATTGCAAGGCGGTTGGGTATGAAGAACGTCGATGGTCGACAGATTCTTCATATTGAAATCAAGGACGGTAAGTTTCGAATCATTGAGGTCGTTGGAGATCTGTCGAGTGCAGAACAAGTACTCATCCACGTTCCAGGGATTGGTACTTGTATAAATGACTACCGCAACTCGATTCACAGCGATGCTCAAAGCTTGTTTTCGCTAGCAGAGAAGCGCGCAGGTAAAGGCAATGTCGCTGTGGTGTCATTTGCTGATTACGAGATTCCGGGAGCTTGGAATTCCGAAACTGGTCTTATCGAGGCGAGTTCCGGCCACGGAGCTGACACCGGAGTTGAGCCGCTGCAAGGTTTGGTGAAAAACCTGAATCAGCTTGGTTTCTCCAGTGATCAGATCGGGGTGGTTGCGCACTCCTACGGTTCAGTCGTGGCGGGTCATGCCATGGAGTCGGGACTCGAAGTCGGTCGAGTGATCGTTCTCGGTTCTCCCGGAGTTGGGGCGGATTCCCGTGCAGAACTAGGTTCACCAAACGTGGAATTCCATGCGGGTACCGCACCTTCTAACTGGGTAGCAAAGGTCGTAGGAGGGCAGGTAGGCCAAGCAGTTGGGCTGCCAGGAGGACCGGTAGGTGGGCTGATAGGGTTACAGGTAGGAACCTTTATTGCTCACGTTGCAACAGGTGGCGACCCTGTCTCAGAGGCGCCTGGGCATGGGCGTGATCCGACTTTGCCAGGTTTCGGAGCGCATCGCCTTGATCTTGATTCTGGTCACGGTCATAGCAACTACTTTCGCGGAGAAAGTGGCGAGAAGATTGTGGATACCGCAATCCTTAAACCGTCCGGAGGCAAGTAATGCCTTCGTTGTTGCGAGCTAGACCGGAAATGCGATTGATTGCGGCGGTTGTTTGTTTACTGGCTATTTCATGTGGAGGTTCGCAAATGGATTTATCAGGCGCAACGGATCGGGTTGAAAGGCAGGTTCGAGATGTTCAGATGCAGCTTGCTTCGGAGCAATACAAGCCATCCGAGGTTGAACAGTCAGAGCCCTTTGATTGCAGGTCTGAGTCTAATGAACTCACAGGTGAGTCTTCTAGGGAGGTCGGCTTTACAGTGGCGTTCACGGGGGATCCTCAGCCTCTATCCGACGCGGTGATGCAGCTGATGGAGGATGCTGGAGCCACTCTGGTTGGTGATGAGGGTGCTGATCGATCAAGCGTCCGGTGGGTTCTGGGGGGCGACAGCTACGAACTCATCTACCAGCTTCCTTCGGCCGGAGACCTAGCGACCTTTACCGGGATCACACAGTGCGGCTCGGCCGACTGACCACCTACCAACCTCGGAGCGATTCGGGTGCAGGTGGCTTTGTTGTGAGGGCTCAGCTGGGGTTATGTGGGGTGGGGTTTGTTGTGGGGAGTGCTGCCCATTTCTTGCTGTGTTTTCGTTCCGTATTGTTCGGAGTGTAAGTACAGCTCGTTCAGATTGGATGAGGTGCTTGAGTAAATAGGGAGAGGTTGTTATGGCTGGTTTTACGGGAATGGATATTGAGGCTGTTAAGCAGTTGTCGACTCAGATGAATCAGAAGGCTGAAGAGATTGATCAGATTAAGAGCCAGTTGACTTCTGCGTTGAATGGTGCGCAGTGGGTTGGGCCTGATCAGGCCAGGTTTAAGTCTGAGTGGGATGGTCAGTGTGTGCAGGCTTTGACGAAGGTTTCGCAGACGTTGCGTGATGCTGGTCAGGCTGCTCAGCAGAATGCTCAGCAACAAGAGCAGGCTTCTAACGCCTGAGGGTTTGTTAGCGCGGGGTGGCAACACAAGTTGTTGTCACCCCGTTAGGAACAACGAAGGGAGTGAGTGGAAATGGTGATGTCAGGGTCAGACGCAGATGCGCTCGATGCGCTAGCTCATCGAATGGGGGGTAAATCCTCCAAGATTCAGGGTGTGAGTAAGCGGCTTGGCCGTGAGATTCATGGATCGCCTTGGCGTGGCAGAAACGCCGATCGATTCCGAAGGGACTGGGATGGGGAATACCGGCGGTCCTTGGCTGCAGCGGCAAGTTTTCTGCAGCAAGCCGGAGAGGAATTACATCGGAATGCTCGAGAGCAACGTGACGCAAGCGGAATTGCTCAACCAAGGTCAGCATGGCAGCGCTTTATGGATGCCTTCCGCAAGGTAAAGGCCTTTTGGAACCGTCTTCCTTACCAAATAAAAGACATAGTCAATATATTTAAATTTGCATTTAAGGCTTGGCATCTACTCGCCAAGGCAGGCCTCATGGCAAAGATCCTTGCGCCGATAGGTATGTTCCTCGATGTAAAGGACCTAATCTTTAATCACGAATTTTCTGGTGCATTTAACTATTTGGAGTCTTTTTCTGACTTCCTGCGAGTTGCCGCTGGAGTGGCTTTTATCGTGTCTTGGTTCACCCCTATCGCTCCGATAATCACTGGTATTGCGTTTGCCGCACTCGGAGCTTCGCTCATTATTGACCAGGGGATGAATTACTGGAACAAGGGCGGGGGGCGCGAGGTCTGGCGATCAACTCAACCGCGCGTCAACAAGGCCTTTAATAACGCACTAAGCGCGCCTTTGAGAGCGCCAGTCAGTACTTCTATGAAAACAAATTGGAACACACCGAGTCCAGCGGGGCGGATGCAATTTAGCCCGTCCCTTCCCGGCTCTCGGATGAGGGATGCAGGGTGTTGAACGTGGAAACAGATCTGGAATTCGATGGCTACATTGACCTCACCCCCGAGGAGCTGCTAGCTGCCCTCGGGAAGCAGGGATTCGGCCCGCCACCTCATCTGAGCCAAGGTTACGAGGAAGTTGATCAGGTTCAACTCGATCTGATACTTCATGCCGGAAATCGGTCCCTCACGGCGAGAGGTCTGGTTGAGGGCGAAGAGGGTGAACGATCCCTAGTTCCAGTTGTGGAAGCTCTGTCTCAAACCATTGGCATGCCTGGCATGGTGGCGAATGTGGTGGTTATGTCTGAAAGCGTTGGCAGCACATGGCTCTTCGCAAATGCGGAGTTCGTTGCTGTTATGACGGATGTTGGAGACGGGATACAGCGTCTTCGCCTTTTCCCGGTGGATGATTTTCCTGATGTGGTGAGTCTGACTTGCGAACTTGATCAGTTGAGCGACACACCCTCTATGAGAGACCCATTCGAAGTGCTGCTTCCAGATCTTCCCGATGATTTTATGACGAATCCGGTCCCTTTTGATGAAGCAGTAGACGAAACCGCCGAGAGTCAGAAACTCGCCGAGATTGCTGGACCAGGATCTTCGTTTCGGGTGCTGACAGTCTCAACACCGCTCGAGGATGAAGGTCTAGACGGCATGGATTCTCGCTCCGTGATGTGGCTCCGAGACAGCGAAGGAGTTGTCTCACTCCTGACCGCAAGCAGCGAAGGAAAGCTTCTTGTTCAGCCCTCATCCGGCGTTGAGGTGTCAGAGCGAATTTCAAATATCTTTATTCGGGAGGTAGCTGATGTTTCGCCTTTGCCCTAAAGCGCTTGGGTCTATCCGCAATTCCTCTCACCCCCTTCTGAGCGAGGCTGCTTAAGCCATGAGTGAACCAGGCTGGTATCCAGACCCCGTTGACCCAGCAAGCCTACGTTGGTTCGACGGTGCAGCATGGAGCAACTTTCAGTGCCCTGTTGGAGCCGATCTGTCGGCCCCACTGACAAACCTACCGACCGAATTCGTTCCTGCTGTGAACATCCCGCCTCAACCGGAATCATGGCAGAGCGCATTTGTGGCTCCTGCTCAGGCAGCCGGTTCGAAGCTGTGGATTGCTGTTGTAGCCGCTGCTGTAACTGTGGTGGTGGCCGGCGGTGTGGTGCTTGTTTCAGCGGCGCTGGGAGGATCGGATTCGATTGAAGCCAGTCCTGCGTCAGCGAAGCGGAATATTGAGGACAGCTCTGCTGCGTCAAAAACGGTTGGGCCTACTATCGCCCCGCCGGCAGCAGTGCCAGACACAGTCCCGCCACCAACAACTCCGCCACCGACAGCCCCGCCACAGACAGCCCCGCCACAGACAGAGCCGCCGCAGCTCGTCGCTCCAGGTTGGGATGAACTCAAGAATGCGTCCATACCCGCACAGTGCCGACATCCCGCAACAAAACTGTTCGATGGAAAGGACCAAAGCCTCGGTCCCAATGATGGCTACTTTGAGCTCATGCCTAGTCTGTATTCCGGAGAGACAGGGATTCTGCAGGGCGTAGCAAGCAGCGACGCCGGCCCGCTGACGGCTGTGGTGGTGAGTTGTAACGGCGGGGGAGTCAGCTGGCCAAACATGGTGATGTTCTTTAGTTCAGGCGGGCAATACTACGGGGTCGGGGACTTATACGAGGGTTTGGCATGGGAGGCTGAGGGCATGAGTGGTCCTGGTCGCGAGGGGATCATCTCAATCTCACTTTCAGGCGATCAGGTGCTGGTCTACACCTCGGCAACCACACTGCAGGATGCGGAATGTTGCCCGAGTACCTCAGCGGTGCTCAGCCTTCGGGCTTCGGGGGGCAGGATTATTCAGTCAGATCTGTTCGAAGACCTTGGCGACTAACCGCAGTTTCGCTTTTTCCTTGGATCAGCATGGACCGGCTGTGTGCAGCCCGAGTTTTGTTTTGCGCACCATCGGTTCCGTCCTTGTTGTCGGCGGTTGTCTCGGGACAGTGAGCCCCTCAAAAACAGCCTTATTCTGCGCACGATGGGGCTACCTGCCGAGAGAGTGCGCCCCATGAATAGTCAGAACTATTAAGGAGGAAACAAATGTTCTGCCCCGATTGCGGTAAGGCGCTTGGCAACCTAGATCAAAGCTGCTCTAGTTGCGGTAGCCCAATTTCTAGAAGTCCAGTTTCTGAAGCGGTACCCGAAAATCCAACATCCACGAACGCTCCGCTGATTATTGGCATAGCGCTTGCACTCCTAGCTGTAATTTTAATCATTGGATTCTTAGTTTTCTCAGGCGGCGGCGAATCTGATGCTATTGCCCTAGCCGCGACAGCTAAGGCGACATCCTCGGTCCTGCCTACCGCGGGTACTGAGGCTCCACCTCCACCTGTTACTGAGCCGCCAGCGATCCAACTCGACCCGGAAGGCCTCGGCCCTCTGTCGACTCGGAATGAGCCAAGGTGACGCGTTTGCGCTAGCGGGATTTTCGTTTCGGATAGATACCTCATACGAGCACAGGTTCGAGATTTGACTAGGCACAGTTGAGAACAATCTTTTGTGAATAGCGAATGAGTCAATACCTCCGCAATTGAGCGACTGCGTCCGTCACCTAGCAACCGGCTAATCTTCGCTAAGTGTCGGGAGGCAGTGCATGGCAATTCCAACAGGTTGGTATCCGGATCCAACTAACCCTTCGATAGAACGATGGTGGGACGGGTTTAGCTGGACGGACCAGGTTCGTAGCATGGCGCAGACCAACTCTTTTGAGCCTCCTCCACAGACAGTAACTACTGGCTCAGCTGGGAGATGGCTACTAGGTGGACTTGTTGGACTCGTACTGATTTGCGTTGGAGTTTTGGCTTTTCTTCTAGGTTCGCAAAAGAGCAGAACCGCTGATGCAGAACTTGCAGCAGCAAGAAAGGCGACGACAACGACAACGACAACGACAACGACAACGACAACAACAACGACGACCACTACGCCCGTAGCGCCAACTACGACTGCGGCACCCGTGATTGTGTATCGGCCTGCGCCAGTAACGAAATCTGCTCGGAGATCGGGTGGGGTTACCTCGGCGCCCGCTCCATACCCATCATCATTCGATCCCTACTGGACTCCGTCTGGGTCAGGTTGGACAGCACAACTGGCTTCTTTTGCAGTGGCTGACGGTCCTAACCCCGTGAATGAAAAGATTACCAACCTTAGTTTTCAGGGAATCGATGCGGCAACCACATGGAGTGGGGATTGGGGCTCACTCTCGGATAGGTATTGGGTAGTTGTTGCAACCGAACCAATGTACTCGGGTGAGGATGCAATTAGTTTCTGCCACCGATTTGACACCTACGACCGAGATAACTGCTTTGCAAACATCATTTCCCAGAATGCTGGGGACAAGTCAATCGAGTTGTACCCGTGAGTAGGCGCTGGAGTTCTTGGACATGTATACGGATCAGCAAAGATGTGTGAAGAATGCAATAGTCCGGAGGCCCGCTCGTTAAGCTCTGCAGGCTTTCCAGGCCCGGCCCTGAAATCTGCCTCGCATTCACGCCGTTTATTCTTTCAGTCTGCAATCGCTGGCATCGGTGTTGCGGTAAGTGCAGCGGCGGGTTCTGCCATCAAGGCCGGCCCGCTGGCTGCATCAATGTTGAAATCGCAGGGCGGCAGGGTTGGCGCCCCCGAGATTGTTCCGCGTTCTGTCTGGGGTGGAGACCTTCCCGTTCTGGGGTCACTTGAGAGCGAAGCTCCAGGAGATGTTCGCTTCTTGCTCGTGCACCACACGGTCACCTCGAATAGCGATTCCCCAAGCGAGTCGTTTACAACTCTCAGAAAGATTTATGGGATGCACACGAGCCCAGACAAGGGCTGGCCAGACATTGCCTACAATTTCCTGATTGATCGCTTTGGTGTGATCCACGAAGGGCGCGCTGGCTCACTCCAGTCGCCAATCAAGGGCTCCGCTACTGGAGGATCTCAGGGGTTTGCTCAACTCTGCTGCTTCTTGGGTGATCACCAAGTACAGGCACCGACCGAGGAGGCACAATCATCGATGGTGGCGCTACTGGCTTGGTTAGCAAGTAAATACGACATCCCAATGTCTGAGGGTTCCACAGCAACATTTGTATCTCGTGGGTCAAACCGTTGGCCAGCGGGGAAGACAGTAACCACTCCAACGATAAGTGGTCATCGCGATATGTCCTCGACTGCGTGCCCCGGCGATGCGGCCTATATCTTACTGGATGCCAGATTCCGGCCAGAAGTCGCCGCCATAGTTGGCGGCGTGGCTACGGGTGCCCCTGCTGATCCCCAAGTGACTACGCCCGAAACAGTCCCGCCAACGATGGTGCCACCCGAAACGAGCAGCAGCGTTACTCCGCCTCCGACCGAGGCGCCCACGACCACCCCAGAATCATTGCCACCGACAACGACCGATCAGTCAGAATTGCGATCCAATGCCTTAGCCGCTGAACGGAAAGCTTCTGCATTATCGGGTGCAAGTACAAACTCCAAGCTAATTTTGGCCGGCGGGGTGATAGCCGTTGCGGCAGGGCTGGGTGTAACGACTAGTGCAATGGTTCGAGACCGCAGGTCGGTCGCTGCTGCAGCAGCATCATCATCCTCGGAGTCTGCACTACCAGACGAAGGTGAATCCTTGGAGAGCACTCCGATTGAATACTGATGGGTGGGGATTCTCGCTCAGACCCCCTTCAGTGAGGCAAAGCATACTCGTAGAGCTATCGCTTGATCGGATTGAACCAGGCAGTGAACGCCGTGATCATCAGATCGACGTCTTTTGCTGCCATGACCTCTCGAGCTGAGTGCATCGAGAGCTGAGCCATACCAACGTCGACTGTTGGTATTGCTAAATTCGCTGCAGCTAGCGGACCGATAGTCGACCCGCATGGAAGGTCGCCGCGATGTGAATACGACTGAGTGGGTATGTCCGCAGCGCTGCACACGGCGATGAACTCAGCTGCAGTCCGGGAATCCGTTGCGTAGCGGCCGTTGACATTGTGTTTGATGACCGGACCACCACCAAGGTGTACCCAATGATTGGGTTCGTGTCGCTCGGGGTAATTGGGGTGAGTGGCGTGCGCCATGTCTGCCGAGACCATCATCGACCCGCCCAGGCTATTGAGAAAGCTTGTCCGCGTTCCGCCGAGTGCTGCGCAGCGCTGTTCAAGTACCTGGCTCAACCAGTTAGAGTCTGCTCCGGTTGCACTCGTAGATCCAATCTCTTCATGGTCATACAAAACAATTGCAGAGGGACCATGACCTGCCCACTTTGCTGCAATGAGCGCCTCGACTGCTCCAAATGAACTGCACAAATTATCTAGTCTGGCGCTCGCAAGAAGCTCTG
>Ga0209702_10001790_pt1 | contig 39495 bp, 32 predicted proteins | sample FRY01_FD_187210 | JGI IMG/M metagenome (GOLD analysis project Ga0209702, IMG submission 187210) | Freshwater microbial communities from Lake Fryxell liftoff mats and glacier meltwater in Antarctica - FRY-01 (SPAdes) (version 2) | ecosystem: Environmental > Aquatic > Freshwater > Ice > Glacier...
TTCAGAAAGTCTTCAGAATTGTATTGTACTTTTACATTATGAAAATTCTCATAATCGAAGATGAGCTTGATTTAGCCCATGACATAGCAGAGTATTTGAATGGTCAAAGCTATCAGTGCGAGTTTGCAAAAACATTTGATTCGGCTATCGAAAAAATAAATTTGTATGATTATGATTGTATACTTCTAGATTTAACGTTACCAGGTGGCAGCGGAATAGACATCCTAAAACATTTAAAAAACACGAATAAACAAGAAGGAGTTATTATACTATCTGCTAAAAACTCAATAGAAGACAAAGTTTTGGGTCTTCAAATTGGCGCTGATGATTACCTTTCTAAACCATTTAATCACTCAGAATTAGCTGCTCGTATTTATTCATTGATGCGAAGAAAACAATTCGATAGTTCGAATATCATTGAATTTGAAGAATTAAAAATCAATCTCCTCTCGAAGACAGTTCACGTGCGTGGGATACTTATTAATCTGACCAAGAAGGAATATGATCTATTGATATATTTCATAGGTAACAAGAATAAAGTGGTCTCAAAGAATGCATTAGCAGAGCACCTATCAGGCGATATTGCTGAAATGTTTGATAATCATGATTTCATATATGCTCACATAAAAAATCTTAAAAGAAAACTTAACGAACATGGATGTAAAAACTACCTGAAAAGTATATATGGTAGCGGATACAGATGGGATACAATTAATAATGACTGACATTCAATAAATAGATGACCAAACTATTAAACAAGCCCTTCAAGGCCTTCACGGTATATTCATTACTTATTTTGATATGCAGCATACCGGTATACTTCTTTGTTGTGGAGTTTATTTGGATGAATGAATTAGATGAACATAATTCCATAATTAAAAGCAGAATTGAAAGTCAATTGAAAGAAATAGAACTTAAAAATGAAAATCTAGGCGAGTTCATAAATCTTTGGAATATTCTACAACCTGGTACTTTAATACATCGTGTCGAGGCTAATCAGGTCAAAGATGATAGCATTTACACAGTAGTCAAGCTAAATAGTTACGCTCCAGAAAAAGAGGAAGATAGATTTAGAGTTTTAGATACATACATTAATTTGAATAATGAGCATTATCATATTTCAATTGAGACCAATGTAGAAGAAGTTGATGAAACGCTTTTAGCAATTGCGATTGTGACCTTTATCTTTTTTGGTCTTTTAATCGTTGGATTTATCCTTTTGAATAAGTCAATTTCTAAAAACATATGGAAGCCATTTAACAATACGTTAGAGAAACTAAAGCAATTTGACATAAATAAAAATCAGAATTTGCAATTCGACACTACTGAAATTGAGGAGTTTAAAGAGTTGAATAAAGAATTAACCGAATTAATTGAACGAAGTAATCAAAGCTTTAATTCTCAAAAAACCTTTATAGAGAATGCGTCACATGAATTACAGACGCCATTGGCTGTATTGAAATCCAAAATTGAATTACTTAGTCAAAGTGCTGGCTTAAATGAATCTATTTCTAGTAAAATTGATGCAATTAACAATCCATTGTCACGAGTTATAAGAATAAATAAAAATTTACTTCTGTTAGCTAAAATTGAAAATAAACAATTTTCTGAAAATGTGGAAGTCTGTATTGGAGAGTTAGTAGATGATAATATTATACTGCTACAAGATTACATAGAAGCTAAAGAAATATCGATTCAACTAGTTAAAAAGGAAGACATAAATATCCAATGCAACAAATTATTGTCAGAGATATTACTAAATAATCTTTTTATAAACGCCATAAATAATACAGATAACAAGCAATTTATTCAGGTCGAATTAGATAAAAACAAACTGACTATTTCTAATTCAGGTAAGCAAGCGCTATTAACTGACAAATTATATCAACGTTTTGTAAATGTTGATAATGAATCGACAAATACTGGACTAGGACTTTCGATTATCAAAGAGATATGTAATAGATACCATTGGACTATTACATATGAGTTTAAAAATTCAATGCATAGTTTTAGTATTCTTTTCTGAAATTCAGAATTAATTCAATATGTGTTCCGAGATTTGTTTCAACTTAATAAATTAATGAACCATGAAAAACACACTAACGCTTGCACTAGCTATGATATTTTTTAGTGCTGCAAATGCTCAAAAACTGGCAGAAAAGAACGTTCCGGATTTAGTAAAATCAAGCTTCAAGAAACAGTTTCCCGATGTTAAGAAAGTAGTTTGGGAAAAAGAGAAAGCGAACTATGAGGCTGAATTCGAATTAAATGAAACAGAGCAATCTGCGGTCTTTAACGAAAAAGGAGGTCTAATAGAAACAGAAGTTGAAATTGAAATCAACCAGCTGCCAGCAAATATAAATACATACATTCAAAAGAATTATGTTGGTCAAAAAATTAAAGAAGCAGCAAAAATCATTGATGCTAACGGAAAGGTTTCATACGAGGCGGAGATTAAAGGCATGGATCTCATTTTCGATGAGCAAGGCTTATTTACAAAAGTAAGCTGCGCTTTTTAGACCTCCGTGCGCCTAATCAGAAGCCTCTATAGTTCAAACTCCTGACTCTGTTGACAGACAATAATTATAGCATGAAATATTCTCGTTTCGTTTTATTACTCTCCATTTTAATTAGTCAGCAGTTATTCTCTCAGATATCAGAGGTTTCTGTATCAGGAATTATCAAAGACAAGGCGGATAATACCGCTTTGTCTTATGCTAATATTCTAATAAAAACTAAGTTAGACAGTTCATTTGTGACAGGAACTATCAGTAGTGATGACGGGCGTTTTAACTTGCCGAAAGTAAAGCCAGGAACCTACATTATAGAGGTATCCTTCGTTGGTTATATCAATTACAAACAAGAATTATTTATTGGTAGTTTATCGAATTATATTGATTTGTCAACCATTGCCCTAAACCAAAACAGCAATACACTTAAGGAAGTAAATATTATATCCACACAAGATGAAGTGGGAGGAAAACTTGATAAAAAAACATTTAATGTGGAAGATAATATGAGTCAAACTGGTGGCTCCATATTACAAGCAATGCAAAATCTACCAGGTGTTAGTATTCAAGAAGGTAAAGTTCAGCTAAGAGGAAATGATAAAGTGAGTGTTTTAATTGATGGGAAACAGACTGCATTAACCGGTTTTGGAAATCAGACGGGACTTGATAATATTCCGGCATCGGCCATTGAAAAAATAGAGATAATAAATAATCCGAATGCAAAATTTGATGCTAATGGGAATGCAGGAATTATAAATATCATTATGAAGAAGACTGAAAAGGAGGGCTTTAATGGTAAAATTGGATTCACAAGTGGCTTAGGTTCACTTTGGGTAAGAAGAAATAATCTCCCTGACATAAGACCTCAATACACATTAACACCTAAGCTAAACCCATCACTATCATTAAATTACAGGAAGAAAAAACTAAATGTATTTCTTCAGGCTGATAATTTGTATACGCAAACATTAAATAAAAATGAATATGTTACTCGAACCTATGACGATGGAACAATCATTAATCAGCAATTAAAAAGAAACAGAAATACGAACTTTTTCAACGCTAAAATTGGAGTCGATTGGAATATAAATAGCAGGAACAGCTTGACTATTTCGGGACTTTTTGGAAGTGAAAAAATCATCGACCGAGGTGACCAACCCTTCTTCAATTCAGATTTTAGTACAAGAATTCGATTGTGGCAATTTGTTGAGGATGAATTAAAAACAACAGCCATGGGGACAGCAAGTTTCAATCATAAATTTAATGAGGCAGGCCATGAGTTACATATTGGATTAAACTATACATTTCATAGGGAAAACGAGCAGTATACATTCGACAATATCTTAGCAACGAGCTCAGGTAGAGATGCCTTTAAACTATTGTCTGATGAACAAGTTGGGGATTTAACGATTGATTATATCAAACCCTTGAAATATGGTCGATTAGAAACGGGATTTAAATACCGAAAAAGAGGAATTCCTACAAATATGCAGTTTTTTCCAGGTCTAAATTCACCACTTGACACGAATGCAGGAGGCTGGGCCAAATACAATGAGTCAATTCCTGCTCTTTACGGGAATTATGTATTTGAAAATAAATTTTTTGAGGCTGAAATAGGTTTGCGCTTAGAATATTTCAAGTTAAAATATGAAGTGAACCCGAATCATACTACCTATAAAAGTGATGGATATAATTACACTCAGCCTTTCCCTGCCCTTAGATTTGCCTACAAAATAAATGAACATAATAAGCTTTCTATATTCTTCAATCGTCGAGTAGATAGACCTAATGAGGTTGATATTCGGATTTTTCCAAAATATGATGATGCTGAAATTATCAAAGTTGGAAACCCGGGATTAAAACCTCAATTTACAAATACACTAGAATTAGGATACAAAGTAAGTAAGAACAAAGGGTATTTGTATGCTGCAGCTTATCATAAAATGTCTGACGGCACAATTACAAGAATATCTAGTATAGTCAATGGAAGTCCGCTTATTTATGCGATATTTCAAAATGCTAAAAAGTCATTCAACACCGGAATGGAGATAGTAATATCCAGAGAAATCTTCAAATGGTATTCACTAAATTTAAACTTGAATGCTTATCACAATCAAATTAACGCTTTTAGCGTAGTGAATAAATACCCAACACTGAATACGTTTACTGCAACTCAACAAGAAATTATCTCGGGTAATTTAAAGTTGAATAATAACTTCCACTTTTTAAAAGGTATTGATGCCCAATTAACAGCGGTATACTTGGCTCCAGACATTATTCCGCAAGGAAAAATAGCGCAGCGGTTCTCAATTGATGTAGGGCTTAAAATGAAAATCCAAAAAAATAAAGCAGAAATATTTCTAAATGCAAGTGATTTATTAAACTCCATGGTAATTAAGAAGAATATTATTGGACAAGGATTTCGTTATACAAGCCACGATTATTATGAAACACAAGCCATACGAATCGGCTATAATTACAAATTTTAAAATCTTTGTAGTTCATCAGTTCAATATAAAATCATAAGACAAGAACAGTATACATATTTTCGACAAAGTTGCTTTGTGCATATAAAATCCTGATTAAAATCGCTGGTAAGGCATCAATCAAATCTTATAATTCCAGACAATTTCTTTTCTTTGCAGCGTGAAAACTGCTTGCTTCTTAAGTTATCTCATATTTCTTTCTACTGTTATTAGTGCACAAAACCTAGTTCCTAACGGGAGTTTTGAGCGCTCGCTTAAACCTATCAAGTCTAAATATGCTGGTTCAATTGAATGGGCCAGTCCTTGGTTTCCCGCAGGAAAGGGAAGTCCGGATTTGATTAAAAACAACGACGTTCCTAACGGTAAACAAGCGGCACTTGACGGGAATCAATTCGCAGGAATCATTTTGTATGATGCCGACAATGCAGAATTTAGAGAATATCTAGAAGTGAGGCTCATCAGGTCTTTGTTGCCATCCGAAGAGATATGTTTACGAGTAAAAATTTCGGCAGCGGATGATTGTCGCTATTTTACAGATGCATTAGGGTTTGCCTTAACGAACGACTCAATCAGAGTTAAAAATTGGAGAACCATTCCAAGAGATCCAGAATTGAAAACGCGCAAATTTTCTTCCATTTCAGATACAGGTGCTACTTGGCAAGCAATTGAATTTAAATACGTTGCAAAAGGCGGAGAACAATTTCTAACAATTGGAAATTTTCGAAACGATGCTGCAATTGCCTTACAACCAAACAATCGAAATTCGTTTTTAAAGCTCGCGTACATTTATATTGATCAAGTTTATGTTGGTCCTTGCATTGAAAAAACTTTAGATACAAATTCAGAAATCCATCCGGTGATTTCTGGAGGCGGCGAACAGGAAGAATTACCAGCGTCTATGCTTCATGTTCCAAATGTTGTTACGCCTAATGGCGATGGATTTAACGATGTATTCTACGTTGCTGGTTTACCAAAATATTCTAAACTAAATATTTACACAAAGAAAGGAGTTGAAATATACTCCACAACGAATTATAAAAACGATTGGGATGGACATGATGTTCCTAGCGGAAACTACAGATATGAACTTGCTTTGCCTGATGGCAATGTGATCAGCGGTCCACTTGATGTTGTGAGAAAAAAGAATTAAAAATTTCAACCTGTATAAAATGCTGAAAGGAATTCATCACATCGCAATTATTTGCTCAAATTATGAAGTTTCTAAGAAATTTTACGTGGATTATTTAGGATTTGAAATTCTAAGGGAATCTAATCGGTCCGACAGAGAATCTTATAAATTAGACTTAACGTTAAATGGAGAATATTGTATTGAACTTTTTTCATTTCCCGAAACACCAAAGCGTCAAAGTAAACCTGAGGCTTGCGGATTAAGGCACTTAGCGTTTATGGTTGAGGATATTCAATTAGCTATTCAAAAACTAACTAAATTTAACATTGAATGTGAGGCAATTAGAGTAGATCAGAATACTCAGAAAAAATTTACTTTTTTCAATGATCCTGACCAATTACCTATCGAATTATATCAGATTTAATGAAATTGTTTATTAAATTTTTACAAATCTGAACTTCATATTGTTTAATCAAATACCCAAACAAGGTCTTATATTCGCTTATGGCATTTCAAGTATATTTTAGGCATTTTATTGCGATAATATTAATCATTATCGTAGCAATTTCGGTTGAAAGATCTATCCGATTCATGATTGGCAAATTCTTGCAACGAAGGGCCGTACAAATGAATATCGACAAAACCAAATATGTTTTCTTAAAGCATGTTGTAACTGCAGTAATCTATTCTTTAGCAATTATTGCAATCATATATACCTTACCCAAATTTAGAAGCATTGCTGTTTCACTTTTTGCCGGTGCAGGGATATTTGCAGCAATTTTAGGATTTGCATCTCAAGCCGCTTTTTCAAATATAATTAGTGGGGTTTTTATGGTAATTAGTAAACCATTTAAAGTTGGAGACAGAATAGAAGTTGGAAATAAATATGTAGGTATTGTTGAAGATATAACACTTCGTCATACTGTGCTAAGAAACTTCGATAATCAAAGAATTGTAGTTCCAAATTCAGTGATGAGTGCAGAAACCATTATTAATGCACATTTGTATGACGATGTAGTGCGAAGAAATATTGACTTTAACGTTGATTACCAGAGCGATATTGACCTAGTCATAAGAATTATGCAAGAAGAATGCGAATCACATCCACTATGCATTGATCAAAGAACGGAAGATGATTTTGGAAAAAGCTTACCTAAAGTTCAAGTTCGATTAGTTCAATTCGGCGATAGCGCCATTACTTTCCGAGCTTATGCATGGTCGACAAACGCCTTCGATGCATTTGATATGCACACTGATTTAAATATCTTAATTAAAAAACGATTCGATAAAGAAGGAGTTCAAATCCCATTCCCACAACGTGTAATAAGCTACCGAGTCAATGAAAGCTAAAAGAAATATACCTTTAAGAAGGAGAAAAAAACAGGGTAAAAAAGCAGGTTTAGCGCCCGGAACAATTTCCTATGTAGGTGATTTGCGTGACTTCGAAGTGTATGCAGATGTGATGGAATATTGCGAAGAAACGTTTGATGAAAAAAATAATGCTCCAATTAAATCAATTCCTCGATATACAGGAAATGAAGATATTCGTTGGATAAATATTATAGGAATTCACGATACAGGTGTATTAGAGACAGTTGGTAAAACGTTTGAACTACACAACCTTGTCATGGAAGATATTGCTCATGCCGATCAACGACCCAAGCTTGATGAATTCGACGCTTATGCATATTTGGTTGTTCAAATGGTTCGCTATGATGATGAGCATTTTCAAATATCTACAGAACAATTGAGTATTATTGTTCAAGGAAATACACTCATCAGCTTTCAAGAACAACCTGGCGATTTATTCGAAGGGATTCGAGAACGACTCAGAAAAAATGTAGGCAAAGGAAGGCGATCTGGGGTTGAATATTTAATTTATTCTATACTCGATACCATTGTAGATAACTACTTCGTAGTTCTGGAGAAAATGGGTAATCACCTTGATGAAATTGAAGTAAAATTATTGGACGAAGCCAAAAGCGACGACGTCAAAGAATTACATGAAATTAAACGCGAATTAATTTACCTGAGAAAATCAGTATGGCCAATGCGTGAGGTAATTAATAGCCTTAGCAAATCGGGACTAATTCAGAAAAATCAGATCACTGAAATATATCTTCGTGACGTTTACGATCATTGTGTTCGAGCTATCGATACCTTAGAAACATATCGAGAAATGAGCTCCAGTTTGATGGATATGCATTTAAGTTCATTGAGTAATAAAATGAACACGGTGATGAAAACACTCACCATAATTTCGACCATTTTTATTCCTCTAACCTTTATTGTTGGTGTTTATGGTATGAATTTCAAACGCATGCCTGAATTAGAGATGACATATGCCTACGAAACCGTTTGGGCAATTATGATTGTTCTAACATTGATTATGATTCGCTATTTCAAAAGAAAAGGTTGGATTTAGTTGAAAAGAAATACTTAGACCTTTAAAATTTTCACGATTTATTATTCCCATCAACGAGAATAAAGTTTGGGAAGCCAAAAACATTGCATAATAAATCTAATCCTCATTGATTTCGATCTATTAATTACTCATCAACTAAAATACGTAATCACTTAAATACTGAAAACGGCGCGTTAGTTGACCATCTCTGGCAATAGTTGCATGATTTATCATTCTGCTATCCGGCTTTTGAATTAGTTCGCCCAAAACATGCTTAATTAATTGCTCACCGAAAGCGATAGAGGCATCTAAAGGAAGTTCGCAAGGCAAATTGCTGACAGCCATAATATCAATGGTATTTGGCAAATATGGTACTTCAATAGTTTCAGATAAAGGATGAAAGCCAAATACAGGATCTTCAATGGTTGTTTCCTTTAATGTTGCAGGAATAGAACCATTAATATCACAACTTATGTCAGCAATTACTTTAATTCGGAAATCACGTTCCTTCATGTCTTCTTTTGAGAAGAAACGGGGAATTCTCTCATTCCAAAAAATCGCATTCAACATCAAGTCGCACTTGGTAGAATATGGCTTAAACGATGAAACGTAGGATTCCGGATTCTGGTAAAAATCGGCTTTATCCCACTCATCTCCATCTTTGTGGATATAAAAATCCTCTGGCATTAGATGCACGTAAATAGGCTTAGAAAAAGTATCATTCAGAAATTCCTCTGGAGTTACTTCCTTAATTTTTAACTTATTCAACACTTCAATGCATCCATGAGCAACTCGTCCATCGCCGCAAAGTGCAATGCGAATTGGAGGCATCGAAATGGATGAGTATTGAGCAATCATTTCGGCATAATTAGCACATAAATAGGCTGGCTTGAGATCGAATTGCTTCATTTTTTTGCCCCAGGCAGTAAATCCCTCATGCGTGCCTACAATTCCAGCGAAGCGGCCAAAGCCTAAAACGCGACTGCCATTCTCCCAAACCAAAGTTTCATAGTCCACCAAACGAATATTTCGTTCGAGCACAGTTCTAAGAAGTTTACGGTTGTTTGGCTGCTTTTTAATGGTGTGTGAGAAAAATAAATATGTTTTGTCGGCTTGAAGTTCCTCTATCGGCACTTCCTTGATTCCCAACAAGATAGAACAAGAACTTAAATCAGAGGAAACAGTTAGACCGACATCGTTATAATCCTGATCGGCAATACAACGGTGCTCGGAAGGCTCGATGATAAAGTCGACCTCAGGAAAACGTTCTTTCACTTCGAGGCATTGTTGTGGCGACAATGCAACCCTTTTATCGTATGGTTTTTTCCCTTCGCGAATGATTCCGATATGTAGCATTCGGCAAAAATATACAAATACCTCAGTTTCTCTATGGTTTAAGCTTATAATAAGTGATTGATTCGTATATTTGCAACCTTGTTCTTTTTACATGGGGCCGTCAAGGTTTTGACAGCATGTGCAACTGACTAGTAAGCATGCCGGGTGTTGTGAGGTTAACCCGTTAAAACAATCCACACGCCTATAACTGGCGAAAACAATTACGCACTAGCTGCTTAATCCTAACGGATTACGCCTGTTTGCCTTATAGGTAGACCCTAGTTGTCTCACGGAGGAGTTTTCTCAAGTCGCCACCGACGAGGCATCGTAAAGTTTGAGATAGGTAATTCAGAATCCCGATGAATTACTAAACTTAATTGGGAATAAGGTATTAACAGGTTCGTTCGGATCCGGTTTTTACTCGAAAATTAATTCTGAAATAAGCATGTAGAAAGCTTTTCACTTCCTTGTTTGGACGCGGGTTCGACTCCCGCCGGCTCCACTTAGTTTGAAAGCACTCCAAAATTGGGGTGCTTTCTTTTTTTTACTCTTTAGCTCTACCTTGTCGATACTAAGTATTTGAATAAGCTCGCTGTCAATTTGGAGAGTTCAAACTTTTTTTCGCCAAGGGAAAGAGCAATTAAACGTGAATTTTCAAAAAAGAAACAGAGAATGAAGATTCATTAATTAAATGCCAATTAAAATAAAAGAATTTTCTTAAAATAGCTCAAAAGGTTGATACTTGACAAGAAATTCCTAATTGTCTGAAATTGTAATCAAGATTTCTAACTATAATAAAAGGCTATAATTAATTTACCAATTTTCTATTTGTTTATTACTAAGAAATAAATTTTTAAAAAATGCTAGACTTCAGAATTCAGAAATAGTATAACCCGTTTTACTTAATGCCTCCTTTAATTTATCTATTTTAATTGATTGAGCACTAGTGATTTTTACTTCATTCTTTTTCAAGTCGACTTGAACAGATATTACTCCGTCAACAAAAGACAATTTATTTTTAACTGTTTCCACGCAGTTAGCGCAGCTCATGCCAAAAACACGATAGGTATAAAGAACTAATTTTTCAATAGCTTTTATTTCCATACTATTAACTTCTACTTCTAAATTAGCCTCTTTTAAGCCATTTTCATCATGCTCGGGATGTTCATTGTTAAAATCTTGATTTGTCTTTATGTCTTCCATGCTGCCGACAACCTGACCTAAGTTGGTTCGAGGTTTCTTTCTGCTCTGCCTCCACCGCAGCCCACCAAAGGGCAAGCGAGCAGGCGCAGTTAAGGCACAGAAAGCCACTACTTATCGAGCAAGATGGAATGCTTAAATTCGTCATTCAAAAACTGAGAAAGCGATGGTCTCCCAAGAAGATCAGCACTTGGTTGAAGCGCAACAAAAACATGAATGTATCTCACGAAACAATCTATCAATATATTTATGTCCAAGCTAAGGGCGAGCTTAAAAAAGAGCTTATTTCCATGCTTAGACAGCATAAACCCAAACGTCAAAAACGAGGAAAGGTAAAAGAAAAACGAGGTGTTATACCAGAGATGATCTCTATTGAACAACGACCAACAGAAGTCGCAGACAGATCAGTTCCTGGGCATTGGGAAGGCGATTTAATTATTGGAAAAGACCATCAATCTGCATTGGGAACTTTAGTTGAGCGAAGCTCTAGGTATTTGTTATTGGTACATCTTGAGTCAAAAGATGCAGAATCAGTAAGGTTAGCATTTGCTAAGAAATTACGTTCAATGCCTAGAGATTTAAAGCGTTCACTAACCTACGACAGAGGAAAAGAAATGGCCCAGCATAAACAATTTACAATATCCACTAAAATGCAAGTCTATTTTTGTGATCCCCACAGTCCGTGGCAAAGAGGAACAAATGAAAATACAAATGGACTAGTAAGAGACTTTTTTCCAAAAGGAACGGACTTCAATAAAGTATCAAAGCAAGAAGTCAGTAAAATCCAACGATGGATTAACGAAAGACCAAGAGAAACATTAAATGATAAAACTCCGATTGAAACAATTAAAGAATTATTTTCACAACTTTAATGTTGCACTAGCACGTTGAGACTACCATATTAAATACTCTAATGCTTCTAATGCAGAACTTTTGACAGTAATTGTTTTTGCAATTTTAGAATTCGAAATGATGTAACTATTAATAAAATTGTCTATTTCATTATCATCAATTAGCAGAATATGCTTTAATTTCATAAATCTGATAACGTTACGTTTGGAACTGTTAATTTGAATGTTGAACCAATATTCAAATTCGATTCGACGGTGATGGAACCTTCAAGTTTATCTATTGTCTCCTTTAATATATACATACCAAGTCCTGAGCCAGAAGATTTTTTAGTGCCACGATAGAACATTTCAAATATTCTTTCGTGATCTTTGGCTTCAATTCCAATACCATTATCTTCGACAACAATTATAGCATTTACATCATCAGAAATGACATTTATTTTAACAAATGGATTTTCTTTTGTTGAATCCATATATTTTATAGCATTACTAATTAGATTATTCATCATAATAGAAATTCTCCCCTGATCTGACATGAATTTACCTTTCTGATTAATATCAATTACGATATCATTACTATTAGCACCTTCCATATATTTTAGATTTTTCTTAGATTCATCGATAATTTCTTCGAAATCTATTTCGCTCATTTCTAATTCAGTCCGAGCATTTCTTGAATAAATCAAAATATCAGATATAAACGTATCTAATTTCTCTATACTTTTTTTCATCATTCCCGTCAATCCCCTCAAATCATTCTGATTAGGCTCTAAGCCATCATCAACAATATTTATGAGGCCCAGGATAGAGGTCAAAGGTGAACGCAAATCATGTGAAGTGCTATAAACAAAGCGGTCGAGTTCACTATTCGTTTTCTTGAGTTCTAAATTTTGCTTTTCCAATTTAGCTTCCACTTCTTTACGTTCATTTATAACTTCAGTAAGCATGATAATTCCGCCAACCTCACCCGCATACTTATACCACGGATGAATCTCCCAGCGCACCCAATCCTCTTCACCATTTTCACGAATAAATAAATCTTCACTACGTTTTTCCACGGCACCTGCCAAGCAACGCTTGAGGATTTCTCTCCATTCATCCGTAATTTCAGGAAATACTTCATAGTGACTCTTTCCTATAATATCAATTTTCCCAATACGATAATCAGTTTTCCATTGATCACTAGTTATAATATATTTCATATTGGTGTCCAGCATAGCAAGAGCTGCTGGACTATTTTCTACAAACACTCTTAATTGTTGCTCACGTTCAACTAACTCTTCTCTAGCTTTTTTCCTCTCAGTTATATCAACGAAACTAATAAGAATGGATTTGTTTTTGTCACTTATAAGTTTCGAAAGTCGCAATTCTACGGTTAAATCATTGCCTTGTCCATCAATAATCACCCATTCAAAAACGGGTTTATTTCCCTTCAAGGTAGCACCAATCATTTCCAATACAATATCTGAAGATCGCCGACCATCAGGCTGGTATTCAGGACTAATTTCTATTGGGGATTTTGCCAGCAACTCTTCACTCTTGTATTTCAATAAATTAACTGCATTATTGTTATGCTTAATGAATAAACCTGTTTCAATATTAACTTCAGTAATTGCTTCTGCAGCATTTTCAAAATAATCACGAAACCGCAATTCACTCTTAATTAGATTCTGTTCATTTATTCTTTTCTCCGTATAATCAAGAGCAGTGATGCAGATTTCTTTTACAGAACCTCCGACTAATACCGGGCTAATTGTCCAATTTACCCAACGTGTTTCGCCATTAATATTTTGATACGAATTGTCATATTCTATAGTTTCTCCTGCCAATACCTTTAAGGATATATTTATATAGTTTTCCTTTTCCGAATCAACTATGAATTCACAAATGTTTTTTCCAATAACTACCTCGTGCTCTGGATTCTTGAAAATTAATTCCAAGGCATTCTTATTGAATGATTTGATAAATCCCTCTGAATCTGTCAATAAAAATCCTTCGACAGAATATTCAAATATTGCCTTCAAATTCGACTCAGAAATCTTAAGCGCCTCAGCAGATATAATCCTATCTGTAATATCGCGAATATTGCATTGAATAACTTTTTCCTTATTTTCGAAATAAACATTACTCACAAATTCAACATTAAAGCGCCTCCCATCTTTGGAAATAAGAGGTAAATTATCATAAGTTATATACTCTAAAATTTTCAATTGGCGAAAAGCTTCCTTTGATTCTTCAACATCCTTAAATAAGCCTATTTCCCATAGCTCTTTATCTAAAAACTCTTCCTTAGTGTAGCCCAGCATCCTGATCATATATGGATTAACATCAGTGATTTTGTCTGTATCAATATCTAAAATCAATATTCCATCAAATGCAGCTTCGAACAAACGTCTATACTTAATCTCAGAAGCTTCAATAGAATTTCTTAATTCAAATCCTTTCTCGTTATCCTGCGTAATGCTGAAATTGCGAAATGGTATGCCATTTATATTGAGTAATGGAATGACTTTTGAATTAGCTAGATAGGTTTTGCCATTTCTGGGTATATTAATTATGACTCCAATCCATGCTTTTCCCTTAACCAAAACATCCCACAAACTCTTGAAGAAATTACTTAAATAGCTTGAAGAATAAAGACTTTGATAACTTTGCCTAACTTGTCCTTTTGGGGAGTATTGTGAGTCAACGCAAATTTCATCAGAACTATTTATCAATCTTGACTTATCGGTAGTGGAGATCTCTATAATTCGATTAATTATCAAATTTAAATTAAGGTTTTCTTTTTGAGATTGAGCTAAAGCGTTTTGTTGGTCAAATAAACCATCCTTATCTCTCCTCATTTCTATAACCCTGAAAATTAAAAGAAAACTAAGTAAAAAAAGTATTACTAGTAATATAAGAATAGAAATCTTGGGAGGATTTATAGCATAATAGATGACAACTACAAACATTGCAAAATGAAGAATGTGGGCTATCAGCATTAATAAATGTAAGCTCCGGCTTATCTTGTGTATCCTTAACATAAGTTATTCAATAAAAACTTTGAGTAAGCAAATTATTCATTAATAACGTAATAGATTTTACATAATTCACTTTTAATGTTGCAAAAATCACATATTTAGTATAATATAATGAATTAAACGTCATACTTTAAAAATATTGTCGTAACATTATTATATAATATGCATGTTCCCAATATTGATTAAGTTCTCACATAATTCGATTTTTATAAGTAAATTGAATAAAATAAGTTAGGTACTGATTAAGACATAGATCAATCTATTGTTTTAAGCTTGTTAAAAAGGTAAGCTTAGTAATAATGAAGAATACAAAAGTTAATGCTGACATGTGCAACCATGAATCAGTAGAAATTATAAATTTAATAATCGATAAATAAATACTTAAACATTTGTCTACATGAATATTTTATGTTACATTTATGTAATTAAAACAACAGTTCGAGGCAAAAAATTTATTTCTGAATTTCAAATCAGAAAAGTATAATAGCGATTCACATTTAATCAACGGTCAATTAGGCCAAATTTTTAAACCATATAAAAATCAATAATCATGAAATCAGGTAAATTAGTATTAGGAGTATTAGCAGGACTAGCGGCAGGAGCGGCATTAGGCATTTTATTTGCCCCAGACAAAGGGAAAAATTCGCGTAAGAAAATCAAAAGGAAATCGGAGGACATCCTTGATGACATGAAAGATAAAATGAATGATTTATTAAATAGCGCTTCAACTAAGCTAGGTATGGCCAAAGACGCGGCTATTGATAGTGTCGAGAGAGGTAAAGTTAAATTAGATAAGGCTACCAGCAGCATTAAGGAAAAAATTGCAGAGACTCTCTCTTAATCATTGAGAGATGACTATGCCATTCTCGTCTAGCACAGCTTAGATTTTAAAAGGGATGGTTGAATAAAACTATCCCTTTTAAAAATAACTGGTATTCTTAAAAAAGCACTAATAATTAACTTAATAGCTTATCGATTGGAATAATTGATGAGATAAGTAAATCATTTAAATTAATATATCTTAAGATTTCATGGAGGAAGAAAAGCAACTTTTTGATGACCTAATTGATAAATCGAAGAAGTATATCAATACAAGCTTTGAATTGTTCAAACTTTCAGCCGTCGACAAATCGTCGGATGTTCTTTCTGGGCTAATTTACAGGCTAGTAATCTTCATTCTGGTTACCGTATTTACTGTAATGTTCAATATTGGAATTGCTATTTGGCTGGGAGAAATTTTAGGACAAACATCTTACGGATTTTTTATCGTAGCTGGGTTCTATCTGCTTATTGCCTTATTCATTTATATTTTCAGAGAAAAGCTTGTAAAGCGACCTATTTCTGAGATGATTGTTGGTCAAATTCTAAAGGAGGAAGAAGAATGAACACACTATCGAATAAAAGTATCATTAAAGCCAAAATTGCAACTTTAAAACTTGAAAGAGAAATTAATCTCCGAGAATTAAATGAGGCAATTCAAGAAACAACGGAGAATCTTAAACCAGGTAATCTAATCAAGCGGGCTTTCGCAAATATTACTGAAGGGCATACTATTGGAGATAGCATTTCCAGCGTTGTGGTTGGATTAGCTTCGGGATATTTAGTCAAAAAGACATTATTCTCAAAGTCTAAAAATGTTATTCTGAATATGGCAGCCATGTTAGTTCAAAGTTTCGTATCCAATGCGGCGGCTAATAATGCGGAAGAAATTAAGTCGAAAGGTGGCGATATACTGCATTCGATAATAGAAACAATTACCTCGCTTTTTCACAAATTCAAAGCACATCAAAAAGAAGAAGAAGAAGAAGAAGAAGATGATGTTCTTGAAGAAGAAGTGAACGTTCAAACTTGAGCCCTCAAATCCACAAAAAATTAAATCGTAAATTTCAGGAATTGTTCTGAATCGAATATTTCCATGTTGATCAATATCCATACACATCGAAAACCCAACATATCAAACGAATATGTGGTCAGAAATGCTTTTGGAATTAAACTAAAGTCGAACAAGCCACTCGGATATTCTGTAAGTACAGGAATTCACCCTTGGCAAGTTAAACAGGATAATTCAGAAGCCTTTAAGAATATTGAAGCAAATCTCCATTTGACAAATGTCATTGCTATTGGTGAATGTGGTTTAGATCGCGTTCGCGGACCTGAAATGAAGATTCAAACGGAGATTTTGATTCGTCACGTAGAACTAGCAAACAAATTCAACAAACCTTTGATATTGCACTTGGTGAAAACCTATTCCGATATCGTTTCCTACGCGAGTGGGTTGAAAACACCTTGGATTATTCATGGATTTAAAGGGAATTTAAACGAAGCCACAACTCTTATATCAAAAGGTGCAAGGCTTTCCTTTGGACCAAGGTTAACATTTTCGCCTGAACTTCAGAACATATTTAAGTCGCTACCAATTGAACACATTTACCTTGAAACAGATACTAAACCTATGCATATCAACGAAATGTATGAGTTTACGTGCAAATTATTACGAATTCCATTAGAGCAGTTAAAAGATTCGATCAAGTTAAATTTTGAACGTGATTTTTCCGTAGTCTTGCCGATAGTATGAGTGCACTACCTCCTTGGATGGGTCGATCAGAATTGCTGATGGGCGAAGAACCGATTAAACGACTGATCAATAGTCATGTATTAATTGCTGGATTGGGCGGCGTTGGCGGCATTTGTGCTGAAATGCTAGCTCGGGCGGGAGTTGGTAAAATGACTATTATTGATGCTGATGTGGTTGAAGCCACTAATCGTAACCGACAAGCTGCCGCACTTATAAGCACTGATGGACAATTAAAAACAGAGGTGATTGCGCAACGTATTCGTGATATAAATCCAGATACAGAAGTAATTATCCATTCCATTTATCTAAAGAATGGAAATACACAGGAACTTTTAGAAAGCGACACCTTCGATTATGCATTAGATTGCATCGATACGCTGTCGCCAAAAGTATTTTTCATTAGAGACTGCCTAGCTAAAGGAATTCCAGTTGTTTCTTCGATGGGAGCTGGTGGTAAATACGACCCAACGCAAATCCGGGTATCTGATGTGTCAGAGAGTAAGCATTGCAATTTGGCCAGATACGTTCGTAAACGTCTAAAGTCTTTAGGAATTAAGAAAGGAGTTAAAGTAGTTTACTCTCCCGAATTGACTGATCCACAAAGAATTATACTTGCGCCAGAAGATAATCCAAAGAAAAGCATTATTGGAACGGTTTCTTATATGCCAGCTGTTTTTGGTTGCACCGTGGCAAGTGTTGTAATCCGCGATTTATCGGGTGTTGAAAGTTATCAACCTGGTGGGAAAAAGAAGAAGAAATAACCAAAATATGCAGGAGATTTATAGGCAGTTAATTTTAAGCTTATTCGCATTAAACATTGTCAAACTATCAAGTTGATCTTAAAAACGATAACAGTAAATAAATGTCAATTACCTAAATAATGGGACCATATAAAATTCAAGTTATTGAGACAATTGTGGTGATACTATGCTACATTTTTGTACAATATTTAACAAAAACTTTAGTTAATAATTCGCTCAAAAAAACTCCATTAGATCGCGGTAGAAGAAAGATGACGATCAAAGCAATTCATTTATTCTCGTCTATCACAGCTATTGTTCTATTATCAGCCATTTGGGGACTTAAACAAAATGAAATAGCAGTTTTCGCTGGAGCAGTGTTAACAGCTCTAGGAATAGCTTTTTTTGCTCAATGGTCATTGCTTTCTAATGTAACTTCAAGCATATTGCTATTTTTTAATCATCCAATCAAAATTGGAGATACGATAAAAATATTAGACAAAGATTATCCATTTGAGGGAGAGGTTTCTGATTTAGCCTATTTTTTTGTACACATAAAAACAAAAGATGGAGAAATAATTACAATTCCCAACTCACTACTACTTCAAAAATCAGTTTCGGTTAAGGAAAATCTAACAACAATAAAATAAATGTCTAACGTGATAATTGGTTTTAAATTAAGATGTTTATTACAAATAAAATGTACCAAATAAATTTATTATTATAGGGAAATTTTTTTCGTGTAGAAAATAACAGCACTGATCAATTTGATTAACGCACTATTTAAGACCTGCTAACTATTTTCTAAATAACTACAGTACAAGCTTTAACGTTTTGAATAGTTGCTTAAGAAAAATACGTTCTATAAAACTTACTCATTTTAATACTGCTTTATATTCAACCTGAATTTACTGATTTAAATATCCAAAAATACTAAATTAAAATTCAAAAACTATTAGGTTCATATCGATTTTATTAACAATAAATAATTTCTCTAGAACATTTTAAAAAAACATGTGTTTAGTTTTGTTTTACTAAGAAAACAAACTTATAGAAATGAGAAGCCCAATTTATATGTATTTCAAGTATTTAAATTATGAAGCTGTTTTAAGTATATTATTATTACATTATAAATACATATCAAACGAAATTAACAATACTTAAGTGTAAAACTAAAATTAATCCTGATTCAATTGAAAGTAATATTTCATAAAGCGATTCATATTCAGCAGCTATTTGAAGAAATTGTGAATCAACAAAATCAAAACATTTTGATACTGCAAACAACAACTTAAGTATTTAAATAATGAAAAAACTATTTAATAATTTTTTATCTGAGGAGTTTAGAGAACGATTGGAGCGAATCATTATTGGTATCGCCATTGTTAGCTTTCTGTTACATTTGTTAGTGATTTTTCTAGTGAGTCTAGATATCATTGAGATTTCCTCTAAACTAACTAAAAGCCCAATTTCTGCTGTTTACACTCCCTTTTCCTTCATTCTTGTATATGAAGTATTCTTGTTGGTATTTTACTTACCAAGATCAATTTCCATATACATTGCCAAACAATATGAGATTATAACTCTGATCGTGATTCGGAGAATTTTTAAAGACATAGGTAGCATTGAAATGTCCGCTAATTGGTTCAGGTTAGAAAATGATTTACAATTTACATATGATGTATTAACAACAATAATTCTCTTTTTCCTAATTCATTTATTTTATAAAAATATAGAAAAACAGGCTGAAGATGAGTATACGAATTTACCTGAGGGTAAAGTCGGGATAAATAAGTTTATAAAGCTAAAGAAAAGCATAGCTGTAATTTTGATTCCTACCTTAGTAGTGCTAGCAGTTTATTCATTTACTGCATGGATTGTTTCTTCGGTACAAGACCATTTAGAAAACATCACAACTTTTAAAAATATTAATAATATCTTTTTCGAAGATTTCTTTATGCTGCTCATTATCATCGATGTGATATTGCTCTTGTTTTCATTCTTTTATTCCGATCAATTCCAAAAAATAATTCGGAATTCAGGTTTTGTCATTTCAACTATATTAATAAAGCTCTCATTCTCTGTTGACGGTTTTGTAAATAATGCACTAATCGTCGGTGCTGTCCTCTTTGGATATTTGATATTGCTCATTCACAACTTATACAAGCATGGCAAGATTTTAAACCATTGAAATTCTTTGTTAATATTCATATAATCATTTAATTCGATTGGGATCAATTAATGGCGTTGAAATATATTTGCGGCAATATACAATGTTACCTGCAACCCTATAAGCGACCTTACTAAGAATCAATATACTGACAAAATGATAGACCTTTTTGCAAAATGGACAATAATACTCTTCGGATTATTTTTTATTTGCGTTGGTTTTTTGATGCTCATAAGACCTGAAAAAGCAAGAGAGATATTAAGAAAAGCAGGAAGTACCAATTTTATCAACTATGCCGAAATTACAATAAGAATAATACCAGCAATGGGGTTATTTTATCTGCTGATAATTCAAAATTCCCAGAGATATTTAGGGTTCACTTAAAAACGTTTAATGCCTTTTAAATATGGTATCTCTTGCTGAATTATTCATTTTTAAGGCATGAATTTAATTGAGTATCATCAAAAATCCTTGCATCAAGATTATCTTTTCGTCTGAATTTATAATTTTAAAACTAGCCAGAAACAGTAAGTTTGCTTCGTTACAGCCATTTCGAAGTATTAAATATACATCTTCAATGTCTATGCCTTGCATCCGCCCCATTACTGACTTTTTGAGTGAACCCTATTAAAAGTGATAAATGTAAAAAGGTTAAAAGCTTTAATTCAAGGTTCCATGAAAAAAGTAATTTAATTGGGAACTATTCATGGAATCCAAACAATTCTTTAAAAAATGAAATCTCACCTAAGCGATTGTAACGATTTACACCGCAGGTGAAACCGAGGAGTAATGCGGAAAGCGCGACCGAACTTGACACGCAGCATAGCGGAGTGGCGGGTTTGGATAGGCCCAAATACTATTTAGGGTCCACTTAAAAACACCTAAAACTTTGATTATGTTAATGTTATAGTGTTTAATTTTTGATTTGGTGTGCATTATTTGACGAAATTGATTAGATTGTATGCGTCACAAATTATTATTTTTATTGTTTTCTAGAATTTAGCTTAGCCAGCAAAACGCCATCTGCTTCGTTAAGAGTATTTTGAAGTACTATTTGTACGTCAAAAAATCCTCTTGTCTCGCATCTAACGTGTTTCTGACTTTTTAAGTGAACCCTATTTAATATTCTAAGAATAAATCAAATTTCATGAAACGCATAATTAAATTTTATAGCTTAATGAATTTCTTGGAATAATGGAGAACATCTTTACCTATTATTCCACTCAAGATATAAATTCCAGCAGGGAGATTTTCTATATAAATAGTTAATATTGAATTACTTGATTTAGAAATATTTTCAGAAAGAATTTCTTTTCCGGTGATATCCATAATTCTAATACTCGTTATGTTTTCGTCGTTTACCTTTATGCTTAAATAATTTTGGGCTGGATTTGGGAAAAGTAAAATGTCGTTCGTTTCATCTTTTAAGTCAATAACTTCTTCCTTATAAACATAAGAAACCCAAGGCCGTGCTTGCTTAATTATTAAGCGATTATCCTCAGTTATTTTATACTCAATATCCATGGCAAAAGTCTCATTATTCACAGCACGATATAGAATAGCGAACTGGTCATGGATTTTCGAAAGGTATATTCTCATTAGGGTTACGTAATCCGGACCAAATAGAATGGTATCTGAAGGTGCCAAATTAGAACGTTGAATCACAATGAAATCATTTCCATTTGTCGTGGATCTATCAATAAGAATTTCTTCAGGAATTGATGTTGATTCAGGGTTTGTAATAAGTTCTTCACCTAATTGAGAATTTAGATAAAATGTATTCTGAGAATTGTAAATAGGATCGGTGCTCACTCCTACTCCATTTAATTTTTCATTTTTTGTATTGGGGTGACAGAGCACTCCCATAGCCGTTGAAAAGTGATCAACTCTGTAAAAATCTCTCTCTTCAAAAGCTCTCAAATTCCATAAACTGGCATATACTTGTTTAATTGATTTTGAAATATGTCCTTCATCAGGATGTTGCGTTTTTGAATCGTACAATCCAGCTCCATTAAATCCAGGTAAATCTTCATTATTAGTACTTGAGCGGCATCTTATTGATGTTCCTTCTGGAAATGATAGTTGTAACTCACTGAGTTCATCCAACATCCACTGTGGCATTTCGGAGTCTTTAATTCTATCTCTAATTCCATCCAACAATAAATCTCTTAAATCTCTATTATTCTTAAAATCGTCATTACGTATAATTGCCCCAATCTGTTCAAAGAGATTATTGTGCTTCATAAATTCCACGTAGAAATAAAATGGAATACCATATCCTGCAGGTGTTGTTCCTTCGGGAAGGCCCAATCTACCGAGTGTTGCTACATTAGCGCATTTGGCTCCAAAGCCATCAAACATATCAAACTGGATATCATCTAATGACTTAATTTCAGTGTAACTTAGGTTTAATGGTGGAATTTGGTCTTCAGTAGGTCTAATGTTTTCATACCAAGCATTTACCTCTTCAATGCTAGCTTCCCTGATGGTATATTTGTCTTGCTCAACTTTAAAATAAACATAATGATTAAGCAACGCAGCAACTGAATCAACAGATAATGGATCTCTGATATATGCATTGGGGATATTATTCTGAATAGCTCTTAAATTAACATGAGATAATGGCGTTTGAATTACCGAAGTCATGATACCTCCTACTCGAGGAAGAGCATTGGGTATTGTTTGATATAAAACGATGTCTTTAGGACCTGGCATCTCACCTGATTCTACTTGTTTGAAAAATCCAAAGCTTTCGGCAGGATGAAGTCCCCAGTAATTTACATTGGCATAAATATCAGCTTCTAATAAAATCGGAATTCGAGAAGATTCATATAATTGGAAATCTTCTTCATATTTTTGTTCATTGTTTTCTGTAATGAAATACGAGAAATTATTTTTGAGGAAAGGCATACTTCTGGCCAGCAACTCATGTGTTTTTTGAACTTTGGAAAAGTCTTCTGGCTCAGCTCCGCTAAAATTAAATGCAAATGTTCCTAAAGTTCCATTGTTTGAAATGCTTGTAGGGTGATAAATAATTTGCCCTCTTTTTACCTGATCTCCAACATTATCGATACCTATGGTTGAAGAAAAGTCTGAATGTAAAGTATGCGTTTCTGTATTTATAAAATAAACCCTTGGATTACCGGTAAGGAAATCAACAATAATGAATTTGACGTAAACTTTACCATTTAAATATTCTGACCAAGGAACAACATTCTGGACCAGAGAAAGTGCGTTATACGTTGATAAACTATCAATGGCAACCAATCCATTATTGATAGTTATTTGAGCAGCAGGGTTGAGCGGATTTTGCTCTGGAATTTGATTGTATTCCTGAATATCATTTATTCCATCACCATCAATATCTCCGGGCGATAAAGTTGAATATTCTATAACTTGATAATGATCTACTGGGTAATTTCCGAGGGACTCTGTAATTATAGTTGTGCCTGCTTTGCCTAGAGTTAATGAGGTGCTTAAGTCGAATGCAGAAGTGTTATTGTGCCTTACCTTTAAAATATAATATTTCAAGGGACTTGAATTAACTCGAAGCTCTACTTGACCATTCGAATTTACCTGGTAATTTATAATAGGAACTTCTACCTGACTTAGCAAGTTTGATGAGCTAAAAAGGATAAAGCCTAAAAGGATTGAGTAATTTAAAAATCTGAATGTGAGCAATTGATATAAATTTCTGTGTAATCTAAGATATAACAAATAAGGGAAATGAAGTTGTCGTGATTCTTTTTATTCATTAAGGTATCTTCATCTAAATGCAATCAAGCTAAGTCACTTTACTGATAAATTTAAAATTGAATGATTGTAAAGGCTAAAGTGATTATTTAATGAAGGCCGAAAAGCGCAGTCCCGCTTTTGGGCGAGATTAGCATTTTTCGGACCAGTGCAACGACATCAGGAGACTCCATAGAAAGACTCTACTTATTGTCTGTCCACAGAGTCAGGAGTCTGAACTACAGAGGCTTCTGATTAGGCGCACGAAGGACGAAAAAGCACAGATTACTTTTGTAAATGAGCATTTTTCGGACTAGTGCAACGACATCAGGAGACGCTATAGACAGACTCTATCTAGAATATCATGGAAGCACAATGCCCGCCTGAGCGATTGTAGCAATTTACCCCGCAGGTGAAACCGAGGAGTAATGCGGAAAGCGCGACCGAACTTGACACGCAGCAAGGCGCAGTGGCGGGTTTGGACAGGCCCAAATAATAAAACTTAGTAATTATTTCTCTTCCGGAATTTCAGAATTGGGCTGATCAAGCGATTTAGGCGGTTCGGGAGGCTTTGGTTGCTCGAGCATACTTTCACTCGTTTTTACCAATTCGTCGCGCATTTTAGTGCTTTCATGCTGAATTTCGCGCTTTATTGAGTCGGTTGCATCTTTTATTTCGCGTATGCCTTTCCCAAGACCTCGAGCCATTTCAGGAATTTTCTTCGATCCAAAGAAGATGAGCACGAACATGAGAATTACGACAATCTCGCCTCCACTTACATCGAAAAATAAAAAGATTGAGCTAAGCATAAATAAAAAAGAGTTCCGCACAAAGGTACGGAACTCTCTAGATTAGTTTGATAAAACCTTATTTCGTATCGTCTGCCTTCTTAACGTCTTTAGCCACACGGCGGCTTAAATCGACTACTACTGGAGAGGCTACGAATAATGAAGTGTAAGTACCTACAATAACACCTACAAGCATTGCGAAAGAGAATCCACGAATTACTTCACCACCGAAGATGAATAGAGTTATCAATACTCCCATGGTTGCCAAACCGGTAACTACAGTTCTTGATAGTGTGCTATTCAAAGCGTTGTTAATAACAACCGAAAGTTCTTCGTCTTTAGAACGAGCGAATCCGAGGTACTCACGAATACGGTCAAAGATTACCACCGTATCGTTGATTGCATAACCAACGACTGTTAGTATCGCGGCGATGAACGATTGATCGATGTCTAATGAGAACGGTAATAAACCGTTTAAGATTGAGAATACCGAAAGGATAAACAATACAACATAGGCCAGTGCTGCAATTGCACCAACACCATATTGCCAGCGACGGAAACGAATTAGTAAGTAAAGAAATAATACCAATAACGAGAACACAACAGAATAAACTGCAGACTCCTTAATATCGTTTGCGACTGTTGGCTCAACTTTACGAGAGAATAAAACCTCAGGTGCTTTACCATCAGCGGTAAGTTTAGCTAATTCTCCAAGAACTTTCGCCGCTACAATTGAATCGGCCTGGATAGACTCGTCTTCAACCATAAAGTCGGTAGTAATTTGAAGTTGGTTAGAGCTACCGTAAACCTTCACATCTGGCGCTTGCTTTAACTCAGCATACAATGCTTGACGTGCTTTATCAGAAGGAACAGCTTCATCGAAACGAACAACGTATGAACGACCTCCTTCGAAGTCTACACCAAAACCAAAACCTTTGGTGAACATTGAAATAACACCAGCAACAATAATTAATAATGAAATAATGTAGAAACGACGACGTTGGTTGATGAAATCGAAATTACTTCCCTTCAAAATGTTCGCAGTCATTGGAATTGAGAACTTAAGCTCTTTTCCACGCTTACCAAATGCTTCAAACACTAAACGCGTGATAAAGATTGCAGAGAACAATGAAGTTAAAATACCAATTACAAGTGTGGTTGCAAAACCTTGAATAGGACCAGTACCGAAAATATAAAGGATAACACCTGTTAATAAGGTTGTTACGTTGGAGTCAATAATGGCAGAATAGGCATTCTTATAACCATCAGCGATTGCTAGTTTATAGCCCTTGCCACTGGCGAGTTCCTCTCGAATACGCTCGTAGATAAGCACGTTCGCATCTACCGACATACCAATCGTTAACACGATACCTGCAATACCTGGTAATGTTAAAACTGCTCCCAGAGAAGTCATTACTCCCATAAGGAAGAATACGTTCGCTAAAAGGGCGATATCGGCAACTAGACCAGCAGAGCTGTAGTAGAATGCCATGAAAAGGAATACCAAAAGAAGACCTACAACTGAAGAAATTAATCCATCGTTGATTGCTTCCTGACCTAGAGATGGTCCAACAACCGCTTCTTCTACAATACGTGCAGAAACATCCATTTTACCGGAATTAAGGATGTTCGACAAATCTTCCGCCTCTTTAATACTGAAGTTACCTGTGATAGATGAACTACCGCCAGCAATTTCGCCTTGCACGTTTGGATAACTGTAAACGTAATTATCAAGAACGATGGCAATACTTTTTCCAACATTATCGCCAGTCATACGCTTCCAAATTCCGGAACCTTCACCGTTCATTGACATATTAACTTCAGGCTTATTGTTCAATTGACCAAAGCTCAAACGAGCGTCAGTGATAAATTCACCTGTTAATCGTGGTTTACCATCGCGAGGAACTTTGATAGCGATTAGGTCGAAAAAATTACCTTTTGCATCACGACCTTTTACACTCCAGAAGAAACGCAAATCTTTAGGGAAAAGCGACTTAATCTCTGGCATGTTAAGGATAGTATTAACACGACCAGTATCTTTTGTCATAGTAACACCTACAACTGGACCTGGATTGAAGAATGAACCTCCACCCTCGCCTTGGGAGATATTTGGGCTTAAAACAGCGTACAAAGGATTGTCTCTTAATGCTTGTGCACGTTGTGCAGCATCAGAAGTATCGCCAATAACACCAGCAGTATCAGAAGCTTTTGCCAAACGTTCTGCTAAGGTTAAGGTAGAATCAACCTTGGCAGTGTCAATAGAAGCCGTTGCAGTTGAATCTTTAACAATTGGAGTTGCTGCAGCAGTATCAAGTAGAATACCATCTTTGCTGTCGCGAATAGCTTTCAATTTCGTGTTGGCTAATTCGAAATACTGGAATACGTCTTTGTTTTCGGCAGTTTCCCAAAATTCTAGTTTAGCAGCACCTTGTAATAATTTACGTACACGTTCAGGATCTTTTACACCCGGTAATTCAACTAGAATGCGTCCAGATGCCTCAAGACGCTGAATGTTTGGTTGAGTTACTCCAAATTTATCAATACGGTTACGGATAACAGTAAATGCGTTTTCAACTGAAGAATCAACTTTCTTACGTAGAACTTCGATAACCTGATCATTGGTCATTGTTGAGTTAACAACATCTTTCATATCCTTATTTCCGAAGAAAGCTGGACTAGAAAGTTTGGCACTCGGATCTGTTTCAGTAACCGCCTTGTTAAATAGGTCAAGGAAATCATCAGCTCCAGATTTCTGACGAGAGATTGCAAGTGCTAAAGCCTTATTAAAAGTATCGTCGTTACTGTTGTTTGACAATGAACGAAGCACATCTGGAACAGCTACTTCTAGCGTTACATTCATACCACCTTTCAAGTCAAGACCAAGATTTAACTCTTTTTCTTTACACTCACGGTAAGTATATTTCTTAATAACAGCATTGTAGACTACCTCACCTGCAATGGAATCAATGTAAGCCTTTGCTTTGTCTGGATCTCCATTAGAGTAAGTCTGAGCATCCTTTTCAACGCTGCTTACCACCCAGGTAAATGATAATTCAAAAAGGCAAACTACTGTTAGCAGAATTGCGAAAAAGCTTATGGCACCTTTATTTTGCATCGGATTTTGTTAAATAATTCTCAAAAATCGGACGGCAAATATATAATAACAATGCAGAATAACCAATTGAAGTATAATATTCGGAAGGCAAAGAAAATCAATTCGTTACATAAATTTTCCAAAGTAATCAATGTGCAGATGTATTGAAAGCCGTCGTAATGGTGGCGCAAGTTTGTAGGTTCTTTTCTGCCAAAGCATTCATAATTGAGAAGATTTTAACACCTTTGTGAACATGTCGAGATTACTAAAATTAACCATCATCCTTTCAAGTGTAATCACCTGTTTATCTGAAACATACGCCCAGCAAACGATTGTTGCCTTTGAGCGAAATGATGCTATCTCTTTTCGAGATGATGCCGATTTGCCGTTTTCAATGCCCCTAACTGGAGGATTTAACTACGTTACGGCTGGCGAGATTGACTTAAACTTAGATGGTACAAAAGATTTAGTGTTGTTTGATCGTTCGGGCGATAGGGCAACGCCGCTAATATGGAATAACGGCGAATTCGTATTTGCTGCAGAATTCATTAGTCAACTTCCAATTGGCAAGCATTTCATGCAATTTCGAGATTTTAATTGTGATGGTAAGTCAGACATATTTACATACAGCGACGGTGGTTTCAAGGTTTTCAAGAACATATCCTCCGCAGGAACTGGTCTTCAATTTGAAGTTTATAGCGAAAGTTTAATGTCGTTCTACAATCCCGGAACATTGCCGATATATTCAATTCCTATTGATGTTCCTGCACTTGAAGATATGGATGGCGATGGTGACTTAGATTTATTGGTTTTTGGAATCTTGGGAACTTGTGTCGAATTTCACAGAAATATGGCGGTTGAACAACTAAGTCGTTGCGATACCTTGGTTTTTAGACTGGAAACCAACAACTGGGGAAATTTCACAGAAGCGCTATCGACTAACGAAGTTATTTTAAACGACTCATGCGATGCTTTTGGAGGTAGATTTAATCAATCGAATCGACATGCTGGTTCTTCACTTTTAGCGATTGACATGAATGGCGACGGCGATAAAGACTTGCTTTTGGGAGATATTGCTTACCGCACGATGATTTTCCTTTCTAATGGAGGAACAGCTACAAATGCGAATGTTGTAGCGCAAGAATCGCCATGGCCGTCTAATACGTTATTTGTTAATTTATCTGTGTTTCCTGCAGCTTCCTATGTAGATATAGACCATGATGGAGATAGAGATTTATTCGTTAGTCCAAATGGCGAAGGAGGCTCTGAAAACCTACGTTGTATTTGGTATTATACGAATGTTGGAACGGATGCCTCGCCCATTTTTGAGCATGTTCAAAAGGATTTATTCGTGAAGAATTCTTTAGATTTTGGTGAAGGAAGCATGCCAACTTTCTGCGATTATAATCAAGATGGGTTGAAGGATATCGTTATTGGTAACTATGGCTATTTCGAAAACAATGGAACGTATCGACCTCAGTTAGCATTGTACGAAAATGTTGGCACATCCGCAGCAGCGCAATTCAAGCTCGTAACCAGCGACTTAGCTAACCTAAGTACACTTTCTGGTAATGCACTAAATTTTTTCCCAACGTTTGGCGATGTTGATGGAGACGGTGATGATGATATGCTGATTGGAGCTTCTGATGGTCGCATTTTTTATTATGTAAATACAGCCCTCGCGGGCGATGTGGCCAATTTTGTATTCGTAACTCCGATTTTCCAGAACATTGATATTGGAACATTTGCAACTCCGCAATTGGTCGATGTTGATGGAGATGGATTGCTTGACCTTATCATTGGTAGTCGCGAAGGCAGAATCCATTATTACCATAATTCGGGAACTCCACAGACTATGATTCTAGATTTTGTGACCAATAGTTTTGGAAGCGTATTAACAGCTCTACCTGGCAATCCAAGTGGATTTTCAACTCCTTGTTTCTTTAAAAAATCGGGAATTTCCTATTTAATGTGTGGAAGTCAAAACGGTAGAATTAGCCTCTACAGCGGAATTGATGGGAATTTAGAAGGCAATTTTGTGTTAGAAGATTCCTTGGTTTTGGGAGATCGTATTGGTGAACGAACAACCATCACGGTTGCAGATCTAAATTCAGATGGATTCCTCGATGCAGTAGTCGGGAATTATGCAGGAGGAATTAACTTTTTCGAAGGCATTTTTGCAAGTAGTTTTGCTAATTCAGCTTCGCTGGATCTTGGAATTCGAATCTTCCCGAACCCTTCTAGAACAATTAACATAAGCTCGCGAGATGCCTTCATAGAATCGATGCAAATCATTGATATTCAAGGAAGAATCATTGATATTCGGTCATTTTCGAATGCATCAACACTTATCCAGGTTGATGGAGCCAACTTCCCCGAAGGGATGTATCTAATTCAAATTCAAAGTAGTAAAGGCGCTTCAACACATAAGTGGATAAATAATTAAGTTGTAAATCACCCCTTGACTCCAAAACATCATCTCGTTTAAATTGTTAAAAATTTAATAATGAGCTGCATGGCTTATCATAGCAATATTCTTGTCACGATGACACTAAGCATTTTTCAAGAATTAGCTTCATGACATTTCAATTTTAGCCGAGAAAGCGTATACTTTTGCGGCGAAATAGGTTAACCTGAACAAAAATCAGCTATGAACTTTAGTATGAATGAAAATCAGCAGATGATTGCTGAAATGATTAAGAATTTTGGAGATAAACACATCCGTCCTAAAATGATGGAATGGGATGAGAGTCAAGAATTTCCGCGTGAAGTATTCACTAAATTAGGCGAATTAGGTTTAATGGGAGTTTTAGTACCACAAGAATATGGCGGTGCTGGATTTACCTACACAGAATATGTTACTGCAATTACTGAATTGAGTAAAATTGACCCTTCTATTGGCTTGTCAATGGCGGCTCACAACTCTTTGTGCACAGGCCATACGATGTCTTTTGGAAATGAAGAACAGAAAAGAAAATATCTTCCCAAATTGGCTACCGGAGAATGGTTGGGCGCTTGGGGATTAACTGAGCCAAACACTGGTTCTGACGCTATGCGTATGAAATGCGTAGCACACCAAGACGGCGATTATTGGGTCATTAATGGAACTAAGTGTTGGATAACACATGGTATCAGCGCTGAATTGGCAGTTGTGATCGTTAGAACAGGTGAGTTATTAGATTCTCATGGAATGACTACTTTCTTGATTGAGCGCGGAACTCCAGGTTTTATGGCAGGCAAAAAAGAGAATAAGTTAGGCATGCGTTCTTCAGAAACGGCTGAAATGATTTTTGATAATTGCCGCGTTCACAAAGATCAAATTTTAGGAAAAGTGGGCGATGGCTTTATTCAAGCTATGAAGGTGCTCGATGGAGGTCGTATTTCAATTGCTGCTCTCTCTCTAGGAATTGGTAAAGGAGCCTTGGAAGCTTCACTCAAATATGCGAAAGAGCGCGAGCAATTTGGAAAACCTATTGCACAATTTCAAGGTATCAGCTTTAAGTTAGCTGATATGGCTACTCGTTACGAAGCCTCTGAATTACTTACATTCCGCGCTGCTGACCTAAAAAATCGTGGCGAAAAGGTAACAACCGAATCTGCCATGGCTAAACTTCATGCATCAGAGATGTGTGTTTGGGTATCTAACGAAGCTGTTCAAATTCACGGTGGATACGGATATACGAAAGACTTCCCTGTAGAAAAGTATTACCGCGACTCGAAGCTTTGCACCATTGGTGAAGGAACATCCGAAATCCAGAGAATTGTGATTGCAAAGAATTTATTGAGTTAAGATCAATGACATACTAATAATAAAGGGACCCGAAAGGGTCTTTTTGCGTTATTTATAATCGCCGGTTTTAAAAAATGCCTTCGTCTTGTTCTAATGTTTCGCGGCTAAATCTCTTGGCGACGAAACAAACTGAATTCTTTCTGCTAGGATAAAGCTTATTCGAAAACAAGAAAATAAATTTTACTAAAAACCAGCCATGAGATTTAGCCTCCCTTAACTAGTGTCTATCCACAGAGTCAGGAGTTTGCACTATAGAGGCTTATGATTAGGCGCACGAAGACCGAAAAAGCGCAGTTTACTTTTGTAAATGAGCATTTTTCGGACTAGTGCAACGACATCAGGAGACTCTATAGACATACTTTCCAACGGGGATTTATTCTGTTTTCGCCAGCAAAATATAAAATCATCAGATTTTGATCTAAATCCTTTAATCTCGCTTCGTGCCATAACCAATCTTTATCATTTGGCAATTCCTAAAACACGAAACCTTTTCCCATTAATTCTTCAACTTTCTCATCCAGATTTTGAATTTCAAAGTAAATCCATGCACTTGAAAATTTATCACCGCCAGCTAAATCAAGAGAAAATGTAGAATTACCTTAAGGGCATTTGAATCTCGCATACTGAGGCAAAGATTTTACGATAAGGATTAATCCTAAATCAGAATAAAATGAGATTGATTTTTCAACTTCAGTTACAGTTATTGTAACTTGATTTAAGTTCATAAATTAATTTCCAGGACAATAGATTTTCATAAATGACCACTAACTTTCGTGTAATTATGCGCTATTGATCGTCGTTCACAAGAATTTTCCGAAAGTAAATAGGGTTTACTCAAAAAGTCAGAAATGCGGTGGATGCAAGGCACAGACATTGAAGATGTATATTTAATACTTCGAAATGTCTGTAAAGAAGCAAACGCCATATTTCTGGCTAGTTTTAAAATTATAATTCAGGCGAAAAGTTAATCTTGATGCAAGGATTTCTGTATATAATCAACTAAATCCGTGCAGATAGCAATGAGTCTAAATATGTTAAACGCCTCATTTAAAAGGCATTAAACGTTTTTAAGTGAACCCTAAATAAAAGTTTTGCCAACGCAGCAAAATTAAACTAGGAGTTCCTGATTTCGAAGTTATAGAATTCCTGAATTACTCTCTCAATATTTCTTTCTTTTTTCCTTCTTCCCGATTTTTCGGAAGCCTCCACTCTCCTACCCTTTTTTCATTTTTTTTCATTTTTATGTAACCCTCGAAGGTTACAATAAAACGCTCCTTCTTTTTCACTCACATAATCAGGTTCTTACAAAATTAAAATTATCATAAATAACTGATTAAGTGCAACTTGGAACATTCCATCCGGAAGTTATCCTAAAACCTTGACCCAAATCCTTACATCGTCCCGAAAGGCACGTCAAATGGACAATTCACGCGTGTAGACCAAAGTAAGTTTGATGTGTATCAAAAAATGTAATGATGACACGACAATTACACACGCTAGTTTTTAGCTGCTTGTTTGCAACTGGCGCATCTACCGCAGTAGCTCAGTCGGTACTTATGGCAGGAGACCCTATGGCTTATGGCAATGCAAGCCAGAGCTACAACCTGCTAGCAGAACTGACTGAAGCAGCAGAGCATCCAAAAGTTATTCGTAATGAAAAGATGCTCGACCTAGAAATAAAGACGTCTAAAATACACATCGACCTATCTAAGGAGAAACAAGTGGAATTTTCTGCTCGATCCGAGTGGGCGACAAATTTTGTATGGAAGTTCGGCGATGGAAGTATTATCAGCGGATTCCAGCATGTTCAACATGAATTTAAGCATCCAGGAATATATTTAGTAACACTGATTGCTTCAAACAATGAAGAAGTTGCCAAAAAGACCTTGGAAGTTACTGTTGTAGATCCAAACGCAGCTCTCGAACTAGAAGAAATGGTGCACTTCTTTGTTTTTCCTGCAGATAATAAACTGGAAGTCAACTTTCAATTGAACATGCCTCGTAAAGAAAAACACCTTGTTCTAGAAATGCAAGATGCAACAGGATCTAGCGTTTATCAATTCGAAATCGGAAAAGCGCGTAAAAAAGAATTAATCCATGTCGATTTGAGAAATCTCGATGCCGGAAAATACTACGCTGTTTTGAAAGGAAAACGCTACAGCTTAGTAAGTAGAATTACTGTTGCTCGTTAATTTCTTTCCGATCTAAAATTCTCGAAAACCCCCAAACCAAAAAGGGCAAAATCATAGCGTATAGGATCTTCGGAATCGAAGGTTTTCAAGGCTTCTGTTAATTCAACAGCGGCTTGCCAATCGTTTTGCGTGCGATGTAACAAGCCTAGTTTACGAGCAACTCCACCGGAATGAACATCGAGAGGACAAATTAAATCTTTGACTTGAAGAACATTCCAAAGTCCGAAATCCACTTTTCGCGCATCTTTCCTTACCATCCAACGCAAATACATGTTGATACGCTTGGCAGCAGATTTGGCCGCAGGATTTGCCACATGACGAGCTACGGCACTCGAATATTCTTTTCCTAAAAAATGCTCCCGAAACTGATTGATGCTTGAGTACGAAGTAGATTCTTCGGATCTAAATGCTGCTTCCATCGAACCTAATTCAAGCTCAATGCGCTGAAGAGATCGTAGGAAAAACTTCAAATCATTTGCCTGAAAAGTTCTGTGCACAAATCCATCGAAGATGTCCAAATCGCCTTCCTTGAAATTGCGCACAAAGTCGGCGGGAGCCAAATCCATCCGATTCATCATTTCTTGTGCATTGCGAATGAGCGTCTTCCGCTGTCCCCAAGCGATTGTGGCAGTCAAAAACCCTGAAATGGCAATATCCTCCGAATCCGTAAATTGATGTGGAATCAAGATTGGATCTGATTCGATAAACGTGGCACGATTGTATAAATCGGCCCGAGATTCAAGTATTTCCTTAAGTGTTTCGTAATTCGGAAAATCCTCAGTTTTCTTCATCATCCCAGAAAACATCCTCATTGAGAATTTCCCAACTTTCTTCATCTGGAGCACATTCCAAGGCATTCACTGCTGGAATCAATTCATCATGCAAATCTTGATACAAATGCATGAGCTCCGTCATATCTAATTGCTCATTGTGACGGAAAAACAATCTATTTACGCGTTCGTTCCAACACGTATTAATAGAATCAGCGCTAATTTTACCATTTGAATTCTCACTAAGATAATCGCAAACAAGTTTGATTACTTCATCTTTGTTAGGCGGAACAACCCAGAATAACGTCCAAGATTCGCCAAACAATTCTCTATCGCTTCCTTCATTCATCAATGAAATTGGTAAGTCGTTAAAGTGGTAATCGCCCGCTTTAATTTCCGCCTCGCTAAATCTATAGGATGCATATTCCTTGGCCTCACGCGTATTTTGCAGGACAGCTTTTGGCATTTTCTCTTTTAACTCTTCAAACGAAGTTGAATAATAATGCTCATCGAACGATGCAATGCGATGTCCCGAACCATCGCTTCCGGCAATCACAGCATTCTTAATCAATATCCAGCCTGGAATTGGCTTGTCGGCAAGTACTTCAAATAATGGTGTCATAAGGCGCAAAGTTAAAATAGTACACGCTCTAAATCAAGAAACCTCTTATTTTTACGTTTTCGAATTTGTATGATTTCATTTTTACTGCTCATTTTCACAATGCTAAATAACGCGCCAACTGCAACATTAAATGTTGAAATTGAAGGCATTAAGAATGACAAAGGTCATATTCTTCTTGCGATTTATGAATCTAAAACAGGGTTTCCCGACGACCCTCAAAAAGCAATTGCACGGAAGAGAATTCCTGCCAAAGCTGGTAAAATGACCATTACTGTTGAAGGCTTAGCTTATAAGAAATATGCGTTTGGAATTATTCACGACGAGAACGACAACCAGAAATTAGACACCGGCTTATTCGGAATCCCGAAAGAAGGATTTTGCTTTTCAAGGCAGGCAATGGGCACCTTAGGACCACCTGATTATGACAAAGCAGCATTCGATTTCAAGGCTGGAATTGAAACTCAAAAAGTGAAAGTTTCCTATTGGTAGTCACATTAATTTAATGTTACCTTTCGTCTTCCAAACCGCGCTATGAAACACCTATTTACCTTCGGCTTTATTGCTCTTTTTACTTCAGCCTATTCTCAAGTAACTGTTAATCAAAACGACATGCCTTCAGCCGGCGATACATTGAGATTTAGCGTTGCCGCAAATGCTATCACTATCAATCCAGGTAATTCAGGCGCAAATCAAACGTGGGATTTCTCAAATCTTCAGTCGGCCTCTCAATATGTCGACGATTTTTTACCTGTTTCTCAAACTCCATTGACCTATATAGCTGTTTTCGGACTTCCATTTAGTCCCGCTGCCTCTGATATGGGACGACTCGACAATAGTGCATTTCAGGTTCCTACAATTCCGGTTGTAGATGTTACCATTACCGACATATTTAATTTTTACAAAACCTCCTCTTCCTCTTTTCAGCAAAAAGGATTTGGTGTTAGCATCAATGGATTTCCAGTGCCAATTCAGTTTTCTTCGGGCGATGTGCTCGTTCCTTTGCCATTAACCAGTGCTTCGACTTCCACAAATGCTTACTCGTTCGATGCAACAATTCCAACACTCGGATATTATGGTCGAGATGCCGTTCGTAACAATGAAGTTGATGGATCTGGAACTTTAATAACGCCATTTGGTACATTCCAAACGCTACGTTTACGTTCTGAACTCGTTTACACAGATTCTGTAGCTGTGGATGCGCTTGGTTTTGGATTTCAACTTCCTGAGCTTACTGAAATAAAATATAAGTGGCTTGCTCCAGGATATGGTTGGCCATTGTTAGAAATCACCGCAAATTCAATCTTTGGAATGGAAACAATTTCACGAGTTGTTTACCGCGATTTTGTTGCAACTCCTTTTGATGTTGGCTTTGCCGATGTTATCGATGCTGCTACAGTGACCGTTTTTCCAAATCCTGCTGCAGAAATCCTCAAAGTTTCGATGCAAGTAAATAGGAAAGGTTCTACGAAATTTGAGCTTTTCAATGCCCTTGGACAATCGGTTTATGCTCGTCAATCGAACATGATTCCAGGACAAGCAATTGAGCTGATACCCTTATCTCCATTGGGTTTGAGCAATGGAACTTACTTTTTAAGCATCACACAAGAAGGTCAGTCAAGAATTACACGTCCTTTCCTTGTGCAGAACAATTAGTAGAGCTTTTCGTATAGTGTGCATGGGTCAAAATCAACAGACCGATAAAGCACATGCAGAAACACTTACTCGTATTTTTATTCGTATTTCTTTCAGTACAGCTTTGGGCGCAAGTCAATGGTAAAGCTCGTTTCGAAGAAAATAAGCAGCAATATCCAAATCAGGTTATTGCAAAAGCAGAAGTACCAGGCGGCGTTCTATTCGTCGAAAATCAAGGCTTTACATGGAATTTCCAAACAAGCGATCATCTTGGTCACTCTCATGGCGAAATTCCTAATTCAGAACCCTACATCATTCGCGGCCACGCCCTTCAAATGCATCTTCTAGGTTCGTCTAAGAATCCTTTAAAAAACCTTGAATACGCCTATCCCGATTACACCAATTATTTCACAAACAGCGACGCCAGAAAATGGGCGGGCAACGTTTATAGCTACAAGAAAGTGAACGTGAATAAGGTTTATCCAGGAATTAATTGGGTAATATATTCAACCGAAAAAGGCCTCAAATACGATTTTGAACTCGAAGCCAATGCAGATCCTTCAGCTATTCAAATGCAATTTCGCGGGGCGGATGATGTTTTTATCAAAAACGGTAAACTCAACATCAAAACGAGCATCGGAACACTCATTGAAGAAGCGCCTGTTGCACACCAATTTATTGATGGAATCCAAAAGAAAGTTGAGTGTAAATTCAAGTATAACGATGGAATTCTAAGTTTCGATCTTGGAAAATACAATTCAGATCATCCATTAACGATTGATCCACTTCTTGTATTTGGCTCATTTTCAGGCTCAACAGCCGATAACTGGGGCTTTACCTCAACCTACGATTACGCTGGAAACACCTACTCTGCTGGAGTCGTCTTCGGTATTGGCTATCCTGTAACAACTGGCGCATATCAGAACACCTATTTGGGTGGTGTTGGCACCCGTCCCGGGGATATTGGAATTATCAAATTCGACCAAAGTGGTCAACGCGTTTTTGCTACGTATTTAGGAGGCTCCAACAATGAACTGCCTCAAAGCTTAATCGTTAGCAATACCAACGAGCTTTTCCTTTTTGGAACCACTGGTTCAAGCGATTTTCCTACTACCTCAACAGCATATTCTAGAACCTTTTTGGGTGGAACCCAAGCTTCCATTTTACGCGGTGGAGTTACATTTCCCAACGGAACCGACATGTTCATTGCTCGATTTTCAGAAAACGGAAATCAACTTTTAGCTTCTACATTTATTGGAGGAACCGAAAACGACGGTCTCAATACAGCGTCTCAACTTAAATACAACTATGCCGATGAAGCTCGTGGAGGAATTGTTATCGATGACCAAAACAACGTTTACGTAGGTTGCAGCACTAATTCGGCAAATTTTCCCGTTCCGGGGAATGCATTCCAATCAACCTATGGCGGCGGAACTCAGGATGGTGTTGTCATTAAAATGAACGCCAACCTTAGTAACCTATTCTGGGCATCTTTCATTGGTGGCTCTGCTTCTGATGGAATTATGAATCTAACACTCGATAAACAAGGAAATATCTTTGTTGCGGGCGGTACTTCTTCCTTAGATTTTCCAGTTCGTTCAGGCGCTTACCAAAGCACAAATGCGGGAGGTCAGTCGGATGGTTTTATCAGCGGAATTAGTCCAAACGGACAAAGTCTTATCTCATCAACCTATTACGGAACAGATACATACGACCAAATCTTCCTTATCGCTACAAGCCGCGCCAATGGAGTTTACGTTTATGGTCAAACCGAAAAAGGTGGAACTACCTACCAAAACAACTTCTCCTTCACCGAACCCAACGGAAAGCAATTCATCTCGCACTTTGATCATAATTTGAATGCACGAGTTTGGTCGACAAGCTTCGGAAACGGATTAGCAAAGCCTGATATCACGCCAAGTGCGTTCACAGTGGATATCTGCGGACAAATTTTCGTTTGTGGTTGGGGTGGCGCCTCAAACTCATCGCCTGATGGAGGTGCTTTTGGTGGAACATCCGGAATGACAACTACTCCAGACGCATTTCAAAGTACAACTGATAACAACGATTTCTATTTAATGGTGCTCGATGAGCAAGATCAAAGCTTAGTTTACGCTACGTTCTTTGGCGGACCTACAACTTCAGAACACGTAGATGGTGGAACAAGTCGTTTCGACAGACGAGGTGTTGTGCATCAAGCTGTATGTGCTGGTTGCGGTGGACGAGACGATTTTCCAACAACAGCAGGCGTTTGGAGCAATGTAAACGGAAGCAATACAGGTTGCAACAATGCCGTATTTAAGTTCGATTTTCAATTACCTGCAACCGTTGCATCTTTCACAGGACCTCCAATTGGATGTGCGCCATTTGAAGCCAATTTCGACAATACAAGTTCATATGCCGAAGGTTACAGTTGGAAAGTGAATGGAACTGAAGTTACTCAAGCGGAAAA
>Ga0209702_10001792_pt1 | contig 39465 bp, 33 predicted proteins | sample FRY01_FD_187210 | JGI IMG/M metagenome (GOLD analysis project Ga0209702, IMG submission 187210) | Freshwater microbial communities from Lake Fryxell liftoff mats and glacier meltwater in Antarctica - FRY-01 (SPAdes) (version 2) | ecosystem: Environmental > Aquatic > Freshwater > Ice > Glacier...
ACTCCAAGCGAGCTCTCGCACAACTCCAGGCGACCGCTGCTCGCACCCAACAACGCGTGGCTGCCCGCTCGGTGTTCTGCCGATGAGCCTGTGAGACGGTTGACGTTGGGTCAGGATTTCGTGACGGAGGCGGACGCCACATCCGCGCGGTTGTGGCGTCCGCCCCCCACCACGAAATCGAGCCTGACCCCTTTGTTCAACTAGACCGAGATGCCAAGCGAATCTCGCTCAACTAGTTCGGCGTAACGACCACCCAGAGCGACCAGCTCGACGTGTGTGCCGCGCTCAACGATGGCGCCATGATCAAGCACGAGAATCTGATCAGCATCGCGCACCGTCGAGAGGCGGTGCGCGATCGTAATGGTCGTGCGACCCTCCGCGAGCGCATCGAGCGCCTCCTGCACCTGACGCTCCGTGTCGACATCCAACGCACTCGTGGCCTCATCAAGAACAAGGATTGGCGGGTTACGCAATACCGTGCGCGCAATCGCAATGCGCTGCTTCTCGCCGCCCGAGAAGCGATAACCCCGCTCACCAACGACCGTGTCATACCCCTCGGGGAGCGATTCGATGTGATCATGAATACGTGCTGCGCGACAGGCATCCTCAACCTGCTCGTCGGTCGCCTCTGGGTGAGCAAAACGCAGGTTCTCACGCACCGACGCGTGAAACAGATACGTCTCCTGACTGACCACGCCGACCAGATCGGCGAGCGAGGCGAAGGCGACATCCTTGACGTCAACACCATCAATCCGCACCGCGCCACGCTCGGCGTCATAGAGACGCGCGACGAGGTACCCCAACGTCGTCTTGCCCGAGCCTGTCTCGCCAACCACTGCCGTACGCGTACCAGGCGCCGCGAGGAACGTCGCGCCAGCAACGGTCCAAGTACCAGCCGGCTCGTAGCGAAACCAGACGTCGTCGAACGACACCTCACCACGCACATCTGCACGCTCCAACTGGCGCGTACCGTCGTGCTCGTCGATATCCACCTCGAGATCAAGGTACTCAAAGATGCGGTCGAACAGGGCCATCGATGCCTGCACGTCGATGCCGACCGAGAGCAAGGCGCCGACCGGGAAGAAGATGCGCGTCTGAATCGTCGCGAAGGCGACCAACGTACCAATCGAGGCAGCACCCAAACCGTTGGCAATCGACCAACCACCAGCCCAATAGACGAGGGCTGGCAGGATCGCGAACGAGGCGCTGATCGTCGCCATCACCCAGCGCCCCGCCATCCGCTGGCGCACTTCGAGCTCGGCCAGTTCGCGAGACTCGGTCCGAAAACGGCCCACTAACTCTGGGCCACGGCCCATCGTCTTGCCAAGCAACACACCCGAAACCGAAAGTGACTCCTGCACCAACGAAGAGATATCCGCCAGTGTCTTTTGGCGTTCTGTTGTCAGTTTACGACGCTCAACACCGACTCGGCGCGTCAGCAACACGAAGAATGGCACGAGCACGAGTGACAGGATCGCGAGACGCCAGTCGAGCAGGAACATCGCCACAGCCGCCGCCAGCACGGTCGTCACGTTCGACACCACAGACGTCGCCGTCGAAGTGACGACATCGTCTACGCCACCAATGTCATTCGAGATCCGCGACTGCACCTCACCCGTGCGTGTACGCGTGAAGAACGCGAGCGACTGGCGCTGGAGATGCTCATACACGTCTGCGCGCAACTCGTGCATTACCTCCTGCCCAACACGATTCGACAGGTACGTCTGTGCGACGCCGAGGATGCCGACGATGACGGCAATCACGATCATGCCGCCCGCGAGCCAGGCCAGCAGAGTCGTGTTGTTGTTCGGAATCGCGTCATCGATGACGTCGCGCAAGAGGAACGCGGGCACCATGCCGACGGAACTCGAGAAGACGATCAGCGCGAGCACGAACGAGAGCCGCGAGCGCTCGGGGCCGAACAAGCGAAAGACGCGCCGTAAGTTCGCACGGCGAAGCTCGGGGTCGTCCGGCCGCTTAGGCTTTTCTCCCACATCGAACGTTCCGTGTCTGCCGCGACTGCTCACAAGTACCTAAACGCTAGAGCCGACGGCCGTATGCCGCGACGCAAGCCAGCACTACGCCCCAAGCGAAGCGTTCTCTGTGCAGCAGTACGCCACCCCGCCCCCGTCGAAGACACCCTAGGCTTCTAACGTGGCCTCCAACGACCCTACGCATAATCATGTGCACGATCATGCGCATACGGCTGAGAATCGACTGGATGCAGGGGAGGTCGAGCTGGATGATGCGGAGGCCGATCGTCTCGCCGACGAGCTCGCCGAGGCAACGGCGCGCATGGCGAGCGAACTAGGCTGGGCAATTGCCCCGTTCCGCGAGCGGACGGGCTACACCCTTGCGGGCGCTCCTGTCGCTGTCATCTTCGAGCGGGCCGCCGACAGGGAGTCCCTGCCAAGGCACCGCTCGGGCCAGCTCTCCGCCGAGCTGCTGCCATTCCTCGTCGATGCGACGCTGCGCACTCGCGAGCGCCTAGGCTACGCCGACGACGAAGACAACGCCTTTCTGATCGCTCTCGTGCTGGCCAGTTTCTACGCAGTCGAATCGTCGCGTTCGGGGGCACTCGGCCTCGGTCCAGAGACGCAAAGTCTGCCTACGGTCGAAGTGCTGCGCGATGAGGAGGCAACGCGCGATATTCTCGGCGTGCCCGGTTCGGCAATGCTGCGCGCGATCGCACCCGTCGAGAGCGATCTGGGTGACGAGACCATTGCGGGCGTGCAGTTCGTCTGGCGCAGCTAACCGTTCTACTCAAGCGGGTGCAGCCTGAATGTTCCGCGCTTGCGACGCAGCGCTGTGCGGCGAAACTGCACCCGGGTCCTTTTGTGCAGTTCCGCCAACTAAGCGACCCACAACGCGCAACGTAGTAGCGTTGCGCCATGGCAGAGACCGAACTCCAGCGACTCCAGCGCGAAGCACTGGCCGACCCGTCCGCATTCTGGGCGCGAGAAGTCGACGACCTGCCGTGGTTTGCGCCCTGGAAGACCGTGCTCGACTGGACGCCGCCGACCTACACCTGGTTCGCCGGCGCCACGACGAACCTCACCTACGCCTGTCTCGATCGGCACGTAGCGGCAGGCAATGGCGACCGTCCCGCACTGATCTGGCTCCGCGAGGACGGCGCTGAGCGACGCCTCACATACGCCGAACTCTTGACCGAGGTAGAGCGCGTCGCAGCAGCGCTCCGAGCGCTCGGCGTTAAGTCCGGCGATCGCGTGACCCTCTCGCTCCCCGTCAGCGTTGAGGCCATCTGCGTGATGCTCGCCTGCGCTCGCATCGGCGCAATCCATAGCGTCGTCTTCGCCGGCTTCGGTTCGGGTGCGCTCGGCCAGCGTATTCGCCTATCGGGATCGAAGGTCGTCTTCGTCGCCGACTCGACGCGACGCCGTGGCAAAGTGATACCCCTCAAGCCGATTCTCGACGAGGCCCTCGCCGACGGCGACCACGACGTTGAGCACGTCGTGCTGATTCGGCGCGAACCGGACGCCGCAGCTGCCGGCCCGGGCGAAACGGACTGGGAAGATTTCCTCGCCGCCGGCGAAAGTCATTCCGGTGCGTACGCCGAGCTGGCCGCAACGGATCCGATCTTCATCCTTGCCACCAGCGGCACGACCGCGACACCCAAACTCGTCGTGCACGTCCACGGTGGCTACATGGCAGGCCTCCACGCGATGGGCAAGTGGGTCTACGGCTTACAGCCCGACGACATCTGGTGGTCTACATCCGACATCGGCTGGATCGTCGGGCACTCGTACATCGTCTACGGGCCACTGCTGGCCGGATCGGCCTCGATCGCCTTCGAGGGATCGCTCGACTACCCGGGCCCCGACACGCTCTACCGACTACTCGCACAAGAACGGGTGACCGGCCTGTTTACCGCACCAACCGCAGTCCGCATGCTGATGCAACACGGCACAGAACCCGCCGCGGGTCACGACCTGTCCGCACTCGAGCGCGTCTTCTGCGCAGGCGAAACACTCAACCCGCCAGCCTGGGCGTGGCTCCAACACGACCTGCTGCACGACCGCATTCCCGTGATCGATCACATGTGGCAAACCGAAACTGGCGTGCCACTATTTGCAAACCCGTGGGGACTCGGAATCGAGGAGATTCGCCCCGGCTCAGCCGGCAAGGCGATGCCCGGCTGGGATGCCGCAATCGTCGACCCGACCAGCCACGAAGAACTCCCCGCTGGCCAGACCGGCATGATGATCATCCGACAGCCGTTCCCATCACTCACCCCAACGATCTGGGGTGACCCAGAGCGCTGGACTGCCGACTACTGGTCACGCGTGCCGAACGTGTACACCAGCGGCGATGCCTGTCGCTTCGACGACGACGGCTACGCCTGGTTTAGTGGGCGCGCCGACGAGGTCGTCAAGATCGCGGCACACCGCATCGGTACCGTCGAGGTCGAGACCGCATTCCTCCATCACCCCGCCGTCGCAGAGGCGGGTGCGACCGGTCGGCCCGACGAGTTGCGTGGCGAGGTGATTGCCGCCTTCGTCGTGCTCAAGCCTCGCCACGTCGCAACGCCCGAACTGGAGCAAGAGCTGCGCGACACCGTGCGGGGTGTGCTCGGTCCCATAGCAGTGATCGCCGAGATCCGCTTCGTCTCGAGTCTGCCGAAGACGCGTAGCGGCAAAATTATGCGGCGCGTACTGAAAGCCGTCGTAATGGGCGTTGATGTCGGTGATATCTCGACAATTGAAAATGAAGAAAGCGTCGAGGATGCGCATCACGCGTGGGAGAAACTGCGTGCCGAAGCGAGCGACTAGGAGTCGAGCTCTGCGCTGAGTTCTGAGAGGATCCGGAACGAGCCGTCAGGCCCCGTCACGTGCACATCGACCTTGTCGATCTTTTCGTAGACGCCAACACCGGCGGTAGTCATCTGGAGGCGGCCGAGAAAGCCAGTCTTGCGACCAACCTTGAGCGCCTCACGGAATATCAGTGCACCATCCACCACGTCGAAGTCGACGCCCTCGTGCACCTGCCGCGAGTTAGCGAAGACCATCAGCGAGCCCGTCAGGTCCGCGGGGAGAAGCACGCGATGCCCGCTCGGTACGTCGTTGGCCATGCGGGCATCGTACGCAGAGTCCACCGACGGGCGGCGAGTACAGTTGTTGGCATGGCTGCTTTGCTGACCGATCTGCACTCGCACTCGACGGCATCCGACGGCAAGCTCTCGCCGACCGAGCTCGTTGAGTTGGCTGCGGCTCGTGGTATCGGACTGCTCGGGCTGACCGATCACGACACGCTGCGTGGCATCGCCGAAGCGCAGGTGGCTGGTGCCAGACTGGGTGTGCATGTGCTCCATGGCATCGAGATTTCGGGGCGTTATCCGGGTGGCCAGTGTCACCTCCTGGCGTGGCTCCCTGATCCTGTACCAGCCAAATTCGTCGAGTGGACGTACGAGAAGGAGCATGACCGTGAGGAGCGGGCTCACGCGATGGTCGAGCTTTTGCAAGACAATGGCAGCAAGATTACGTGGGATGACGTGCGTGCCCGGGCCGCCGTCAATATTGGACGCCCGCATGTTGCCGATGCGCTCGTGGCTGTCGGTGAAGCAGTAGATCGCAAGGATGCCTTCGCGCGGTGGATTGGCAATAACTGTGTGGGTTATGTCTCGAGTGGTAAGACCGAGCCCGCGGAGGTTATTGGCCTTGTGGTCGAGGCGGGTGGTCTTGTTTCACTCGCCCATCCGTACTCACTCAATCTTGAGGGAGCGGCACTTGAAGCGTATATCCAAGAGCTCGCAGATGCGGGCCTTGGTGCGATCGAGGCGCATCGTGGTGATCAGGATGCGGCGACGCAGGCAGACTACGCGGGGCTCGCACGACGGCACGGCTTGCTGGTATCGGTTGGCTCCGACTTTCATGAGCATCGACGCGAAACCGACCGCAGGCGCGAGCTCGGTTGGGGCGGCGACCCCGGGATCGCTGACGGCGACCTAGCTGCGCTGCTTAGCCGCCTACCCGGCGTACCCGCAAGCCTTTTGTCGTGAGGTGCTCGATCAGCTTCTCCGCATGATCGCCTTGCACTTCGACGGCGCTATCGCGTAACGCACCGCCTGCCCCACAGAGTTTCTTGAGGTCTTTCAGCCACGTTTTACTGTCGCCCGGCAGTCCGGTAATGAGCGTGACCCACCCCGCTCCACGGCCGCCGCGTCGCCGCTCGACGCGGACAACTCCATCGCTCGGGTGTCCCTGTTCGGCGCCCGGTCCAGCCGTGACGCCCTTGCGCTGACGCTTGCCTTTGCGGAGATCGCCATCCTCTGTCGAGTACACGCGGGTCATGCGGACATTATGGGCCCGGGCCCACCATGTCCGCGCTGGCGGTGCTGCAAACAAGCCAAATTGCACGGTGCGCGCGTGACACCACCACCATCAAAGCCATCACAGACGTGGATTATGAATGTGCAGCAGCGGTGAAGGCTTGGCGTAAACGCAGGCGAAGGCAGGTGTCTGAGCGGACATGGTGGACGTTGAGGCGCATGGCAAAAGATTAGCGATGCGCAGCGCAACGAACCCGGCCTCGCGAGCCAGCCACCAAAACCTACTCGCGTCTGCGTTCGGTGCGGCGCCGAGCGTGCCGCGACGTCCGCTTGGTGTCGCGCTGACGACGCGTGGAATGTGGCGAACTGCAGATGCACGTGCACGGCCTGAGTGTTTGTTGTGACAAGGCTCGTCCAGGCGGTGATTTTGTGGCCGGACATGATGGGCCCGGGCCCATCATGTCCGGCCTTCAAGCACTGGGTGGGTAGAGTGCCCAGATGAACCGCGGACGGTACGCACCGACGCCCAGTGGCGACCTGCAGCTCGGGAATGCGCGCACAGCGACCATGGCTTGGCTCTACGCGCGCGCCAGCGGTGGGAAAATCGTGCTGCGCATCGACGACCTCGACCTTGAGCGTTGCAGCGAAGAGTACGAGTTTCGCCAAATCGAAGACCTCGCCTGGCTCGGACTGACCTGGGATGGCGCACTCGTGCGGCAATCCGAACGGGTCGAAACATACCGCGCAGCCGCCCGCCAACTCGTCACCGCCGGACTGGCCTACCCGTGCTTCTGCACGCCCGTCGAGGTCCGACTCGCTGCCTCTGCGCCGCACGGCACCGACCCGATCTATCCGGGCACGTGTCGCCACCTCGACCCCGCCCAAGCGGCCGAACGCATCGCTCAAGGTGAGCGACACGCACTGCGACTCGCCGTGCCCGCAGGCATCGAACGCTTCGACGACTTCGTCCACGGAAACGTCGCAATCAACGTCGCAGAAACCGCTGGCGACCTCGTCCTGATCCGCTCCGACGACGTCATCGGATACCAACTCGCCTGCGCCATCGACGATGCCCAGCCGGACATCACACACGTCGTCCGCGGCGACGACCTACTCGCCTCCGCTGCCTTCCAACGCCTCCTAATGCGCGCACTCGACCTCCAGCCACCAAGCTATGGTCACGTGCCAATCATGCTCGGCGACGACGGTACGCGGCTCGCAAAACGCCACGGCTCGAACACGCTGCGCGAACAACGCGAATTAGGTGCCAGTCCCGAAGACGTGATCGGCATGCTGGCTGGCATGTTCATGATCGGCGACGGCTCGCCCGCAGACATCGCAGCGCTGATACCCCTTGCCGCCGGCCTCGCCGGCTAGCTGTTCTGCCTATGAGGTTTCGTGATGGGGGGCGGATCCCACAACCGCGCGGATGTGAGATCCGCCCCCCATCACGAAATCGAGGCCTGCAGATCGTCGAGGTGTAGAAACTCCGCCATTCCCTCAACCTAGCAATGGCAAGGCGTGCCACTGCGGGAGATAGGATGAGAGGCGTGATGCGGCGGCGAGGACTAATGGGGCTAGCAGTAGCCGCCATGCTGGTCTCTGCTTGCGGCGGCTCTTCATCCACCCCGCCACTGACTACGGCGACACCCCCACCACCGGCAACCGGCGCAAACGTCATCACGATCTCGCCATTCGACGAGAGCGAGACGGACAGCACAGCGATCGCTGGCGCCTCGACCACGCCGATCTTTCCCGCCCCCGACCCGGCCGGCATGCTGGCTCTCGCCGCCCTGCATCCAGACGGACGCATCGTCTACGCGACGATTCTCGACGGCACGCAAGGCGAGCTGACGATCGCGCGCCTCGGCAACAGCGCAATGGTCGCAACGACCCGCGACAGCAAAACGATACGCGTCGGCGTGGACCTGACCGATTCGTCGATCACCTGGGTCTGCGTGACCGAAGGCGCGGATACACCAAAGTGTCGAAACCGCGACTTCAATAGCGAAGGCTCAAATGCGCTCGCTCGTGCCGCGCTACTCGTCGGAGAAGACCATGTCCGCCAGATCGCATCGCGTATCACTGGCACGCCTGACGCCACCCTCAAAGTGCGCACGCGTGCCAACAACATCGATGCCTCGTGCCTCAGTGGTACCCAAAGTGGCAGCGGCGGCCTGCTCATCTGTGTGTCGCCCAGCGGCTTTGTTACGGACACCGAGGACGGCGCGACGATCGCTCGCGCCAGCAAAGTAAAGACCACCTTCGATCCGGCCGAACTGCAACCGCTCGTCGCGATCGGCTAAATCATTTCGACGTAGCGACGCCCACCGTGCGTAGCGGCGAGTCGCTCATCGACAGCATCGGTCGTCTCGGCAACCGTCGTAACGGCGTGCAGCAATTCGCTCTCCTGGAGGTCATCGCCGAGAATCGCATGCTCAAACCAGAGCTCGCGCCGCTCCGGCGTATACGAGAAGCGACCAACCGGGCCCTCTGCCGCAATCGCACATGCGTCGAGAGCGAGCTGGTCGGTGAGATCCACGTCTATCAGCACGGGCGCTGCCACGATGATCGCGGTCGAACGCTCCAAGTGGTGCATGACAGAAACGAAGATCCGCGTTGAGCCCGCTGCACCATGTAGACCCCAGACCGGATCGTCAACAAAATCGTGAGTCAGCAAGTACCGCGCCGTGCGCCCGCGCACGACAGCCACGCGCTCCTCTGCGCCCCGCCGCACATCCACTTCAGGCACGCATGGCTCGCCGGGATCCATGCCACCGACGCGCATGTGCAGGCGCGCACCCTCGTTGGTTGCGAGCCAACCAGCCGTCCATACAGCCACCATCATCTCGTCTTGATGCAGCGTATGGCCACCCATAACCGCCTGTTCGGCGACCAGCGCCCTCCCGTTGTGTCGGAGGCGACCAAGCACGAAACCATCGTGTTCGAGCACCACTGCCACGGCCAGCGGGCCCGTGAACTTGGGGACTGGCAAGACCTCTGCGGTTGCCGTCACGAGTGGTTGCGCCAGATCGCGCGGATCCGCCAAAACATCGACACGTACCGACGTTCGCGCCGTGCCAACGAGTCCGCGCCACGCCGCATCGCGCGGGTCTTCCTCGACGAAGCTGCGCTCGAGCGAGCGCCGGATCGTCGCGATTGTGCCAGGAAACACGGGCTCGCTCATGACGACCGCTTTGGTCGTGCGAATGCGCGCGCCACAAGCAGAGCCTTGCGTGGGCGCGAGACGACCGATCGTGTCCGGCCTGCGCCATAGCCACCACGCCTGATCTCGTACAGAATCTCGCGATACATCGCGCCCGCTGCCGCGACCGAGCGTCCCCCGTGGATCAGCATCGGCACGCCTGCCAGTCCCTGATCGTAGAGCGATTCCGCGCGAGCGATCTGGTCGCGATACAACTCGGTGCGATCTTGGGTCGCAAGATCGGTGATGCCAAAACGCGCAAGGGTATCTGCAGCAAGATAGATGCGCCCATTGCCGAGGTCTTCATCGACATCCCGCAAGATGTTCGTTCGTTGCATCGCGCTCCCAAGTGATCGTGCCGCATTCCATGCATTGTCATGCCAGACGCCGAGAATCGACGCCATCAACTCGCCGACCACACCCGCCACGCGGTAGCAATACACGTCGAGATCGCCTTCGGTCTGGATCTGCGGTGGCGAAAGATCGTCGCGCATGCCCTGTAAGAACGCGGCGATTGCGGGGCGCGGTAGCGGGTAGCGATTCGAGAGGTCCTGCAAGATCACCGTCTCGCGTGTCGGCGCCTCGCCTGTCACGAGCCACGTCTCGACGGCCGCGAGCGCCTCCACCGCCGCTGGGTTCTGCTGATCGACGAGATCGTCGAGCGTACGCAGCACGAGGTAGAGCAGCACGACATCCTGTCGCACAGTCGCCGGCAAGAGGCGCGAGGCGATTGAGAAGGTCCGCGCGGCGTTGCGCATGACCTCCTCGGCCTCCGGTAGGTAGACGTCGGCGGGCTTCGCATCACGGTGCGGCATCCGCAGATTGAGGCGCGGTATGCGCACGCTGGGCCGCGGAATCCGTAGACTGGGGCGCCAAATCTTCACGCGGGGATTCCGAGGTCGCGGCGCACCAGCCCAGCCGTAACTTCTGCTCCGAGCAGCACGCCGGGTACACCGGCGCCGGGGTGAGCACCAGCGCCGACATGATAGAGCCCAGCGACCGTTCGATCCTTGTTGGGTTGGCGAAAATAGGCCGACCGTGTCAAGACGGGTTCGGTCGAAAAGGCCGTGCCTTCGTCGGCGTCGTAACGCTGCTCAAAATCGATTGGGGTCATCCGATGTTCCACCTTGATCGAAGCGCGCAAGCCCTCCAGCCCCGCGTCCCGCTCCAGATAGTCAACCACTTTCTCGCGCCACGTGTCAGAAATTGCACTCCAATCGTCTCCCGAGGCGAGATTGGGCACCGGCAAAAGCACCGCCAGCGAATCGCCGCCCACGGGTGCCATCGACGGATCGGTCCGCGTTGGCACATGCACGTACAGGGATAACGTCTCCGGCAGTACCTGTTGATGTGTGACATCGTCGATGAACTTCCGATAGCCATCACCAACCATCAGCGTGTGATGCAAAAGCGTGGGAAACACGCGGTCCGTGCCGAGGTACAACAGAAAACACGACATGCCATTGCGCGCGCCGCGGAAGCGCCATGGGGCACGGTCGGGCGCTCCCTTTAAGAGGCGCTGTCGCGTGCGTACCGGATCGGCATCAGAGACAACGACCTCGGCTGGGATCACCTCGCCATCGGCAAGTCGCACGCCAATCGCTTTACCGCCACGGACGATGATCTCGTCGACGTCCGCGTTGCAGCGCACACGCCCCCCCGCGCCCTCGATCGCGCGCACCATCGCCTCGACAATCGAATACATCCCACCCTTCGTGTACCAGACACCATCGGCAACCTGGAGGTAGGCGAGCGCGGCATAGACGGCGGGGACCCGGTACGGATCACCACCAATGTAGAGCGAGTGAAAACTCATCGACTGGAAAATGTGCGGCTCGGAGAAGTACTTTCCACAGAAACGTGAGAGGCTGCGCGCTGCATCGAGCTTGAGCATCGTCGGGAGCAGCTTCGCGAACGGCAGCGGGTTCTCGAAGGCGCGCCGACCCGCCGCGAGAACAGCCTGCTCATGGATCTGGCGCGACGCCTCGAGGAATACGGGGTACTGGGCGGCATCGACCGGCGAGAGGCGCGCGAGCTCTTCTTGCATTTCTGCAATATCACCCTTGAAATCAATGCGCGTGCCGTCGTGCGGCCAATCTATCCGATAGAACGGGTCGAGTCCAACCAGTTCCACTTCTTGCCGAAAGTCGCGATCGAGCAACGCAAACAACTCGTCGAAGCACCAGGGCATCGTCACGAGACTCGGGCCGAGATCCCACGTGAAGCCCTGATCTTTGATCTGTGAGGCACGACCGCCCGGCGCGGGCAAGCGTTCGACGACGGTGACATCGAGGCCTGCCGCCAGCATGCGCATCGCCGCGGCGAGACCACCGAATCCCGAGCCGATCACGACGACACGACGAGGAGGCGTAGAGGAGGACATTGGTTGTAGCGTACGCGTGGTTAGACGGTTCGGCGCAAGTGTTCGGGCGAGGGTCGCAGTCGTGGCAGCAGCGGGGCCGGCTGCTCTGGACTAGACCCGTACGTCCTGCGACGAATTCGCGGCACGTAGCACGGCCTTGGTGATGTTGACGTACATCGTGCAACGGCACTTGTTGCCACTGATCGCGACGCGGATCTGATCCTCAGACGGGTTCGTGTTGGCTTCGAGCAACGCGACGGCGGTCATCATCATGCCCGGCGTGCAGTACCCACAGCGGAGACTGTGCTCCGCTTCGAACCCTTCAGCAACCGGATGTTGCTCGTCGCCCTGTGTGAGCCCCTCGGCCGTCAGCACCGCACAGCCATCGACTTGCACGCCCAGCATCGTGCATGACTTCACGGGACGCCCATCGACGAGTACGGTGCATGCTCCACACGAGGCGGACTCGCAGCCGGCATGCGTCGCCGTCAACGCAAACGCATCGTGGAGCAGATCAACGAGCAGCACGTGCGGCTCGACTGTGGTTGTGCGCTCGTCGCCATTGAGGACGAGCGTGATCGGTAGTGCCGTCACGCCAGCTCCTCGAGGTGCCTCGCCGCGACCGTACGGACCGCGCGCTTCGTCAAGACACGCAGCAGATCGCGTTTGTAATCGGCACTGCCGCGCAGGTCGCTGGCCGGGTTCGACGCAACGAGCACCAGCTCGGCTGCCCGATCGATCGCATCGCGATCGTCGAGGGCGTGCCCGACGAGCGCGGCGGCAGCAGCGGTTGCGTGGATCGTCATTGGGCCCGCATTCGTCAGACCGATCGACGCTTCGGCGATCAATCCATCCTCGACGATGACCATCATGCCGATGGCCACCGCGGCATAGTCGTAGCTCGTGCGCTCGACCTTGAGGTAGACGGACTGCTGGCCCGGCCGCGGAGCCGGGATACGCGCTTCAACGAGCAACTCGGCCGGCGCCAAGCGCGTCTCGAACATTGCCGTCTGAAAGTCGCGCGCGGCGTACACCGCAGCACCATGCGGGCCGATCGCGTGCAAGTCGGCACCGAGCGTGACAGCCACTGTCGACCAATCTCCTGCCGGATCAGCATGTGCCAATGCGCCGCAGAACGTACTGCGATTACGCGTCAGTGGATCGCCCAGTCGGCGTGCCGCATCGGCGATCATCGGATAGCGCTCGAGGATCAACTCGGAGCTCTCAAGATCTGCGTCGCGCACCGTCGCCCCGATGCGCAGCCAACCGTCAGCCTCGCACAACCGATCGAGACCCTCGACGCGGTTGATGTCGACCAACGTGCCAGGCGCAACGCCCTGCACCTTCAACAGTGGCAGCAGGCTCTGACCACCCGCGAGAATTCGCGCATCGCCCTGCGCGAGGGCGTCAACCACAGCGCTCAACGTTGTCGGCGCGACGTACCGAAAACCGCTTGGCAGCACACTGTCCCCTGACTTGGAACGCAGCCGGGTCGGCGCGTCTAGCCTCGAACTCTACCGCCCGCACCGTGACGCGTGGCTAGGCTTGGGGAGCAGCAACGAACTTTGCAGGATCCTCGAGGAAGCGGTCCTTGCAGCCGTTACAGGAGAAGAAGTACGTGGTCCCTTCGTACGCCGCAGACGGGGTGGTTTCGTCAACGAGGATCGCGCTACCGCTCGTCGGATCGATTGCGGTGCGAAACCTCAGTCCTTGTTGCCGCCAAAGAGGCCCTTGAGCTTGCTCTTCGTTATGTCGGCTGCGATCCCGACGGCGCTCGGCGCCTCGGCTGCGACGCTCGGTGGCGGCGCCTCTCCCCGCGCTTTGGCCTCGGCCCCGGCAAGCAACGTTGCCTCCATCGCCTTCGCCATCTCGCCGATCATCTTGCCGGCGACGTCCGTCATGATCCCGCGACCCATCTGGGCGACGCGGCCCGTGACGAAGATGTCAGACCCCACCTTGACGTTGCTGGAGCCATTGCCCGCATCGCCAATCTCCATCGACAGCGTCGCTTGTACTGTGCCTTGCCCACGAGCCTCTGTTGCCTTCGCGCGCATCACGGCTGTGCGGGCGGCGTCGTCCTGCTCGACGATCTCGATCAGGCCCTTATAGGTGAGGCTCATCGGCCCCATCTTGAGGGTCACGGTTGCGTCGTAGCCGCCGGCATCGCGCTTGCCGGTGATTGCTGCACCGGGGATACACGGGGCGACGCGCTCGACGTCCGTCATCAGCGCGTAGGTATCTTCCGGCGTCGCCGCAACGGTGAACTCGTTCTCAATCACGATCCCCATTCGAAAACACTCCTTCGCAAGCCCAACGAAAATACAACGTTGGGGAGGTAATTCTGGACCTCCCACATCGCAAACACAATAGCGCCGGATCAACGAGATACAAAACGGCACACGGCGATACACCGCCGTCCCCAAATTTCGAGGGAATAGTAGTAGACTGAGATACGTTTAGTCTCTCACCAGTAGATTATTTCTCTCCCTCTAACGGAGCCGCAATGCCTGATAGCACCGAAACCGCACCCCTCCTCTCCCTCCCACTGATCCCCCTCGACGACGCGTTGATCCTGCCCGGCATGGCGCTGAGCGTCGACCTCGCCTCGCCGGAGGCGAATGCTGCGATCGATGAGGTCGGCGACGACCGCAAGGTCGTACTCCTCCCCCGCATCGACGGGCGCTTCGCCCGCACCGGCGTAATCGCTGTCCTCGAAGGCGAGCCAGCAATGCTGCCCGGAGGCCACCGCGGCGTCACGCTTCGCGCCCTCCACCGTGCCGAGCTTGGAAGCGCGGAGGTAGCCGGTGGCGCGCTGCGCATCGAAGCGATCGAACGACCCGACCCAGCCGACCCGGACGAGCACGTCCACGCACTGGCACGCGAATACCGCGCTGTCGCCGAGGAGATCCTCGAGGCGCGCGGCAACACCCGCGTGATCGCAATGCTCCGCCAAATCGACGGACCCGGCGCACTCGCCGATACCGCCGGCTTCTCGCCCGATCTTTCGTACGAGAAGAAGATCGAACTGCTCGAAACCATCGATGTAGCTGAGCGACTGATCAAGGTGACTGGCTGGCTCCGCGATGTCCTCGCCGAGATCGCCGTGCGCCAGCGTATTCGCGAAGACGTCAACGAAGGCATGGAGAAGTCGCAGCGCGAGTTTCTCCTGCGCCGGCAGCTCGACTCGATCCGTAAGGAGCTAGGCGAACTCGAAGGCGAAAGCGGCGACGAAATCGCCCGCTACCGCACGCGCATAACCGAGTCGGCCATGTCCGACGAGGCGCGCCGCGAGGCTGAGCGCGAGATCGATCGTCTCGAAGCCGGCGCGCAGGGCCCCGAGTCCTCGACGATCCGCACCTACCTCGACGCACTGCTCGACGTGCCATGGGGCGTCCTCAGTGAGGAGTCCGGCGACGTCACGACGGCACGCGGCATCCTCGACGCCGACCACGCCGGACTCGATGACGTCAAGGAACGCATCGTCGAACACCTTGCCGTACGGCGCTTCCGCCGCGAGCGCAATATCGAAGACGGCAAGAGTGGCGTGATCCTCGCGCTCGTCGGCCCGCCTGGTGTTGGCAAGACGTCGCTCGGAGAGTCGATCGCACGCGCCCTCGATCGCACGTTCGTACGCGTCGCCCTCGGCGGCGTCCGTGATGAGGCCGAGATTCGTGGCCACCGCCGCACCTACGTCGGCGCCATGCCAGGCCGCCTCGTGCGGGCCCTGCGTGACGCAGGAACGATGAACCCAGTGATCCTGCTCGACGAGATCGACAAGCTCGGTGCAGATTGGCGCGGCGACCCATCGAGCGCTCTGCTCGAGGTCCTCGACCCCGCGCAGAACTCGACGTTCCGCGACCATTACCTCGATGTCGAAGTCGACCTCAGCCAGGTGCTGTTCATCGCAACTGCCAACATGGCCGACCAGATTCCGGCCGCACTCTACGATCGGCTCGAGGTGATCACCCTCGACGGCTACACCGACGACGAGAAGGTCGCGATCGCGACGGGGTACCTCGTGCCGCGCCAGCGCACCCGCAATGGCCTGCTCGAGGACGAGGCGATGATCAGCGAGGATGCCATTCGCAAAGTGATTCGCGACCACACCCGCGAAGCTGGCGTACGCACCCTCGAGCGGCAGCTCGGCACCCTGTTGCGCAAGGCTGCCACACGACTCGCAGCCGGCGAGGCCGAGGCTCCAATGCTGATCGACGTGGATGTCGTACTCGCCGATCTCGGCCGCGCCAAATTCCATGACGAGGTCGCCGAACGTACCGGTGTAGCGGGCGTCGCGACGGGACTTGCAGTCACAAGTGTTGGCGGCGATGTGCTGTTCGTCGAGGCTTCAAGCCATCCCGGTACGGGTGGTCCGACGCTGACCGGCCAACTCGGTGATGTCATGCGCGAGTCCGCCACGATTGCGATCAGCCACGTTCGCGCAAACGCCGCGGACTATGGCATCGATCAGCGCGTCTTCGAAGACCGCCAGTTCCATCTGCACGTGCCTGCTGGTGCGGTCCCCAAGGATGGACCATCGGCCGGTGTCACGATGAGCACGGCACTCGTCTCGCTGTTGACCGGCCGCCACGTTCGACCCGACGTGGCAATGACAGGCGAAGTGACCTTGCGGGGCCGCGTGCTGCCCGTCGGTGGCATCAAACAGAAGGTGCTGGCCGCACACCGCGCCGGCATCACCGACGTGATCATCCCCAAGCGCAACGAGGGTGACCTCGACGACGTGCCCGCAGAGGTGCTCGCAGAACTGACGATCCACCCGGTCGTGACGCTCGAAGAGGCACTCGTCGTGTCGCTCGAATCCGTCGCACACTGGGACATGCTGACCGTCTGATCTACGGGTGTCGGTGGGGTGTGGATCGGTTTTGCGACCACATCCCACCGACCTCCGCTCGACAATCGACTAGCCTGCAGAGGTTCGTCGACGAGGAGATCATGACCATGCTTGAACCGCTTGCAGCCTTCGGCAACCACCTGCCAATCCGCATTCGCTTCGGCGATGGCGAGATCAGTCGCCTGCCCGAGATCCTCAAGGAAGAGGGCTCGCAGAACACGGTCGTGATCATCGACCGCGCCGTCAATCAGCATCCTGCGATCAACGCTGCACTCGACGCGTCGCCTAGCAACATCACGCGCTGGATCAAGGACCCGGGCGAGCCCACGACCGACGATGTCGCAGCGAGTGCCGCGGTTCTTGCCGACGTCCAGGCCGACGCCGTGATCGCGATCGGTGGCGGTTCCGCGATGGACACGGCTAAGGCCGCGCGTCTCGTCTACGGCAGTGGCATTCCGTATGCCGATTGGGTTGCAGGCCAGGCCACGTACACAGAATCCCCCGTACTTTTTGTGACTGTGCCGACGACGTCCGGTACGGGCTCGGAGGTTTCAGGCGGCATCGTCATCACCGACTCCGCGACGCATCGCAAGGTCGGTATTGCCCACCCCACGATTCGCGCCAAGTACGCGATCGTCGATCCCGCGTTGACGTACGGCCTGCCGAGCGCGCCAACCATGTACGCCGGCATCGACGCGATCGCCCAGGCGATTGCCGCCGTCGCCGTGACGGCCCGCTCGCCGATTGGCAACGGTATCGCCTTCGAGTCGATTCGCTTCGGCATGGAGGCACTGCCGGTCGTGGTTCGCGACGGCTCCGACTGCGGCGGCCGCTCGCGCATGGCTGCCTGCAGCCTGCTGGGTGGGATGTGCATGAACATCGCGGACTGCGGCTCCGAGCATTCGATTGCGCAATCGATCGGTGGCAAGTACGGCCTCCCCCATGGACTCACAATCGGCCTCGTGATGGCCGAGACAATGGATATCGATCGCACGGCCGAGCCCGCGCTGTTCGAGCGGATCGCAGATGCGATGGGGGCACCTGTGGACGGCACGCAGGATGGCTCCCGTGCAGTCCGGGCGGCCCACGCCCTGCTCAAGGAGATCGACTTCCCCACGCTGCAATCGACCGGCGTGCAGTACGACGACCTCCCGGCACTCGCCGAGGCCGCGCTGCAGGATTACTTCATCACCGTCGCACCGCACACCTGGACCGTCGATGACGTCTTGGCCTGCTACCACGCTGCCTGGGCGATCGAGTCGCGCTGAGGACCAAACTGCACAAAAGGACCCGGGTCCTTTTGTGCAGTTTCTCGTCAAGCATCAGACGTCAGCCCTGCCCACCAGCCGCGAACAAACAACGCTAATCGGACCGTGCGTCGCTATCCGAGCACCGCTACGACGAGCCTAAACTGCACAAAAGGACCCCCGGGTCCTTTTGTGCAGTTTAGGCCGGGGCAAGGGAGGGCAGCAGTGCGGAGAGCGCCTCCCAGCGTGCCACCTCACACCCGTTCACACGCGACAATCGCGCATCCACGTCGGCGCCATCGAACGTCCCAACAATCCGCGCCTCGGCCGGACCGCCATAGATTTGCGTACACATCGCATCGAGAGGAACAGGCGCCAACGCGACCGTGCCCGCCTCAGCAAGTTGTGCACACGCCGCCGCCGGATCGGCAAGATCGCCCGTCAGAGGATCGCACGACACGTGGAATACCTGACTCGAATCCTTGCCCTCGCCCTGTGGCCAGACCGTGATCGTCAGACTCGTCGCCGCATCGCGCGTCGTGTTACCACCGCCACCACAACCAGCTAGCAACACGACACCAACCAGAATGCAAAGCGCGCGGATCACACCCAGACTCTACGCCCGAGCGAGCACCGACAGGCGGGAACTACTTACCGGCCTTCTTGCGACCCTTTTTCGCTGGGCCGGCGGCGCGACGATCGGCGAGTAACTGCGCAGCAATAGCGAGCGTCAACGCGTCCGGAATTAGGTCGCGCGGCAGGCTCGCGTTCGTTTCGCCGTCCGTCACGTACGGACCAAAGCGACCTGCCTTGAGCGTGATCTTCTTGCCCGACACCGGATCATCGCCCAGCTCGGCGAGGTTCTGCGACGCGGCACGACCGCGACGCTCCTTTGGCTTCGCCAGAATCTCTTCGGCCTCCTCGAGCGTCACCGAGAAGAGTTGCTCCTCCGTGTCGAGTGACCGCGTATCGGTGCCCTTCTTGATGTACGGACCGTAGCGCCCGTTGGCGACCATGATCTCCTCGCCCGCGGCCGTCGTCAACGTCCGCGGAAGCTGCAGTAGCAGCACCGCATCGTCGAGCGTGACAGTCTCAAAATGCATCGTCTTGAGCAGCGACGCGGTCCGTCCCTTGGCCTTCGCCGGCGCGCCCTCCGGCAGTGCCTCGGTGAGATACGGGCCGTAGCGCCCGATCCGCGCCGTCACAGCGAGGTCGGTCTCTGGATGCACACCGAGTTCGCGAATACCAGCAGCCTCGAGCGTCTTCGGGTCGATCTTGTCCGCGACGAGCTGCGCGGCCTCCTCGGGCGTGATCTCCTTGGTGCCCTGCGTGCGCCAGAGCGTGTAACCGCAGCCCGGCTCCTTCTTCGAGCGATAACTCGTGCACGAGTACGAAACCGGCATCTCGACGATCGTGCCATCGCACCACGGGCATGGACCGATCTCGCGCCGCTCGATCTTCATCGCGTCGCGATCCTTGTCCGAGAACCACTCCACCACCTTCGTGGTGTAGTCGCGGATATCGCGCATGAAGGCGTCGCTCGACTCCTCGCCCTGCTGGATGCGCTGTAACCGATGCTCCCACTCGCCCGTCAACGAGGGGCTCGTAAGATCGTGATCGCCAAGCATCTTGATCACCGCGAGACCCTTCGGGGTAGCGCGTAACTGGCGACCCTCGCGCTCGATATAGCGGTTAGTGATCAGGTCCTCGATCGTCTGGGCGCGCGTTGCCGGCGTGCCGAGCCCCGAGTCGCGCATCGCCTCTGCCAACTCCTCGTCATCGATCAACTTGCCCGCCGTCTGCATCGCCTGGAGCAGCGAGTTTTCGGTGAAGTGCCGGGGCGGCGCAGTCTCCTTGGCGAGCACCGTGACGTCGCCGATCGCGCTCGTCTCGCCCTCCGCAAGCGCAGGCAACAACGCCTTCTCGTCCTCGGCATCAGGATCCGCTGCAGCCTCATCCGCCTCCGTCGCAGGCGTATCGTCGGCGGGTGCTATGTCGGCGTAGACGGCGAGAAAACCAGGATCCACGATGACGGTGCCCGACGAGCGGAAGAGTTCGCCCGCAGCCTCTGTATCGACCGATGTGACTTCCTTCTTCGCTGGTGGATGGAAGGCCGCTAAGAATCGTCGCGCCACGAGATCGTAGATCTTGCGCTCGTCCGGCCCAAGCGCCGAGATATCCTGCGGCGCGTCCGTCGGGATGATCGCGTGATGATCGCTAACCTTGTCGTCGGCCACGATGCGCGCCAACGGCAGCGTGCCGAGCCCCGCAACGTACTGCGCAGATTTCTCGTAAGCACGATCGGCACGACCGACCTGGCTGGCGATGCTCTGCAACGAGTCGACCATGTCAGTCGTCAGATATTTCGAGCTCGTGCGCGGGTAGGTCAGCAGCTTGTGGGTGTCGTAGAGGCTCTGCGCGGCAGACAGCGTGCGCTTCGCAGTGAACCCAAACTGGGAGTTCGCCTCGCGCTGCAACTGCGTCAAATCGAACAACAGCTTCGGCTGCTCCACGCGCGGCTTCTTCTCGACGCGGACGACCTTGGCGTCGTTCGCTGCACGCACGGCCGCGGCGATCGTCTCGGCCTCGTCGCCCGTCGCAGTGCTCTTGACCGTCCCGCGATGCCACTTGCCGCCGTATCGCGCACCGGCCTGGCTCGTGAAGTCGGCGACCACCTCCCAGTACGGCAGGGGAATGAAGGCGTTGATCTCCTCGTCGCGTCGCGCAATCAGGGCAAGCGTCGGCGTCTTGACTCGACCGATCGGAATCGGGTTGCGCGGCGAGCCAACCTTGACCGTCGCGGCACGCGTAGCGTTGTAGCCCACCAGCCAATCAGCGGTCTCGCGCGCACGGGCCGCCGCCTCCAGCGGCTTCATCTGTTCGTCACTGCGCAGATGATCGAAGGCGTCGCGAATCGCACCCTTCGTCATCGACGAGAACCAGGCGCGCTCGATCGGTTTGTCCGTGCCCGACGTCTGATAGATCAGTTTGAAGATCAGCTCACCTTCGCGACCGGCGTCGCAGGCGTTGACGATCGTCTCGACGTCCTTGCGCTTGATCGCCTTATGCAGCACGGCAAGCTGTTTGACGGCGCGATCGCCGCGCGCCTCGTAGCGCGCGGTCTCCGGGATAATCGGCAGATCCTCGAACTTCCAACGCTTGTACTTGGCGTCGTACTCGTCGGGTTCGAGCTGCTCCACAAGATGGCCCGAAGCGGCACCGACGATAAAGTCGTCGCTCTCGTAGAGGTCGCCAACTTTTTTGAAGGCACCGGTCAGCGCGCCGACAACGTCGCGCTGCACACTCGCTTTCTCACAGATGATCAGACTCTTACCCATCAGCGCGGCGGAGGCTAGCACGGCCTGAACGCGCCGTGTCACCTCGCGCGTGCGTGAGGGGGGTTGTCGCGCTACTCTGCGATGGCGCGGTGCATGGCTGGTAACCCAGTGGTGGTGCGGCGCCAACAACATGTCGACAAAGCCTAAGCAGCCTCATTCGATCGACCCAATCGTCCAAGCGGACGAGACGGGTACGTGGCGCCCACACGTCGATGGTCCCGAGGCGATCGGCCCGCTACCTGCCGGCGTCTCGCCCGAAGAACTCCTGACCTACATGAGCGCAGGCATGTCACTCGTCAAGACGTATCGCACACACGGGCACCTCGCCGCCAGGCTCGATCCACTCGGCTCGGAGCCGCCCGGCGATCCCGCCCTCGACCCGGCCTTTGTTGGCTTGGACGAGCAAGCAATGGCTGCCGTACCGGCTGCTCCGCTACGCGTCTTCGTCGAGGGCGACACGCTCGCCGAAGTGCTACCGCACCTCGAAGAGGTCTATTGCGGCTCAATCGCCTACGAAATCGAGCATCTACGCTCGCACCGCGAACGCGTCTGGCTGCGCGAGGCAATCGAGTCACGTAGCTTCTGGCTTGCCGGCACACCCGAAGAGAAGCGCCGCCAGCTCGTGCGTCTGCTCCGCGTCGAAGGCCTCGAGCTATTCCTCAGACGCACGTTCCTCGGCGCCAAGCAGTTCTCAATCGAAGGCCTCGACACGATGATCCTGATGCTCGACGAAGCGATCTTGCTCGCGGCTCGCGACGGGATCGAAGACATCACACTTGGAATGGCGCACCGCGGCCGACTCAACGTGCAGGCGCACGTGCTGCGATTGCCGTACACCCAGATCTTGGCCGAGTTCGAGGGCGAAACTGATGCGCACGTGGAGACCCTGATGCCCTCCGGCGGTACGGGCGACGTCAAATACCACTACGGCACGAGCGGGGTACGCCAGCTCGAAACTGAGCCAGGTGTAACGCGCGAGGTTCGCCTCGCGATGCTGGCGAACCCGTCGCACCTCGAATTTATCAACCCGGTCGTCCTCGGCCGGACACGCGCACTCCAGACCGACTGGCTCGAGCCGAGCAGCACGATGGTCGATCCGAAGCGCGCGCTCGCCATCCAGATCCATGGCGACGCCGCCTTCCCCGGCCAGGGCGTCGTCGCCGAGACACTCAACCTGCAGCTGCTGCCAGGCTACACGGTTGGCGGATCGCTCCACATCATCGCGAACAACCAAGTGGGCTTTACGACCAACCCGAGCGATGGTCGCTCAACGCGCCACTCCTCGGACATCGCCAAGGGCTATGACGTCCCGATCATCCACGTCAACGCCGACGATATGGATGCTTGTCGCGCTGCGATTCGCCTCGCGATGGCGTACCGCGCACGCTTCGACAAGGACATCATCATCGACCTGATTGGCTATCGCCGCTGGGGCCACAACGAAGGCGATGAGCCGCTCTACACGCAGCCGATGATGTACAACCGCATCACCGACCACCCATGCGTCGCCACCCTCCACGCAGACCGCCTGATAGCCGATGGCATAATGAGTCCCGAAGAGGTTGAGGAGATGCGCGAGCGCGTCACCGCGCGTCTTAGGCAGGCGCATGACGAGATCCGACACATCACCTCTGATCCGCCGATGCCAACCTTCTCGTCCCCATCGCGTACGACGATCGAGACGGGCGTTGCCGCCGCCCAATTGGTGCGCCTGACGGATGAATTGCTAGCCGTCCCCGAGGACTTCACGATCAACGAGAAGCTAGCGCACGTGCTCGAGCGGCGACGCAACTCGCTCGGTGTCGATGGCGGGATCGAGTGGGGTCATGCCGAGGCGCTGGCCTATGCCACGCTGCTCGAGGAAGGTGTCTCGATCCGGCTGACAGGGCAAGACTCCGAGCGCGGCACATTCTCGCATCGTCACGCGGTCCTGCACGACACGCTCGACGGCACCGAGTACACGCCGCTCGAGAACATCAAGAACGCGCGCGCTGGTTTCGAGGTGAGCAACTCCCCGCTGACCGAGACGGGCTGCCTCGGCTTTGAGTACGGCTACGCGACGACGCGCCCCAACGCACTCGTGCTGTGGGAGGCGCAATTCGGCGACTTCGTCAACGTCAGCCAAGTAATCGTCGACCAGTTCATCATGTCGGGTCGCACCAAATGGGGTGACGAGTGCCGGCTGACGCTCCTCCTCCCCCATGCCTATGAGGGCAGCGGCCCCGAGCACTCCTCCGCCCGCCTTGAGCGCTTCCTCGCGTTGGCGGCCGAAGACAACTGCACGATCGTCTATCCGACGACCGCTGCGCAGTGTTTCCACATGCTGCGCCGCCAAGCACTCGCGCCCGAACGCCGACCACTGATCGTGATGACGCCAAAGTTGCTGCTGCGCCTCAAGGATGCCTCGTCGAACATCGAAGACTTGACGCACGGCTCGTTCAACAAGGTCATTGACGACGCTGCTGTAGCGGACTTCCGCGACGACATCTCGCGCATCGTCCTCTGCAGCGGCAAGGTCTACTACGACCTCAAGCGCCACCCCGAATACACACCCGAGGATGGCACCGCGATCATCCGACTCGAACAGCTCTACCCCTTCCCGACGGAGACGCTGGCGCGCACGCTCGCAGGATATGGCAGTACCAACGAACTGGTCTGGGTCCAGGAGGAACCCGCCAACATGGGTGCGTGGCGATCGATTCGCCATCGCCTCGAGATGGCCGCGCCCAGTATCCGTCTGCGCTACGCCGGACGACCTTGGCGGGCAAGCCCCTCCGAGGGCTACTTGCCCGACCACATAGTCGAACAGGAACGTCTCGTGCGCGATGCGCTCGGTCTGAACACCCGCTAACCCGGTAGGCTGACGCGAAATGACTGTGGTTGACACGACAGGAGTGCTGCGAGTCGCGGAGCAGGCGCGAGCGATCGTCGGGCCAGACTGGGTCATCTCGGATGGCGCACAACTGCGTGTCTACGAGTGCGACGGCCTGACAAACCACCGCGAGGTGCCAGGCGCCGTGATCTTGCCTGGTTCGACCGAAGAGGTCGCTGCCGTCGTGCGGCTGTGTCACGCGCACGCTGTGCCATTCGTGGCGCGCGGTGCAGGGACTGGCTTATCGGGCGGCGCGATGCCGACAGCCCGTGGCATCGTGATCGGCCTCGCGCGCTTACGAAGCGTGCTCGCACTCGACGTACCGAACCAGCGCATCCGTGTCCAGCCCGGCGTTACGAACTCGCACGTCAGCGAGATCGCCGCACCACACGGTCTCTACTACGCGCCCGATCCATCCAGCCAACAGGTCTGCACGATCGGCGGGAATATCGCAGAAAATTCGGGTGGCGCGCACTGCCTCAAATACGGCTTTACCGTCAACCATGTACTGGCCGCTACCGTCGTTCTCGCGGACGGATCGATCGTCGAACTCGGCAGCGAGGCCCCCGATGCGCCGGGTCTCGACCTGCTCGGCGTCGTAGTCGGCAGCGAGGGGACTGTTGGGATCGTGACGGAGGCACTACTCAACCTGCTGCCAAAGCCGGAGCATGTCCAGACACTCGTCGCGATGTTTCCGTCGATACAAGCCGCTGGGGATGCAGTCTCGACGATTATTGCCGAGGGTGTCGTCCCCGCCGCCGCCGAGATGATGGATCGACTCGCAATCGAAGCGGCCAAAACAGCAGCACCAATCGATTGGGACACCGAAGCGGCGCTCATCGTCGAACTCGACGGTCCCGTATCGGAAGTGCAATCGCAGTTCGAAGAGGTCACCGCGATCTGCGCACGCTGTGGGGCCGACGACGTGCGCGTGGCGGCCAGCCCCGACGAGCGCATGACAATCTGGCGTGCGCGCAAGAGCGCCTTCGCTGCCGTCGGGCAACTCGCACCAGCCTACATCGTGCAGGACGGCGTGATTCCGCGCACACGATTGCCAGAGGTGCTCAGCGGCATCCGTACGCTCGCCGACGAGGGGGGCGTACGCGTCGCGAACGTCTTCCATGCCGGCGACGGCAACCTCCACCCACTCGTGCTGTACGACAACGCGATCGCCGGGGAGCAAGAGCGCGCGGAAGCCGTGTCGATGCGCATTGTCGAACTCTGCATCGAGTTCGGTGGGTCCATCACGGGCGAACATGGCGTCGGCGTCGACAAGGTCTGCTCGATGCCAAAGATGTTTACGGGCAGCGATCTGACCGCATTCGATCGTGTGCGCACCGCATTCGATCCTCATGGACTCTGCAATCCCGAGAAGCTCTTGCCGACCCCGCGTCTCTGTGGTGAGGTGCCTGGGTTTCACCACACGCATCGCGTCGAATCAGCCGGCCTCGGGCAGCGCATGTAGTGACGGATCTCGCTGGCATTCTCGGCGCCGATCGCGTCACCGAAGCGGCTGACATGCCCGTGATCACACCGCGCGATCAGGAGGAGGTCGCGGTGCTGCTGCAGGCTGCCACGCGCGACGGTCTGACACTCACCATTCGCGGCGGTGGCACGAAAGTTGGCTGGCGGCCTGCACCGGAGCGGTGCGACGCACTCCTCGCCACGACAGCACTGACCGGTATCGTCGATCATCAGCCGGGTGATATGACGCTCGTGGCGCGGGCCGGTACACCGATTGTCAAGATTCAGGCGACTGTGACCGCCGATGCCACGCACCGCCAGCGACTGATGCTCGATAGCGTCGGCGGACCAACTGCGACGCTGGGGGGAGTGCTCTCAACGCGCGCCGCGGGCCCTCGACGAACACGCTATGGGACACCACGCGACATCGTGATCGGCGCCCGCTACGTGACCGGCGATGGCCTGATCGCCAAGACCGGTGGGACGGTCATCAAGAACGTGGCCGGGTATGACGTCGCCAAGCTCCTGATCGGTGCGCACGGATCACTCGCGATCATCACCGAAGTCGCCGTCAAGCTCCATCCCGTACCCGACGTCGCGCGCACCGTGGCGCTGCACGCCACGAGTCCCGCTGAGGTCGCCGAATTTGTGGAGCGCATCCGCACAGCACCGATCACGCCAAGCGCCCTCGAGGTGCGTTGGCCCGAGGGACTCGTGGCCGTCCGCGTCGAGAGCACCGCTGCGGGCGCAGCTGCACAGCTGGCGCTACTGCACACGTTTGCGTCACTCGAGGAGCTCGATACGCCAGCCGGTGAAGCGCTGCTCGAGCAGCAGCTCGCACTGCCGTTCGATACCGAAGGCGCCGTGCTCGGTGTCGGCGTACGCCCCGCTGCGCTCGCCGCACTGCTCGCTGCCGTCGAGCAGGCCGGCGGTGTCTTCGTCGGTCGAGCTGCACTCGTAGCGGGCGACGTTGTGTTTCCGGACAACGACCCCGACCGCGTACTGCGGCTCGGAACAGCAGTCCGAGCACTCGGCGGCAACCTGCTGGCGCGCCGCGGCGTGGTCATCGAACAGTCACACACGCCAGGGATCGAACGACTAACCACCGCCATGCGCAACGCGCTCGACCCGGCCGGCGTACTCGTATGAATCTGCCAGTCACGCACGTTCCGCCGCGACCATCGAGCGGGCATCCGTGCGACGAGGCAGCCACGCAGGCCTTTGCCACCGACGCCGGGCCCGAACGTGCACTCATCGACGACTGCGTGCACTGCGGATTCTGTCTCCCGACCTGTCCGACCTACGTCCTCTGGGGCGAGGAGGCGGACTCGCCGCGTGGACGGATCATGCTGATGGACCTCGCCGAGAAGGGCGAGATCGGCATGGACGCCACCACCGTTCAACACTGGGATTCGTGCCTCGGCTGCATGGCCTGCGTGACTTCCTGTCCATCCGGTGTGCAGTACGACCGACTGATTGAGGCCACGCGCTCGCAGATCGAGGAGCGCTTCGAACGCGAGCCCGGCGACCGTCGTTTCCGCAACGCAATCTTCACCGTCTTGCCGTATCACCGTCGCATGACGGCGGTCGCTGCGCCACTACTGGTCTACCGCGCCTCCGGACTGCAGCGACTCGTACGACGTTCGCGACTCTATCGTCGCCTGCCTGTGCGCCTACGCCATCTCGAAACGCTCTCGCCGATCGTGACATGGGCCGCGCTACGCCAAGGAGCGCCCGAACGGAGTTCGCCGCTCGCCACGCCACGTCTGCGCGTCGCGATGCTGACGGGCTGCGTGCAGCGCGCAATCTTCGGCGATGTCAACGCAGCGACCGCTCGCGTGTTGACCGCCTATGGCTGCGAGGTCATCGCACCACGCGCACAGGCCTGCTGCGGAGCACTCGAGTTGCACGCGGGGCGCGCATCGTCGGCGGAGACGCGAGCGCGACGACTGATCGACGTACTGGACGACGCTACAATCGACCTGATCGTCGTCAACAGCGCGGGGTGCGGCTCGACGCTCAAGGAATATGGCGACCTACTCAAAGCCGACCCCGCGTGGGCGGATCGCGCAGCCGTGTTCGCTGCGAAGGTGCGCGACGTCCACGAGGTGCTCGCCGAGCTCGAGCCGGCAACGGACCTCCAGCCGCTCGCGATCAGCGTCGCCTATCACGATGCCTGCCACCTCGCCCACGCGCAAGGTGTGCGTGCCGAGCCACGCGCCGTGCTGTCGAGCATCCCTGGAGTCACGATCCTCGAGGTGCCCGATCCTGCGATCTGCTGTGGATCGGCAGGCGTCTATAACCTGCTCCAGCCCGAAGCTGCTGGCGAGCTCGGTCGTCGCAAGGCCGAGAGTGTCCGCTCGGTTGCGCCCGACGCGCTGGCTGCTGCCAACCCGGGCTGCCTGCTGCAGATCTCGGCCAACCTCGGCACGAGCGGCGAGCCAATCCCAACGTTTCATCCAATCGAACTCATCGACGCCTCGCTGCGCGGCGAGGATGCAACAGATCTCTTGCGACGCCGCCGCGCGCTGCTCAAGAGCGCCGGGGTTTCGTGATGGGTTCATGACTGGACAAAGGGGTCAGACCCCTTTGTCCAGTCTGTGCGCACAAGCGGCGCGTCCGCTGCAGTCCTAACTTAACTGGACAAAGGGGTCTGACCCCTTTGTCCAGTCATGAACCCATCACGAAATCCCAACTAGCGCGGCAAGCGCAGAACCCGCAGAGCACCCGAACGCATTCCCCAACGATTAACTGCCTGCGCGATAATCACGCCCTCGGCCTCCTCGAAGCGGCGCACCCAGATTGCCAGCGGCAAATACGACGCACCGAAACAGAGAAACATCACCGCGGCGAGGCCCCGATACTCACTCGCTCCCGGCACCAAGGAGAGCGTCAGGAGAATCAACACCACCAGCCCAATCGAGCCGAGACAGCGACCCATCGCCTCGCTTGGCGGCGCCAACTTGATGCCCACGGCCGGCTCTGCATCGACAAGAGCTGCACGGATCGTGCGCAGCGTCAGAGCCATCAACAGCGCTGCCACCACGATCCCCAGGAGCAATGCGCCCAACCAACCAAAGACTGGTCCACCGCCCATCCACCACAACACGATGAGATTGAGCGCACCCAACACGAACCAGGCCGCGCCATTCGTCATCTGCAGAATTGCGATCGGCGCCAGAGTCACACCCGCACCGTACCGGAAGTTTGCCGTTTCAACCCGAACCACGATCAGAAACGGACGTCGAACGACCCCATCGCGCATCAGTCACTCCCCCGTACACTCCCGCCATGGCAGCAATCGAAGTCCGCGGTCTCGTCCGCCAGTTCAAAAAGGGACCCCGCGCCGTTGACGGCATCGATCTAACCGTCGCCGAAGGCGAGATTTACGGATTTCTCGGACCAAACGGCGCAGGCAAATCGACAACCGTCCTGATGCTGACAACACTCCTGCCCGCGACTGCAGGGACAGCCACCGTTGCCGGCTACAACATCGCCACGCAGGGGCCCCAGGTCCGAGCAGCAATCGGCGCCGCACTCCAAGAAGCCGCACTCGACAAGTTCCTAACCGGGCGCGAGCACATCAAGCTGCAGGGCTCGCTCCATGGTCTGAAGGGTGCTGACCTCAAGCAGCGCGGCAACGAACTGCTCGAGCGAGTGGGATTGATGGAGGCAGCAGATCGCAAGGTCGGCGGCTACTCCGGCGGGATGAAGCGCCGGTTGGATCTGGCGCTCGCGCTGCTCCACCGCCCACGCGTGCTCTTCCTCGATGAGCCAACGACAGGCCTCGATCCGCAGAGCCGCTCTGCGCTATGGGATGAGGTCGCGCGACTCAGCCGTGAGGATGGTGTCACCGTCTTTTTGACCACGCAGTACCTCGAAGAGGCCGATGCACTCGCCAACCGCGTCGGCATCATCGACCACGGACAGATCGTCGTCGAAGGAACGCCTGCTGCGCTGAAGGCCGAGATCGGTCGCTCCAGCGTCGAAATCGAACCACACGATCCCACCCAGCTCGCGGTGCTCGAGCGCATCCTCGCCCGCTTCGGCGAGCCGATCGCAACGCGCGGCACGAGCGCCAGCATCCGCCTCCGCGAAGGCGTCGGCGACGTCGCCGCGATCGTCCGCGCGCTCGATGCCGAGGGCATCGCCGTGCACCAACTACGCCTGCGCGAGCCAACACTCGACGACGTCTTTCTCGCAAAGACCGGGCGTTCACTCGAGGGATCCGGTGGCGCTGGCGACGATACGGAAACCGACGAGGCACACTAGTGGGGGCTGCTCTGTCCCAGCAGATCTTCGCGATCTCCGACCGCAGCGTTCGTCGAACACTGCGCCAACCCGCGGCGATTATTCCCGCGATCGTCTTCCCAATCATGCTGCTGTTTGTCTCGGCGGGTGGCCTCCAGGCCGCCGAGAACCTACCCGGCTTCCCCGAGGTGTCGTACTTCGATTTCGCGCTCGCCGTGACCTTCATGCAAGGGGCGATCTTCGCCACAGGTGGGGCCGGCACGGACCTCGCAACCGACATCGAGAGCGGTTTTCTGAGTCGCCTCTCACTGACGCCGATGAGTGGAGCGGCGCTCGTGCTCGGTCAGCTCGGCGGCTCGATCGCGCTCGGCATCTTCCAAGCGACCTGCTACTTCGCTGCAGGGCTGATCGGTGGGGCAACCATCGCGACGGGTATCGCTGGCGTCGTCGTGATCTACCTGCTCGTAATCCTGATGGCGATCGGCTTCGGCTCGCTCGGCATCGCCGCAGCGCTGCGCACCGGCAGTGGCGAAGCCGTTCAAGGCCTCTTCCCTCTGCTCTTCGTGCTGCTGTTTTTAAGCACCATCAACCTGCCGCTCGACCTAATCCCAATTACCTGGTTTCGCTGGGTCGCGACCGCCAATCCGATTACCTACCTCGTGGATGCGGCGCGGAGCCTGATCATCACGGGCTGGGATGGCCCGGCGCTACTGGCCGGTTTTCTCGTGGCACTCACGATCGCCATCGTCGGCGTCCTCGCCTCCGCAGTAGCCCTGCGGGGAAGGCTACAACGCACATGACTGGCTTCGCTCCCTGGCTGACAGCGGTTCGTGGGATTGCCTACCGCCAGAGCTCGTCGTTCTTCAAAAATCCCGCGCTTGTGCTGCCGAGTCTGCTCTTTCCCATGCTGTTCTTCGCTGCCTTCGCCGGTGGCCTATCCGACCTCAGCCGCATCCCCGGCTTCGACTACGCGCCCGGCTACACCTCCTTCCAATACGTCTTCGTGCTCTTCCAATCGTCGATGTTCGGCGGCATCTTTATCGGCTTTGCCGTGGCGCGCGACTTCGAGACGGGTTTCGCGCGACGCCTGATGCTGGCGGTACCAAACCGCAGTGCGATCCTCTGTGGCTATGGCCTGGCCGCGCTCATACGCTCCGCCGTCACGATCGTGTTCGTGACAATCGTGGCGCTGATCGTCGGCGTCACTAGTCTCGGCTCACCCGGCGAGATCGCAATGCTCTATGTACTCGCCCTCACGTCAAACATTCTCGGCTCGCTCTGGGCGCTCGGCATCGCACTGCGCTTCCAGACACTCAGTGTCGCACCACTGATGCAAATCCCCTTCTTTATCCTGCTCTTCCTCGCACCCGTCTACGTGCCTCTCCAACTCTTGACCGGGTGGATCCGCCACGTCGCCGACGTCAACCCCGTCACCTTCCTCCTAGAAGGCGGTCGCGCCCTGCTCGCGGGCACGACTGGGCCGATCGTGACGGCCTGGCTGGTGATCCTGATCGGCGGCATCGTGCTCGGCACCTGGTCGCTGACGAGCCTGCGTGCAGCCGAGCGGCGCTAGCCCAGTAGGCGTTTCACGATGTCGATCTGCAGCTCGGTGGCGATGCCGAGATCGTCGCGGTGAATGCGCTCATCGCGGTTGTGCATGCCGCCCTCATAGAGATCGAGCGGCGTGTGCGTGACGGGCCAGAAGCCGTAGGCCACCGTGCCAAAGGCCTGGCGCACATAGGCCGCATCCGTAAACCCGGTAGAGAGACCAGGGACGAGCACCGCGCCGGGTTCGATAGCTTCCAGTGCAGCCGCGATCGCCGCGTGGAGGTCGGTCCCCAGCGGCGACTCCGTACCCCCGCTGATGCCCTGGTCGAACTGCAGCGCAAACGGGATGTCCTGACCAAGCGCCTCGCGCAATTCGCGCTCGAGATCCGCCTCACCATCGCCCGGCAAGATCCGACAATCGACCCCGACCGACGCGCGGCCTGGCAGCACGTTACGTGCGCTCGACCCCGTCAGCAACGTTGGAGCAATTGTGATGCCCAGCAGGGCGTCGATCTCGGCTGCGAAGATCGGGTGGAGCGCACCAACCTGCTGCGCCACAACGTCGAGTTCCTGATCCGCATCGACACCGAGCGCCTCGACCATCGCCCGGATCGCCGGCACCAACCGCTTGCTCGTCGTGTGTGCAGCGAGGCGCAAAATCAGCGTCGCCAACAGTGGCACCGCGTTGCGGCCGAGTGTCGGAATCGAGGCGTGCCCCGCCTCGCCAAGCGCCGTAATCGTCGCGGGCAGCGTCGCCTTCTCGCCAACCTGTAACGTGTACACGACGCGACCATCGGCGAGGGCAAGTCGCATACCTCCACCCTCATCGATTGCGTAATCGCACTTGAGGTCGGGCCGCTGGGCAAGCAACCAAGGCATGCCGACCTCGTCCATACCGCCCTCCTCGTCGGCCTGCGAGATCAGCAGTAAATCACCACGCGGCCGAAAGCCCGTGCGCGCGAGATGCGCGATCGTCACACAACGCGTCGCGAGCTCGTTCTTCATGTCGCAAGTCCCGCGTCCCCAGATAAAGCCATCATCGTCGAGGTGGGCGGCAAACGGAGGATGCTGCCAATCCTCAGCGTCGGCCGGCACGACATCCGTGTGCCCCATCAGCGCGAGCGATGGACCGTCACCCGTGCCGGGCAGGCGCGCGATCAGATTCGCACGATCGGGCTGGCGAGCGACGAGCTCGCAGGCAACACCATTGGCCTCCAAGTACTCCTTGACAACCATCGCGGCGGGCGTCTCGCCGCCGGGCGGGTTCGACGAGTCGACGCGCACGAGCGCGCGCATCAACTCGACCGCCTCATCTCGGAGTGCTACATCCACAGCACTGATCCTAGACGACAGGCGTGCTCAGTCACGCGCGACGTCGAGCACGATCTTGCCGACGAACCCTTTGGCGACAAACAGCTCCTGCGCGCCCCGAACGTCGTCGAGCGTAAACGTCGCGGCGATGACGGGCCGAATTGCGCCCGCTTCGATCATCGTCACGAGCTCGGCGAAGATCGCGGGTGGCGTAATCGTCGCGCCCAGTAGCGTCAAATCATTGAGGTACAGCGTGCGCAAGTCGAGCTCGACGAGCGGCCCCGCGATCGCACCCGAGACGACGTAGCGGCCGCCGCGACGTAACACCTCAAGGAGCGCCGCCCACCCATCACCACCGACAACATCAGCGACCACATCGACCGCGTCGATAGCGAGCGCTGCCAGCGCAGGTGCGAGTGCTGCCCCACGATCGACGGTCACGGCAGCACCGAGCTCGCGCACCAGTTCGGCCTTGGCCGGAGCACAAACCGCGATTGGCACTGCACCCAGCGCCTTCGCGATCTGGACCGCGTACGAGCCGACACCACCCGACGCCCCGGTAATCAGCACACGATCGCCGGGCCCAACAGCGGCGCGGCGCAGCATGTCGAGTGCCGTGCCAGCCGCCGTCGGAAACGCAGCCAGCTGCACGGGCGAGAGTTGCGACGCCACACCATGCGCATTGCGCGCCGGCACGACCATAAAGTCGGCGTAACCGCCATTGACCTCCGACCCGACATACCCGGCCCGTTCGAGGTCGTCGGGTGCAGCGGCATCGCGCAGCCAAGGGTCGACAAGTACACGCTCACCCAAACGCTCGTGGGCCACACCCTCGCCCACCGCGGCGATAACGCCGCAGACATCCGCGCCCTGAATAATCGGAAACACCAGCGGCTCGCCGCCCCAGGCACCATTGTCATCGCCCTGTGCGTACCAGCCAACACGCGTGTTGATATCCGTGTTGTTAATCGCGCACGCATCGACGCGGAGCAGGACCTCCTCCGCGCCCGGCTCGGGTGTCGGCCACGCCTCGTCGAGCACCAGAGCATCGAGATCACCATGCTTCGTCAGCAGGACCGCGCGCATCGTCGGCGGGATCGTCACCGCGCAAGCGTATCGGGACGGCGCACAAACCAGACCAGGGCAACACCCGCAACGACCAGGCCAACACCAATCACCAGCGATGTAGTCAACGACCCATCCGGCGAGATCTCGGTACGCCACGGACCAACACCACCCACGAGCACGAGGAGCGCGTCAACCAAAATCACCAGCGCCGCGACAAACGCAATACCCCGAGCGCGCACCACCCCACCACGCTCCGCCATCGCCCACGCGATACAAATGCCCGCGATCAGCGCATCCTTCGCACCCACGATGACATCAAACGGCGTTGCGAGCGCGCCACTCTGCGTCGCCCAAATCGCCGCCCCAACGTACAACAACGCACAACCCGCCGCGACAAACGTATCGACCCTCACGCGTCAGGACCATGCGACCCGGCATCAGGATGGCCTCCCTTGAAGACATGAAACAAGATGTAGAGCGCTGGCAACAAGATCACCGCACCTGCTGCCAAAACGACGAGAAAGACACGCAACATCGCGTTCGATGATGCCGCATCCTGATACGTCAAGTACGGCGTGACGGCATACGGCCACTGCGCCACACCCCAGCCCCACAACACTGCGAGCACAAACGCGACCGCGACATAACGAGCGACAGCGTAGGCGCGCGTCAGCGTTACGACGAACGCCACCAGCGCCAACACGCCACCGGACACCACCAGCGGCAACGCGCGCCCCTCCAGCAACTCGTGCGAGAGTGGAATCGCAAAGCGCGTCGACAATGGCAAAGCAAGCGCGCCAAACAGCGCCACGCCACCACCCGCAATCAGCGCACGGCGTCGAAAGTCGTCGCGCAACGCTCCCTTCGTCTCGACCGTCAAGAACGTCGCCGCCAAGAACGAGCAGATCGAAACCGCCAAGCAGCCGGCCACGATCGGGAACGGCTGGAAGAAGTCCGACCACGCAACCGGATACCACCCACCCAAGCCATCGGGCTTCAATGCGCCCTCCGCAATCGCTCCTGCCGAGGCGCCCAACGCGAATGGCGTGATCAAGCTCGAGACGCTAAAGCCAATACCGAACCAACGCTGCAATTTCGGCTGATCCTCGGCGTGCGCACGGAAGACGAATGAAGCGCCACGCAAGACGATGCCCAGCAGGATCAGGCTCAGCGGACCAAAAAGCCCGATCGAGAGTGCAGCGAAAGCGGCTGGGAAAGCGGTAAACAAGACGACAACGACGAAGATGATCCAGACGTGATTGACCTCCCAGACCGGACCAATCGCGCGGGCGATCGCGGATCGTTGCTGATTTCTACGCGGCCCGGACGCGAACAGGTCCCAGACGCCACCACCAAAATCGGCGCCCGCGAAAACGGCATACGCACTCAGGCCAACCAGTAGTGAGAAGACGGCGAGACCAACGAGTGTGGGCTCAGTCGTCACCCGACACCACCGCTACCTCAGCCGCGACAAGACGCTGGCGACGACGCTCCGCCATCCGCAACAGAATCAGCACACCAAAGACGCTCAACAAGACGTAGACGACACTAAAGGTGATGAACCACGGCAAGATACCCGTCGCCGACGTGACACTATCCTCGACCTTCAAAATGTTGTAGATCGCCCACGGCTGACGCCCCGACTCGGTCGTAATCCAACCCGCCTCGAGGACCACGAACGCGGCCGGTCCCGTCGCCACCATCCCAAGTAAGAACAGTCGATGCTGCAACCATTGCGGGCGCCGCCGCCACGCGAACAAGGCGAACAGACCCGGCAACATGAGGGCCGAGCCGAGCGTAATCATCGTGTCATACGCGAGATGCACAATCACTGGATTCGGCCAGTTCTCTCGCGGGAAGGCTTCCATGCCTTGCACTGTCGCATCCGGATTGTTATACGCCAAAATCGACAAGAGGTACGGGATCTCAATGCCACCCTCCGTCTCCATCGTATCGACGTTAGGAATCCCAAACAGCGTCAATGGAGCACTCTTCGTCGTCTTAAAGAGCCCCTCCATCGCCGCCAACTTGAGCGGCTGATTCTGCGTCACTTGCACCGCCATCTGCTGGCCGGTGAAGATTTGGATCGGCATGAACACAGCAGCAACAACAAGGCCAATCGCCAAGCCCTTGCGGTGATACTCGTCGCGCCGACCCTTCAGCATGCCCGCCGCGTAGACAGCAGCAACGGCGAAGCCAACACAGACGAGCGCGGCAAACAACATGTGGAAGTAGTGCGGAAAGAAGGACGGATTAAACATCGCGGCGATCGGATCCACATCCGTAATCCGACCCGCCTCATTCAGCGTAAAACCTGCCGGCGTTTGCATCCACGAGTTCGCCGAAATGATAAAAAACGTCCCCAAGAAGCCACTCAACGCCAACGGAATCACACAGGCAAAATGCGCGCGGCGCGACAGGCGATCCCAGCCGTAGAGATAGAGGGCGAGGAAGATCGCCTCGATGAAGAATGCGAACCCTTCCAAGCTAAATGGCATGCCGATGATGCCACCCGCGAACTCCATGAAGCGCGGCCAGAGCAGGCCGAGCATGAATGCCAACATCGTGCCCGAGACCGCGCCAATTGCAAATGTCACCGCGAAGGCTTTCGACCACGTCCGCGCGAGCTGCCGATAGGCGTCGTTGCCGGTGCGCATCCAGAGGCCCTCGGCGATCAGCAAGAGCAGCGGCATCCCGATGCCAAAGACAGCGAAGATGATGTGGAAGGCCAGCGACGAGCCCATCTGCATGCGCGCTGCCATTAACTCGGTCATCGATTTCCCTCCTTCCGCAGTGATGTCAGCGTAGCGACCGCAGAGCCCACACGCCTAATCATCAGGAAGGTGCTTGCGCGCGACCAACCATGTGTGTCATCAGGCGACGCGGCAGCAAGCGTGGAATCTGTGCGAGCGCCTTGTTCGAGGCTCCCGGCACGATCACGCGCTTGTGGGAGCGAAAGCCGGCCCAACCGATTTTCGCACACGTTGCCGAATCCATCATCGCCATGTTCTTCATCTTGCTGCCACCGACGCCGGCGCGTTCTTGAAAGCCGGTCGCGACCGGCCCAGGACAGAGCACCGAGATCGTGACGCCCGAACCTGCGACCTCTTCAGCCAAGGCTTCCGAGAGCGCGAGGACGTAGTTCTTCGTCGCGAAGTAGACGGCGAGGTTTGGACCCGACAGGAAGCCGGCGATTGAGGCGACGTTGAGGATGCCGCCTCGTTTGCGTTCGAGCAGGCCGGGCAGCACGAGACGCGTGAGCGCAGTTAGCGCGCCGATGTTGAGGGCGACCATTGCGTCGAGTTCGGCGGGCTCTGTCTCGGCGAAGGGTCCGACGATACCGAAGCCCGCATTGTTGATCAGCACGTCGATGGGCCGGTCGATCGCCCTGATCACGCGAGCGGGCGCGGCGGGGTCTGTCAGGTCGTCCGCGATCACGCTGGCCGACACGCGATAGCGCGAGGCAATCTCGCCGGCGGCTGCTTCGAGCACGTCGCGGCGGCGCGCCATCAAGACGACGTCGTAGCCGTCACTGGCGGCGTTGCGCGCGAGGTCGAGGCCGATGCCACCCGAGGCTCCAGTGATTAGGGCGAGTGGACGATCCATCAGTGTTGTCTCCCGTGCGTGATTGCGTCGCAGCTGCGTCGTTCTTTCATTAGATCGTCATCCTAGACGGCACGGCAGCAACGCGGCATGGTCGTGGCACGGTCGAGGCACGGTCGAAGCATGGTCGTGGCACGGTCGAGGCACGGTCGTGGCACGGTCGAGGCACGGTCGAGGCACGGTCGAGACACGGTCGAGACACGGTCGTGGCGAGAGCAAGGTCCGTTGCGGCACTGGTTCGCTTGGATCGCTGCGCAGCCGGACATGATGGGCCCGGGCCCATCATGTCCGGCCATCACCACACATTCCCGCGCGCTTTCGCTAGTCTCGCGTGCCCGACCGACGAATCACCCGTGCGGTGTTTGCGTCGTGGTGTCGAAGCCGCAACGGCCCGCAAGGCGGTGGCGTGGGCGTGGCGAGAGCGAGACCCGTAGAGGCACTGGTTCGCTTGGATCGCTGCGCAGGCGGACATGATGGACCCGGGCCCATCATGTCCGGCCATCACCACACATTCCCGCGCGCTTTCGCTAGTCTCGCGTGCGGGGTGGCAACCGCCTGGTGGCGGATCACGTCTTCAAAACGTGCAGGCCGGCGTAACCCGCCGGTCGGTAGGTTCGATTCCTGCGCCGCCTCGCTAGGACGATGGTTTGCCCAGCGAACTCTGCGCGATGATGCGGCGCACGTGCCGTGGCGTGTAGCCACTCACGTCGGAGATGCGATCAATCGTCAACCCGTACTGCGCAAGCACGAGTACCTCGTGTTGCTTGGCTTCTGCCTTTGACATTGGTGGCGGCTCGAGTGGCGAATCCTGCAGTACAAAGCGCTCGTACGAGGCAGCATCGGGAAATCCGAACTCGCGAATCGCCACATGACGATCGAACCACTCTGGTGCCTCGCTCTTGCCAATCAAGATCGCGTGAGTGCTCCACCTCCACTTCGCTGGATCCACGGCGAGCTTGTGCAGCACGGGATTCATTGGGACATAGCGGATCACACGCCGCGCATGCAGCTCGTCGCGGACCGGCACGACGTTGTAGCGGCGTCCGACGAGCGCGCCGCGCCGCTTCTCGTCTTCGAGGTTGCGCACGTTCGCGAGTTTTGAGTTTCCACGATGCATCGTGTTGGCGACCGCCTCTGGTTCGCCTTTCAGGATCAAATGAGAATGGTTGCCCAGTAGACACATCGCGAGTATCCGCACACCGAACTCGAGCGACCGCTGCCCGACCTCGTTCCAGAAGAGCCCGGCAAAACGATCTGTGGGGAAGAGTTCGTCCTCATGCACGCTCCTGCTGATCACATGGAGCATGCGGTTGCCGTGGTCGTATCGCCTCGCTTTCGCCATGAAGCCCATCAGAGCGCCAATTGCGTAACGGGGGACACACAGCGCGCCGTCGCCAAGAGGCGCACTGACACGCAGGCTGGGCTAATCGTGATCAGCGGTCGCTGCAACGTGCCGTAATCGTGCACAAACGCGCTGTGGCACTGACACGCGTGGCGTCGCATGCGAAGAGTGGTTCGCATACCTTTCATCCACCCGACCCGCTGGAGACCATGAGCGCCACCGAAATCCCCACCGCATCGTCCGTCACCGAAGCCGCCGAGCGGCTCGCGCCCGAGGGTCGCGCGTTCATTGATGGTGCATATGTCGACGCCGTCAGTGGCGAAACGTTCGACTGTGTGTCGCCAATCGATGGCAGCGTCATCGCTCAGATCGCCGCGTGCGACACGGCCGACGTCGATCGCGCCGTCAAAGGCGCGCGCGCAGCCTTCGCCAGTGGCGCGTGGTCGCAAGCGTCACCCGCCCGCCGCAAAAAGGTGTTGCAGCGCCTCGCCGCGTTGATGCTCGACAACGCCGACGAGCTCGCGCTGCTCGAAACGATCGACATGGGCAAGCCGATCAGCGACAGTCGACTGATCGACATTCCCAGTTCGGCAAAGTGCATCAACTTCTACGCGGAAGCCGTCGACAAAGTCTCGGATGAGATCGCACCAACCGACCCGTCCGCCGTCGCCATGGTCGTCCGCGAACCACTCGGCGTGATCGGCTGCGTCGTGCCGTGG
>Ga0209702_10001793_pt1 | contig 39462 bp, 46 predicted proteins | sample FRY01_FD_187210 | JGI IMG/M metagenome (GOLD analysis project Ga0209702, IMG submission 187210) | Freshwater microbial communities from Lake Fryxell liftoff mats and glacier meltwater in Antarctica - FRY-01 (SPAdes) (version 2) | ecosystem: Environmental > Aquatic > Freshwater > Ice > Glacier...
TTCAGAAAAAATCCTCACACCCTTATCAACTAAGGAACAATTTGTACCATCCTTATCCACAACAGCCCACCCAATAGAGTTCGTCCCTAAATCCAATCCTAATATTCTTGACATAATAACTTTTATTTAGTTAAGTTCTTAAAAGTAATAAAATAAAATTTATCCACTTTACGGTTTTCCTCATTTGCATTTTAAAATCTTTATTGTATATTTGAAATGATTAAAATTTCTAATCTTTAATCTTATCACAATAAGGCTATATGCCGTAGGTGAAAACCTTTAGTCCTGCTTCGGTGGGACTTTTTTATTTAAAACTTTAAACTTATCACAATAATCCGCCACAGGCGGAGTGGGTGAAAACCTTTAGTCCTGCTTAAGTGGGACTTTTTTATTTAAAACTTTAATCTTATCACAATAATCCGCCACAGGCGGAGTGGGTGAAAACCTTTAGTCCTGCTTAAGTGGGACTTTTTTATTTAAAACTTTAATCTTATCACAATAATCCGCCACAGGCGGTGTGGGTGAAAACCTTTAGTCCTGCTTCGGTGGGACTTTTTTATTTAAAACTTTAATCTTATCACAATAATCCGCCACAGGCGGAGTAGGTGAAAACCTTTAGTCCTGCTTAAGTGGGACTTTTTTATTTAAAACTTTAAACTTATCACAATAATCCGCCACAGGCGGAGTGGGTGAAAACCTTTAGTCCTGCTTAAGTGGGACTTTTTTATTTAAAACTTTAATCTTATCACAATAATCCGCCACAGGCGGAGTGGGTGAAAACCTTTAGTCCTGCTTCGGTGGGACTTTTTTATTTAAATCTTTAAACTTATCACAATAATCCGCCACAGGTGGAGTAGGTGAAAACCTTTAGTCCTGCTTCGGTGGGACTTTTTTATTTAAATCTTTAATCTTATCACAATAATCCGCCACAGGTGGAGTAGGTGAAAACCTTTAGTCCTGCTTCGGTGGGACTTTTTTTATTTTGGGATAGTACATTCGATAAAAATAAATAAATAACTTCTGGCAAGAATACTATCTATTGCGATGAGCAGATAACGTTTCACACATTAACAACTTTTCCATAACCTTTAGCTAATAGCACAACACGTTCTTTGCAGCAAAAACAATGGATTTATTTATTTATGTATTTGCTGCTTTATTTTCTGTAATAAACCCTCTGGGAACGGTACCCATTTTTGTTGGTCTTACTCAGGAAGACGATACCGCTGAGCGTAACAAAACCTCGTTACTTACCTCTTTAAATGTATTTGTGATTTTAGTTATTTCGTTTTTTACCGGAAAGTATTTATTAAGCTTTTTTGGGATTAGTCTCGATGCGCTGCGCATTGCGGGTGGTCTTATCATTGTCACATCTGGATTTGCATTATTAACCGGCACTTTTGCTAAACACAAAGGAATGAAAAACAAACGGGTGCAAATTGATCTGGCAAAAAGGGAACGATTCTCGCTGACACCACTGGCTATTCCCATGCTTGCCGGTCCCGGTTCTATCTCCTTATTAATTGCTTTAAATCAGGAATACCAGCGAACCTCTGAAATGCTCATAACCGTGGGTGCTATTTTAACGGTTTGCTTAGTAACCTTTATCTTTTTAAGGAGTTCTTATTTTATCGTGCGCATTTTGGGTGGGTCAGGAATAAATGCTATTTCCAGGATAATTGGTTTTATTGTTATTGCAATCGGAGTTGAATACATAAGCAGTTCTGTAGTTGCCATTTTGAGAACTGTGGCAGTTTAATGAGTTTCCATTTTATTGTAAGGATCAATTTCCTCTTCTATTTCTAAACGCACAACTTAACGACTATTTAACTAGAAATGCCAAAAGGAATATGTATTTTTAAAATAAAATATTTTGAAAATACTACTCACCGGTGCCAATGGTTATATTGGAAGAAGATTATTACCACAATTACTGGAACTTGGCCATGAAATTATTTGCTGTGTAAGAGACAAAAATCGTCTTGACCTTGATACCCAATCACTTAAAAAAGTACACTTTGTGGAAGTGGATTTTCTAGAAGAAGTAGAAACAGAAAATTTTCCTAAAGATTTTGATGTTGCTTATTATCTCATACATTCTATGAGTTCTTCTACGGATGATTTTGACGAAAAAGAGACACTTTCTGCTGAAAATTTTAACACATACATGAGTCATACTAACGTGAAGCAGGTGGTTTATCTAAGTGGTATTGTCAATGAAGAAAAACTCTCCAAACACCTTTCTTCCCGAAAAAAAGTAGAAGATATTCTTTATACGGGGAATTTTGCGCTTACCGTATTGCGAGCAGGAATTGTAGTGGGTTCAGGAAGTTCGTCTTTTGAAATTATCAGGGATTTGTGCGAAAAACTGCCCATTATGATCGCCCCAAAATGGCTACAAACCAGAACGCAGCCCATCGCAATACGGGATGTGATTTCTTTACTCTCAGGAGTGCTACTGAATGAAAAATGCTATAATGCTTCTTTTGATATTGGAGGGCCTGATGTACTAACCTATAAAGAAATGCTGTTGCGGTATGCAAAAATAAGAAAATTGCGCCTTTGGATTATTTCTGTACCTGTGATGTCTCCCAGACTTTCCTCCTACTGGTTGTATTTTGTGACTTCCACCAGCTATGTACTTGCAGTAAATTTAGTCGAAAGCATGAAAATGGAAGTTGTTGCCAAGGATAATAAACTACTGGAGCTTTTAGATTTAAAACCAATAACCTATGAAGAAGCAATAGAAAAAGCCTTCCTCAAAATTGAACAAAATCTGGTAATTTCGAGTTGGAAAGATGCACTTGTGGCAGGACGTTTTTCTGATTTAAAGGCGTATATTCAAATCCCGAAATACGGTTGCTTAAAGGATAGTCAAAGTTTGAAAGTGGACAATCCTGAACAGGTTTTGGAAAACATCTGGTCCATAGGCGGAAATCGCGGCTGGTATTATGGAAACTGGTTGTGGAAAACAAGAGGATATATGGATACTATTGCAGGCGGTGTGGGCTTGCGCAGGGGAAGAACCCATCCCAATAAGATTTATGCCGGGGATTCGTTAGATTTTTGGCGGGTATTGCTTGCAGACAAGGAAGAAAAGCGTTTACTCCTTTATGCGGAAATGAAATTACCGGGGGAAGCATGGCTGGAATTTGAAATCACCGAAGATAATATTCTCAAACAAACGGCGACCTTTCGGCCAAAGGGAATTTGGGGAAGAATATATTGGTACTCCGTTTTACCATTTCATTATTTTATTTTTGGGGGAATGATTCGTAATATTGTAAACTACAAACAACCTTAACTATGAAGTATCCAATATTATTTGCTCTTTTGATTGTTCTTATTGGCTGTAAAAAAACTGTTGAAGAAGAGCCTGTAATTGTAGATGAAGACAACGGTTTGATAGAGCTTGTCAATACAATGACTGGAAGTTTCAATTCTGAAATACAAGCCACTGTTGACAGCACCTATTTTAATATATCGCTGCATATGTATCCCATTTGGCCGGAAAAAGAAGGACATTGGCTTTATGTAGAGCAAGCGTTGTTTGACAAACAAGAAGAACCTTACCGCCAACGTATCTATAAAATAAGCAGGGAAAACGACAGTATGTTCAGAAGTGAGACATATACATTTCCCAATGAAACTCTCTGGATTTGCAAATGGCAAACCCCTGAATTTTTTAATAAACTTTTAGAAGAATCCCTAATAAAAAGAGATGGTTGTGACGTGCTCCTAAAAAAGACAGAAAACAATACTTATGTGGGCAAAACAAATGCAAAGTCGTGTTTGAGTGAATTAAGGGGTGCGACCTATGCCACAACTGAGGTAGAAATAAGTGAAAAGAAAATCATTTCATGGGACAGGGGCTTTAATGCCCAAGACAGCTTAGTTTGGGGCGCTACAAAAGGCGGTTATATTTTTGATAAAATGTAATAAGCAATTTATTTTTTTGGTAAAAATACTTCCGCCATCATACAACGTGCACTGCCACCGCCTAGAGTTTCTATAGTGTTAATATCGCTACTTAAAATAACAGAATATTTTTCTATCGTTGCTATTTGAAGTTTCGTTAAACTAGTAAAAGCAGATTGAGACATAACGGTTATACTTTCTCCTTCTTTATTTGCAACCTCCAGCATATTGCCGGCAAATTTCTCTACCTGCGCTTCTGAAATCACAATCACTTCTTTACCATCTACCTGTAGATGATGTAATACATTTTTACGTTCTGTTTTATCATCGATGCAATCTAAACAAATCACCGCAAATTCTTTAGCAATACACATCATCACGTTAGTATGGTAAATGGGCAAGCGTTTGCCATCTACTGTCTGGTAAGCGGTAAAAAGAACCGGGGTGTATTCAAAATCTTCACAAAACTCAATGAAGAGTTCTTCCTCAGCCCTTGGAGATAAAGCACAATAAGCTTTACGGTTCATACGGTCTAAAACTAGACTTCCTGTTCCTTCCAAAAATACATCTTCATCTTCAGCACCTGTATAGTCTACAAAATTTTGTATTTTGAATCCTTTATCTTCGAGTAATTCTACTATCTCTTCCCTGCGCTCCCGTCTTCGGTTTTCGGCAAACATGGGGTAAAGTGCTACATCGCCATTTTCATGAAAAGAAACCCAGTTGTTCGGAAAAATAGAATCTGGTGTATCTAAAGAACCATCGTCATCAAAAATCACAACATCGATACCCGCGTCTTTTAATTTTTGCACGAGGTCATCAAATTCTTGCTGTGCCAGTTTGTTGCTGTCTTTATTTTTTAAGACTTCAGAAGTGGTCTGGTAATAATTGTTTACAGCGGTTTCTTCATTTAAACGAAAAGCCGCCGGGCGGATCATCAATATGGTATTTGTAGCTTGTTGCATAGCAAGGGTTTGTTTTCGGGTGCAAAAATAAGAAATTGTTCTTCAAATTGTCTTAAACAAAATCAAAAAACTACTTTACTTTAAAATCATATACAAAGCCTGTTCCATAACTTGCGCCTTGGAAAACATTTCGCCCGGAAATGGTATAAGAAAAACTGCCATAGATACCAAAACTTGCTCCCAATGGTTTATAAAAAGTTCCTCCTGCCCTGTGGTAGTTTACAGTAAGTTCCCTGAAGTTTTGTGGTCTTAGCGTGCCTCTGTAGTCTATCCCTCCAAACGATTTTTGGTAATCATACCAGAGGTCAAAATACCATTTTGAAGTGGCTCTTCCCGCTTTAAAAGTAACCGGCAAGCTATCGGGAACCTCTTCCAGTTTAAAGGCATAACCGCTTTGCAGTGTGGAAAACCATCCGGTATTCCATTGAAAGTGGACCATTGCCCTGGTATCTAATATGGTGGCCATTTGCCCAATATCGTTTAAACCACCTATTTCATAGTTGCTAAATGGTGTGGAAAAGCCTAATCCTGTACCAAGCTCTATCTTACTATTTTCAAAATTAAATGTATAGAAACGATATTTTAAAAATAAAGAAACGTCCTGCGCTTTGATTTTTTCATCACTAACAAAAAAAGGTAGGGAAACTTGTATGTCAAAATTTGTGGTAATGCCATAGGCTGCAAATGCAGAACCATAAACAAGATTCCTGCCTATATCAGACCTTTGCGTACCTATGAAATTTTGGTGTGTCTTCGTAGCCAAATCCTAAAACTGTTGTAGCATTTCCGGTTCCTCTGTAAAAACCATCTATTTTGCCCTGGGTAAACCCCTCAGATAAAAAAAGTAGTAAAAAAAATAAAGGGATTATTTTTTTCATAATACGATAAAAATTAGCAATACTTTGGCTTAGTCGAAAAAAAGACAAGGAGTTTACATCAATCCCTAATCAGAGGTAAAGTGCTACATCTTAGTAGCCCTTCCTGTTTAGCGATTTCTGCATAAGGGACTTCCTCCACTGTAAAACCATTACTTCTAAGCCAGGTATTTAGCCGCGTGAAATTTCTTTCTGAAACAACCACATCAGGTGCAATGGAAAATACATTACTGTTCATATGGTACATCTCATCTCTTGTTATATGAAAGAGATTTTCATTTCCGAAAAGGTTTACCAAAAACATATAATCTGCCTCTTCCCGAAAGCCCTGTTTGTAAATAATTGCTTTATCGTGCCCAACAGGCTGAAAACAGCAATCTAAATGAAGTGCGTTATCCCTAGCTTCTATCTTAGACTTTACGAGGTCAAATTCCTTTACTTTTTTATTTGGGAATAGGTTTTTAATATAGGCAACACCTTCCATATTGGTTCTGGCGGTCATATAGTCTTTATAATCACTCCCATTGTAAGTGCCAATAAATATATAGTCTTTCCAAAGCATCACATCCCCACCTTCTATATGGACTTCATCAGGAGGTCTGACAACTTTTTCAGGATCTATCATGTCTATTATATACTGAATAGCATCTAATTCACGCTCCCTATCTGGAAGTATGTTTGCTTTTATAAATACATCGTCGATTACAAAGGCGATATCCCTGGAGAAAATCTGATTGTAATCTTTAATTTCTGTGGGGCGAAAAACCTGAATATCATATTTTTTAAAAATCGCGGCAAGGGCTTCCATCTCGATCACCATATCTTCATTTTTAGGATAGGTACCCGCAAGTATGTGTTCCAGTGATTTTGGGTCATAGGCATCTTCGGCTTTGGGCGTGGGACCGTTACTTTCTGCAGTACCCAAAACTACTGCCCTCAATCTTGAAATTTCATCTTTAACGTTAAGCTGCAACATATGATTTTGATTTTGTCAAATATAAAAAAACCCCATCGAGAACTAACTAGATGGAGTTAAATAAATTGTTTTTAAATACTATCTTTTATCCATAGGTTTAAAGTCCCTAAGCGTATACCCGGTATACACTTGTCTTGGTCTGCCTATTGGTTCTTTGTTCAAGCGCATTTCCTTCCATTGCGCAATCCATCCTGGTAAACGGCCCAATGCAAACATTACTGTAAACATATCTGTTGGTATGCCCAATGCCCGGTATATAATTCCGGAATAGAAATCCACATTGGGATATAAATTTCTAGATTTAAAATATTCATCTTCTAGAGCAACTTTTTCCAAGCTTTTTGCGATATCCAGAATTGGGTCATCTATTCCCAGATCCCCAAGGACATCGTCTGCTGCTTTCTTAATAATTTTTGCCCTTGGGTCAAAGTTTTTATAAACACGATGACCAAAGCCCATTAAACGGAAAGGGTCGTCTTTATCCTTTGCTTTAAGTATGAATTTTGAAGTATCTCCGCCATCTGCTTTGATTGCTTCCAGCATTTCAATCACCGCCTGGTTTGCTCCACCATGAAGTGGGCCCCAAAGTGCAGAAATTCCTGCTGAGATGGATGCAAACAATCCGGTATGGGCTGAACCTACAATTCTTACTGTAGATGTAGAACAATTCTGCTCATGGTCTGCGTGTAAAATCAACAATTTGTGTAGTGCTTCAATTATTACATTGTCTGCAATATATTCCTCATTAGGTTTATGGAACATCATTTTATGGATATTATGTACATATCCTAACGAAGTGTCCCCATAATTTAGCGGTAAGCTCATTTTCTTACGCATAGTCCACGCAACCAAAACAGGGAACTTACCAAGAATTTTTACAATTGCCCGGTACATATCTTCTTCAGAATTTACATTTACCGATGATGGGTTAAATGCTACCAGAGCATTGGTTAAAGATGCCAGAACACCCATGGGATGTGCTGATTTTGGAAACCCGTCGAGAATGCGTTTCATGTCTTCATCTACAATAGATTCTGCTTTGATATCCTTATGAAACTTGTTCAATTGTTCCTGGGTTGGCAATTCGCCAAAAATCAACAAATAACAAACTTCCAGAAAAGTGGCGTTTTCGGCGAGGTCTTCAATAGCATAGCCACGGTATCTCAAAATTCCTTTTTCACCATCAAGAAACGTAATGGCACTTTCACAGGAACCCGTGTTCTTATAACCCGGATCTATAGTTATTACATTAGTAGTACTCCTTAACGTACTAATATCTATTGCCATTTCATTTTCAGTCCCCTCTATAACCGGGAATTCATATTTTTGTCCATTAACTTCTATTGTAGCAGTATTCGCCATAGCTCTTTTATCCTAATTTGTATGTATTTAATTTTAGAGTCACGAAGGTACAAAATATTAGACTATTTTCCCATTATCATGAACAGGTCTAAGGTTAAAAAAACCTTAATTCAAAAGTAATTTATTTGCTTTAATAATCTAGCTAATTTTAAACGCTTTTTCCTGCGGAAAATAAGCTACTGAACCCAATTCTTCTTCTATGCGAAGTAACTGGTTGTATTTAGCCATACGATCACTGCGGGATGCAGAACCCGTTTTGATTTGCCCACAATTTAATGCCACCGCAAGATCTGCAATAGTATTGTCTTCTGTTTCCCCGGAACGGTGTGACATTACCGAGGTATAACCAGCATTGTGTGCCATATTTACCGCTGCAATGGTTTCAGTTAAAGTCCCTATTTGATTGACTTTGATCAATATGGAATTGGCAATTTTATTTTTAATCCCTTTAGAAAGACGTTCCACATTGGTCACAAATAAATCATCCCCCACCAGTTGCACTTTGTTGCCTAGTAATTCTGTCAGGTATTTCCAACCGTCCCAGTCGTTTTCATCCATACCGTCTTCAATCGAAATAATGGGATATTTAGAAGCCAGTTCGGCTAAATATTCTGCCTGTTCTTTTGAGGTTCTTATTTTTCCTGTTGCTCCTTCAAATTTTGTGTAATCGTATTTTCCATTTACAAAAAATTCGGCTGCAGCACAATCTAAGGCGATTTTGATGTCTTCGCCAAAAGTATATCCTGCATTTTTAACTGCAAGTGCGATAGTTTCAATTGCATCTTCGGTTCCGCCAAGGGATGGTGCAAAACCACCTTCATCGCCCACCGCCGTGCTGAGTTTTCTATCGTGTAATACTTTTTTTAAATGATGAAAAATTTCAGAACCCATTTGCATAGCGTGCGTAAAGCTTTTTGCCTGTACCGGAATAATCATAAACTCCTGAAAAGAGATAGGTGCATCACTGTGTGAACCGCCATTGATGATATTCATCATTGGCACCGGAAGCGTATTTGCACTCACACCTCCCACATATCTATATAAAGGGAGTCCCAGTTCCTTTGCAGCTGCTTTAGCCACGGCAAGGGAAACGCCTAGAATGGCATTTGCACCTAATTTTGATTTATTGGTCGTTCCGTCTAAATTTATCATCGTCTGGTCAATCAGATTCTGATCAAAAACCGATGCGCCCAGGAGCGCTTCCGCTATATCCTTATTTACATGACTAACCGCCTTCATCACTCCTTTGCCCATATAAGCACTGCCACCGTCTCTTAGCTCTACCGCTTCGTGTTCTCCTGTAGATGCGCCTGAAGGTACCGCCGCACGACCTAAAATACCGCTTTCGGTTATTACGTCTACCTCGATGGTGGGATTGCCCCTGGAATCAAAAATTTGTCTGGCGTGGATGTCAACTATTAGACTCATATAATTTAAGGTTTAAAGTTCAAAATTCAAGGTTGCTTTAAACCTTGAACATGGAACATTGAATTCATTTATATTTACTTCCTTTAAAATCACTGTTTGAAAGATAACTCATAAAGGAACTTATCTTTTTGCTTAAAATAATTGTTTTCTCTTTAGTTTCTTCAAATGTTTCTTCAGTAATATACTTTCTATCATATATCCTGTACAATTGTGAACGGAGAAATTGATAAAAATTGAATAAACTCTTTGTTACCGTTACGTTCAAATCCTTCAGCAATGTTGTCCATTATTGACCCTGAGGACCCATCAATTTGAGCGAATAATTTATAATTGGTTTTTAAATCTGAGTTTTGATCAATTTCAAAAATAACATTACACAACTCTCTTGCAAGTTGCCAAATTTCAAGGTCCTCAAATTTTGAAATCTTAGACATAAAACATCAACTTTGAACCTTGAACTTTGAACTTTGAATATTATGGATGAACTGATCAAACAAATAACGTGCGTCATGTGGTCCCGGGCTTGCCTCCGGGTGGTATTGTACTGAAAAGCAATTTTTGCTTTTCATTTTGATTCCGGCAACGGTTTGGTCATTTAAATGCACGTGGGTAATTTCAATATCCGGGTGGTTTTCTGTTTCCTCCCTGTTAATGGCAAAACCGTGGTTTTGGGAGGTAATTTCCCCTTTTCCGGTTACTAGATTCATAATGGGGTGGTTGATTCCTCTATGCCCGTGATGCATTTTATAGGTGGAAATTCCATTTGCAAGGGCGAGAATCTGATGTCCCAGACAAATCCCAAACAGCGGCAAATCGTGACTTATTATATCGCGTGCCACTTCAATTGCATTGGTTAACGGTTGCGGGTCGCCGGGTCCATTGGAAATAAAATAGCCATCCGGTTCAAAGGACCGCATATCTTCAAAACTTGCATCATAAGGATAGACTTTGATGTAACAATCCCTGTCTGCAAGTATTCTTAAAATGTTTTTCTTGATTCCCAAGTCTAAAGCTGAAATCTTATAAGAGGCATTTTCATTTCCGAAGAAATAAGGTTTTTTAGTAGAAACTTTAGAAGCCAGTTCCAGACCGTTCATATCGGGAATATCAGCGAGTTGCTTTTTCAAGCTTTCCACATTATCCACTTCTGTGGAAATAACAGCATTCATAGCGCCGTTATCGCGGATATAGCTTACCAGTGCTCGTGTATCCACATCAGAAATTGCAAGGAGATTGTGTTCGTTTAAAAATTCTTCCAAAGAAGCATCTGCACTATCCCTGGAATAATTATAACTGAAATTCCTGCAAATGAGTCCGGCGATTTTGATACCGTCTGATTCTACTTCCTCTTTGTTTGTGCCATAATTTCCAATATGTACATTGGTGGTTACCATAAGTTGGCCAAAATAAGAAGGGTCTGTAAATATTTCCTGATAACCGGTCATTCCGGTGTTGAAACATACTTCACCAAAGGCGCTTCCTGCCTTCCCTCCCACAGCTTTGCCGTGAAAAATGGTTCCGTCTGCAAGTAAAATAATGGCTTTTTTTCTAGTTTGATACTTCATAACGAGCTTGAGTTGTGTTGTTTTATACTAGAGTGCAAAAATAGTATAAAAAAAGGGATAAACTATAACAGTTTATCCCTTGGTAGTATAAAGATATTAAAATCTATTCTTTTTCATTAGTAGGCTCTTGCGCATCCTTTGCAATTTCTTCTTCAGTTGCAGGAGTTTCTTTTGACTCAGCAGCTGGAGTTTCTTTTTTGTCTTTTGCAGGAGTATCAGCAACAGGAGTTGTATCCTCAGCTTTTTTAGCTTTCCCTGCACGACGTGTGGATTTTTTCTTCTCTGGTTTGCTTGCATTGTAAACTTCATTAAAGTCTACTAATTCAATCATCGCCATATCTGCATTATCCCCTAAACGGTTACCTAATTTAATAATCCTAGTGTAACCACCCGGGCGATCGCCCACTTTAACCGCAACATCCCTGAATAACTCAGTTACTGCTTCTTTTTGTCGCAATCTTGCAAAAACAATACGTCTATTGTGTGTAGTGTCTTCTTTAGATTTTGTTACTAAAGGCTCTACAAATTGCTTAAGTGCTTTTGCTTTTGCCACCGTGGTGTTGATTCTTTTATGTTCAATTAAGGAACACGCCATATTAGCCAACATGGACTTTCTATGTGCAGTCTTTCTACTTAAATGATTTACTTTTTTTCCGTGTCTCATTATTTCTGGATGTTAGAGGTGAGAGGTGAGAGGTGAGTAAGGTCTCTTATCTCACGTCTCAAATCTCAAGTCTTATTTTAGTCTTTATCTAATTTATATTTGGCAAGGTCCATCCCGAAGTTTAGTCCTTTTACATTTACCAGTTCTTCCAGTTCTGTTAATGATTTTTTACCGAAATTTCTAAACTTCATCAAATCATTTTTATTGAAAGATACTAAATCCCCTAGGGTATCCACTTCTGCAGCTTTCAAGCAATTTAATGCTCTTACGGAAAGGTCCATATCCACTAATTTGGTTTTTAGCAACTGTCTCATGTGAAGGGATTCTTCATCATAGGTTTCCGTTTGTGCTATTTCATCAGCTTCTAAAGTGATGCGCTCATCACTAAACAACATAAAGTGGTGTATTAGTGTTTTAGCAGCTTCAGTTAATGCATCTTTTGGGTGAATGGATCCATCGGAAACGATTTCGAAAATTAATTTTTCATAATCTGTTTTTTGCTCTACACGGTAATTTTCAATGCTGTATTTTACATTTTTAATTGGTGTGTAGATAGAATCTGTAAAGATAGTACCAAGAGGTGCATTTGCTTTTTTGTTTTCTTCTGCAGGAACATATCCTCTTCCTTTTTCTATGGTAATTTCCATATTAAAGTTTACTTTAGGTTCCATGTTGCAGATTACCAACTCCGGGTTTAGAATTTGAAATCCGGAAATGAATTTTTGGAAATCACCGGCAGTAAGTTGATCCTTACCGGAAATTGAAATGGTTACCGTTTCATTATCAATTTCATCAATTTGACGTTTGAACCTAACTTGTTTTAAACCAAGGATAATTTCTGTTACATCTTCTACTACGCCTGCAATGGTTGAGAATTCGTGATCCACTCCTTCTATGCGAATAGAGGTGATAGCAAAACCTTCCAATGAGGATAATAGTACTCTTCTAAGCGCGTTACCAACGGTCAATCCATAACCTGGTTCTAAAGGACGAAATTCAAATTTTCCTTCAAAATCAGTGGAAGTGATCATTATAACTTTATCGGGCTTCTGAAAATTTAGTATTGCCATATTGTGATTCCTGTAATTATTATTTAGAGTATAATTCGACGATGAATTGTGTATTGATATTTTCCGGGATTTGGATTCTGGATGGAACAGAAACAAAAGTTCCTTCCATCTTATCGTTATTCCAGGAAATCCACTCATAAGAGTGACTTGCATTTGATAAAGAAGCTGAAATAGTTTCTAAAGATTTAGATTTTTCCCTTACAGAAACTACATCATTAGCTTTTATCTGGTAAGAAGGAATGTTTACTTTTTTACCATTTACTAAAATATGTCTGTGAGACACTAACTGACGTGCTCCACTTCTTGTTGGTGCGATGCCCATTCTGAAAACAACGTTATCCAGTCTGGATTCACAAAGTTGCAAAAGTACATCCCCTGTAATTCCGGGAGCAGCAGTTGCTTTTTTGAACATGTTTCTAAATTGTTTTTCTAAAACACCATAGGTAAATTTAGCTTTTTGCTTCTCCATTAACTGGATTGCATATTCTGATTTTTTACCTCTGCGTTTTGCATTTCCATGTTGTCCGGGAGGATAGTTTCTTTTTTCGAAAGCTTTATCATCTCCAAAAATAGCTTCACCGAATTTACGGGCTATTTTAGTTTTGGGACCGGTATATCTTGCCATATTAAAATTTGTTTGTGAAGGGATAATGAATTAAGGTCTGTCCTTCATCTATCGTTTTCCTTCTCTTGTTTATACTTATTGTTAATTTAATGTTCAATGTTTAAAGTTCAAAGTTAACTTCTAACTTCTAACTTCTAACTTAAAATTAGACTCTTCTTCTTTTAGGAGGTCTGCAACCGTTGTGGGGCATTGGTGTAATATCGATGATTTCGGTTACTTCAATACCACTATTGTGAATGGATCTTATTGCAGATTCTCTGCCGTTACCCGGTCCTTTAACATACACTTTCACTTTACGAAGTCCTGCATCATGCGCAACTTTTGAAGCGTCTTCTGCAGCTAATTGCGCTGCATAAGGTGTATTTTTCTTAGAACCTCTGAAACCCATTTTACCGGCTGAGGACCAAGAGATAACATCTCCGTTCTTGTTAGTCAAGGATACTATTATATTGTTAAAAGATGCTGTAACGTGAGCTTGTCCTACAGATTCAACGGTAACTTTACGTTTTTTTGTGCTTGTCTTTGCCATATCTCTAGGGATTATTTAGTTGCTTTTTTCTTGTTAGCAACAGTTTTACGTTTACCTTTTCTGGTTCTTGAGTTATTCTTGGTACGTTGACCTCTTAAAGGAAGCCCCGATCTGTGACGAATACCTCTGTAGCACCCAATGTCCATAAGCCTTTTAATGCTCATTTGAACTTCGGAACGCAATTCACCTTCAATTTTAAAATTTCCTACAGCATCACGAATGCGACCAATTTCGTCATCATTCCATTCGTTTACTTTTGTATCTTCACTTACTTCAGCTTTTGCTAAAATGTCTTTGGCACGGCTTCTTCCGATACCAAATATGTAAGTTAACGCGATTAAACCCCTTTTTTGTTTTGGGATATCTACACCTGCTATTCTTGCCATATCTTAACCTTGTCTTTGTTTGAACCTAGGGTTCTTTTTGTTAATAACATATAATCTGCCTTTTCTTCGCACAATCTTGCACTCGGCACTTCTCTTTTTAATGGATGTTCTTACTTTCATTTTGATTTCAAGTTTCAGGTTTCAGGTTTTAGGTTGTTTCATTATAACATTGACCTAAAACTTTAGACTAATTTTTAATATCTATAAGTTATTCTAGCCTTACTTAAATCATAAGGGCTCATTTCTAATTTTACTTTATCACCGGGTAGCAATTTAATATAGTGCATACGCATCTTTCCCGAGATATGTGCTGTTACTACGTGTCCATTTTCAAGCTCTACCCTAAACATTGCATTGGAAAGTGCTTCAATAATGGTTCCGTCTTGTTCTATTGCAGATTGTTTTGCCATAAATTTTTCAAATTTCAAATCTCAAATTCCAAATTCCAATTCCAACTCTTTTTATAAAAAACTCTATTTGGAGTTTGGTGCTTGTCAATTGTTTTTTTTATGCTACTGCTTTTCTGTTTTTACCTGTTTTCATTAAGCCGTCATAATGCCTGTTTAATAAATAAGCATTAATCTGCTGCATAGTGTCTATTGCCACACCCACCATAATTAATAGAGATGTACCTCCATAAAACAATGCCCATCCTGGTTGTATTCCCAACAACTTCACTGCGAAAGCAGGGAATATTGCGATTAATGCAAGGAAAATAGATCCCGGCAATGTAATCTGTGACATGATTCTATCTAAATATTCTCCTGTATCTGATCCCGGTTTAATGCCTGGAACAAAGCCGCCGCTACGTTTTAAATCGTCAGCCATTTTATTGGTAGGGACTGTAATTGCTGTATAGAAATAGGTAAATATGATAATTAATAAAGCAAACACTATGTTATACCATAAACCAAATATATCACTAAATGCTACTGTAAATGACTGAGCCATTTCTGATGCAGATAATCCTGCAACCGCAGCCGGAATAAACATAATTGCCTGGGCAAAGATAATAGGCATTACTCCAGAAGCATTAAGCTTTAATGGAATATATTGTCTGGAGCCCACCGCATTTTTTTCATAACCACCTGTTGCTGTTCTTCTCGCATATTGCACGGGAATCTGGCGCACTGCCATTACTAGCAATACAGAGAGTAAGATAATCACAAACCAGATAACTAGTTCGATTAGGATGAAGATCAATCCACCGTTAGATTCAAATACTCTGGATGCAAATTCTTGAACAAAAGCTTGAGGTAATGTTGCGATAATACCAACCATAATAAGGATAGAGATACCGTTTCCAATTCCTTTATCTGTAATTTTCTCACCTAGCCACATTGCAAAAATACATCCTGTTGTTAAGATAATCACTGAAGATACCACAAAGGTGAAGCTGCTTCCAAGTAAAAATGCTTCAGCAGGAAGGATGTTGTACAGGTTATAAATATAACCAGGCCCTTGCACTAAAGTAATTCCAATGGTCAACCAGCGTGTAATTTGATTGATTTTCTTTCTTCCACTTTCCCCTTCTTTTTGAAGTTTCTGTAGATAAGGTACTGCGATACCCATTAACTGAACAACAATCGATGCAGATATATAAGGCATAATACCTAATGCAAAAACAGATGCATTTGCAAAAGCACCACCTGTAAACGCGTTAAGTAAACCTAGAATTCCGCCATCAGTTTGATTAGCAAGACCTTGTAATTGTGATGCATCAATACCCGGTAAAACTACTTGCGCTCCAAAACGATATACTAATAACAACCCAAGTGTTATAAGAATACGATTTCTTAGTTCTTCAATTTTCCAGATATTTTTGAGGGTATCAATAAATTTCATTGTCCTAATTAATTATTATAGAGTTACCACTTCTCCACCTGCTGCTTCAATTGCATTTTTTGCAGTAGCGGTAAATTTGTGGGCAGATATATTCACTTTCGCTTTTAATTCTCCTCTACCTAATATCTTTACTAATTCATTTTTGGTAGCTAAACCTAAAGAAACAATTGTTTCCATGTCAAGCGTATCCTTGATCACTTTATTATCAACAAGACTTTGAATGGTGTCTAAATTGATTCCTTGATATTCTTTACGATTGATGTTTGTGAAACCAAATTTAGGCACACGTCTTTGAAGTGGCATTTGCCCACCTTCAAAACCAATTTTCTTGGAATACCCTGAACGGGATTTAGCTCCTTTGTGTCCTCTGGAAGCTGTACCACCGGTACCTGAACCTTGTCCACGGCCTAATCTCTTATTGTTTTGAACTGAACCTGCAGCAGGTTTTAAGTTACTTAAATCCATAGTTTTATTGTCTTAATTAGCTTCTTCTACAGAAACTAAGTGTTGTACTTTATTCACCATACCAAGTATGCTTGGCGTGTCATCGTGTATAACGCTTTGGTTAATTCTTTTAAGTCCTAGAGACTCCAGAGTTAATTTTTGCGTTTTAGAGCGCTTTATTGCACTTTTTACTTTGGTTACTTTAATTTTTGCCATGTCTCTATTTTATTATCCTTTGAAAACTTTTTCTAAAGAAATACCACGTTGTTTTGCAACAGTATGTGCACTTCTCAATTGTAATAAAGCATCAAAAGTTGCTTTTACCACGTTATGTGGGTTAGACGATCCTTGTGATTTTGATAATACATCGTGTACACCCACTGCTTCAAGTACTGCACGTACAGCACCACCGGCAATTAATCCTGTACCGGGAGCAGCAGGAATTAAGTTTACTTTGGCACCACCATATTTTCCTTTTTGCTCGTGTGGCAAGGTAACTTTATTAAGTGGGATGCGAACCAGATTTTTCTTGGCATCTTCAATAGCTTTAGCGATAGCGCTGGCCACATCTTTAGATTTTCCAAGTCCTTGACCCACTACTCCATTTTCATCACCAACTACAACAATAGCTGAAAATCCAAATGCTCTACCACCTTTAGTTACTTTAGTAACACGTTGTACACCAACTAAACGGTCTTTTAATTCAAGGCCACTTGGTTTAACTAGTTCTACGTTTTTATAATCTTGATACATAATATTTTAGAATTTAAGTCCGCCTTCTCTGGCGCCTTCAGCTAATGATTTAATTCTCCCGTGGTATAAATAGCCACCTCTGTCAAAAGAAATTGTATCTACTCCGGCTTTTACAGCTTTTTCGGCAATTGCTTTTCCTACGAGTTTTGCTGCTTCTACTTTACTAGCTTTAGAAACATCTATGTCTTTATCTCTTGAAGATGCGGCAGTAATTGTTTTACCGGATACATCATCAATTAATTGTGCATAAATTTCCTTGTTGCTTCTAAATACAGCAAGTCTTGGTTTTTGTTCAGAACCGGAAACAATTTTTCGGATTCTAAAGCGTATTCTATCTCTTCTATCGTTTTTAGATAATGCCATAACTTTTATGCTTATGCAGATTTACCTGCTTTTCTTCTTATTTGTTCTCCTACAAATTTAATTCCTTTTCCTTTGTAAGGTTCCGGCTTACGGAAGCCACGTATCTTTGCAGCTACTTGTCCAACTAGTTGTTTATCAAAAGAGGTTAGTTTTACAATCGGATTTTTTCCTTTTTCGCTTATCGCTTCTACCACAACTTCCGGAGCGATCTCTAAAACGATATTATGGGAATATCCAAGTGCAAGATCTAATTTTTGACCTTGATTACTAGCTCTATATCCTACCCCTACTAATTCTAATTGCTTAGTCCATCCAGTGGATACACCTTGAATCATGTTACTAACTAGAGAGCGATATAGACCGTGCATAGTACGGTGTTGTTTAGAGTCTGACGGACGCTCAACATATACATTTTCTTCTTCAACTTTTATAGTCACGTGAGAAAACTCTTGTTTCAATTCTCCCAACTTTCCTTTTACAGTAATGAAATTTTCATCAATATTTACTGTAACGCCGCTTGGGATTACTACTGGATTATTACCTATTCTAGACATTTCTTTTGTCGTTTTTTAGTAAACGTAACACAATACTTCTCCTCCTACATTCTCTGCTTTGGCTTGCTTGCCTGTCATAACTCCGTGAGAAGTAGACACTATGGCAATTCCTAAACCATTAAGAATTCTTGGAAGTTCGGTTGAACTTGCATATTTACGTAAACCAGGTTTACTTATTCTTTGAATTTTTCTTATTACAGGCTCTTTAGTAACCTTGTCATATTTAAGGGCGATTTTAATGGTTCCTTGCGGGCCATTATCGTCTTCAAATTTGTAACTAAGGATATATCCCTGGTCAAATAAGATTTTTGTAATCTCTTTCTTTAGATTAGATGCAGGTATTTCAACCACTCTGTGGCTTGCATGAATTGCATTTCTAACCCTGGTAAGAAAATCTGCGATTGGATCTGTTGTCATTTTTTTTATTTTGCGGATGTGGTTTTTCGTTGTACCGAAACCTTCATCCAGTTAAAATTATATTACCAGCTTGCTTTTCTAACTCCGGGGATTAAACCTTTGTTTGCCATCTCACGAAACATTACACGGGATAGTCCAAAAGTTCTCATATATCCTCTAGGTCTTCCTGTTAATTTGCAACGATTGTGCAAACGTACCGGGGAAGCATCTTTTGGCAGTTTTTGTAATGCATCAAAATCACCGGCTTCTTTTAAAGCTTTGCGTTTTTCAGCGTACTTTTTTACTGTTTTTTGTCTCTTAACCTCACGGGCTTTCATTGATTCTTTAGCCATCTCTTAGTTCTTTTTAAAAGGTAATCCTAGTTCAGTTAATAATGATTTTGCTTCCTTATCTGTATCAGCAGTAGTAACAAATGTGATGTCCATACCTTGGATTTTGTTTACTTTATCAATATCAATTTCAGGGAAAATGATTTGCTCAGTAACACCCAGGTTATAATTTCCTCTTCCGTCAAATCCGCCGGCTTTGATACCATTAAAGTCACGTACACGTGGAAGTGCAGAAGTTACTAACCTGTCTAAAAACTCATACATTCTTTCGCCACGTAAAGTTACTTTAACACCAATAGGCATTCCTTTACGTAATTTGAAAGATGCAACGTCTTTTTTAGAAATGGTTGCAACCGCTTTTTGACCAACAATTCTTGAAATTTCATCTACTGAATAGTCGATTAGTTTCTTGTCAGCAACAGCAGCACCTACACCTCTTGAGATTACTATCTTTTGCAATTTTGGAACTTGCATTACATTTTTGTAACCAAATTCTTCTTTAAGGGCAGCAATTACACGGCTCTTATATTCTTCTTTAAGTCTTGGTGAATATCCCATAACTAAATTACTTCATTAGATTTTTTAGAAAAACGCACTTTCTTGTCGCCTTCCATCTTATAACCAACTCTCGTTGCTTTTTTTGATTTTGCATCAATTAAAGAAAGGTTGGAAATGTGTATTGGAGCTTCCATTTTCACAATTCCTCCTTGCGGATTTTTTGCGTTTGGTTTTTGGTGTTTCGACACCATATTCACTCCTTCCACTATGGCTTTATTTTTGTCAAGAAACACTTTCATTACTTTACCTTCTGTTCCTTTGTGATCTCCGGCAATTACAGTAACGGTATCTCCTGATTTAATTTTAAGCTTTGTCATCTTATATACGTATTAAAGCACCTCTGGTGCTAATGATACAATTTTCATAAATTGTTTATCACGAAGTTCTCTGGCAACAGGGCCAAAAACACGTGTTCCTCTCATCTCTCCAGCAGGATTCAATAGAACGCAGGCGTTGTCGTCAAAGCGGATGTAAGAACCATCTGGTCTTCTAACCTCTTTAGTAGTACGAACAACTACTGCTGTAGATACTGCACCTTTTTTAATGTTTCCATTAGGTGTAGCTTCTTTAACAGTAACCACAATCTTGTCTCCAATGGAAGCGTAACGTTTTTTTGTACCTCCCAAAACACGTATAGTAAGCACTTCTTTTGCTCCCGTGTTATCTGCAACTTTAAGTCTTGATTCTTGTTGTAACATGATTATTTAGCTCTTTCTAAAATTTCTACTAGTCTCCAACATTTAGATTTACTTAAAGGTCTTGTTTCCATGATCCTTACTGTATCTCCTTCGTTGCAGTCGTTTTTCTCATCGTGTGCGACATATTTCTTAGTCTTTAACACGAACTTTCCGTACATAGGGTGTTTAACCTTTTTTACTTCGGCAACTACAATAGATTTCTCCATTTTGTTGCTGGTTACTACCCCTACACGTTCTTTTCTTAAGTTTCTTTTTTCCATCTTTAAGCTTCGCACAATTATTGTACTTCTCTTTTAGTTAGTTCTGTCTCAATTCTGGCAATTGATCTTCTTTGATCTCTTAATTGAATTGGATTTTCCAACGGTGAAATGGCGTGAGCCATTTTTAAGTCTATATATGCTTTTCTAGACTCTGCAAGTTTTTCTTGTAACTTAGCTACAGATGATTCATTAATTTCTGCTTGTTTCATACTATAAATTATTAAGCTTGAAAATCTCTAGCGGTTATAAACTTGGTCTTTACCGGTAACTTTTGTGCCGCAAGGCGTAAAGCTTCTTTTGCAACATCAGCAGGTACTCCTGCGACTTCAAAAAGGATTCTTCCCGGTTTTACTATTGCCACCCAGTATTCAACGGCACCTTTACCTTTACCCATACGTACTTCAAGAGGTTTCTTAGTGATAGGCTTGTCTGGAAATATTTTGATCCAAAGTTGCCCTTCTCTTTTCATAAAACGGGTTGCAGCAATACGTGCAGCTTCTATTTGACGTGCTGTCAAAAAGTTTGAGTCCATCGATTTTATACCAAAAGTTCCATTTGAAAGTTGGTTTCCACGTTGGGAAATACCTTTCATACGTCCTTTTTGTTGCTTACGGAATTTTGTTCTTTTAGGTTGTAACATTTTTCTTTCTTTAAAAAATTACTTTCTGCGACGTGGTTTGTTACCACCTCTTGACGGTGCAGCAGGTCTATCTCCTCCTTTTCCTTCTTTTTTGGATAAACCAACAAGTGGGGAAAGTTCTCTTTTACCAAATACTTCACCTTTCATAATCCATACTTTAACACCCAGTCTACCATAAGTAGTATGAGATTCTACTAAAGCATAGTCTATGTCTGCTCTAAAAGTAGATAAAGGTATACGACCATCTTTGTAAGACTCTGAACGTGCCATCTCAGCACCATTCAAACGTCCTGAAATTTGTACCTTAATACCTTCAGCATTCATACGCATAGCAGCAGTAATAGCCATTTTAATAGCACGTCTGTATGAAATTCTGCTTTCAATTTGACGTGCAATACTTGTTGCTACAAGAAATGCATCCAGCTCAGGTCTCTTGATTTCAAAGATATTGATCTGTACTTCTTTACCTGTAATCTTTTTAAGTTCTTCTTTTAACTTGTCTACCTCCTGACCTGCTTTCCCGATAATAATACCCGGTCTTGCAGTGGTGATAGTAACGGTTACAAGTTTAAGAGTTCTTTCAATGATTACTCTAGACACACTTGCTTTTGCTAAACGAGCGTGAACATATTTTCTAATCTTGTCGTCTTCGGCAAGTTTATCGCCGTAGTCGTTACCTCCATACCAGTTAGATTCCCATCCTCTGATTATTCCAAGGCGATTTCCGATTGGATTTGTCTTCTGTCCCATTTATTAATTGCTTTGTGTGTTATCATTAGCTCCTAATACCAGTGTTACGTGGTTTGAGCGTTTTCTAATTCTGTGTGCGCGACCTTGAGGTGCAGTGCGAAGTCTTTTCAACATCGCTCCACCGTCGACACGAATCTCTTTTACAAAAAGATCTGCATCTTCAATGCTTGCATCTTCATTTTTTGCTTGCCAGTTTGCAATGGCAGATAGCAAAAGTTTTTCAAGTCTGCGTGAAGATTCTTTTGAACTGAACTTCAAAATACTAAGCGCTCTATCTACTTTTTCACCTCTTACTAAATCTGCCATAAGGCGCATTTTTCTTGGTGACGTTGGGCAGTTATTCAACTTTGCAAAAGCTATAGTTTTCTTAGCTTCCTTCATTTGCTCTGCTCTTTCTTTTTTACGAACTCCCATAGCTTATTATTTTTTTCCTTTGTTTTTTGCACCTGCGTGACCTCTAAAAGATCTTGTGGGTGAAAATTCGCCTAGTTTATGTCCTACCATATTTTCAGTTACATATACAGGAACAAATTGTCTCCCGTTGTGCACTGCAATGGTTTGTCCAACAAAATCTGGAGTAATCATAGAAGCTCTTGACCAAGTTTTGATCACGCTCTTCTTGTTTGATTCAACGTTAAGTTGTACTTTTTTCTCTAATTTATAATGAACGTAAGGTCCTTTTTTTAACGATCTTGCCATAGCTTATTTCTTTCTACGTTCTATGATATATTTATTACTCGCTTTTGTTTTAGTACGGGTTCTGTAACCTTTAGCAGGTATTCCCTTTCTAGAACGTGGGTGTCCTCCAGAAGCACGACCTTCTCCACCACCCATTGGGTGATCGACAGGGTTCATCGCTACCGGTCTGGTGCGTGGTCTTCTACCTAACCATCTACTTCTACCGGCTTTACCGGAAACAAGTAATTGGTGGTCACTGTTTGAAACAGCACCGATAGTAGCCATACAAGTAACAAGAATCAATCTTGTTTCACCCGATGGAAGTTTTACTGTTGCAAATTTCCCGTCTCTTGCCATAAGTTGTGCAAATGCACCGGCGCTGCGAGCCATTGTCGCTCCTTGACCGGGGCGAAGCTCTATGCAGGAAATAATGGTTCCTAATGGAATACCAGAAAGAGGCATGCAGTTTCCAATTTCAGGGGCTACATCAGCTCCGGATACCAGATTTTGGCCTACTTGTAATCCATTTTGTGCTATGATATAACGCTTTTCACCATCCTGGTAATTAAGCAATGCTATAAAAGCTGTTCTGTTTGGATCATACTCGATAGATTGAACAGTTCCGGGGATTCCGGTTTTGTTTCTTTTAAAATCTATGATACGATACCTCTGTTTGTGACCTCCACCTACTTGGCGTATGGTCATCTTTCCTTGACTGTTTCTACCTCCAGATCTCTTTTTCGGAACAAGCAAGCTTTTTTCCGGCTTATCAGTAGTGATGGCGTCAAATCCATTTACTACTCTAAAACGCTGAGCTGGGGTGATAGGTTTTAATTTTCTTACTGACATTGTTGTCTAAATTCTAGATGTTGTTATAAAAATCTATGGTATCACCTTCCGCCACCTGTACAATTGCTTTTTTATAAGCAGTTGTTTTACCAGTTACAATACCCGTTTTTGTATAGCGGGTTTTTCTGTCCGGGCGGACATTTAATGTGCGAACTTTAGTAACAGAAACACCATAGGCAGCTTCAATTGCTCCTTTGATTTCTATCTTATTCGCCTTACTGTCAACTACAAAGCCGTAACGATTTTTATCTTCAGCGTCTCTGGTAGCCTTTTCTGTAATTATAGGTTTTATTAAGATATTCATGGTTTCTATTTACTTAAGTTTGATTCAATTCCTTCCAAAGAACCTTCTAATAGCACTAGGCTATTTGCGTTTAAAATTTTGTAAGTACTTAATTCTGAATTGATTAGAACTTCTGTACCTTTCAAATTGCGCGAGGACAAATATACATTATTATTTAACTCTCCCAACACAAACAAAGATTTTTTGTTTTCTAAACCTAAAGTCTTTAAAAGACTTGTGAAGTTTTTGGTTTTTGGAGAATCAAATTGGATATCTTCAATTACATAAATAGCTTTGTCATTTGCTTTCATCGTCAATGCCGATTTTCTTGCCAAACGTTTTAAGCTTTTATTAAGTTTGAAAGAATAGCTTCTTGGTCTTGGACCAAAAACTCTACCTCCACCTTTAAACAATGGGTTTTTGATGTTACCTGCACGTGCAGTACCTGTTCCCTTTTGTTTCTTGATCTTTCTTGTACTACCTTTAATTTCAGCTCTCTCTTTAGATTTGTGCGTTCCTTGTCTTTGGTTAGCCAAGTATTGCTTTACATCTAAGTAAACAGCATGATTGTTAGGTTCAATTGCAAAAACATCTTTAGAAAGGTTAACCTCTCTACCTGTTTCTTTTCCGTTAATATCTAATACCGCTACTTTCATTATTTCTGAATAGTTACATAAGCGTTTTTATGACCTGGAACACATCCTTTGATCACAATCAAGTTCTTTTCAGGAACTATTTTCAAAACCCTTAAATTTTCAACTTTTACATTATCTCCGCCCATTCTACCTGCCATACGCATCCCTTTGAATACCCGTGCAGGATAAGATGCTGCTCCTATAGAACCAGGTGCTCTTAAACGGTTATGTTGACCGTGTGTAGCTTGACCTACCCCGGCAAAACCGTGTCTTTTAACAACCCCTTGAAAACCTTTTCCTTTAGAGACTCCCGAAACATCGACAAATTCTCCTTCCACAAACTGTTCTACAGTGATTAAGTCACCTAATTTATACTCCTCTTCAAATCCTTGGAATTCTACGACTTTACGTTTTGCAACGGTTCCTGCTTTTTTAGCGTGGCCTTCGGCAGCTTTATTAACAGTCTTTTTGTCATCGAAACCAAGTTGAAGAGCTACATACCCGTCAACCTCTAAGGTTCTGACTTGGGTAACTACGCATGGTCCTGCTTCAATAACGGTACAAGGAATATTCTTCCCGTTCTCGTCAAAGATGCTGGTCATGCCTATTTTTCTTCCAATTAACCCAGACATATTTATTTAATTATTAATTAATACTCGTTTTATTCAACTTATTTAAAAAAATTCAGGGTCAAAATACTTTCAACCCTGAATGTATTTTTCCGTTTTTCCTTCGCTCGCAGCTCCGGACATGTTTACACTTACGAAGGCAGGTGTCTCGTCATTTAAATGCACAATTTACATTTCTGGACAAGATTTCCGTCTTCACGGGAATATGTTTATCACACTTTAATCTCTACTTCCACCCCACTTGGCAACTCTAATTTCATTAGGGCGTCAATGGTTTTTGAAGAAGAACTGTAAATATCAAGTAATCTTTTATAAGAGCTCAATTGAAATTGTTCTCTGGATTTCTTGTTTACGTGCGGAGAACGCAATACAGTAAAGATTTTTTTGTTTGTTGGCAACGGGATTGGTCCTGTTACTATTGCACCTGTACTCTTTACAGTTTTAACGATTTTTTCAGCAGATTTGTCCACCAAATTGTAATCGTAAGATTTTAGTTTTATTCTGATTTTCTGACTCATCTCTGTTAAAATTAAGCGTTAGCTCCTTTTGTTTTTTTGATTACTTCTTCAGATATATTTGATGGTGTTTCTGCGTAATGCGAAAATTCCATTGTAGATGTTGCCCTACCTGAGGATAAAGTTCTCAAAGTCGTTACATAACCAAACATTTCTGATAATGGAACGGTAGCCTTGATAGTTTTAGCTCCTGCACGGTCACCCATATTACTAACCTGACCACGGCGACGGTTAAGATCTCCTACTATATCTCCCATGTTTTCTTCAGGAGTAATCACTTCAATTTTCATGATTGGCTCAAGAATTACAGATCCGGCAGCTTTTGAAGCAGCTTTGTATCCCATCTTGGCAGCAAGCTCAAACGACAGGGAATCAGAATCCACTGCGTGGAAAGATCCGTCCTTAAGCGTTACTTTCATACTATCCATTTCAAAACCGGCAAGAGGTCCATTTTTCATAGCTTCCCTGAATCCTTTTTCGATAGCTGGTACATATTCTTTAGGAACGTTACCACCTTTAATGGAGTTTACAAATTCCAATCCTAATTTTCCTTCTTCAGCAGGCTCCATAGTAAAGACAATGTCCGCAAATTTACCACGTCCACCGGATTGTTTTTTGTAAACTTCCCTGTGATCTGCTTTTTTAGTAATTGCTTCTTTGTATTCTACTTGTGGCTCTCCTTGGTTTACTTCCACTTTAAATTCGCGACGTAATCTGTCCACGATAATATCTAAGTGAAGCTCTCCCATTCCGGAAATAATGGTTTGTCCTGATGCTTCGTCAGTTCTAACAGTAAATGTTGGATCTTCTTCAGCAAGTTTAGACAATGCCATACCTAATTTATCTACATCTACCTTGGTTTTTGGCTCTACAGCGATACCGATTACGGGATCAGGGAAAACCATGCTTTCCAAAACGATAGGATGTTTCTCAGCAGATAATGTATCTCCTGTTTTTATATCTTTAAATCCAACTGCAGCTCCAATATCGCCTGCCTCGATAAAATCGATGGCATTTTGCTTGTTAGCATGCATCTGGTATATTCTTGAAATACGTTCTTTGTTACCTGAACGATTGTTCAATACATAAGAACCTGCATCCAGTCTACCAGAATAGGCACGGAAAAATGCCAAACGACCAACAAAAGGGTCTGTAGCAATTTTAAATGCTAGGGCAGCGAAAGGTTCTTTTACATCTGGTTTTCTTCTTTCTTCTTTATCTGTATCCGGGTTGACACCAATAATTGCCTCTTTATCCATAGGAGAAGGCAAGTAACGGCAAACTGCATCTAAAAGAAACTGAACCCCTTTATTTTTGAAAGAAGACCCACAAATCATAGGTATGATACTCATATCCATTACAGCAGCACGCAATGCAGCATGCACTTCGTCTTCAGAAATAGAATTCTCATCTTCAAAGAATTTTTCCATCAATGTGTCATCATACTCAGCAACAGCTTCAATTAGCTTGGCTCTGTATTCTGCAACTTCTGCTTTCATTTCTTCCGGAATCGGGATTTCATCAAAAGTAGCTCCCTGGGTGTCGTCATGCCATACTAAAGCTCTGTTTTTCACAAGATCTACAATACCTTTGAAATCTATCTCATCACCAATAGGCAAAACGATTGGCACCGCATTGGAACCAAGCATTTCTTTTACCTGCTTACATACATTAAGGAAATCAGCTCCCTGACGGTCCATTTTGTTTACAAACCCCATTCTTGGAACTTTGTAATTATCCGCTAGTCTCCAGTTAGTTTCTGATTGTGGCTCAACACCATCCACAGCACTGAAAAGGAAAACTAATCCGTCAAGTACACGTAAAGAACGGTTTACTTCCACCGTAAAATCAACGTGACCGGGAGTATCGATAATATTAAAGTGATACCCTTTAGTTTCCGGGGTATCTTGTGCATTTTCCATTGGAAATTTCCAGGTACATGTAGTAGCAGCAGAAGTAATGGTAATACCACGCTCTTGCTCTTGCTCCATCCAGTCCATTGTAGCTGCACCATCATGAACTTCCCCTATCTTATGGCTTACACCAGTATAGAAAAGGATACGCTCAGTAGTCGTTGTTTTACCGGCATCAATATGCGCGGCTATCCCAATGTTTCTTGTATATTTTAAATCTCTTTGTCCCATTTTATTTTTTAGAATCTAAAGTGAGAGAATGCTTTATTAGCTTCTGCCATTTTATGTGTGTCCATACGTTTTTTTACCGCCGCACCTTCTTCTTTAGCTGCTGCAAGCACTTCTGCTGCAAGTCTTTGAGACATAGACTTTTCATTTCTTTTTCTTGAATAAGAAATTAACCACTTCATTGCGGTTGAAATTTTTCTGTCAGGTCTAATTTGCATTGGAATTTGAAACGTGGCGCCACCTACTCTTCTGCTTCTTACTTCTACGTGAGGCATTACATTAGATAATGCATCTTTCCAAGTATCTAAAGCTGATTTTTCTGCGTCTTGTTTCTTTTCTTCTACAATGGCTATTGCATCATAAAATACTTTAAAGGCAACCGATTTTTTACCATCATGCATCATCATGTTAACAAACCTAGTTACTAACTGATCGTTAAATTTTGGATCCGGCAAAAGAGGTCTTTTTTTGGCCTGTTTTTTTCTCATGTCTTCTTTTAGTTAATTGTTAATGGTTAGCTTTTAATGATATTGTGTCATTAACTAACGATTTTAAAATTACTTTTTAGGGCGTTTTGCACCGTATTTAGATCTTCTTTGCGTTCTACCTGCAACACCTGCGGTGTCTAAGGCTCCACGAACGATGTGGTATCTAACTCCCGGCAAATCCTTTACCCTTCCACCTCTTACCAATACTATCGAGTGCTCTTGTAAATTGTGACCTTCACCAGGGATGTATGCATTTACTTCTTTTCCGTTTGTTAATCTTACCCTTGCAACTTTACGCATTGCAGAGTTTGGTTTCTTAGGAGTAGTAGTATAAACACGCGTACACACACCTCTTCTTTGAGGACACGAATCTAAAGCAGCCGATTTACTCTTCTTGGTAATTTTGGTTCTTCCTATTCGTACTAATTGTGAAATTGTTGGCATATAAATATGTATTACAATAATTTTTATAAATTATCCCCTCTTTTTAGGGTTGGCAAAGGTAGAAATAAATCTCAATTATTCAAACCTAATAGAATTAATTTTTACTTATTATTAATTTTATTTCCGGCAACGCATAAAATAAGGTTCTATAACGTTACATTTAGAACAATATTTACACGCATTGAGAACTCTCATTTCAATCTTCTTACTCCTTATTATATATATCCCATATAATAATTGTGTGCATGCGCAGGAAATTTATCTTGAGATGCAAGGCAAAGACAGTATTCAAACCAGTGAAATTAACAAGTTAAACCCTACTACTGTTTTTAAGGATTACAAAACACTCATCCAGAAAATAGATACCACCGAAGTTGTCCTCCAAAAACTAGGCTACATTGCATTGGAGCGGGATGCTATAGTAAGGAAGAATGATTCTACCTATAGTATATTGTTTGATCTACAAACCAGATATGAACAAATGCGATTGTTTTTTCCGGAGAATATGGAAACTTTCGGGTTAACCAAAAGGGATTTCCAACTAGTATCTAGGGAAATTTCAGACAATTATTTTATTCTTCCGTTTATACAAATAGAAGGGTCTTTAGAAATACTCAATGCTTTTATTGCAGAAAACGGATTTCCATTTACAACCCTTCAAATGGTAGAAATACAACCGGCAGCAGATTCCCCTTTAATTTTAGAGGCAATATTGCAGATAATAACTGACGATCTGCGTAAAATAACAGGCATCGAAATAAGGGGATATGATAAATTTCCACGCTCTTATTTAAAATATATTGCCGGCATAAAAGAAGGCAACCTGTTCCAAAGAGAAAAAATAACAGAAAAAAGTAGTTTACTGGACAACTTAGGTTTTGTCAGAAATACTAAATCGCCTGAAGTTTTATTCACTAAGGAAGAAACCAGACTTTATCTCTATCTGGAAAAAACAAACAACAATCTCTTTGATGGCATTATAGGTTTTGCAACAAATGAAGAGACAAATAAATTAGAATTTAACGGCTATTTAAATTTCGTGCTCAGCAATAACCTTAATTATGGTGAAAAATTAACTTTGGACTATAAAAATGATGGTCAGGATCAGCAGCAATTCAGGATAAACACAGAATTACCCTTTTTGTTTAAGTCGCCATTTGGTTTAGAACTGGAATTACAGTTCTTTAAAAGGGACAGTACTTTTTTAACCGTGGAAAAACATGCGCTTGCCAACTATCAACTAAATGTAAACACAAAAATATTTGGGGGTTACAAAGATTATGAATCTACCTATTTATTGGATACCCAAATACCCGGAGAAGTAATTACAGATTATACCTCGGCTTTTTTTGTTTTTGGCGGCAGCTACTTAAAGCCACAAAGGAACAGTTTGTTCCCTTACAAAACATCTGCAAGGATAAGCAATGAAATAGGCTCCAGGAAGAGCGGAAACACTTCTACAGACCAATTCAGGACTACCCTTACAGCAAATCACATCATCAATTTAAACTTTAATAACAGTATCTACCTAAATAACCATACAGCACTACTGACCGGCAGTAATTATCTGGCTAATGAACTCTTTCGATTTGGAGGGATTAACAGTATAAGAGGTTTTGATGAAAACAGTATAGATGCTTCCTTGTTTTCGGTATTAAATACGGAATACCGGTATCAACTGGGAAATGATACTTACATACACTCCATACTGGACGCTGCTTATTTTGAAAATCAAATTACTTCCATTAAAAGCCAACTCTACAGTTTTGGAATAGGATTAGGCCTACGAACCAAAGCAGGCATTTTTAAGATAAATATTGCAAATGGGAAGCAGGAAAATCAGCCGTTTAAGTTTTCTAATACAAAAGTGCATATAAGCTTAAGCTCAGTATTTTAAAGCCTTTCATAGAAAAAAATTAACATACCGCCCAAAAAATTGGGTTTATTTTAAGATGCAAAACTTGTAAGGTTAACTTAATATTAAGACTTTTGGAGATTGGAATTTAAAATAAAACAAAATATGAAAACAAAGTTTAGTGGAATCTTAGCGCTACTACTAGCGTTTTTTGTGCAAACATCTTTTGCGCAAGAAAAAACAATTTCGGGGACGGTGTCTGATGACATAGGGCTACCACTTCCGGGAGTAAACATAATTATTAAAAACACGTCTACGGGCACTCAATCTGACATTGATGGTAACTATACCATTAATGCCAATGTTGGTGAAACACTTGTATTCACTTATATTGGTTTTGTTAATGTTGAAAGAAGAGTTACAGCTACTACTTCTACTATTACTGTACAGATGGAGCCTGATGCTGCTGTGCTAGATGCTGTAGTAGTTACGGGGTATTCTACACGCGACAAAACTGTGCAAACATCAGCTGTAGTATCCATATCTGCAGCTGAAATTAATCAATTAACTCCTACTACAAGTATAGACAACCTTCTTCAAGGTAAAGCTGCAGGGGTGCAGGTAACGGCTGCTAATGGTAAGCCAGGATCTGGTGCATTTGTAAGAATCAGAGGAACTGGTTCATTAACGGCAGGCGGTTCTTCACCTTTATATGTTGTAGATGGCGCTCCTATTAGAGAGCAAGACCTAGCATCTATTGCAAATGAAGATATTGAAAATATCACTATTCTTAAAGATGCGGCTACAACAGCACAATATGGATCTAGGGGTGCTAATGGTGTGGTTGTAATAACCACTAAAAGTGGTGTTAGAAATAAAGACGGAGTTATAAGATATAGTTCAAGATTTGGTACTACAACTAAAATAAAAGATAATTTTACTATGATGAATGCTGCTCAGAAAATGCAGTATGAAGCAGAATTGTTTGCTTTGGGTGTAACAGGTGCTGGAAGCAGGCCTGGTGTAACTACTCAACCGGGATCTCCTGAAAGACAATTTCTTTTAGACAATGCAGTTGACTGGCAAGACGTTATATTAAAAGATGGTATTGTTCAATCTAATAATATATCTTTTGCGGGAGGTGCTGATAGAGTGGATTATTTCTATTCTATTGGTCATGACAGAAATACTGGAATTATCGATAACATCAGTGGGTTTGAAAGACTTAATACCAGATTAAACGTAAATTTTGATGCAAAGGAGTGGCTAGAATTAGGCGTTAATGTAGGGTATTCAAGATCATTAAGTGATGAGCCTAGAGACAGGAACAATGTCCAAAATCCATTCAGGGCAATGTATATTTATAATGCTTATGAGCCTGAATTTCTTCTTAATGAAGACGGCACTACTCAACTTGATGCAAATGGAGATCCCATTTATAACCCCACACATCAAGGTTTTCCAATTAGGGGAGCACTTCTTTCAGAGCCAGAAAATACAGTAACTAATGTTACTTTGGCTAGTGTGAGTGCATTGGTTAAATTTAGTAGTAATTGGAGTTATGGTTTTAATGCTGCTGTGAATCATGTTAACCTCAGAAGGGAATCTTACTCTAAACCCGGTGGAATTCTACAAAATTTAATTGGAAACCCCGATTTTCCGGGTTTAAAAACAGATAATGGTGCTCAACGTCTTGATTTGACCATAAGTAATCGTTTAAACTATCAATTAAATTCGAATTCTGGACACAATTTAAATGTTACCGGTTTATTTGAATATAATATAAATGAAAACAATTTTTACAGAGTGACAAGTAGAGGTTTTCCTTCAGCACAGCTTACCACTCAATCTAATGCAGCTGAAGTCACCATAGGTTCAACCAATAGGAACAGGTTAACTTTGGTTTCTTATGGATTATTTGCTGATTATGACTACAAAGCGAGATATCTTGCAAGTGCATCTATTCGTTATGACGGCTCTTCAAGTTTTGGATTGGATTCACAATTTGGTACATTTTACAGCGCAAGTTTAGGTTGGAATATTGCTAAAGAAGACTTTTTTGCTGTAGATGCAATTGATGATTTAAAATTAAGAGGTTCTTTTGGAACAGTAGGTAACAGGCTTCCAATATCAAGATATGCTTCACAAAACAATGTTGGATTTGGATCTTATCCTGGTGGATCAGCAACTGTACCTGTAAACGTAGGAAACCCTTTATTACAATGGGAAACCACAGAAAACTTAAACGTTGGATTGGAATTTAATTTATTCAACAGAAGAATTCAGGGAGTTGTAGATTATTTTGTAAGAAATACAACAGATTTATTATTTAGAATCCCTACAGCAGATGAAAGTGGTATACCAGGTTTTGGTATTCAAGGTAACCTCGGGGAAATTCAAAATAAAGGTATTGAATTTTCTTTAACTGCAGATATAATAAGAAAACCAGGCTTTAACTGGAGTATGGGAGGAAATGTATCTTTTATCGATAATACTATTATAAGTTTACCTGATGGTGCTGATATTACCCCATTTGCCTTTAATATTTTATACCGAGAGGGTGAAGCATTAAATCAACATTATTTAGTTAGATATGCAGGAGTTGATCCTAATACAGGAAGACCGCTCTATTTCGGTATAGATGATAATATCTATACATCTGATGAACTGATTTCAGAATTTGAAGAAGGAACAGATCACAGAGTTTTAAATGGACGCTCTACTATTGCAGACGTTGAAGGTGGTTTCTTTAATAATATTGTATATAAAGGATTTGGGCTAAGAACTGATTTTGTTTTCAAATCTGGAAATTACATCAATAACTTTTTAAGGCAAGCTATTGAAACAGATGGTGCGGGACCAAATGGAAATCATCATGTTGGCGCATTTAATTATTGGCAAAAGCCGGGAGATACAGATGTACTTCCTAGCCCACTTTATAGAACTCAAGTTATTGATTCTGACAGATTTTTAGAGAAAGGGGATTACATTCGTTTAAGAAATGTAACTTTATCTTATACTTTCCCAAAGAATTTATTGGAAAGAAGTCCTATAAATTCATTAAGAGTATATGTTCAAGGCCAAAACCTATTAACATTCACAGAATTTTTTGGAGATCCTGAAGTAGGTATTTCCTCTGGTGAAACAGTTAATTTTGTGGATACAGTGGCTCCAGGTGAAGCCACACTTTTTAGTTACCCAAACACGAAATCTTTTCAATTAGGAATAGATGTAAGTTTTTAATTTTAAAAAAAATAAACAATGAAAAAATTAATAAATAAAATTGCGATTTTGGTTCTTGCTGTAACAGGATTTACATCTTGTGAAAAAGAACTTGACCAATTACCATTTGATGAATTTGCATCAGAAAATGCTTTTGTTACAGCTGAAGATTTTGAAAATGGAATTCGAGGCGTATACAGCGCATTAACTAGACCAGGATATTATGGCAGCAGTGATGCTGGCTCTTTGTTAAGTTTTCCTGATGTTATAAGTGACAACGTTACACTTACAACGAGGGGGCGTCAAACAAAGCAGACTCTTCACGATTTTGAATATTTACCATCACAAACCCTTAGAGGTTTATATCAGGATGCGTACACTGTAATCTTTAGAGCAAATAATGTATTGTTTTATACTGCAGATTATCAAGGTGAAAATAAAGCTAATATTGAAGCAGAAGCAAAAGCTCTGCGTGCAATGGCTCATTTTGATTTAGTTAGAACATTTGGTAAAATACCTACTCAATCCGGGGATGCTGATGGATCTCTTGGAGTTGCATATCTTGTAGAAGCAGATCCTTTTGTAGAACCTACCAGAGAAACAGTGGGTGCAGTTTATGAAAAAATCATTACAGATTTGATAGAAGCTGCTGCCGGAATAAATGCTACTAATCCTCCCGGAAGAATGGGAAAAGATGCTATTAATGTATTATTATCCAGAGCTTATTTATATATGGGACAATGGCAAAATGCTATAAATGCTGCAAATAATGTTTCAACTTCAATTGCTCCTCGCGTAAGTGTTCCTGGTATTTGGCAAGACACTAATCAAGATGGATTGGTTTTCTACATTCCAAATGATGCCACCATGTTGAACTTAAACATTGGTGTAACTTGGAGTCAGGGTAATGTAACAACACTTATTCCTGAATATGCAGTATCCTTTGAATTTTTTCAAAAATTTCAAGAGGAAGATATTAGAAAGGAAGCCTATATATTTTTAGGATCTAATACTGGTGGTTTGCAATGGAATGCTATTAAAAAACTCTTTGGTAGACCAGGTCAGAGTAACGGATTAGTTGATATTAAAATATTAAGAGCAGAAGAAGCATTATTAAATAAAGCGGAAGCTCAATTTGAATTAGGCCAAACTGCTCAAGCTTTAACAACTTTAGATGTATTAAGGAACCAAAGATACACCACATTTACTGGTGGAGAAACCGGAAATGCACTCCGTGATGCTATACGCTTAGAAAGACGTTTAGAATATGCTTTTGAATATCAAAGATTTTTTGATTTAAAAAGATGGAATCTTCCAATTGAACGAGAACCCTTTGGAGACTTTGCCGATGGATCAGGAACACCCTCTACCAATTTATTTTTGGAAGCAGGTAGTTTTAAATTTCAATTACCAATTGCTATTGAGTCGATTGATCAAAATCCTAATTTACAACAAAACCCAGGATATTAAATTATAACTAAAATTAAAGACCATGAGAAATTTTAAAATAATAGCAATCATATTAATATTATCAACCTTTACTATCTCTTGTGATGATTATAAAGATTTTGATTCTGAAAGAGTATCTGTAGTTGGGATTACTGGAGTAGTTGGTGGTTCTCCAGCAATAGTCTTACCTCCGGGTGGAAGTGCGTCAAGAGAGATTGGGGTTTTTGTATCTGATGTTGTAAGTACAGACAGAAGTTTCAATGTAGTAGTAATTGCAGATGGCACTCTAGTAAGTGCTGAAAATTATAGTTTTGAATCTACAGTTACTGTACCTGCAAATGAAAGGAGAGGAACATTTTTCTTTACAGGTACAGATGTTTCCCTTAGCAATGATCCCACTCCGGTAATCCTTGCTATTGATAACGCTGATCCTACTTATGTATCAGGGGCTCGTGTAACATTAACCTTAAGAAAAAACTAGATTTAGTTTTATTCAATATTCAAAATATTTTTAATAAAGAAGGGTTGTTTAAAAAACAGCCCTTCTTTTTTTGTATACTAGTAGTAGCTTATACTACAAATTTTTATTTAAAATTTAAAAAAATAAATGAACTATACATTAGGATATTTGGAGATATTTTTCACTTAAAATCTGACTGTTATAAACAAGTGGTTAAACATTAGTTATCAAAACATTACTTTTATATATGAAAATTATAGTATTCCTGATATTTATATCTTTTTTATTATACATAATAATATAAAAACTCAAATAAAAATCATATGATTTTTTATTATAATATCGGTCAGGTTAAACGATTTAGACATTTAATCATGATGTAGATTTAATTATTTTGTAACAAATAGTTAAGATTAAACTAAAAAAAGTTGTGTAATTAACTTTTTATTAAGACTTTTGACACTGGCTAATTCAAATAAATTATAAAAATGAGAACAAAGTTTAGTGGAATTTTGACGCTTTTTCTAGCGTTTGTAGTGCAACTCACGTTCGCACAAGAAAAAACAATCTCAGGAACGGTGGCTGATGACACAGGTCTTCCGCTTCCAGGGGTTAACATCGTGATAAAAGGAACTAATACAGGCACCCAGTCTGATTTTGATGGAAATTACTCCATTAGAGCTAACGTTGGGCAAACACTTGTATTTAGTTTCATTAGTTTCAAGACAGTAGAAAGGCCGGTAACAGCAGCTACTACTTCTATTAATGTGCAAATGGTAACAGATGCTGAGGAATTAACTCAGGTAGTTGTGACCGGTTTTGCTGTTAAAAGGGAAAAGAAAGCACTGGGGTATGCCGTAAGTGAAATTGCTGCTGAAAGTATCGAGCAACGATCAGAAGGTGATATTGCCAGAGTATTAGCAGGAAAAAGTTCCGGGGTAAACATCAATAATACCAGTGGTATTTCCGGGTCTGCAACTAACATTAATATTAGAGGGTATAACTCTATTAGTGGAAGCAACCAACCGCTTTTCATCATTGATGGTGTGCCTATTTCAAATGACACCAATGCCATTGGTAACTTTTTAGTGGGTAATAGTGGTTCTAGCCGTTCGTTAGACATTGACCCTAACAATATAGAGAGTATCTCTGTCCTTAAAGGATATAGTGCTGCTACCCTATATGGTACAGAAGGTAAAAACGGGGTAATTTTAATTACCACCAAAACAGGTAGTACTGCAGGAACAGTTAAAAAAACAGAAATAACTGTTTTACAATCTGTTTTTACAAATCAAATCGCTTCCTTGCCTGACTATACTAAAAAGTTTGGTAATGGTTTTGACCAGTCTTATGGTAACTTCTTTAGTAACTGGGGTCCTGGATTTCATGCAGAAGGCCTTGGTGGTTATTTAGAACCAACGAGTAATATAAATCCTGACGGTACTTACCCTCACCCTTATGACAGACCGGGCTTAGCAGAAGCATTTCCTGAATTGCAGGGTGCAAGGCTTCCTTGGGAGGCTGTGCCAGACCACGTGAAAGACTTCTTTAGGGATGGTTTAGCTACTAACACCTCCGTAAATGTGGCAGGTAGTTCTGATGATGGAAAATACTCATATAATGCAAACTTTGGTAACTTGGCTGATGAAGGTTTTACTCCAGGTAACTCCACCAGAAGAAATACATTTAGCATAGGTGGTAGAGCTATATTAAGTAATAAATTTACTTTAAGCGGTACTATCAATTACGTAAACACTGATTTTAGTACACCACCGGTTGCATTTAGTAATGGTTCATCGGCACAAAACGGTTTATCTGTATTTGGTGACCTTTTCTATACACCGACTAACTTACCTTTAATGGATTTGCCATTTCAAAATCCTATAACTGGTCAAAGTGTTTATTATCGTGCAGATGATCGTATTTTAAATCCAAACTGGCTTGTTAAGAATGCTTTTGTTAAACAAGAAACAAATCGTTCTTATGGTTCAAATATGTTAGCTTATGAAATTAATGATAATTTAAACGCTTCTTACCGAATAGGTTTTGACGTCTATTCTGAATTTAATGAAATAGGAACTAACAGAGGAAGTAGTCAAGCACCAGGATCACCGCTAATTGACTTGGGAGAATATACTACCTATACCAATGTTAACACCATTATTGATCACAACTTTATGTTGAACGGAAGTTATTCCCTTACTGATGATTTAGGACTTAACTTTACTGCAGGTGCAACTTCTAAATATGAGCGCTTTGACAGAACAGGTATTACAAGTACTGATCAAATCGTTTTTGATGTATTCAGACACTTTAACTTTCGCTCTTATACTCCTGTATCTCAGGCAACATTCTTAAGAAATATTGTTGGGGTCTACGGACAAGCAGATTTAGATTTTAAAAACTATTTATATTTAAACTTATCTGCCAGAAATGACTGGGTTTCAAACCAAATAGAAAATACAAAATTCTATCCAAGTGCGAGTGTATCTTTTCTTCCATCAGTTGCCTTTGCCGGGCTTAGAACTACAAATGGTATTAACTATTTGAAGTTAAGGGCCAGTTATGGTACATCTGCTGGTTTCTCTACAGGGTATCCGATTGCAAACAACTTGATATTAAATTCCCAAGCATTTGTGGGAACAAGTGGAGAAGTTAGTATTACCAATACTACTGCTTCCCGTCTAGGAAATCCCGCTTTGAGACCTGAGTTGTATGAAGAATTAGAATTTGGTTTTGAATCTAAATTCCTTAACAACCGTGTATCTTTAGACTTTTCTTACTATGACAGGGTTACTACAGACTTAATCACTGATAGAAATTTGGATCCTTCCACCGGTTATACTGTTACAAGTATAAACCTTGGTAGAATGGACGGCTATGGTTTTGAAGTAGATTTAGGTGTTAACCCGGTGCGTAATGAAGGTACAGGTTTTAACTGGAATATAAATACTAACTATACAAAATATAGAACAACAGTAACAGACCTTGGTGATAATATTGATGAAGACGCTATATTAGTTTATGCAGGTTTTACAAACTTAGGTAATGCTGCTATTTTAAATCAACCTTTTAGTACTATGGTGGGTACTACTGTAGCTCGTGACGAAAACGGCAACCTTCTTGTAGACGCGACCGGTAATTATATTTCTGATACCGGTGTAAATATTATAGGAGATGCAACTCCAGATTTTATTGTGAATGCTAGCAATAGCATGTCTTGGAGAGGTTTTAACTTTAACTTCTTAATTAGCTATCAACATGGTGGTGATATTTTCTCCAATACTGTGGGTGGACTACTTGCAAGAGGGATTACCCAAGATACAGATGATCGTTTAAATACTTTCATTTTACCCGGTGTAAAAGAAGATGGAACTCCTAATGATACTCAGTTAAATGCTTCCGCATATTATTTTGACAATATAGGGTTTGGTCCTACCGAGTTAAGAGTATATGATGGTTCTGTAATTCGTTTAAATGAGGTTTCTTTAGGCTATGATGTTCCTAAACAATTCTTGGAAAGAACTCCTTTTGGTGGGGTATCGTTCACATTTGCGGGCTATAACTTATACTACAATGCTTTCAATACACCTGAACACATAAACTTTGATCCTAATGTTATTGGTGTTGGTGTTGGAAATGGTAGAGGTTTTGACTTCTTAAATGGTCCAAGTGGAAAACGTTTTGGGTTTACAGTAAAAGCAACATTCTAAAAAATTAATAATTATGAAAAAAATAAGAATAATATTATTCCTAGGTCTCGGACTGTTCGCTTTCAATTCCTGCGAAACTACCGATTTAGACTTAATAGACAACCCCAATAACCTTACACCTAATCAG
>Ga0209702_10001796_pt1 | contig 39445 bp, 38 predicted proteins | sample FRY01_FD_187210 | JGI IMG/M metagenome (GOLD analysis project Ga0209702, IMG submission 187210) | Freshwater microbial communities from Lake Fryxell liftoff mats and glacier meltwater in Antarctica - FRY-01 (SPAdes) (version 2) | ecosystem: Environmental > Aquatic > Freshwater > Ice > Glacier...
CATGCTGCCGCCATGAGATACGAACGCTCTAATCTGTTTGCCAAACTCAGTACCTTTTCGTTTGTCCATGATGTCCATAAACTTTTTCATGGTATCGAGTATCAGTATCTTGCCCCGCGCCTTGTTCTCTGATACTAGGCTGTGCAGGTAAACCTCCAACTGTGCAGTGTCAAACCCATTGTATGAGGGTGCAATCATCTCAAAGCCCCATTGCTCGGCTAATTCAAGCTTATAAGTCAAACCCTTAAAGTTATCATCAGCATTGACATAAAACACATCGCTAGCTTTTATCTCGCCGCTCTTAATTGCTTCGATCAATAACCAAAGCGTTAACAAGGTTTTGCCTGCATTCGGTTTTGCATAAAAAACTGTTGACTGCCCTAACAATGCCATGCGGCCTAATATAAATTTGTCATCTAGCATTTGTGCCTTCATCTGTTTAGACTCCCCTCTTAGGCTGAATTTGCTTAGATCAAACCCTTCTACGTCTGCTATATCATTGTGTTGACTGGGTAATGCAGGAATATCAATAATCACATCAGCATTGGGCTTATTAGCCATGTGATTGATTTGATTTTGCTTAGTGATGCTTACCCCTTGCTCGTTGGTAAACATCTCACCTGCTGCCTTAACTGCTGCGTTGTAATTGCCACCATAGTTGTATTGAACGAATAGGTCGAACGCATCGCCCCACGCTGTGCCGTTGGTTGTTTGACCTATGCCAATGTCGCTGCCGTGCTGACTAAACCATTTAACGCCGTCATCGCTGATCGTTACGCCTGCAACCCCGCTTTCAGAATTAGGGGAAAGCCACCTGTCGCCACGTTGCAAGTAACCGCATGACTCAAGCATCAGCGTTAGAGGGTAATGCCGCTTAAATGTGTCAACTGGTGAAAGCTGATCGCTCTGCATACGCGCTATAACTTTTAGCCTTGCTTGCTCTTGCTTGGCTTTTAACTCAGCCTGTGCGGCCTGTTCCATCGCAACAAGCTTGGCTAAATCCTCTGCCCAGTTGTTAACATCAAGACCGCCCAACAAATCAATTAAATAATGCTCGTAGTACTCACCACGGTTAGGTAAAAAGCATATTTGCGCGATTCGTTGCGTGACACGATCAGGGACAAGGCCGGCATCAGTCAAACGGTTGTTTAATGCCGTTTGCAGGCGTGCATAATCCTCGCCTGCAACTGGTGCAAGCAATGGCACGATAACGCGGCACTTCGGGTTTTCAACTGTTGCTGATCGACTGGAATACACCCATATATCGCTGCCGACTGCGCCTAGTGCGGCATCAACAATGCCGTCAAAGGTTTTGCCTTCGCAACTATCTAGGTCAGCCCATAAAGCCAAATAGAGGCCTTGCTCAGCCTGTTTAGCCGAGCTGCGCGTGGGTAGACTAGAGAATATCGCCCATTGTGCGCTTGCCTTGTCCACGGCCTGTGGGTCTTCCAACATGGCCTGAATGTCATCAAGCGTAATGCTGCTCAATGGTTTTGGGTTTTTGCCACCATCGCTGTGGAATTTGCCTGTGCCGCTGGCTAGTTGTTTAGTTGGGTGCATCGCGGCCACCTGTTTTAAAAGTGCCATGAATTCCGTGACCGGTCAGCATTTTTGTAACTTGTGCGGCTTCAGCGTGCGGTTGATTGTTCAAGCCAATCAGAACGACGCTTAGCCGATGTTTCTCTAAAATCATTTGCGCGCCCCCCGAAGCCATGCCAACAAATAAACAATTGCGCTCATTATTTGGTACATGGTTAGCCCCCCATCAGTTTTTTAATATCAGCAACACGCCACGCTAAACGGCGATTCACACGAATGGGTTTAATGGGGCCATCATCAAAGCACGCCCAAGTTCTTAATGTTTGAGGGCGGCGGTTCATGTAATGCGCGGCGGCGGCGGTGGCCACAGCAGGGCTTGTTACCTCATCAAGCGGGGGGTATCGGGTGGCTTGAGTTTGCAATGGTTGATTGTCTTGGTTGTTCATGATTCACATTCCCTTTAAATCGTTGAAGGTGAATTCATTTAACGTGGGGGAAAACTCCCGTACAACCAACATTGTTGGCATAAAAAAACCGCCTTAAACCCATATAAATAGGGGCTATGGGCGGTTTCGGTTCATGGGGGATTAAATTGGTTTATCTGCTTCCCCCGTTTCCCCCGTTTCCTCTGCTAGTTTTCTATTCCTTGGGCGTACCCATTTAGTGCCTTGTAGTGCTTCGCGTTTAATCGTTGCGCCACTTAACGGCCCTCGTGGTCCGCCTATTTTTTCATCTCTCATTTTTTTGGCTACCCTTTCAGCCAAATTTATTAAGCTGTCATGGGTCATTAGCATTTCATCGTGCCTGTCTAACTCATCGGCAATGCCCCACGCTATATCGTGCCAATGCTTTGAATTATTGGGCTTCACTTGCTCGGTTTCACTGGTGGCCGCCTTATCGCTTGGGGGCGGTTTTGGCTTATCTAATAGGTGTTTAAGCTCATCAGGTACCTTGCGCCCACGCGCCACCAGCATAGCCAGCACATCGCCGGGCTTAACGCCCATCACTTCAGCGTGCAATCGGCCTCGATTTTCAGTCTGTATTTTAAGTGTTGGGTTTGCGCCTAATTTTATTTGTGGCTTGCCTTGAAATGGTATAAAAATTCTAATGAATCCCTGTTCCCATTCGCCACTTGCCCTCAAACCCCAAAAATTTATTGTTTGTGACAATACTGCATCAATCAACATTTTTAATATGGCCGCGGGGTTTTGCTTGCACTTGTAGGCAAAATATTTGGCCGCATCCTGTAGCGGTAACACTTTGGGTAAATTGCCCCATTGCTCTAACGTATCGGTGTAATCACCGGCTCGATTAGGGGGCGGTTTTAAAATAGTAATAGGTATGTTTAATCCATCAATTAAATTGCTTTCATCATCTTTTTTGGTATTCATAGCGCGCACTCCTTCAATTGCCTTCAGTGTTAGGTGCCGCGCCAGCCGGTGAAGGTGCCCGGTTTTCGTTTGGCCAAACTAGGCGCGGCGTAAATTTTTAAATCATTTTGTAGCGTCACTCATGGCCCACCATACCCAAAACTCATACGCGCATCAGCCGTTTAGCGGTTTTAACAGCTGGTTGATCAATACCTGCTTCGGTCAGAATCCAGTGCTCTATCTTTGTATGCCATTGCCGCAGCAGGTCAACGGGTCTGGCTTTGTAATGCTTTTCAGCAGTCGCAGAGGGTAAGTGGCCCATAATTTGCGCTACAACTCCAACGGGGCATTCAATCCATTCTGTTAGCGTGCTGAAGCTTCTACGTAAACCGTGAATGCTCAGGGCTGGTAGGCCTGCCGCAGTCAAAGCTTTGTTGTGTGCTATTCGCGGCTCGGTAACGTAACCACACGCTGAATTAGTGCTAGCAAATACCCATGGCGAAGGTTTCACGACCTCTAAAGCATCGCCACCAATTGTCAGCACTTTGCCAGTGGCATCGCGTTTTAAAGCCAATAGCAGGCTTTTAACGTATGGGGTCAGCGGTATAACGCGCCCTTCAGCCTGATTCACTTTGTCTGCTAAGTGCATGGTGTTCCACCTTAGGTCAACCTCTACCCATTTGAGCTTGGCTAACTCGGTTCGTCTGGATCCAGTTAATAACAATGTTTGAAGGTATGCCGCAATAATTGGGTTGTTGATTTGTCGAACGTTATCGAACCACAATGAAAGTTGTTCTTTTTGCAAAACATCGTTCTTTGCTCGTGGTTTGGCTAACTCCCTTTTTAATCGTACTGAAGGGTTGCCCTCTATCTGGCTGCGATATTCTGGCTGGTCGGCACACCAGTTTAAAAACGTAGTCAATAATGACAATGCAAGACGAGCGCGTGTTGGTCGTATTGCGGCTTCTGTGTTTAGCCATGTTTTGATGTTGTCGCGTTTAACGTCTTTTAATGGCAACTCTAACAATGGTCGTAACATTCCCTTCTGCTTGGTTGCTGGCATTCCTGCACGCCGGCCACGACTTATTGGTTCACCACCGATACGACTCATCGCTTCATGGTCAGCAGTATGCCTGGCACTCCACCTATTGTTAATTGATTCAAAACTCCGAGCGTGAACGTAATGCTGCCATGCTGTCAATGCGGGTTGATCTCTTTTAATGGCCAGTTCTTTTTTAGTATCAGCAGCAGCCTTGTCATCAATTTTCTTTTGCCGTGGGTCTGTGCCTTGGTCAAGCATTGCCTGAAGTCGCCTTGATTTGTGTCGAGCATCTTCGATTGTGTAAATACTTACGCTACCAATTTTTAAGCGCAAACTCTTACCGTTTAATCGGCTTTGGTAAACATAACTTTTTTTGCCACCGGTTGCCGCACGAACCGCTAAACCGTTAATTTCAGAGTCCCATAAAAACGCTTGAGTCAGTCCAGCAGGGCATTCGAAGGCACTAATTCGACCTGTGGTAAGTTTGATTTTCGACATAAGTATTTTTCCGATTAAATGCTTAAATAAATTCTGTAAGCAATCTGTAAACACTTTTAACATATATTGATCTATTTTAATCAACATCGTTAATCGTGTAAATCGTTTCTAAATCATTGTAAACAATGTATTTATTGTGTTTTATCAACATCAATGAATATTGTTAAATATGGGTTGTTCTAAAAATCATAATCCGCAGGTCCCCTGTTCGAATCAGGGATGCGCCACCAAATACCTATTTAATATTAAGCACTTAAGCCAATTGTAAAAAATTGGCTTTTTTGTTTTTTGGTTTCATGTAACGGCATATGTAATGTAAGCACCCGCTCTGCCTTTCAATTACCCATATTTATACTTGTATTTCGAATCCGAGCTGTATGTCTGAAAGCCTTGACAAGCCTCGCCACATCACCATATTGCCAGGTGATGGGTCACTCGTTCTGGCTAAATAGCCACCAAGTTTTGCGATCTGCAATAAGTAATCTGATAGTTTTAAACTTCGCGCATGCTTACCTTGTGCACGAATCATTTGTCCAAGAATTTTAAGTTCAGTCTCAGTCAACGCAAGTCGTGGCGAATGGTTTTCTGAGCTTCGGTTGAGCATGGTCATCCAAAAAATACGCCACCCAATTATGAAAATCTCGCGATGATATGGCTTGTTCAGTTGCATGCAAGACGGTGACTGTCAGAGCAGGGTATTGTTTTTGTTTGCCAATCGGAGGCAACAAATTAATTTCACGGTACTTTAAAGCGAGCTTTATCTTGTTGATGTTTCCTGCTTTGTCGCGTAATGACACGTTGTGGTGACCCTCGGTCGGTGTGGCTTGCATTTCGTGTGACACGGTATGCCCACCATTACCCGCCAATCTATCAACGCATGTGTGAATCAAGAAGTGAGTGCTTTGCTGCTTGGCCAGGCAATACAGTTCATAGATGTCACTACCTCGATCACCAATGTGCACGCACGAAGCTGCAGGGGGCAACAGATCTGTTGTTCGACGAATATTCTCTAGCCAACAGTAACCCTCTTTGCTCTCGATGGGCATGCGCGTTGGATTAACTTTTTTAGCCAGTGCACGCGTACCTTTAAACTTATTGCGAGTCCAGAACTTCACGGCCGACAACCCCAATGGAAGGCCCTCGGTCGTTACCGCCAAACTTGAATGCATCAATATGTCACCTACCGTATGCGACGATCTAGCGCTGTACTTTTTTTGACTGGGCTTAATAATGGTTGTTACACCAACCAGATCAAACGGCTCACGCTCACAGGTCGACTCAAAATGTCCTGACAAGATATTGGCTTGTGTCACTCGATCATTTGATAAAAAGCGATAGGCCGCTTTTGTATTGGCCCTGTCTTGACAGGCGTAAGGTATGGGCTGACCCACTGAGCGCTAAAGGTCATCAACGAAACGTGCAAACCTTTTATCTAGCCGCTCGAATTCTGTAAACCAGAGAATTTTGCCATGAGGTTAGATATTATGAGATAAAGCTTTAAATATACGTCATAACCTAATGATATTGTTTGTAATTTAAAGGTAGACTGGATGCTTACGGTTGAAGCGCTGTGGGTAACGTATTTTTCATGAGGAAATCAACCCTGATAGATGGTCACGAGTAGACAAGAAAGCGAGATTAAGTGCAACAACTACCTATAATTTTTTAAACCTAGGCGTTACTGCTCGTGTAGAGATGTGGGGTCGGGTTAGCCCCCCTAGAATTCTTTAATGGATTCCTAATCCCTACTTAAAAAGTAAAACCAGCCATTCATGCTTTACTTAGAACTTAAATAAAAAGAGGGTTGCAATAAAAAATAACCTAAGGTAATTTTGATGATTCTTGATGGCTCTGGGCAGAATCGACTAAAGTAAGTAGGAACTTAATCTTATCCGTTAGAAAATTCAGGATTGAATGTTTGAAAAATACTGAGTGCTAGTATCGCCACCAAGAATGTTAAGCTAGCTCCATTGATGAGTCCCTCTTTTTTCTTAAGGCATGGGTAAGAAATAAGTCCCATAATAGCTAGGAATACAGTCAAAACTGCTAACTGATTCGGCAAATGCTTGAAGGCAAGCACAGCATCACGTACTAAAAGCGCTCAGCCAAAATCGGTTTGCATATATTAAGCAACGCCAATTTCAAGCTGACGCCCCATTACATTAAGTGCTGCTGCAATACCGTCTATGCGGCTATGACAATAAGGCGCTTTCACCTTACTCTATGAAATAAAAAAGCACACTTGACAATGCCTGTGTATCGTTCGTAAATTTATATGCAAATCGAATTGAGCCCAATCAGCAATGCCATTCAACGCCTTGAAAAAGAGTTGGCACGTTCATAGATATCTGGTTGAGGTGTGTTGTTGGTGAGTTAGTTTTCGTTTTCTGGGGTAGCAATGAAAATCATAACCAGCATCATAATGACCGTAAAGCGAAAGGCGCTTTGCGTACCATTCCATTGTTGAGATTGCCACATGTCAAACCATTCTGCACCAACCACCATGAAGCCTAAAAACCATACCAAAAAACCTGCCGTGCAACCCAAATAAATCCAATTTTTAGCTCGGGTAAAAGCTTGCCGTTGGCGAATGCCTCTCACGAGTTGAATAAAACCGATGAGTAACAATGTGCCGGTCAAGAGCTCACCAAAAATGATTAAGCCATAGGCTACGTGCCATAACGTAGGGTTGGTTATGGCGCGCCATGTCAAGGTATTGTCTGCAAAGACAGTGTCCATAGACAGCGTATGTTGAACAAAACGAAAATTGGTGTCGTAATCAATTAGATTATCTATACCAACGAGCATGGCAAAGAGGGCTAATGGTAAACAAAGCGCCGCTTTGCAGATTTTTAAAGTGTGCATATACGTAAGTATTTTTGTTTAAAATAAATGGATGGCAGTAATTTTATTGATGAATTAAAAAATAATGATCTTAACGCAAGTTGTTATTCGAATACATTGATACGTTTTGTGCAGGTTTCTTACCTGACTGCGTATTCATCAGTTCAACGAACACGGAATAACTAAAATTCGACCTAGATCGAAGGTATATCGGGTGCGAGAAGGGCATGGGTGTTGCCTAGTTACCGCTTAGGCTGAAGGCGGGGGGGATGTCAAATGAACGAGGTTTTACAAGCTATTAGGCCAAGGCCAATTGCTCATACGAACACATTTAACTGAGCTCAGCATGAATTTTCAATTCTGCTTGGTAGAGGTCAAATTTTGTTTGCATATCTAATCAGAGTTGCGCACCATTACCCAAGAAAGTGCCAAGACGAAGGACCATCTCTGCCGACACACCGCTGCGTTCGGCTAAGACCGCATGTAATGTCTGGCGTGAGACCCCTAGACAAGGTGCAAAGGCACTCACAGTCATGCATGGTAAGTTTAAGCAACACATCTTCTCAACACATCTTCTCGCAAAATAGCACCAGGGTTGGTAGGTATACGTTTACACACCGTTTTAAGCGGTTTAGCCCTAACGAAAAATCATGTTAAACGTAGCCCGATTCAAGTCACTATCGGGGCGAGCCATTTCGCATAACAAATTAAAGTGGTTGCAGCTTGCTGCCTGCACGCGCTCAACCGGGTAGCCTTTCTCACGCCATGCACGCTCATAAGTCTCTGTTTGGTTCTTGAAACCGTCGGTCTCTAGACCACCGACAGCCAGCACCAAGGGTACAGGGGTTTCTGGCAACTGGAATAGGGGGCTTAATTTTTCGGCTTGTTCTGTGTGAAGGCAAAGCCACTCGTTATGGTAGGTGTCGCACAGCGGTCTTAAGTCGTAGAGGCCGCTCAACCCAACACCACCGCGAATAACGTTTTTAGGTAGTTGATAGGCTGCTTGCCAAGTTGTCGACAACAGCATGCCCACCAGGTGCCCGCCGGCCGAGCTACCACTGGCAAACATACGGTTTAAGTCAACCCCATAAGTCGCTACGTTTTTGTATAACCAAGCCACCGCACTGCGAACTGATCGAACAGTTTCTGCAAGTGTTGCTAAAGGTGCCAAGGGGTATTCTAAGACGGCGACAGCCACGCCAGCATCGGTGTAGGCCTTTGCCATTAGGGCGGCGTCTTCTTTTGTTTGCGAGCGCCAGTAGCCGCCATGAATATAAATCAGCAGAGGGGCGGGGTAGTTTGCTTTTTTCACTGGAAAAATATCAATACGCTCTGAAACTGAATGCCCGTATTGCAAATCAAAGATGCCCACACACTGGCTTCTGGCCAGCTCTGACAATTGCGCATACTCAAGCACACAGGCGTCAAAATCAGCCACCGAGGCGCGGGCGTTGTATTGAATATTACGCTCGTCTATATTTGTGAAATTCAGATCGATAAGGTGGTTATTGTCAGTATTCATCAGCAAGGTAATTTTATAAGTTAAATCTAAGGGAACTCTAAGCGCATTTTAAAAAATACCATAATTCGTAGATCTTAGTGACTTTAAACAGGTGTTGTAAATATTACGAATCAAGTATTACGAACCCTGCCTTCAAGATCACGATCTGATTCAGCTTGGCGTATCGTTTGCCTAACCCTTTTAATAAACCTTATAGGCTTGGCAATAGCCTGCCAATAGCATGGCAAACACCTCGATCGATTTTTGGCCCAGCATATAATATTTAATATGCTTAACCCCCGTATAACTTCACTGCGTGTGCTGTCTGTCATACCACCCATGACGCAGCTTAATACGCCTTACCCGTCTACTGCTTATTTGACGGGTTTTTTGCGTTCGCGCAATATTGATTCAGTGCAAGAAGATTTGGCGTTGGCATTGGTGTTGCGTTTGTTAACGGCCCAAGGGCTTAAACAAGTGGCGCAGCGGGTCGACAAAACTGCTGTTCGCAAGCGTAGCCCTGCACTCGAAGCGTTCTCGGCACAGCGTGCGCGGTATTTAAATACAGTTGAACCCGTCATTGCTTTCTTGCAGGGGCGTGACTCAACCTTAGCGCACCGCATTGTGAGCCGACAGTATTTGCCAGAGGGCCCGCGTTTTGCCACGCTTGATGCCTATATAGACGATGAATCGGGTGACCCCTTAGGGTGGGCGTTTGGTGCGCTCGGTATGCAAGACCGTGCCAAGCACTTGGCCACGCTTTATTTGAATGATTTGGCTGATGTTTTACGCGACGCGGTCGACGAGCGTTTTGAGTTTGTGCGCTATGGTGAGTCGCTGGCAGCCAGCCAACCCACTTTTGACCCCTTGGCCAAAGCTTTGGCTGCACCCACAACCTTGGTTGACGTGGTGTTGCAGCAACTCACGCTTGAAGCGATTGCACGTCATACGCCTACCGTTGTGCTGCTGTCAGTGCCATTTCCCGGTACTGTGTATGCTGCGTTTCGTATTGCCCAAACGATTAAAGCGCATCACCCGCACATTCAAATTGTATTGGGGGGTGGTTTTGTAAACACCGAGCTGCGTGAGTTAACTGAGCCCCGAGTGTTTGATTTTGTTGATTTTGTCACACTTGATTCGGGTGAGCGCCCCTTGTTGTCTCTACTCGATTTTCTACAAGGTAAACGTTCAGCTCACCGTCTGGTTCGCACCTTTATGCGAGACGACACCACAGCTAAGGTACGCTATGTGAACATGGTTGAGCCCGAGGTGCCCTTTGAAGAGGTTGGCACCGCCACGTGGGAAGGTCTGCCGCTACAAAATTACTTGTCGTTGCTTGACATGCTTAACCCCATGCATAGACTCTGGAGCGATGGCCGCTGGAATAAGCTCACCGTCGCGCACGGCTGTTACTGGAAGAAATGCAGTTTTTGTGATGTCAGCCTTGACTATATTGGTCGCTACGAAACCGCTTCGGCTCAAGTGTTGGTAGACCGTATTGAAGCCATCGTTAAAGAAACCGGGCAAACCGGTTTTCATTTTGTTGATGAGGCTGCACCCCCTAAAGCCCTTAAAGCGTTGGCACTTGAATTGATCAAGCGTGACTTGGGTATTTCATGGTGGGGCAATATTCGTTTTGAAAAAACCTTTACACCTGAGCTGTGCCAGTTGCTCGCGCAAAGCGGCTGTATCGCCGTATCAGGGGGGCTTGAAGTGGCCTCTGATCGTTTGCTTAATTTGATGAAGAAGGGCGTTTCAGTCGAGCAGGTCGCACGCGTCACCCGAGCATTTAGTGATGCGGGCGTGTTGGTGCATGCCTACTTGATGTATGGGTTTCCAACTCAAACCGTACGCGACACAGTTGACGCCTTGGAATACGTGCGGCAATTATTTGCCAATGGCTGTATGCAAAGCGGTTTCTTTCACCGCTTCACGTGTACAGTGCATTCGCCTGTGGGCCTAAACCCTGCAGAGTATGGCGTCACGCTTAACCCGTTACCTGAGGTCAGCTTTGCCAAAAACGACATCGGTTTCAACGACCCAACAGGGGTTGATCACGCTGCTTTAGGAGTCGGCTTACGTAAAGCCATTTACAACTTCATGCATGGCATAGGACTAGAAGAAGACGTGCGCAGGTGGTTTGACTTTAAAGTGCCCCGTACAACTGTTAAGCCTGATCAGATTGAGCGAGCGCTTAGCCTATATTGATGTTCATCCCATATGCCTTCTCGGCCATGCTTTTGTAGACTTCATTTACGTAATCAGTGCGAGCCGGTAGTTTGGCGAATGTCATGATTCTATCTTTGTATGTGCTACTGAGTTTAAGCAAACATGGCGGGTTGGCTGCGGGCAATGTGATCATAGATCGGCTGGAAGTGCAGCCACCCGATGTACCCTGAGCCAACATGCTCTCGGCTATAGCGTGAATTTTCGGGTGATACCACATGATCGGTTTATGTCCTGAAGCCGTGCCATAGACGGTATGGGCATGGCACATCGCAAGGATGTCTGGGTGTGCTTCATGAACGGTTTCATTTGACCAATGTGCGCTAGCACTTGCACAGGCTTTCATAAAACCTTCAGGTTCACAAAAATAAAGATGGGTGCCCGGCTTGGGGCTTTGCAACAACGCTTTAATGTCTAGCCCTTTTGCGGGGTCGCCATTATCAAAATGAAAATGTAACGAATCTGTTGACACGACAGCACGCAACTCATTCGCAAAGGCAACATGATCTGCACTGCGAGCACAGTAATGCAATTCAAACGATGCCCCTTGCGAAATAGGTAAACCCCAGCATTAAATTTTGTTGGGTTTTCAAACGCATGAACAGCAATCGGACGCTGACTGGTAATGGCTTCGTAGCCACCTGGGGGCATACTGACAATCTTTATAATTATGTCGCTTGCGGGGTTCAGAAGGTATGGGTGGCATGTCTGCAAACTTGTACTTTCCAAACCGTTCGGGCCGACGCATTGCGACTTGCCATTCCAAAAAGTCGATAGCCTCATACCCAACCATACTTTTGTTACCAACACCTCGGGTATCGACAGTTATATCATTTTTAGAGCCTAAAAACATCGAAATGGCTAAGCAGGCTATTCATGCTATTCGCCATCAAAAAGAAATAGAGTAAAAGCTTAGGCTATCATGCATTCAAATTATTATGCATAGATCAAATGACGTGTACGTTAAATTACCCACAGACCATTCAATTTTTAGAGGCAAGCTATGTTTAATAATGTTCACGAACAAGACTTTGAATCTGCAACGATTCGTACCCTTAGAAATGATTTGGCGCTTGCGTTGCGTGCTGCAGCCCACCATGGGTTGTCTGAAGGGGTTTGCAATCACTTTAGTGTTGAAATTCTCGATGACAGTGGCCGTTTTTTGTTGAACCCGCAAGGTTTACTGTGGAATGAAATTCAGGCCGATGACATCGTGATGGTTGATACCCATGGCGAGCGTCTCGCTGGCCGTCACCCGGTTGAATCGACTGCCATGTTCATACATGCAGCGATTCATCGTATTGCAAAAAAAGCCTGTGTGTTGCATACACATATGCCATATGCAACAGCGCTCACTTTAACTCGCCAACGTGCGCTCGACACAGCGCTTTCACAAAATTCCATGCGCTTTCACGGGCGTGTTGCCGTTGATGAACACTACAACGGCTTCGCGCTTGTCGCCAGTGAGGGTGAACGCATTGCCAATGCAATGCAAGGTGCAGACATTGCATTTTTAGGTAATCACGGCGTTGTTGTGTGTGGTGAGCGGGTAGATTATGCCTACGACGATCTGTACTTCTTAGAACGTGCGTGCATGTTGCAAGTACTGGCTATGTCAACCGGTTCACCGCTTGTGCCAGTTGATATGGCACTGGCTAAGCGGGTAAGTAAACAGTCTCTGGGCGAGCGTTTACAGTCAGAGCTGTTTTTTAAAGCGCTGGGTCGCGTTTTGTAAAACTATATCAACCTCACAAACACCATCAAATCATGCCACCATTGGGCTGAATAATCTGCCCATGCACCCATGATGCTTTGCCTGACGCTAAAAAGCTAACGACCTCAGCAACCTCTATGGTATTGCCGATACGATTAAAAGGGCTGAGTGCAGCTGAACGGGCTTTGGCCTCGTCAGTTTTACCGCTATGAAAAAGTTCAGTGTCAACAGAGCCGGGTGCAACGGCATTGACGCGAACATTGCGCACAGCGAGTTCTTTTGCCATTGAGCGAATCAGCGCCTCAACCCCGGCTTTACTGGCGGTGTAAGCACCCGTTCCCGCTGCAGCATGACGCACCAACGAGGTGGTCATGCCAATGATGCTACCGCCATCAAGCACAGCCTGTGCGGCTTCATGCAAAACATTGAATGCACCAAACAGGTTGACTTCCATAATCTGTCTAAAGCTGTCGTGGCTGTATTGCCCAATCGGCAAATAGGGCAGGTTGATGCCAGCATTAACCACCACAACCTTCGGTCGCATGCCAAAATCATTGATGATGTCTTTAAACGTTTGCGCAACCGCCTCAATGTTACGTATATCAAGCGCATAGGCTTTGACGTGTTCAGGCACTTCAAGTGCCTGCGCCGCCTCTGGTGAATTCACGTATGTGAAAGCGACGTTAAAACCATCTCGATACAACGCTTCGACACAAGCCGCGCCAATACCACGTGAGCCGCCAGTAATGATGGCTAAAGGTCTTGTCATGAAAATTCCAGTATTAGGTTGTTATTGATTAAATTTTGCGTCTACAAAGACTAAATCACCGGCAGGGTATAGGTTGGGCAATAAAGAACCGAGTACGTGCATGGGAAAGCCGACCCGCACTTTGCCCTTTGGTGTTTCAGAGACAAGAAACCTTTCTTTAACAAGAGTGTTCAATACATCGCGTGCGGTTCTTTCTGAAAGTCTGGTAATTCGGGCGGCTTGCATGCGTTCAAACTCACCGCGGCTAAAAGCGTGAAGATACAAATACGTTGACTCAGGCTTTAGATCAAAGCGAACTTTTTGGAAAAAATGTTCTGCCCTATGTTTAAAGTTAAACAATCGTAATACGCATCAAATTTGTTGACCCGCTTTCACCAAACGGTAAACCGGCGATGATAACGATGGGGTTGCCTTTTTTGGCAAAGCCTTCAGACAGGGCAACTTCGGCCGCCATGGTGGCGAGTTTTGATGCGTCATCAGGGTCGTTGATGTGTACAGAGTGCACACCCCAAACGAGTGAAAGCTTACGAGAAACAGCCAAGTCATGTGACAAGCTCAAAATTGGGGCATCAGGGCGTTCGCGCGCAGCTCTCAAACTACTGTTCCCTGAGCTGGTGTAGCAAACAATGGCTTCCGCGTGTACCGAAGCTGCAGCGCTGCGCATAGCGCTACAAATGGCCTGTGCCACATCATGCTTAGCTGAGTCAGTTTGTGCGTGTGCGGCATCAATCAGCTGGCGATAGACAGGGTCAGCCTCGGTACCTGAAATAATGCGGTTCATGAATGAAACCGCTTCTAGGGGGAATTTGCCAGCGGCTGATTCAGCCGACAACATGACAGCGTCGGCCCCGTCATAAATCGCGGTGGCGACGTCAGAGACTTCAGCACGGGTGGGTACTGGGCTTTCAATCATTGATTCAAGCATTTGGGTGGCCACAATAACGGGTTTGCCCCATTTGCGGCATAGTCTAATGATGCGCTTTTGTATAGCGGGCACATTTTCAGCGGGCATTTCAACGCCTAAGTCACCCCGGGCGACCATCACTGCATCTGACGCCTCAATGACGGCTTCTAAGCGGTCAATCGCTGAGGGTTTTTCAAGTTTTGCTAACACCCCAGCGCGACCTTTAATGATGGCACGGGCTTCAACCAAGTCTTCAGGGCGTTGCACAAATGACAAGGCAACCCAGTCGGCACCGAGCTCAAGCGCGACTTCTAAGTCTTTGCGGTCTTTTTCAGTTAGGGCGGAAATTGGCAAAATAACGCCAGGTACGTTGACACCTTTGCGCTCTGAAAGCTTGCCGCCCACCATAACGGTTGTGACAGCTGTCTTGGCATCACACGTGTCAACTTTTACACGAAGTTTGCCGTCATCAAGCAACAATTCAGCGCCGGGCACCAACGCCGCAAAAATTTCAGGGTGGGGCAAGTTCACGCGATCAATCGTACCTAAGGCCAGGTCTAAATCAAACTGAAATGTTTGACCGACTTTAAGCATGACAGGGCCATCTGCAAATTTACCAACGCGTAATTTTGGGCCTTGTAAATCAGCCAAAATACCAATGGGGCGCCCCATTTCTTTTTCAACTTCGCGCACTATATTAAAACGTGCCTTGTGGTCGGCATATTCACCATGACTAAAATTCATGCGAAAGACATCAACACCCGCTATAAATAAATCTTTAATGACTTCTTTAGTTGAGCTGGTAGGGCCTAGCGTCGCGACAATTTTTGCTTTGCGTGAACGATGCATTTTCATATTGCTATTCCTTTGAAACAATCAAAATGGCTCTAAAGTCATTCACATTGGTGAGTGTGGGGCCGGTGATAAGCGACAGCCCCAATGCTTGAAAAAAACCATGCCCGTCATTGTTATCTAAACGTACTAAGGGTCGCAGACCTTGATCAAACGCACGACTTAAGGTGTTGGGCTCAATTGTGGCGCCGGCAATTTCTTCAACCCCGTCAACCCCATCGGTGTCACCCATTAGTGCGTGAATAGCTGGGTGACCATGCGTTGCAATGGCAAACGATAAAAGACACTCAACATTGCGACCCCCACGGCCGTTACCTTTTAGGGTAACGGTGGTTTCACCCCCTGAAAGTAGCACGCAAGGTGTTTCAAATGGTATCTTGTGGTTGGCAACGTTCAGGGCAATACCAGCTAGCACTTTACCGACATCGCTGGCTTCGCCTTCAATCATGTCACTCAAAATATGGGCTTTTACACCCACCCCTTGGGCGACTTGAGCCGCGGCTTTGAGCGCCATCATTGGCGTGGCGATCATATGAAAACTAGACTTAGACAAACGTGGATCGCCTGGTTTGACCGACTCGCCTTGACCGGTTTCTAAGACTCGCATAACTGAATCAGGAAAATGAATGCCGTAACGTTTAACGATGTCTAAGGCGTCTTGACAGGTGGTAGGGTCGGCCACCGTGGGGCCTGACGCAATATCAATCGGGTTGTCGCCCGGCACATCAGACAGCAACAATGAAATCACGCGTGCGGGGTAACAAGCTGCCGCCAAGCGACCACCCTTAATGCCTGAAAGGTGCCGGCGCACGGTGTTCATTTCACTAATGGTGGCGCCGCTTTTTAACAACTCACGGTTGACCGCTTGCTTGTCTTCTAAGGTTATACCCGCCCAGGGCATGGGCAACAAGGCAGAGCCACCCCCCGAGATCAGGCATAAAACCGTGTCGTTGGGGCTTAAATCGTTCACGAGATCAAAGATGCGTTGGGCTACCAACAAACCCGCTTCATCTGGCACAGGATGTGAGGCTTCAACGATTTCAATTGATTGGCAGGGCACCGCATAACCGTACTGGGTAACAACTAAACCCTCTAGTGGGCCCGCCCAATTTTGCTCAATCGCTTGCGCCATGGCAGCAGAGGCTTTGCCCGCGCCAATCACGATGAGTCGACCTGAACCGATTTCATCTGGTTTAGGCATGAAATACGGTATGCAACGCGCCGGTTGTGCTGACGCAATAGCTGCATCAAACATATCTTTAAGCAATTGTTGCGGGTTCATGGTTTTGTCGTTTTACGTTTTTTGACCGATCTCGAAATTTGCTAATTTTTCAAGGGCACGCACCATGGCTGAATGGTCCCATGATTTACCACCATGAGCGACGCAGGAATTAAACAATTCTTGTGCGGTGGCAGTGTTGGGTAATGATACGCCTAAGGCCTTAGCGCTTGAGAGGGCCAAGTTAAGGTCTTTTTGATGCAATTCAATACGAAAGCCAGGGTCAAAAGTGCGGTTTATCATGCGTTCACCATGTACTTCAAGAATTTTGCTCGAAGCAAAGCCACCCATTAACGCTTGTCGAACTTTGGCAGGGTCAGCACCCGCTTTAGCTGCAAACAAGAGTGCCTCGCTAACGGCTTCAATATTAAGCGCCACAATAATTTGGTTTGCGACTTTGGCGGTTTGACCATCACCCACAGCCCCGACGTGCGTAATATTTTTACCCATCAGTTCAAAGAGCGGTTTGACCGTTGCGAAAGTGGCGTCTGCACCGCCCACCATAATCGATAAGGTGGCGTTTTTAGCGCCCACTTCTCCCCCTGAAACCGGTGCGTCAAGGTATTCACAACCCAAGGCACGAATTTTTTGTGCAAATTCTTTGGTGGCAATCGGTGAAATTGAGCTCATATCAACCACGATTTTACCTGCGCTTAAACCGGCGGCAACTCCGTTGTCTTTAAACAAAACATCTTCAACGTTTGGGGTGTCAGGAACCATTAAAAATATAATATCGGCGTGTTGCGCGACTTCTTGGTTGCTTTTGCACAATGTGGCTGACGCGCTGTTAAACGCAGTAGGTACTTTGCTGCGGGTGTAGGTAAAAACAGTGTTATCGGCTGCAATCAAATGATTGACCATGGGGGTACCCATAATGCCTAAGCCGATAAAGCCAATTTTAGGTTTTGTGTTGCTCATTTTTATTTGTCTCTCTGTCGTGATGCCGCGAAGGTTAAGCTGTTTATTCGACGTACGTCATTAATATTGGGTATTTGATATGAGCTCTTTAATACTAGTTTATATCGTTACGGTTTTCAACCAATGTAAACCGGCCTCAGTATTGGTTTTCGGTTTGTACTCGCAACCTATTGAACCGACATAACCAATTTTATCTAAATGATTAAACAGAAAAGGGTAGTTTAATTCACCTGTGCCAGGCTCATGTCGACCCGGATTGTCCCCAATTTGAATGTGACCAATTTTGGCCAAATGCTTTTCAAGTGTGGCGGCAATTTCACCTTCCATACGTTGCATGTGATAAATGTCATACTGCACAAATAAGTTGTCAGCATCGACTTCATCAATTAAGTCTAGCGCTTGTTGTGTATGGTTTAAATAAAACCCGGGCATGTCATAAAAATTAATGGGTTCAATTAAAAGGCGCAAGCCGTGCTTTTTAAATTCTTGGGCAGCGTACTTAAGGTTGCTGACCAGTGTGGCATGAGCCTGCTCTGCGCTGGCATGTTCCGGCATTTTGCCAGCCAAACAATTCAATTGTTTGGCCCCTAAAACTTGGGCGTAAGCAATCGCTTGAGCGACGCCTTCTTTAAATTCATCAACACGGTCAGGGTGACAGGCAATACCACGTTCACCCGCGTTCCAGTCTCCTGGGGGTAGGTTATGCAGCACTAATTCAAGCTGATATTTATCAAGTAGCGCCTTTATTTCTTCAGCTGGCCAAGGGTAGGGGAATAAAAATTCAACTGCTTTAAAACCATTTTTGTGGGCAGCTTCAAACCGCTCTAAAAAAGGTTTTTCGGTAAAAAGCATGGTTAAGTTCGCTGCAAATTTAGGCATATTTTGTTTCTTTTTTTAATCTAACATTGAAACAGCTTTGGGGTGAGGCACGTCTGTTCTATCTTTTGCCAATTTCTCAAACTCGTTAATATTATAAATTTCAGTTCCCATTGAAATATTCGTTACGCGTGCGAGAATAATTTCAATCACTGCCGACACTTTGTATTCGTCCATCGAGAAGCCGCGTTGAGATTGGCTAATAAGCCCTAAATAACTGTTGTTCACCACAATATGAATGTATGGTAATTTAAATTGCGCCCCTACTGCCAGTTCTAAAGCGGCTTTAGCATCAGAGGCAATGCCGTAATCGGCTGCAAAGACAGGACCGATTTGGGTGGGGTCGATATCGACTGCCTGAAAATCTTCTTTAAGAGCCAGATGTACCAATACACACACCAATATTGCCTGCTTTGGCACGCCTTCTTTTTTCATCACAAGTACTGCTGCCATTGCTGTTTTCATCTTAGCCATGCGTTGTTCCTGAGTCAGTCAATATATCTCGTTGGTTTTTAAGTCAAGTTTTATGCATGATGGGCTGATTTAATGTTTAACGGAATAGATCTCTTGCGCATGATGCTTATTCCATGGTGGAGTACCTCAATTAATGACTAAAATTAATGACTAAACCTTAATGGTTAGAACCCATGACTAAAATTTATTTCCTAAAATGCTAACTGTGGAAAGCATTCAAGCCATAAAGCTTTTTGTGCGGGTTGTTGATTTGGGCTCTTTTAGTAGTGCCGCCTCAGAGGTGGGTGTTGGGCAGCCATCTGTCACCAAACAAATTAGTCGCATGGAAAAGCAACTGGGTGCTCGGTGGTTGCACCGGACCACCCACAGTGTCAGTGCCACCGAAATTGGTTTGTTGTATTAGGAACAGTGCAAGCTCATTGCTTACCATGTTCAAAAGGCCGAAACAGTGGCCTCGTTGCTTCAGAATCAAACCGAGGGCATGATTCGTATCAGCACCTCAGTCGCTTTTGGCCGGCGTGTCATGGCTCTTTTAACGATGGCGTTTATGAACATCAGCCCACATTTACAGATCGAGTTGAACTGTGACGATCGCTACGTTAATTTAGAAGAGCAGGGGGTAAATGTCGCCTTACGTATGGGGCAATTATCTGATTCAACTTTAGGCTCAACCTACTTGGGTTTAAACCCATGGGTGGTGGTTGCCTCACCCGATTATTTAAAACAAAAAGGTAATCCTAAAAAACCGTCTGAGCTTAATAAACATGATGTGCTCATCTACAGTACCGTGAGTATTTCTTTACCCTAAAATGGTGTCCGCCAAGGTAAAACTTTTTATCACCGGGTTACAAGGACAGTTTGCTGCAAACTGGTGGTCTGTCAACACATTAGGTAATTTATGAGTCTTATTAAAAAAATTGGGTTAATCGGCTTGGGCGCTATGGGCCTAGGCATGGCGGGCTCTTTAAGACGAGTGGGTTATGAGGTGCATGTTTGCGATATTCGTAAACAGGTAGCAGACGAATTCGCCAAAGAGGGCGGTGTGCCACATGACACGCCGGCGGCGTTAGCCGCGCATGTAGATGTTATTGTCGGTGTGGTGGTGAATGCAGACCAAACTGAAGCGTTATTATTCGGTGACAACGGTGCTGCAAGCGCCATGGCCAAGGGTAGCCTGTTTGTCATGTGCTCAACGGTCGACCCCAATTGGTCGATTTCCCTTGAAAAACGCCTGAATGATTTAGGTTTGCTTTACTTAGACGCACCCATTTCTGGTGGAGCCGCGAAGGCTGCATCGGCACAAATGACAATCATGAGCGCGGGTACGCCCAGCGCTTACGAAAAAGCAGGTGACGCCTTAGACAGCATGGCTGCTAAGGTCTATAAGCTGGGAGATCAAGCGGGTGCTGGAAGCAAAGTAAAAATCATTAATCAATTATTGGCTGGGGTGCATATTGCCGCAGCAGCAGAGGCTATGGCCTTAGGTTTACGAGAAGGGGTTGCGGCTGATGCGCTATATGAAGTGATCACGAATAGTGCCGGCAATAGCTGGATGTTCGAAAACCGTATGGCGCATGTTTTAGCGGCCGATTACACACCGCTTTCGGCAGTTGATATTTTTGTAAAAGATTTAGGCTTAGTTTTAGATACGGCAAGAGCCAGCAAATTCCCACTGCCGCTCTCAGCCACTGCGCATCAAATGTTTATGCAGGCCTCTAGCGCCGGTTTTGGTCGTGAAGATGATTCGGCTGTTATTAAAATATTTCCGGGCATTAATTTGCCAGAAAAGAAATGAAATGAAAATGTTACACAGAAAGCCACGCTTAGGCTGCATTGCTGACGATTTTACGGGTGCAACTGATTTAGCCAATAATCTGGTTCGAAGCGGTATGCACACCGTTCAAACGATTGGTATTCCCCTTAATCAAACGGCTAGCATCGATGCCGATGCCATTGTTGTGGCATTAAAGTCGCGCACCATACCGGCCATGAGGCTGTTTCGCAGTCATTAGAGGCCTTGTATTGGTTGCAATCTCAAGGGGTTGAGCAAATTTATTTTAAGTATTGTTCAACTTTTGACTCCACCCAAGAGGGCAATATTGGTCCAGTTATTGATGCCTTATTAAAGGCGTTAAAGTGTAACTTTACGGTTGCATGCCCCGCTTTTCCTGAAGCGCAAAGAACCATATACAAGGGGCATTTGTTTGTAGGCGATCAATTGCTTTCAGACAGTGGCATGAAAAACCACCCGTTAACGCCTATGACTGATGCCAACTTGGTGCGTGTCTTACAGTCTCAGACCTCGCGTCGGGTCGGTTTGGTTGATTATGCAACGATAGTAAAAGGGTCTGAAGCGATTACGCATAAATTCAAAGACCTGCGTGCTGAGGGCCTTGAGATCGCGATATTAGATGTGCTTTCTAATGATGATCTTCAACCGATTGGTCAAGCCTTGGCAGGTATGCCCTTGGTTACAGCTGGGTCTGGTATTGCGATTGGTTTACCCAATAATTGGGGCTTTAGCCCATCTAATGCTGCATCATCTGTTCACGGGTTCAATCAAGGACAAGGTTTTCAGGCCATACTTTCAGGCAGCTGTTCGCTTGCTACGAATGCTCAGGTAGAAAGATTTCGTAAATTAGGCTTACCTTGTTTTTGTATTGATCCCTTTGAGCTTGAAAAAGGTTCAGATGTTGTGGGGCAGGCCATGCGTTGGGCTCAGCCGTTTTTGGGTGAACAGCCTATTTTGTTCTACGCCACCGCTGAACCTGAAGCGGTCAAGCAAGTTCAACAAAGTTTAGGTATAGATCATGCTGGCGCACTAATTGAAAGGGCGCTTGCAGCCATCGCGACAGAATTAATGGGGTTAGGTGTTAAACAACTCGTTGTCGCGGGGGGTGAAACCTCTGGGGCGGTGATTAAAGCATTGCAAATTGATCAAATGACAATTGGTCCTCAAATTGCCCCTGGTGTACCCTGGACATCTGCTAAATTCGAGGGTGATTTAATTCATATCGCCCTAAAATCGGGTAACTTTGGTGGTGTTGATTTTTTCACAGATGCTTTTAGAAAATTAAATGAACGAATCTGAATTTCGCGACGAAATCTGCCGGGTTGGCCTATCTCTTTACCAACGCCGATATGTGCACGGGGCTGCGGGCAACATCAGTGTTCGACTGCTCCATGAAGGCGGGTATCTTATAACCCCCACAGATGCTTGCCTAGGGCATTTAAATGCGAAGTCTATCGCTAAGGTTGATCTTGAAGGGCATCAGGTGTGTGGTGACCGTGCCTCAAAAAGCGTAGCTTTGCACCGTGCCATTTATGCCGCAGAACCCACTGCACAGTGCGTCATACATACCCATAGCACCCACTTAGTCGCATTAACATTGAGTGGGGTGTGGAATCAGGAAGATATTGTGCCGCCCATTACGCCATACTTTGTTATGAAGGTCGGGCATGTGCCGTTAATTCCCTATCACCGACCCGGTGACCCTAAAGTGGGCGAACTCATTGCACAAAAAATTCGTCAGATGCAAGCACGACACACGCCCATTCGTGCCGTGTTACTTGATCGCTTAGGCCCAAATGTATGGCATCAAAGTCTTTCGCAAGCAAGCGCTGTATTAGAAGAGTTAGAAGAAACAGCGCGCCTGTATTTAATGGCTAAGTCAACACCTCTGTCTGAGTTTCAAATTCAAGAATTGCGCGACCAATTTGATGCTAAGTGGTGATATTGACTCTGACTTTTGTCATAAGTCAGGGTGTCAAGTGGCCTGAAAGTTAATACAAGCCAAGTACTGATGAGACGACAGATGGCACTAAGTCACTAAGCAAATAGTGCCTGTTCTTTCAACCATTTGGATAAACCCGAATCGTTTTGAATTTGTACAAACTCGCCTTTCAAATCGCGAATACGCAGTTGATGCTTTAGTTTGATTGATTCAAGATGTTGGTTTAAACGCTCGCTGGTTAAGGCGCGCGACGAAGGCAGTACGAATTCGGCGACAGCGTGCAACTCAGCATCGCGATATTCACGATTAAGCGCTTTAATGCGTATTTGCAGCAGTTCAATAAGACCTTGGGTTGACTGAGCACCAAACGTATGAAGAGAAGAGATCGTAACACCTGATGTATTTGACACACCCAATTTTTCGCTCAATTGTGCCTGAAGCCTGAGCAGCGCCACCACATCTTGACGCCCATAAGCAATATTGGCTTGACTCATTAGTTCTGTTTTTTGTTTGCGCACCTGTGCATCGGGTTCGCGATCGGGATGCAGTTGCCGCGCGAGCTGACGATAAATGTGCCTTAATGCTTGGCCCGCTTTATCGAGTATAAGCTTGGTATGTTCAGCATCTTGATACTTTTGTTTTTTAGAGTTTTTGGTTTGCTGATCTTTGGCTTTTTCTTGGGCTTTTTGATGCATTTTATCAAAACGCGCTTGAATCATGTCTTCAAGCGAATCAAAATCTTCAGGGGCTTCAGCCTCTTCGCTCATCATCTGTTCATAGTAGGCTTGGGTTTCTTCCATTTGAATGCGTTCAAGGTCAGCCAGCGGCGTTTCGCTATGCAGGTCATGAATATCTCGCATTTTTTCATCACCTGCTAAGGCGTAGTCAAGCGCCATATGGGTGATGATTTCACCCAACATGCGGTGCACTCTAGGCGCAAGTTTGCCCTGCAACATTCTTTGGTTTAGCCAAATAACCATGTTGCGTTTGATTTCATCTTGACGTTTTGCAAGCGGGTTAATGGTTTGTGCAAAAACAATACGATGCTGATCGACTAATTTTTTTAACGTTTCAATTTGACTTTCGATGCCGTGAGCGTCTTCAACGAGCAAATCAAAACGTTTCTGATCGCGGGCTGAGACCAACGAATCATCTGTGATGATTAGTGCTGTTTCGAGAGACTTTTTGACGGTCTTTTTAGCGGCACGGCGACGTGGTGTTCCGATAGGGGGTGTATCTAGCATTTCGATTTGGGGCATTCGGGCTGTTTCTTAAAATCGGTGATGGCACTTCAAAAAGTTAAGGTTTAGGCTTTCGACCATACCCTTTCAAATTGCAAAGCCTATAGATTTTACAGGTAAAGCACTGACATGCGTTTGCAGTACTCATAACATTATGATTTAAATGATTTTTTGCCAATATTTTAAGGCTGATTTGGGCTTTAAGGGTTGCCAATCCACAGCGTGTCATGTTAAGGTATATACATCTTTTCGTATCACTGAAAGCAGTTTCGTAGGTGATTTCTTATGCGGCCATTAGGTTGCTTCATGGGTCAAAGTGCTTTGCACAACTGATCAGCGTTTAAATAAAAGCGTTGTGTTGATTTGATCTACCTGTCATGGTGTGCTCTTAAGCGCATGGTGCAAACATTCTTAAATGGTGAATGCATATCGATTTTAAAAATAACGATGTTCAACAAAAAAAATTAAGTTTTAGAGTGGCTCAACCTGATGATGGTTTGGCGCTTTGGCAGCTGGTGCATGACACAGGTGTGCTTGATTTAAATTCCCCCTATTTTTATGTGTTGATGGCTTCTGACTTTGGGTCAACTTGCCTAGTGGTCGAGCATGGTCAGCAAATTGTAGGTGCCATCATTGGCTATCACCCCCCCGCACAAGAAGATACTGTTTTTTGTTGGCAAATTGCAGTGCACCCTACCAAGCAAGGCCAACATTTAGGCCAAACAATGCTTAAGCAGTGGTTGGCATTACCAGCCAATCAATCGTGTCGATGGCTGACAGCTACGGTTGCGACTGATAACGAGCCCTCACACAAACTCTTTACACGGTTTGCTCAAAACCTTAATGTGCCCTGTGAATGGGCACCGCATTTTCAGGCAAATCAATTTCCCGATGGTCATGCAGCCGAACCGTTGGTTCGCATCGGCCCCATCGTTTACTCAGGAGGTACAGTATGAACACATTTGAACAATACGAATCAGAGGTGCGTAGTTATTGCCGCAACTTCCCAGCGGTGTTTAGTTCCGCCAAAGGGCCTTGGATGGTTGACACATCAGGCCAGCGATATTTAGATTTTTTCAGCGGTGCAGGGGTGTTGAATTATGGCCACAATCCAGAGCCCATTAAGCAAGCGTTACTGCGTTATTTAACGGGTGATGGCATTACCCATACACTTGATATGTATAGCGAGGCCAAGCAGCGTTTCATTCAACGTTTTCAAGAAGTGATTTTAAAGCCTCGGGGCATGTCATATAAGTTTCAATTTCCTGGGCCAACGGGTACCAATGCGGTTGAAGCCGCCATGAAGTTGGCACGTAAGGTAACAGGTCGACAACAGATTGTGCATTTTACCAACGCCTTCCATGGCATGACGCTGGGGGCTTTGTCTGTCACGGGTAATGGCTTTAAGCGAGCAGGGGCAGGGGTGCCGTTAAATCACACCGCATCAATGCCTTTTGAGGGGTTTTTGGGGCGTGACTTAGACACCCTGACTTACTTTGAGACGCTATTGGCTGACGGCGGTAGTGGTTTAGATCTGCCCGCCGCAGTAATTTTAGAAACGGTACAAGCTGAAGGTGGCGTCAACGTGGCGTCAAGCAAATGGCTGCAGCGCTTACGTCAAATTACGGCTGATCATGGCATTTTGTTGATTGTTGATGACATTCAAGTGGGTTGTGGTCGTACCGGTTCATTTTTTAGTTTTGATGAAGCCGGTATCGTACCTGACATCATTACCTTGTCTAAATCGTTATCAGGTTACGGCCTACCTTTGGCATTGGTGTTAATTAAGCCAGAGTTCGACCAGTGGGCACCTGGCGAGCACAACGGTACATTTAGAGGCCACTGCCCAGCGTTTGTGACGGCTACGGCAGCGCTTGTTTTTTGGATTGACGATACGCTTGAAAAGCAAGTGCTAAACAAAGGGCAACATACGCAGAAACGCTTGCGAAGCATAATTGAAACGCTTGGTCTTGAAGCCACAGTAAGGGGTCGTGGCTTAATCATTGGGGTTGAGTTTACGAACCAAGCGCTGGCAGGCAAAGTTTCAAAGGCTTGCTTTGAACGCGGTTTGATTGTTGAAACAGCGGGTATTGATGATCAAGTTTTGAAACTGTTACCAAGCTTAACGATTAGCCGCACTGATCTTGACTACGGCTTAGATGTCATTGAAGAGAGCATGGCCGTTATTAAAAATGAAGAACTTGAGGTCAAAGTATGATTATTAAACGACTTGAAGATATTTTAGGGACCGATGCTGAGGTTGACACCCCCGGTTGGACCAGTCGACGTTTGATTTTTAAAGACGCTGGCATGGGTTATTCGGTCAACGATACGATTATTAAAGCGGGCGCAACTCTAGACTTGACATACCGTAATCACCTTGAAACGGTTTACTGTATTGAAGGCAAAGGGCAACTTACCGATATAGCTACCGGTCAAATCCATCAAATTAGCCCTGGCACCTTGTATGCCCTGAATGCCCATGATCACCACGTGCTTGAGGCTAATCAAGGGTTAGAGATGCGTATGGTGTGTGTATTTAACCCCCCGTTAACCGGGGCTGAAGTGCACGATGCCACGGGCGCCTATGCTTTAGAGTGATTGCGTTGACAAAAGTGTGTGATTGTTTTTTTGGCGCAAGGTCTTTGAATTGACGATAATAGATATATACAAAGCTATCAATATTTTTACATAGCATCTTTTTTTCGTTTAAGGCTTTTACTCATGCAGGCGTTAACAGGTTTCACGCTTCTGTTAATTTTTCAGGCGCTCGGCGAGGCATTGGTTCGTGTTTTTAACTTACCCTTGCCGGGCCCCGTAGCAGGAATGGTGTGTCTGATACCCGCCTTGTATTGGCCGCGTTTGAGGCATACGGTCGAAGCGGCCGCTAATTTTTTACTCAATAACTTGTCGTTATTATTTGTGCCCGTTGGTGTGGGGGTGATGACGCACCTCGATTTATTGTCAGAGTTTGGTCTGCGTATTGCATTCATTTTGATTGTGTCTTCAGTAGTAGGTATAGTCGTCACAGCCTGGCTACTTGGCCACACAAAAGAAGAAGAAAATGTCTGACTTTGTCGAGCTCTGGACATATCTTTCAACCACGCCATTGTTTGGTCTGGCATCAACACTAGCTCTATACATCATCACCAGTGCCATCTATAAAAAACTTAATCAGCACCCTTTAGCTAACCCTGTATTGTGGACAGTGATTGTTCTAGCAGTGGCCTTAACGTTGCTTAAATTACCTTATCAAACCTATTTTTCAGGTGCCCAGTTTATTCATTTTTTACTCGGGCCCGCTGTGGTGGCCTTGGCCTGGCCTTTATGGCTAAAACGGGTTGACCTGATGCGTCGTTTACCCCGCTTATTCATGGCCGCATTGGTCGGTGGTGTGGTGTCAGCTGTGCTGGCGGTGGCCATGGCTTGGTTGCTTGATTTACCTCAGTATTTAGCTATGTCGCTAGCACCTAAATCAGTGACGGCACCGGTTGCAATGGGTTTGGCTGAAAAAATGGGTGGGCTACCAGAGTTAGCCGCAATCTTTGCAGTGTTAACCGGTTTAATCGGCGCCCTGCTAGGCAAATACATATTTGATTTCATTCACATTGCGCGCGACACCAGCGGGTGGGCGCAGCGTGGCTTTGCCCTGGGTACCATTTCACATGGTATTGGTGCAGCCCGCGCCATTCAAGTAGAACCCACTGCAGGGGCTTTTGCCGGGCTTGCCTTAGGGTTGCAAGTTATACTGGCATCGCTCTGGATGCCAGTGTTGCTTTGGCTTGTGCTTTGGCTAAACCCAACTTGGGGTTGATTCTTCCCTTTTAAACCACGGCCCCATCTCTTTATCTGTCCCATACTTTTTTGAAGTCTTGCGCCATTGCAAAGCTGCTGGCTTGCGCAAGCGGCCAACCCAACTGAAATACGCGCGTTCTTAACTTACCGCGCAAAATTTCACCCTCTTCAAAATCAGGAAACAAAACTGACATCAGGCTGACGTGGTTGGTCGCATTTCGGCATGCAATGTGATGAGTGCGCAAGAGATTGGGGTGCGATAAACCTGCTGCACCAATTAACTCGGCTAAAGATTTAAGCGTATTTAAATGGTAATTCGCAACGCGTGGGGCTTTGTCAGTGACCACTAAAGCGCGTTGTCGGCGTGCGTCTTGTGTCGCAACCCCTGTTGGGCACTTACCTGTATGGCACTGTTGCGCTTGAATGCAACCAATTGCAAACATAAAAGCACGGGCACTGTTACACCAGTCAGCACCTAAGGCAAAAACACGTGCCATATCAAACGCTGAAACAATTTTGCCTGATGCACCCAGCTTTATTTGATTTCGAATACCTAAACCCACCAACGTGTTGTGCACTAAACGTAATGCTTCGCGCAATGGTGTGCCGACGTGATCGGAAAATTCGACGGGTGCCGCACCAGTGCCGCCTTCAGCGCCATCAACCACAATGAAATCAGGTTTGATATTGGTTTCTATCATGGCTTTGGCAATTGCAAACCATTCCCAGGGGTGGCCAATACAAAGTTTGAACCCAACCGGTTTACCACCCGATAAACGGCGCAACTTGTCAACAAACATCAATAAGCCAATGGGTGAATCAAAAGCGCTGTGCGAAGAGGGTGAGTTACAGTCTTTACCAACCACTACACCGCGTGCTGCCGCAATTTCGGGGGTTACTTTGGTACCAGGCAAAATGCCACCATGGCCAGGTTTGGCGCCTTGAGACAGCTTAATTTCAATCATTTTAACTTCGGGTCGTGTTGCATTTTCGGCAAATGCTTCATCATTAAAATGACCCTCTTCGTCGCGGCAACCAAAATAACCTGAACCAATATTCCAGATCAAATCACCACCAGGTCTCAGATGATAGGCGCTAATACCACCTTCGCCCGTATCATGAGCAAAGTGACCGATTTTTGCGCCTTCGTTGAGCGCCAAAATAGCATTGGCTGAAAGCGAACCAAAACTCATGGCTGAAATATTTAAAACTGACAAATCAACTGGTTGCTTACAGGCAGGGCCACCGACAGTAATTCTGAAATTAGGATCTAAGATGTGTTTGGGTGACATAGAGTGGTTGATCCACTCGTAATGGTCATTGTAAACGTCTAGGCGGGTACCGAACGGACGTTTGTCGATTTGTTTTTTTGCACGTTGGTAAACCATGGTGCGGGTATCTCGCGAAAAAGGCGTATCTTGACTGTCATCTTCGAAAAAATACTGTCTCAGTTCAGGTCTTATCGATTCAAAAAAGTAACGTAAATGACCCAAAATAGGGTAGCTACGTCGAACCGCGTGATGCGTTTGTTTGAGGTCATAAAAGCCCAGTGCAGTGAGGGCTAAAAAAACCAACGTCAGGCCTAACCAATAGATTGATGTAGTTAAAGCCAATAAAAGCGTGATAACGCTGACGATGATGGCAATATATAGGGCACTGTAACGACCGACTAAAGGCATATTTAAGCTCCGTTAAATCTTAAGGCCGCAAAGATAAATAATCGACCATGGCTACGATACCACTTAAGGTAAGAGTTGAAATAATGGTTGTTACTAATATGGCTTGTGCACTGTCTGCAGCGTGGCGTTTGTATAAACTAGCCAACATGAAGGGGCCCGTACCTAATGGTAGGGCGCTTGTCAGTATCGCAACCCAAGCCCACATGGCAGGCATATCAAACACACCCAGCGCCAAAATTGTGACAACAATAGGTTGTACCAGCATTTTGACCACACTTATATGCTTAACGGCAGGGGTGCGCGCTTGCTTGGGGGTATGGGCTAAAAAGAGACCAATTGCCACCAAAGCACAGGGTATGGCGGCCGCGCCGAGTAAATCTAAAAATCGAATGACGGCAACCGGTTGCCATAAATCAAGCGCAGACCACAGTATGCCTAGTAACGGTGACACCAGTAAAGGGTTACGAATGACCGAGCGACTGACTTTTATAAGTGCTGGCCCCAACCCTTTATCTTGTGCAAGCTTGAGTTCTAAGCAGACGATGGTCAGGCCAAACTGCACGGTAACCGTCATGACTGCGCAAATGATGGAAGGCGCCAGTGCCTCGGGGCCAAACACAATCAACATCAAGGGAATGCCCATAAACCCGGCGTTACCGTAACCTGCGCTCATGCTGTTGATAATGCGATCAATCGGGTCAAGCTTGTCGTGCCGGCTTAAAAACCAATAAGTGGCTGCGGCTGCCCCAACGCCCAGCATATAGGCTGCTATGAACCCGGGTTGAGCCAATTGATCAACAGGGGTGCGCGCCATGGCTAAAAACAGCAAGGCGGGTAATGCCATGTAAATAACAAATTGATTGAGTACGTTTGTTGCCGTTTTATCAAGAAAACCGAGCCGCGCAACCAACCAGCCAACAAAAATGAGGCCGAAGACCGGAAAGACAGCTTCAAATACGGTGATCAAAAGCATGAATCATGCCCATTTAGTCGGTATAGCTAAGGCTATACTAGAGAATGAGGGTCGAATACGTGATATCGACCTAATACGTGTCATGCTAAATACTATGGTGCCCAGAAGAGGACTCGAACCTCCACACCTTTCGGCACATGGACCTGAACCATGCGCGTCTACCAATTCCGCCACCTGGGCAAACCTTGTGGTGCAATTGATGCATCACACAAGCGCGAAATTATAGACGAGAAACTTACTTTGGCAACTCAGCGAACAAAAAGCCCGAAAGCACCTTCAGTAAAAACAGTAGACGTTAATGAGTCAATACCTGATTTTGACCCAGATGTACCGTCACGAGAAAACATACTTGTCGCACTGCGCCAAGCGGCAGCACCCTTATCACCAGAATACTTAGCGCAAATTTTAGGTGTTGTCAGAGAAGCCACGCAGGTGGGTTACGAACGGCGTATCGCCGCGATGGAACGCGATGGCCAAATCACCCTGAATCGTAAAGGCTTGCTACTGCTAACCAATAAGCTTGATTTTATTGCGGGTCGGGTGCAGGGCCACCGAGATGGTTTTGGATTTTTAGTACGTGATACAGGCGGTTCAGATTTGTTTTTATCACCCCGTGAAATGCTTAAAGTTTTGCATGGTGACCGTGTATTAGTCAAACAATCAGGTGAGTATCGGGGCAAGCCCGAGGCTACTATCGTTGAAGTAATTGAACGTCGCACCAATCGTTTAGTTGGGCGTTTTTTAAACGAACGCGGTTTAACCATTGTCGCGCCTGAAGACCAGCGTATCAAACACGATGTACTTATACCCCCAGGTGAGGCAGGTGATGCGCAACCTGGTCAAGTTGTATTGGTTGACATCATTGAACAACCCACTCGCCACACCCAGCCTTTAGGGCGTGTCACCGAAGTGTTGGGTGAAATCGACGACCCAGGTATGGAAATTGAAATTGCCGTACGCAAGTTTGATGTGCCGGTTGAATTTTCAATTAAAGCCATTAAACAGACAGACAAGTTGCCTGACGCGTTACGCAAAACTGATTACAAAGATCGCGTTGATTTGCGTGATGTGGCATTCATTACGATTGATGGCGAAGATGCCCGTGATTTCGATGACGCGGTTTATTGTGAAGCGATTGAAGTTGACGAAGCGCGCCAACAAAATAATTGGCGACTGTTGGTGGCAATTGCTGATGTCAGTCATTATGTTTTACCCGAAGACGCCTTAGACGCCGATGCACAAGCGCGGGGTACAAGTGTTTACTTTCCGCGTCGGGTCATACCGATGTTTCCTGAAAAGCTGTCAAATGGTTTGTGTTCACTTAACGCGCACGTTGATCGCGTCGTGCTGGTGTGCGACATGGTCATTGCGGGTCATGGGGCTAAAGCTGGTCAAGTCACGGCTTACCAGTTTTATAACGCGGTGATTCATTCGCACGCGCGCACCACCTATAACCAAGTTTGGGAAGCCCTGCAACACAGTGCAGGCCCCGTTGCAAAATTATTTGCAAAAGTTTTGCCACAGATCCAAGATTTGCATACGTTGTTCACCGTTTTGCATGCTGCACGCAAAACCCGTGGTGCGATTGATTTTGACAAGATCGAAACTAAAATCGTTTGTAACGAACTGGGTCGTATCGATAAAATTGTTGCACTCGTACGCAATGACGCGCACCGTTTAATTGAAGAGTGCATGTTGGCTGCCAATACCTGTGCTGCTGACTTTATGCACCGCAGCAAGCACCTCGGCTTATATCGTGTGCATGAAGGGCCCACGACCGAGCGTTTACAAGCTTTAAGGGCCTTTTTGAAAACAGTCAGTTTAGATTTGGCGGGCGGCGATGACCCCCAAGCTAAAGACTATGCCGCACTGGTTGACCGAGCCCGTGGCCGCCCAGATTTTGATTTGCTACAAACAATGTGTTTACGCTCGATGCAACAAGCGATTTATTCGCCTGACAATATGGGGCATTTTGGTTTGTCATTCCCCGCTTATACGCATTTCACCTCGCCTATACGTCGTTACCCCGATTTAATGACGCACCGCGTGATTAAGAGCTTATTGGCTGGAAAACGTTATCGTCCCCAACCACCTGACCACGTGGTGATTCCAGGCATTAGTGAAAAAGAATTTGAGCACGACACATGGGAGAAAATTGGTATTATTTTGTCAGGCTATGAACGTCGCGCAGATGATGCGTCGCGTGACGTGGAAGCGTGGTTGAAATGCTGGTTTATGAAAGAACGTGTTGGCGAAGTTTTTAGTGGCCGCGTGACTGGGGTGGCAAGTTTTGGCATCTTTGTCACACTTGATACCTTGCACGTTGAAGGTATGGTGCATGTATCTGAATTAGGTACGGAATACTTTCAGTTTAATGACGCCATGCACGAGTTACGTGGTGAGCGCACGGGTATTCGTTACCGCCTAACTGATTCAGTGCAAGTGCAGGTATCTAGGGTTGATCTTGAAGCGCGTCGTATCGAGTTCCGTTTGGTGGCAGGTGAATCGTTTGCTGCCATAAAGCGAGCCCGCAATCGCAGCGATACCGAGTCGGCGATTCATGTTAAAAAAACGGCCTCACCTAAACCCGCTCAATTTAAAGGCCAAACAGCACGTGAACGACGTTCTCAGTTAAAGCAAACGGCTAAAGTGCAGGCAACAGCTAAGAGCACCCCTAAAAAGAAATCCACTCGGTCGGCTAAATCAACACCGACTGTTTCCAAAAAAGCATCAACAGCAACTCCTCGAACGAACGCTGCTAAGAAAAAAAGATAAGAAAACATACATGAGCGAAAAACAAGTTTTACTCGGCTTTCACGCCGTGACCGCCCGGCTACGTCACGCTGCTGCTTCAGTCAAAGACCTGTACTTTGATAAACAGCGTCGTGACAAACGCATGACTAACCTCATACAAATGGCACGCGATAACGGGGTTCAGGTGCACCCAGTTGAAAGCGACCGACTTGACGCATTAGGCGGCGACTCGCATCATCAAGGTGTGGTTGCGCTAGCAAGCGCCATGACTTTAGCGGTTGATATTGATGAGGTGCTTGAAACCATTAAAGGCCCACCGTTGTTGCTGGTACTTGACGGTGTAACAGACCCCCATAATTTGGGCGCCTGCTTGCGTACCGCTGATGCAGCAGGGGTGCATGCCGTGATAGCACCCCGAGATCGCTCGGCTGGTTTGAGTGCTGTGGTGCGTCGCGTAGCCTGTGGTGCTGCAGAAACCTTGCCCTACATTATGGTGACAAATTTAGCTCGTACCTTGCGTCAACTAAAAGACAGTGGTGTATGGCTGGTGGGTACCGATGAAGTGGGTGAAAAAAGCATCAGCCAGGTTGATACAAAAGGGCCCACAGCTTGGGTGATGGGTGCTGAAGGCGATGGTATGCGCCGCTTAACGCGCGAGAGTTGTGATGTACTGGTGCGCATTCCCATGATGGGTAGTGTTGAAAGTTTAAATGTTAGCGTTGCAACCGGTGTTTGTTTGTACGAAACGGTACGTCAACGCCATCCAAAAATCGTTTAAGAAAGTTTAAATTATGTCGAATAAAGCAGGTTTTACAACGCAGATATTGCATGGCGATCGGTGGTTTGGCACAGAGCATGGCGCCGTGCATAAGCCGATTCACACTTCGTCACAATACAGCTACAACGATGCGGCTGATTTGGTTGCGGTTTTTCAAGGTAGGCCAGGCTTTTCGTATGCGCGTCAAGGTACGCCTACGACCGCAGCGCTTGAAGACAAGCTGAACAAAATGGAAGAAGGGCGCGCAACGCTAACCTTTGCAACCGGCATGGCCGCCTTAGCTGCGGTATTTACAACTTTACTCAAAGCGGGTGACCATATTGTTGCCAGTCAATATGTATTTGGCAATACCAATAGTTTGTTTGATACTTTGCAGCGTTTAGGTATTGAGGTGAGCATGGTTGATGCCACCGATGTGAAGGCTGTTGAGCAAGCCATTCGGCCTGAAACAAAGCTTGTTTTTGTGGAAACGGTGGCCAACCCAGGTACACAAGTGGCCGACCTTGAAGCGATTGGTCAGCTGTGTCAAAAACAAAAGTTGATCTATTTAGTTGACAACACCTTAACCTCACCTTGGTTGTTCAAGCCCAAAGAGGTTGGGGCGTCGTTGGTGATGAATTCATTATCCAAACACATTGGTGGCCATGCCCATGCGTTGGGTGGCTCGCTTACTGATACCGGATTGTTTGATTGGTCTGGCTTTGAAAATATCGTTGATACTTACCGTTTTGGTGACCCAGCAGGTTGGGGCCTGACCCAGATCAAGAAAAAAGCCTTACGTGATATGGGTGCCACTTTAGCCGCTGAACCCGCCCATCGCCTAGCTGTTGGGGCAGAGACATTATCATTACGGTTAGACCGAGCGTGTGACAATGCAATGAAGGTGGCAACGTTTTTAGATCAACACCCTGCGGTTGCTCATGTGGCTTACCCGGGTTTGTTACACCACCCGCAACATGAGCGCGCTAAGCGTTTATTCAAGGGCCGTTACAGCACCTTGGTTGCCGCAACGCTAAAAGACGACATTGATTGCATCGAGTTTTTAAACCAATTAAAGGTTGTTATTTTGGCGACGCACGTGGGTGACACGCGTACCTTAGCGTTGCCAGCTGCCAAAACCATCTACCATGAAATGGGTGCTGCGCTGCGTCAAAAAATGGGTATCGGTGAAAACTTAATACGATTTTCAATCGGTATTGAAGAGCCTGAAGATTTGATTTATGATTTGAATCAAGCTTTTGCAATATTTACTTAATGCTAAACTCACAAGCTGTAAAGTGTGTTGTTATGCTTGGTTGTGCATAGATTATGCTTAATGTGATTAAGATACGATTTATGTTTTATAGTTTTTTTCCGCTTGTTACGATTTGGTTTATATAGCTTAGTCATTCATCGTTTTCTAGTTTAATTTTTTTTTCTTGACAGATCTATGTCTGAAAGGCTAAAAAATACAAGATGTGAAAAATAACAATGACACGTAAACACATACGTTTCATCTTCTACAAAATTTTTACTTAAACTTACAGATAATTTAGGGGTGTCTTCGAATGAACAAAACTGAACTGATTGACCACATGGCAACAAAGGCCGATATTTCAAAGGCAGCAGCAGCACGAGCGCTTGACGCCATGATTGTTGGTGTTAAAACAACGCTTAAAAAAGGTGGCTCAGTTACCTTGGTTGGTTTTGGTACGTTTGCTGTTTCAACTCGCGCTGCACGTACAGGTCGTAACCCACGTACCGGTGAAGCAATTAAAATCAAGAAAGCCAAAGTACCTAAGTTCCGTCCAGGCAAAGCATTAAAAGAAGCCGTAAACTAAACCGCTCGCCTTGCAGTTTTTAAATGACCCGCTATAATGCGGGTCGTTGTTATTTAAAAGTAGCTGTTTGATAAGTGTGAATCAGTGCTCTAATGTCATTGCGTTTACATCGGAAAACTGTGTTTACTTAGTTAACAATGCTTGTAATATTTAAGCCCTATTTATTTAGGGCTTCCCAATGAAAATTGGGTGCTTAGCTCAGCTGGTAGAGCGGCGCCTTTACACGGCGTAGGTCGGGGGTTCGAGCCCCTCAGCACCCACCAGTCTTACGTAAGTAATTGTTTTATATATTAAAAATGTCGCTTCCGGCGGAAAGTTACCGATTGCAAAACGCATCGGTTCTCTTCGAGATGTTTTTAGGAGTAAAGCAATGAATAGCTTTAAAGATGCGGCACAAATCGCCATAGCAAATCATCAAGGCATAGACCCAAACCTAGCCACACGGTTAGCGTTCTTTGCTGAGGCGTTCGACCAAAAAGACGTGACCTTAGTTACTGGTGCTGATATTGAATTGGCGCTTGACCAACTTGCGGCACGCGGTAAGCTCAAAGTACAGCGCACCAAAAATGGCTTGGTCTACATCAAGACCGGCTTACCCTTGAGCCCCGCAACAATCAACCGTTATTTGAATTCTTTGGGTTCAATGTACAAAGGGCTTCGGCGTCTGCGTGTGACCCCTAGAGGGTTTATATCGCCTACAAAAGGGGTCGAGCGCCCACAGGGCGGCACCGCTCGCACCCTTGAAGTGACCCTGGATGACGTTAAAAAACTGATTGCAGCGTGTCGTTTGTCGCGTAACAAAAAGCTTGCCGCCATTACCGCGATGGCTTGCACGACTGGGTGGCGCGTGGGTAACTTGCAGACGCTCAAATGGCGTGATCTTGATCTCAAACAAGGCTATGCAGATGCACAGCGCACCAAAAACGGTACACCACACCGAGCCGTGTTGTTGCCTTGGGGGTTGAAGAGTTGCTGTCCTATACGGTTGCTGCCGCACAGAACATGAAGTTCGTTTCAAAGAAGCAGATGGAAACAGTGGTGGTTGACTCAACGGTGCAACATAAAGCGGTAGGCCCACCTAAAAGGCCCAGAGGGTGATGCCATACATGCCGTACTCTGTGCTGCGGGCTACAACATTCTCTGGTTACTGAGACGCGATCGGTTGATTGCGTTAGCTGCCTAAAATGAATATTTCAGGTTCGACTAGGTAATGACAGTAATCTGTTGTACAACAGAGTGAAGTAAATGAAACAACCCGTGCCCGTAGCTTTAAGGAGATACAAATATGAGCAGTAAGCCTACATCTAACGCCAAGAGCGATGATGATATTTACGCGTCAGTCGAACTGTCGAATGTTCTGCCTAAAACCAAGTTTCCCGAACATGAACAGAACCCCCGCAATGTGTTTAGCGCCGTGCGCGATGAGTTGATGCTCGATGGTAATTCGCGTCAAAACTTAGCGACGTTTTGTCAAACATGGGTTGATGACGAAATTCAGGAATTAATGGCCTTGTCGATCGACAAGAACATGATCGATAAAGATGAATACCCCCAAACTGCTGAGATTGAACAGCGTTGCGTCAACATGCTTGCCGATCTTTGGCATTCCCCTGAAGCGACAACGACACTTGGTTGCTCAACCATCGGTTCTTCTGAAGCTGCCATGCTGGGTGGCTTGGCACTGAAGTGGCAATGGCGCAAACGTCAACAAGCTGCCGGTAAGCCAACCGATAAACCCAACATGATTTGTGGCCCGGTACAGATCTGCTGGCACAAATTTGCCCGCTACTTTGATGTCGAACTGCGTGAAATTCCACTCGAGGGTGACCGTCTCATCATGACCCCTGAAGAGGTGATCAAGCGTGCCGATGAAAATACCATTGGTGTAGTGCCAACATTAGGTGTGACCTTCACTTGCCAGTACGAGCCGGTTAAAGCTGTCTCTGACGCGCTAGACAAATTACAAGCCGACACGGGCTTAGACATACCCCTGCACATCGATGGCGCAAGCGGCGCATTCTTGGCGCCGTTTTGTGCGCCCGACATCGAGTGGGATTTTCGTCTACCGCGCGTGAAGTCGATTAACGCTTCGGGGCACAAATTCGGCTTAGCCCCGCTTGGCGCTGGCTGGATAGTCTGGCGCGAAGCCAAAGACCTGCCCGAAGAACTGATTTTTAACGTTAACTACTTGGGCGGCAATATGCCCACCTTTGCGTTGAATTTTTCTCGCCCCGGCGGCCAGATTATCGCCCAGTATTACAACTTTCTGCGCTTGGGCCGTGAGGGCTATGCCAAAGTTCACAACGCGTGTTATCACACCGCTCAGTACCTTGCCGCCGAAATCGCCAAAATGGGACCATTTGACATCATTTTTGATGGCGACAGCCAGCAAGGCATTCCGGCTTTGTGTTGGAAGGTGAAAGACGGGTTTGAGACTCGCGGTTACACGTTGTACGACCTCGCTGATCGATTGCGCAGTCGTGGCTGGCAAGTGCCAGCGTACTCTATGCCGGCTCATCGCGAAGATTTAGTGATTCAGCGTATTCTCGTGCGCCACGGCGTGAGTATTGATCTGGCTGATTTACTGCTTGAAGATATGCGCCGTGCGCTTGCGCATTTTGACAAGCACCCCGTTAGCATACCGTTGACAAGAGCCGAAGCAGGCGGCTACAGCCACTAGGTCTTATAAACCCCGATCAACAAAAAAAGGGCTAACCATAGCAACTACCCCTAAGCCTGTAACCACGGCAACGAGCAACACCAAGCAATTAAGCCTGATTGGATTTTTTGCGATCACAGCTTCAATGGTGATGGCAGTGTATGAATACCCAACGTTTGCTACCTCGGGTTTTAGTTTGGTGTTTTTTCTGTTGCTCGGTGGTTTGCTGTGGTTTATACCGGTTGGTCTGTGTGCGGCTGAAATGGCCACGGTTGAAGGCTGGGAAGAGGGCGGTGTGTTTGCTTGGGTGAGTAACACTTTGGGTGAGCGGTGGGGTTTTGCGGCGATCTCGTTTGGGTTTCTACAAATTGCTATTGGCTTTATTCCCATGCTGTATTTTGTGCTGGGTGCGTTGTCATACATTTTGAACTGGCCGGCATTAAACAATGACCCTATCTTCAAAACCATTGCTGGCCTGTAACGGGGTTGCGACCCCTGGCGGCAAGTGTCGCTGCCATGGTCGCCAAATCGACTGTTGTGATTAACGTTGAGCACTGTCGTGTGTAAACGTCGACAACCTGCATGGGGTCGGCGTACAGCGTGCCATCGGCATACAGTAGCCAGGCAATCGCTCGATTATGAAAATTCGTGGTTTGCTCTGACGTATTGACCTCATCAGACAGTTCAATGTCGCTGCCCGTTAACGCCCGCTGCATTTGTAAAATGCGTTGCCAGCGCAGTTCAGCTGTGTCGCCTTTAATCAAGCTTACCGATGACATGGCGCCTGCATTGACCAATGGTGATTGTGGTTTGCCGCCATGCAACTCGAGTGCCATGACTGAGTTAAAAGCTAAACCAGTTGGGTCGGCACCGACTTTGTCTTGCATCACAGCGGGCCCCACGTCTTCGAGCGCTAAAGCCAGTGTGGCGACCTTTGAAATCGACTCGATTGCAAATCGGTAGTCGCTGTCACCTGCAGCAAATACAGCCCCATCGGCTGTGACCACGACAAGTGCTGAGAGTGTTGACGGCACTTGAGCCAAATAGGGAATATAGCTGGCATTCTGCCCGCCAGAGTTTTTGGGCGAGCGCAAGGATGCCCCAAAAACAAGTACACTGTTCAAAATTAAACAAAGCTCAAAGCTGTCCAATGCGACCCCGAGCATGGTCTGCTGATTCCGACTCTGCAGTGCGGTAGCCTGCCCA